>Ga0074046_10002723_pt1 | contig 15112 bp, 6 predicted proteins | sample BogForMeECP23OM3_FD_94441 | JGI IMG/M metagenome (GOLD analysis project Ga0074046, IMG submission 94441) | Bog forest soil microbial communities from Calvert Island, British Columbia, Canada - Bog Forest MetaG ECP23OM3 | ecosystem: Environmental > Terrestrial > Soil > Wetlands ...
CCGGAGGTTCCAACCGGTTGGGGGAAGAGCGGCCCGCCTCCCCGACCCGGTCGGGGTAAACGCCAGGACGGGCCCTACACAAGAAGGAGGAACCCAAGAACCGATCTGAAGATCGGCCACTACATAGGCAAACCCAGGAGAAGAGAAACCCAAGACCCACCCTCACAAAGCGAGGATGGGGCACCCAGCCTGTGCTACCAAACCCAGGAGAAGAGAAACCCAAGCCCCACCCTCACAAAACGAGGATGGGGCACCCGGCCGGAGCATTGTATGTTGAAGCGGCGGGATATAGATTGGTGGCCAAGGCCGGAAGGGCAAACGGAAATTCCAGGGATGACCGCATTGGAGAAACCCAAGACCCACCCTTCGCATAAAGCGCGAAGGATGGGGCACCCGGCCAAGGCCGGAAGGGTAAACGGAAATTCCAGGGATGACGGCATTGGAGAAACCCAAGACCCACCCTTCGCATAAAGCGCGAAGGATGGGGCACCCGGCTGGAAGTTCAAACGGAAATTGGGGCTTTGTTGATACGGAGGACACGATGATGCCACGTACGATATTTCTAAGTAAGTTGCTTGGGCTCTATAGCGTTCTCGTCGGGCTGGCTATGCTGGCGCACAGACACGCGTCAGTGGAGACGATCCAGGCGATGGTGCACAACGCGCCGGTGCTTTACCTTGCTGGTGTGATCGCGCTGGCCGCTGGCCTGGCGATGGTGCTGGTGCACAATGTCTGGCACGGCGGCGTGCTGCCAGTGGTCGTCACCCTGGTCGGTTGGATATCGCTGGTCAAAGGCCTGGTGATTTTGTTCCTGCCGGCACAGTTGGCTGGGAGATGTCTCCTCGCGGGGCACTACGAACTACATTTCTACCTGAACGCCGCGATCGCCATTATCGTCGGCGCCTATCTGACCTATGCGGGGTTCCGGGCAAAGGCGCATTAGGGGGAGGAGGACATTTTCGTTGTTGCATGTAGAGGGAGTAACCCAAGAACCAGGGGGCCGTTTCACACAGAGTTCACAGAGATAGGAGCACGGAGTTCGCAGAGAAGAGAAACCCAAGACCCACCCTCCCCGACCGGGTCGAGACAGCGCCAATCGGGAGATTGGCGTTCCCGGGCGCAACCAAATCCAGGAGCAAGGGCGCACGCCGAAAGTTACTGGGCGGGCGATTCCAACTGGAGAGAGCCGGGCGGGTGGAGCAGAGAACTCTCTTGATTCATGGGGCACCGGGCGAGTATATCATTCACGCACGACCCTTTGAAGGTAGCGGCTGTAACCTTGGGAGCCGCACCCTTGGGTCTGTAAGGGTGCGGGTTTTGACTTCTCCGCGGGCCGGCCTTCCTTCCATGCGCAGTCCTTAGCAGCAGCATTATGGACGCTTGGGATTGCTGCTTGGGGTATCCAAAGACACCCTATAGAGAAGTGCAACGCGGTTGTGGGACAGAACACCGGCGTTTCAGGGTGTGACACGTTGGACGCAACGGAACATCCTCTGACATAGTGGCAAAATGGGGTTGCTGAGTCGCGGCAACATCCTTTCTATCAGTAAGTTCCAAGCTCCCCCGAAGCGATACTGGCTGCTGGCTTGCACTTGTTCTGTGGCTCGCCAGTTGGTGGCGCGGGACAAAGCTGTAGGCCAAGGGGGAAGTCCGCATGCAGCCTTTTGACAGGCCACGCCCGGGACGTGCTCGTGTGCGTCCAGAAGCTTGGCCTGTGCGTCACGCGTTGGCTGACTTGCGCCGCCACACCAGCCTCAGCACAATCGTCAAGGCGTGCGCGGTCTTCGCGATACTTCTATGCGCGACTGCCCTAACGCCAGGTCTCGAGCGAGACAAAAACATTGACCAATATGGTCATGACACCTGGACATCGCAGAGCGGCCTTCCCGGTGAAGCGGTCTACCAGATTCTGCAAACACCGGATGGCTACTTGTGGCTGAGGACATCGGCGGGGCTGGTGCGGTTTGACGGGGTGCGTTTCGTTCTTGTGGATCCTGCTGTTTCAGGCAAGCCGGTCCGTGAGCCGGTCGGCGCGATGTGCATGAGTGCCGGCGGAGATCTTCTGGTCCGCACGATCACAAGGACGTTGATATACAGGAACGGAGTTTTCACCGACTACAGGCCTTCGGCAGCGCTCCCGGATGGATCCATCCGTGTGGTGTTCGAATCCCGAGAGCACGATGTCTACATCGGCGCCGATGACATGGTCTACGTGATTCAGAACGGCGCCCCTCGGCTGCTGCAACGCGGGACCGGTTGGATCTACGCTTTCCTGGAAGATAATGAGGGAAGAATATGGATCGGCAGCGCCAGCGGGCTGTACTCCTATGAAAATGGCCATTTTGCAGCGCTCAAGGGGCTGCCGCAAGGCTTCCGGACTACTTCCCTCGCGGAGGACCGTGAGCGTCGCCTTTGGGTGACCACGATTGCAGGTCTCTTTCGTTTGACGCCGGACAAGCGTGCACTGGAGCCGAGGGCACAGAAACTGATCCGCAATGAAGCGAACGCGGTTATGGAGGACAAAGAAGGAAATTACTGGGTCGGGACAAGCGCCGACGGGCTGTTCCGCCTCTCAGGGGAAGAAGTTTCTTCCGTTACGCCGTCAGATGGTCTGACGGACAGCAAGGTATTGTCGCTGTTTGAAGACCGCGAAGGAAGCCTATGGGTGGGCACCGCAGGGGGGCTGGACCGCTTTCGCGACACCAAGCTGACTACGCTCACTACCAAAGAAGGCCTTCCCGCGAATCAAACTTGGCTCGCCATGGGGACACGGGATGGCAGCTTGTACGTATTTTGCGCTGGCGGTGGGTTGGCGCGCATCAAAAATGGCTCGGTGACCGCGATCACGCCGAAGGACGGCCTGCCGAGCGCCTACGCCAATGGACTTTTTGAAAGCCGGGATGGCAGCTTATGGATCGGAACCATCGGAGGCTTGAGCCGCTACAAAGACGGGAAGTTCACTGTTTACCGAGGGAACGGGCACTTCTCCAATGCTCCTATCTCCGCCATCAATGAGGATGAGGAAAGCTTGATTGTGACGACGTCCGAGATGGCCACTTTTCGTTTCAAGGACGGCCAAGTTTTTCCCTTCACGTTCGAAGGACAAAGCACACCGATTTCCTCCCCCGGCAGCAACTATACATTTTCAATTTACCGGGATCCCTCCGGCACGTTGTGGTTCGGCACAGTTCAAGGGCTCTTTCGATTTGCAAAGGGTGTACCCCCGGGAAATGCTCGTCAGAGCCAAATCAGCCTTCCGGTCACTTCCATCTCTGATGACCACCGAGGAAATCTCTGGCTCACGACTCGCGCGCCAGGACTAGTTCGATTCCGCATGCGCGATGGCCAGGTCACCCACTACGGAAAGCAGGACGGACTCTTCGATGATATGGCCACGCGCGTCCTCATCGATGAGGACGGCAATGTCTGGGCCAGCACGGCCAACGGCATCTACAAAACTTCATTGCAGGGCCTGGATGATTTCGCCGATGGACGCATTTCCAGCGTCCGAGCGACGCGCTATGGAACCGACGAGGGGATGAAGACCAGCGAGGCCTCGCCCGCGGCGCAGCAGCCCGCCGGATGGCAGACGCAGGATGGCCGGCTCTGGTTTACCACGCAGAAGGGAATCGTCGTTGTGGATCCCAAACACCTGCTGCACAACGATCTGGTGCCTCCGGTAGTGATCGAGTCAGTTGCGGCGGATGGAAGAACACTGAAGCCGGGCAAGACCTTGGAAGTCCCGCCGGGCATTTCCAGAATAGAGTTTCGCTACGCAAGTCTGAGCCTCGCTGTTCCGGAGAGGGTGCGGTTCAAGTTCAAACTGCAGGGCTATGACCGCGATTGGGTGGATGCCGGCTCGCGTCGCGTGGCTTATTACACAAATCTTTCACCTGGCGAGTACCATTTCCGCGTCATAGCTTCCAACAACGATGGCGTCTGGAACCTGGAAGGCGCCACGGTTGGATTGCTTCTGAAACCGCACTTCTACCAAACGTATTGGTTCTACTCGTGTGCTGGCTTGCTGATTGTGGGACTCGTCGTTTTGGCCTACCAAGCCCGCACGGCAAGCCTGCGTGCCCAGCAAAAGAAGCTGGAATTGCGGGTCGCGGAGCGCACGGCAGAACTCAAACAGGCCGAGGAGAAATACCGAGGCATTTTTGAGGAATCAACCGTCGGAATTTTTCAGACGACTCCGGATGGCCGCCTTCTCAGCGCCAATCCCGCCATGGCCAGGATCCTTGACTATGATTCCCCGGAAGAAATGCTGGAAATTCTCCGCGGCGTTGTGAGTAACCTTTACGTGGTTCCAGTGCTGCGTCAAGAATTCCTGCGCCTGATGAAGGAACATGGAGTCGTAGAAAAGTTCGAGTTTCAGGCCTACGCGAAGAATGGCAGAAAAATCTGGATCTGCGTGAATGCGCGCGCCATTTGCGATACAGCCGGGACGGTCCTTTATTTTGTGGGAAGCATGGAGGACATATCGGAGCGCAAACGGGCGGAAGAGGCGTTGCTGGCGGAGCGCCAATTGTTGCGCACGCTGATCGACAACATGCCCGATTACATTTACGTCAAGGATCCGGACAGCCGCTTCCTGTTGGCCAACCGCCATATAGCCGAAGCCATGGGCCTCAAAGGACCCGAGGATCTGATAGGTAAGACGGACTTCGATTTCTTCCCCAAGGAACTCGCCGCTGCCTATTTCGCCGATGAGCAAGCCATCGTTCAGTCAGGACACGCGCTCGTCAACCATGAAGAAAGGACCACCGACGCCGCGGGAAACGAAAGGTGGCTGCTGACAACAAAGGTCCCGTTGCGGGATTACATCGGCAAGGTCGTCGGAATTGTCGGCATGGGCCACGACATCACATTTCGCAAAGAGGAGGAGAGAGAGACGCAGAAGGCGCGGGAGGCGGCGGAAGCGGCGAACCGGGCGAAAAGCGAGTTTCTGGCGAACATGAGTCATGAGATTCGCACGCCTTTGAACGGGATTGTGGGCATGACGGACCTGGCGCTCGATACGCAACTGACTCCCGAGCAGCAGGAATATCTCGAGACGGTGAAGCTTTCGGCCGACACGCTGCTCACGGTGATCAACGACATTCTCGACTTCTCGAAGATCGAAGCGGGAAAGCTTGATCTCGATGTGGGCGATTTCGACCTGCGCGATTCACTGGAGTCGGCGGTGAAGACCGTCGCGGTCCGTGCGGACGAAAAAGGGCTGGAGCTTCTTTGCGACGTGGCTCCCGACGTGCCGGAGCAGGTGCGCGGCGATTCCACCCGATTGCGCCAGGTGCTGCTGAATCTTGTGGGCAACGCCATCAAGTTCACCGAACGCGGAGAAGTGACCGTAGGGGTTCGCGTTGAAGCCCTGGAAGGAAACGAATACCTGCTGAGTTTCACAGTCGCGGACACGGGAATCGGGATTCCGTACGAGAAGCAGAAGCTGATCTTCCAGCCGTTCTCTCAGGCCGACTCGACCACCACTCGGAAGTACGGCGGCACCGGACTGGGACTGACCATCTCGATGCGGCTGGTGGAAATGATGGGCGGGAAGATTTGGGTGGAGAGCGAACTGAACCATGGGGCGCAGTTCCACTTCACATTGCGATTGGGCGTGGCCGAGGCGAAAGCGGCCCAGGAGGCTGGCGTTTCACCTGAGATCGTGCGCGGCGTAAAGGTTCTGGTAGTGGACGACAACGGCACGAACCGGCGCATTCTGACAGGAATGCTACAGCGCTGGGGAGTGAACCCGGGTTCGGTCGAGGGCGGAGAAGAGGCCTTGGTGGAACTGTCCCTTGCCCGGGAAGCCGGCCAACCCTATGAAATGGTTCTGACGGACATGCACATGCCGGGGATGGACGGCCTCACCTTGATCAAACGCATTCGGGAGAGTCCGAAGCTGGCCGCTGCCACCATCATCATGCTCACTTCGGCCGCGCGGCCAGGAGATGCGCAACGCTGCCTAGAACTGGGAGCGGACGCCTACCTGTTGAAGCCCATCCGGCAAGCGGAATTGCGCGAGGCCATTGCCAAGGCGCTGGTGGCCAGCGGGCCAGAGAAAGCCATGCGCACGATCGCGCCGCGACCCCCGGAAGACGCGCGCGAGCCGGCGAGCGTTTTGCGCGTGTTGCTTGCCGAAGACAATGCGGTGAACCAGCGCCTGGCGATGCGGCTGCTCGAAAAGAGGGGACACCATGTTGTCCTGGCGGCCAATGGAAGGGAAGCGCTCGAGGCCATCGAGAAGGAAGGCTTTGACCTCGTGCTGATGGATGTGCAGATGCCGGAGATGGACGGGTTCGAAGCCACCGCCGCACTTCGCCAGAAAGAACGCTCCTGCGGAACGCACCTGCCCGTCGTCGCGCTGACGGCTCATGCTATGAAAGGCGACCGTGAGCGCTGCCTCGCCGCGGGCATGGATGGCTACCTCGCCAAACCCATCAACCCCGAGGAACTCGATCACCTCCTTCACAAATTCGCCCCGCACGGCAAGACCCCTCGCCCTGCAAGCACGTTGCATCCCGAGACCGTCACTTAGACTCTCTAACCATCTTGTTCCGCTTCGGCTCTCCTGCGTCAGAACGAATGCCGATGGCCCCCTAAAGAGGACGATCCGTGGAAACTTTTTTGGCCCTACAGCCGTATCCATTGCATAGACTTCCGGGCAACCACCCATTATTAAGGTTAGGGTCGCTTTGAGTGCCAGTTGCACCGGAAGGGTCGGGATCTCTCCGTTTCATCGCGCGAGGTAAACGCAATTGAAAACACCTGGACGATTCTTCTTCACCATCGCCGCGGTCCTGCTTCTTGCCCTGATGGCGCTGCTTGCGGGCGGGGCAGCGAGGCGTGAGTCCGTGACCTTCGATGAAATCGCGCACATCGGCGCCGGTGTGAGTTATCTCCAGAAATTAGATATGCGGATGAACGAGGAGCACCCTCCGTTGGCAAAAGTGGTGGCCGCGTTGCCGCTGGTGCTGCGAGGAGCGCATGCCGACTATTCCCATCTCTCCTGGACATTCAGCAGCAAGATCTTCCGCCAGTTTTTGGGTGAGTGGGTCTTCGGGCATTGGTTCCTCATGCGTTGGAATGATCCTTACTCGACCTTGATGTGGGCGCGGGCGCCGATGTTGATGATGACGTTGTTACTGGGACTCACGCTTTATATTTATGGTTCACGGCTGGGGAGTCCCTGGGGAGGCTTGCTGTGCCTCTCTGCCTTCGTGACCATGCCGGCCTTTATCGCGTTTGGGCCGCTGGTGATTACGGACATCGCGGTCACGCTGTTCTGGGTGCTGACGGTTTGGCAGCTCCCGAACATGTGGCGTTCTCCCACGCGAGGAACAGTTGTGCTGTTCGGCTTGGTGCTGGCCGGGGCTTTGCTCTCGAAATTTTCGTCGGGGCTGTTGTTCTTCGCGTTCGTCGGTTTTGCGCTGAGTTTGCGATTTAGGCCGCTGCCAGGGCAACCCATAGAAAAGACAGAACTCCGCCGCTGGCGCCGGCGGGCGTGGCGCAATATTGCGGTCGGAACTCTCTGGGCCGCACTGTTCGTTTACATCGTGTATTTGGTCCTCTCCTGGAACCAACCAACGGATTCGTTCCAGATCATCCCGCATTTTCCCGCTTCGCCGGTCCTGCGGCGGCTGCTCATGCCCGTGTGGCTGTACCTGCGCGGCCTGGCCGGGTTTGCCTTCAGTGCCACGAGCCGGCCCACTTTCATCCTTGGCCACGCTTACTCGCACGGAGTGTGGTTCTACTTCCCCGCGCTCTTCCTTTTGAAAATGCAGTTGACATTCATCGTGCTGCTCCTTATGGCCATAGGGGCGGCCTTGCTTGTGAAGCGCCGTTCGCTTGGGCAAACGGCGATCCCTGCGGGTATGGAACTGCATTGGCGCAGCGTCTGGGTATCCCTGGTGGTTTTTGTTGGGGCCTGCATGCTGAACCGGTTGGACATCAGCATCCGCCATTTTTCGGTGGCGCTGGCGCTTGTAGTGTTGCTGCTTGCGCCCCTGCCCCGCATGTTGGAACTTCTTCGCGCCTGGCGCCCGCAAGCTGTACGCATCGGAAACTGGCTGACAGTCGCGCTGGTGCTGGCTTCCGTCGTTACGGCCATACGCACCTACCCGAACTATTTTCCTTACCTGAACATGCTCAGTATGGGGCGGCCAGGGTACACGCTGGTAAACGACTCGAATCTCGACTGGAACCAAGCTCTCCCGCAAGTGGAGCTTTTCGTGCGCCAGCGCGGTTTGCAGCATGTGCTGCTCGATGAGTACGGATTTGTGGAGCCTGCCGCTTACGTTCCCGAGGCGCAGCTTTGGGATTGCCAGCAACCTGCGCCGCGCGACGGGGGACAATGGGCGGTGGTCTCCGTCAACTATATGCTGGATTCGGGAAACTGTATTTGGCTCATGCAGTATCAGCATCAAGCGCTCGCCGGGGGCAGCATGTATGCGGTGCAACTTCCAGAGATCTTTCCCGCAGCAGGGCAACCCGGTGGACCACCGCTGCCCGCGGACTACCGGTATGTCGGGGGCATGCCACGGGAATTCGGAGCGCTCTCCATTTTCTGGAATTGTGTTCGCGATCCGCAGCAGCTCCAGCCGACCTGGGACAGGATGATGGCGATGGCGGAAGAATACCGTAAGAAAAAGAAGTAGGCGAGAGAAGTTCGGTGCACTGCTGCAGCCAACCAAAGGGCATGCAGCGCGAGACACCTAATCTGGACGCCTCCCGCAGTGGACATCTTTCGGGCGCGCACCATCCTCGAACCAGCCCGGCGCGACGCGGGCAAGGCTGAAGCAGGCGCAGGCAGCATGGTTCCCGCGATTCGATTTCCACCCGGACTTCACGCGCGGAAATAACCCGGTGTATGTGTTCGGAAGCAAGCTGACGCAGCGGCAATTTTCGACGGCGGATTTCGCATTGAACAACCTGAACACACCGACTCCGCTGGACAACTTTCAGACACGCATCGATGGCCAGTGGCGGCTGTTCGATTCAGGGCAGGCCGAGTTTCATCAACGCAGCGCATGGAAACATTGCACAAGGCGGGACTCCTTGTGGGTTCCGACCTGCTGAGCGCGAAGGTTTTTGTGTCGCAGATGAAGGACCGTCAAATCCGCACGCAGAATGACCTGGCGCTGACGCTGGGGACGTGGGTGAATCACAACTGGTATTGGTTCACAGCGTTCGTCGGCACGAACCTGCTGCAATCCGGCTTTACAAAATGGTGCCTGATGGAAGACATCCTCAGAAAAGCCGGCGTGGGTGTGACCCGGCCGAGCAACTAGTCCAGCCAACGGGGCGAGTTGCAGCAAAACAGTGATCCGTGATTTCGTTATCAGACGGAGTGGACCCTTTCCCGCGCCAAAGCCGGTTTCCAATTCTCTCCAGATTCTTGAAGGGCCTTTGAGCCGGAGCGTGTTCGGCAGTATGCTGGACATAATTGCGGCGTTACTGCTGTCAGGCGGAGGCTCAAAACGGAAATCCCGGTTGGTACGATCCCGTGCACCAGGAACGAGAGAAAGTTGTCTCCATGAACATCATTTCGCGCTTCACGGCAATTACTGGCGTGCTTATGTGGCTCACCGCCGCTTCGGTCGCGCACGCGCAACAGGAATTCCCGCCCCCTCAGGGTAAAGGGCGCGTGGTCGTCCTGGCCTCCGGCAGATCAGGCCCGGCGCATTGCACCACGGTAGCCCGCGAGATCGCCGAACTCGGCTACGATGTTGTGCTCTACGACGGCAACCAGATGCTGGGAATACACGGGGATGGCGTAAGAGCGGACATCCTGGAGGCGCAGAAAATGCCGCACGCGCTCCCCGGCAAGGTCGCGCTGGTGGGCTTCTCTCTCGGCGGGGGAATGTATCTCTACTTCGCCTCGCCCTGGTCCGATCTGGTGTCGGGGGCGGTGCTGTGGTACCCCGAAAACAACTTCATTCACGACGTGCCGGGTTTCGCGAGCCGGTTGAAGGTGCCGCTGCTGGTGTTCGCCGGCGCAAAGGACCACTATCGCGATGGCTGCTGCACAGCCGCCGCGGATAACGCTTTGGCGACGGCGTCCACGGCCGCGGGCAAGCCGTTCAAACTGATCGTGTACCCGGATGCCGAGCACAATTTCGTCAAAGGCGAGGATAGCTACAGACCCAAAGACTATGCCGATGCGTTCAAGCGCATGGCGGACAGCCTCAAAGTGTACTTGGGCGAGTAGAGAATGCCCGTTTTTTCCAGGTGTTTTGCGAAAAGCAGATCCCTCGCTGCGCTCGGGATGACAACGAGTTTTTTTTCACGGCTGCCCTTCGCTGCGCTCAGGGTAAAATGCCGTGCCCTGACGAAAACCATCGGTGAAGCCCCGGCCGGTCATGGGACGAGCGCGCAAATGCAGTGTTGCGGATGTTGAAGGTTCAAGTTGGCAGGTCCTGCATGATAGAATCGGGCATCGCATGATCTTCGACACTTGACGGACCAAGTCGGACGCCAGTTTCTTGCCGCTCCGCTCGAAATCGGAAGCGAGCATGTCGCACATATTCATCAGCCACTCCAGCCGTGACACCGAGCAAGCCGCGCGCTTGCTGACGTGCCTGCACGCGAATGGGTTTTCCGAGACCTTTCTGGACTTCGACAAGCACGCCGGTCTGGCGCCCGGCGCCGACTGGGAACGCTCGCTGTATCGAGAATTGACCGGGGCGGAAGCGGTCATTCTGATTCTGACCAAGAATTGGTTCGACAGCAAATGGTGCTTCGCGGAGTTCACGCAGGCGCGCGCGCTGGGCAAAGCGATCTTTCCATTAATCGAGGCGCCCACCGGCGAGACCTTCGTTTCCAGCGACATCCAGCATCTGGATCTGGTAAAGGACCGTGAAGGCGGGCTGGCGCGTCTGACGAAGGAATTGACCGAGGTTGTGGTCAATGCGCGCGGCGGGTTCCCTTGGGACCCCACGCGGCCACCGTATCCCGGGCTGCTGGCATTTGATGAAGCTGATGCGGCGATTTATTTCGGGCGCGACGATGATATTCGCCGATTGATCGAGCGGCTGAACGCGAGGCGGGCGCAAGGCGGCGCCAAGATGGTAGCCATACTGGGCGCCTCCGGCTCGGGAAAATCGTCGCTGGTGCGGGCCGGGGTATTGCCGCGGCTAAAACGCGACAAACGCAATTGGATCGTACTGCCGCCATTCCGTCCGCAACTTCATCCGGTGGAAGAACTGGCCCAGGCGGTGGCCGTTGCGCTGGGGTCCAGCGCCGACTGGCGGCAATGGCGGGATGCTTTCGCGTCGGAGGATCTGACGCACACGCTTTCGGACCTGGCCCGCGACCTGCGCGGCGCCCACGGCTCGAACGAAGCGCAAATCCTGATCACTGTGGATCAATCCGAGGAATTGTTCGGCGCAGCCGAGAAAACCGGGGCGGAACGGTTTTTGCGCGTTTTGAACGGTCTGCAGGATGAACGCCTGCCCTTCCTGGTGGCCATGACCTTGCGTTCCGATTATCTGAGCGAGCTTCAGGAAGCGCCCGCGCTGACGGCCCCCTTCGAAGAGTTTTCCCTGAAACCCATGCCACTGGCGCGGGTGCGCGACATCATTGAGGGGCCGGCACGCGTGGCGGGACTCACGGTGGACGGCGCGCTGGTGGCGGCCGCCATGAACGATGCAGCGACCGACGACGCCTTGCCGTTGCTGGCCTTTGCGCTGCGCGAACTCTACGACCGCTTCGGCCAAAAAAGACACCTCACGCTGGAAGCCTATCAGGCGCTCGGAGATGATGCCGGACAACTATCGCCGCTGGAAAACGCCGTGCGCCGCAAAGCCGACGAAGTCCTTGCCGCCGCCAAGCCCGCGGCTGAAGATTTGCAGGCGTTGAAGGAAGCGTTCGTACCCGCGATGGTGCGGGTGAACGCCGAGGGCGAATACGCGCGCCGGCCGGCGCGTTTCGAGGCCTTGCCCACAAAGGCCCGGCCGCTGATCGAGCGCCTGGCCAGGGCGCGCCTTCTGATCATTCAGAAGGAGCAAGATACGACCATGGTCGAGGTGGCGCATGAGGCGCTGCTGCGCAAGTGGCCGCTCCTGCGAGGCTGGCTGGACGAAGAGCGCGAATTCCTGATCGGCAAGGATCAACTGGAACAGGATTTGCGCGACTGGGAAAGAACCCCGGCCGCTCAGAAAAGTGAAGCCCTGCTCTCTGGCCTGAAGCTGACGCGGGCGCGAACCTGGCTGGTGGAAAAACCGCTGCAGCTGCTCGAGGCCGAACGCAAATTCATTCAGGCCAGCATCGCGCATCAGGAGGCGGAAGCGGCGCGGCGGGAGCGGCTGCGGCGGCGCGTGCAGCAAGCCAGCGTGAGCGCCGCTGTCGTACTGGCCATTTGCCTGGCCGGAGCGATGTGGGAGTGGTGGATCGCCAAAGCACGCGAGGCCACGGCGGAATCACGCGAACTCGCCGCCAGAGCCGAGCAGGACGTGGCGGCTGGCGGCGATCTTGGCATAGCACTGCGGACAGCCGTGCAGGCCGCGGAGCGTTCGCCGACGGACCAAGCGGAGCATGCCCTGCGAACCGTTCTCGGGGGACCCCTGGAACACTTGATTCTGCATCAAGGCGGTCCGGTGTACGTGGGGGCATTTTCGCCAGATGGCAAGCTCATTGTCACCGCCGGTATGGACCATAGCGCGCGGGTGTGGGACGCCGTAAGCGGGCGTCTGCTGGCAACCCTGAGCGGGCACAGCGGTCCGGTCAACGATGCGGGATTTTCGCCCGATGGAAAAAGTGTGGTAACCGCCAGCGATGACGGGACGGCGCGCGTGTGGGACGCCGTAAGCGGGCGTCTGCTTGCCACTTTGAGCGGGCCAAACGTTGAGGTGCGCAAGGCCACGTTCTCGCCGGATGGCAAGCGCATCGTCACCAACGGTGCGGACAATGCGGCGCGCGTGTGGGATGCCGAAACGGGCCAATTGCGGGCAACCCTGAGCGGACATGCGCGCGTGGTCTACGATGCCGCGTTCTCACCTGATGGCCAGCGCATCGTCACCGCCAGCGATGACGGTACGGCGCGGGTGTGGGAAGCCGACTCGGGCGCATCGCGGGCCACCCTAAGCGGGCATACCCGCGTGGTCTACCATGCCGCCTTCTCCCCCGACGGCAAGCGCATCGTGACCGCCAGTTGGGACGAAAGCGCGCGCGTGTGGGACGCCGAAACGGGCCATCTGCTGGAAACACTAATCGGGCATAGCGGCGCGCTTTACCATGCCGCGTTTTCACCTGATGGCAAGCGCATCGTCACGGCCAGCGCGGACCACACGGCACAAGTGTGGAATGCGGAAACCGGTCAGGTGCTAGCAGTTCTAGCCGGGCATACCGGTCCGGTCAACGATGCGGCCTTCTCGCCGGATGGCAAGCGCATCGTGAGCGCCAGTGAAGACGGCACGGCGCGCGTGTGGGATGCCCATTCCGGCCTGGCGATGGCAACTTTAAGCGGAGGCATCGGCGTGGTCTACGATGCCGCGTTTTCGCCCGATGGCAAGCGCGTCGTCACCGCCGGTAATGACGGTACAGCGCGCGTGTGGGATGCCGACATCGGCCATCCGTTGGCAATTCTATCCGGGCTTGGCGGGAGAGTGTGGGATGCGTCGTTCTCGCCCGATGGAAAGCACTTCGTCACCGGCGGTGAGGACAACATAGCGCGCGTGTGGGATGGCAAAACAGGCGCACTGCAAGCGACTTTGGCTGGGCACAGTCTCATGATCTATGCCGTCGCGTTCTCGCCTGATGGCAAACGCATCGTCACGTCCAGTGCCGACAAAACGGCGCGCGTGTGGGATGTCGAAACGGGCCAATTGCGGGCAACCTTAAGCGGGGCTACCCGCCTGGTCTACCAGGCCGCGTTCTCGCCCGATGGCAAGCGCGTCGTCACCGCCAGCCAAGACGGTACTGCGCGAGTGCATGATGCCGAGTCCGGCCAGTTGCTGGCAACCCTGGCCGGGCATGGCGGCTCGGTAAATGAAGCAGCGTTCTCGCCGGATGGCAAGCGCGTGGTCACGGCAAGTGCGGACTCTACAGCGCGAGTGTGGGACGCCGATTCCGGGCATTTGCTGGCAACTCTGACCCATACCGCTTCGGTCAGCGAGGCAACGTTCTCGCCGGATGGCAAGCGTGTGGCCACCGCCAGCTATGACCATACAGCGCGGGTGTGGGATGCCGAAACCGGCCACCTGCTGGCGACTCTGGCTGGACACACCCGCTGGGTCTATGTGGCCGCGTTCTCGCCCGATGGAAAACGCATCGTCACCGCCAGTGCCGACCATACGGCGCGGGTGTGGGATGCCAAAACTAGCCAACTGTTGGCAACTCTGAGCGGGCATGCCGCACGCATCAACGATGCCGAGTTCTCACCCGATGGCAAGCGCATCGTCACCGCCGGCCAAGACAATACCGCGCGCATGTGGGACGCCGAATCGGGGCTGTTGTTAGGGACGCTCACCGGCCATACCGACCAGATTTACAAAGCATCCTTCTCACCCGATGGAAAGCTCATCCTCACCTCCGGGTCTGACAGCACGGCCCGGCTTTACGTTGCCGATCTCCGGGACCTATTGGATTGGGCCGAGAAGCAGACCCTTATAGAATCCGGCCAATGATCGCGCAGGGCCGCGCAAGAATGGCTTGCAAGGGAGGGGGATGCGCGGAACCCAACAGGGGCAGTGAGATTTCAACGGTCCGGAGTAAGCGGGGGGAGGCTTTGTGACGTTCATCACAACTGAAAGGCGGATGCTTGATGGTACTCTTAACCGCCATGCTACGGACGAATAGCCTGCAATCCACGGAAACCCTTTCTCATTCCCACCTAAGCCAGTGGAAGCCCAATGCCCCTCGGCGCGGGGCGAGATGGAGACCCTATCTGCTGATCCTTGTGGCAGCGTTCGCATTGACGGGGCTGTCCGGATGCGCGGCGAAGCGCTTGCGGGCGGATTACACGGGATACGAGAGCGCCTTCGCGGACACTTCCAACCATGAAATGCTGCTGAACCTGGCTCGCCTGAACCAGCACGATCCGACGTATTTCTTCAAAATGGGACAGATGGCCACGAGCTATCGCATGCAGGCGGCGTTGTCGGGAAACGGGAAC
>Ga0074046_10002724_pt1 | contig 15109 bp, 18 predicted proteins | sample BogForMeECP23OM3_FD_94441 | JGI IMG/M metagenome (GOLD analysis project Ga0074046, IMG submission 94441) | Bog forest soil microbial communities from Calvert Island, British Columbia, Canada - Bog Forest MetaG ECP23OM3 | ecosystem: Environmental > Terrestrial > Soil > Wetlands ...
ATGCTGGCCGAGCTTGTTGGGGATGGGTCGTTGGTTCCATTGCCCGTAAGTCGCGCGCTCCGCTCGACTGTGCCGCCCCGTAGGGCTTTCCTGCGACCGGTCGCGGCGGCGGAACTGGCGGAATTGAGCCAATCCTTCTACGACGCCTTTGAAGTGCCACTAATTGTCAGTTCTGCGGTCAGGCCGCTCGATGTGCAACGGAGGCTCTGGCGGTCACGCCGGGTGCCAGCGGCCCCGCCTACTGGCCCCACAGCGTCCGTACACCCCACCGGGCTGGCGTTCGATATCGGGAAGAAGCGCCTGACAGCGCCGCAACGGTTTTGGATGGAATGGCGGTTGTGGTATTGGCAGCAGACGGGCCGGGCAATTGTGGAGGAGGAGCGAGCCTGCTTTCACATCGTGTACTCACCCGGCTTTGCTCTATCGGATTCAGAAAATGGACGGCAGAATAGTGTCAAAATGGCAATAAATTGGCAGATGCTGTGACAAATAATGGCAGGGGTTTACGGCAACCACCGAACGGTATCATCATCTACCGGAAAGCCCACAATAAGCGGAATGAAAATTGCCAGCACTATCATAAGGACCGTTACAGTGAGTTGAACGTCTTCATCGCTTAGCGACTTCCACAACAGTTTCATGGCTAGTGCGTCTCCGACCAGTTTGGTCCTGTTTCACAGGATACCATAACAGGGACGTGCAATGGAATAGATGCTTCCATTATATGAACCATTTCCTTGAGCGCTTGGTGGGCGCGATCCGTTCGTTCTACACTACCATCGAGCTCATCATGGACGGTAAGTTCTATATGAATGCCCTCACTAAGTAGGCCGCTTTCCCAAATGTCAACCATAGCCTTCTTGAGCATATCGGCGGCGGAACCTTGAATTTTCTTGTTCATCGCCTTATGCGTGCCGACGACTTTTATCTTCGGACCCCACAGTGCTAGTGCTTCCTCGTATGGCTTTGCTGTGACGAATGTAGCACCTTTATCGCGGAATCGCGGCTCCCAGAGCGGGAAGCGGCCCCGGCGGCCCATAATGGTGGTAATGAACTGGTGGTCCTCGGCATCCTTTACGCAGAGCTTATTGAGCTCGCGGATGTATGGAGACGATTCGTGGTAGTCCTTCATAATCTGAAGGGCCTTGTCGTTCGGCGACCCGTCAGCGTTCGTTTCGCCTAGCTGCTCGGCTAGAAGCGGCGCTCCCATGCCATAGACCATTCCAAAATTCAGGTTCTTGGCTGGTCCGCGCAGCTTTTTCATTTCCTTTTTATCACCAGCGGCTTCAGCTATTTTCCACGCTTCCGCATACATTCGTCGAGCGCACATCTCATGAAAATCCATTTTCGGATTTTCATTATAGTCTCGCACGGGGATATCTGAGCCCGTGCACTTGGCTTCATGCGCGAAATGAACTAGAAGTCTATATTCGATTTGCGAATTGTGAGACACAAATCCTTCTGCAATAAATGTCTTTTTTGATGTTTGAAGTGCAATTACATCGCGTACTCCTAACATTTCTACAGATAGAACACGTGCTGATGGGGTAGTCTTACTACGAAGCATATGTCCTTCCCAAACAATTCTCGCTTTGGCAAGAAGACGAGCTGGCCGTATGCTTCCTAGAAAATGAAGCAGAGCTTCTCGTCCTCCGTTTATACGAACGCATGTTGTAGTGCGAGCTCTCCCTTTCTTTTTAGGGCTTATGTTCAGAATATATCCACGTTTTTTCAATAGCTCAATTCCCTTGTTTAACACTAATGAATTATATCCAGAGTTATTTTGATTGAAACTACATGACCCCCAACCAAGCGTTGCTTCACCATCAAATAAACCGGAAAGGTATCCGCCCCCATTCGTTCTATCCTCCTCCCACGGCGAGCACATAAACGAGATAAAGTGTCCTGGTTGTATGTGCTGTGACTCCTTCCATGAAAACAACTTAAATTTTCCTTCTTTAACAAGCCATCGGTGCTGCGTGGAGCACACCACAGTTCCCCTGTCCGTCGTAATACGAAGACACGATTGACGAAGTCTAGCAACACGTTCTACTATTGTGGAGCGCGCATAGCGCTGTACAGAATGGCCGGTGCTTGATATACTTGGTTGTTCATCGCATCCAATCAATTCTTCCCCAACGACAATGTCATTCGCTCGTTTCCATTCGAGGTTGGCAGTAAGAATGCGGGTTTCAGGTGCAATACAGTAATCAGCAGAAAAGAAATCACAGCCCTCGTCAGCAATGAACATCTTGCGGCACATCGGGCCGATCCATTCGGAGCGGGCCGGAATGTTTTGAAGGTTAGGATTGGAAGCTGATAGCCGCCCAGTGATCGTGCCCTGTGACTTTGAGTTCTCATCCTTCTTCTTTCGCAGTGGGTGAAACTCACAGTGCACCCTATCACCGATGGCGTTGTCTGTGATGTAGCCGTCCACGAACGTACCACGTGCCTTTTCGGCGATGTTGGCTCGAATAATAAGGTCGCCTATTTCTTGGTCTTGATCCTCAAGACCCTTTTCCAGCCAGACCTTGCGGAAGCTTGGCTTGCCCGTAAGCTTGGCTTCTTCGTATCCGGCGTCACCACCGTACACCAACTTTTCCTTACCGTCGCCGCCCTTGAGTAAATATGGATACTTGATTTTCAGGTTATCAAATATGGCCTTCATAATAGAAGGCTTCCCGAAGTTCTCGTAGTCGGTACCAACACCGGATTTCTTCGCAATAGATGCAATAGCAGCATCTCGCGCTGCGACCAGTTCGAAGTTCATTTTTCTGGCTTGCTCAAGGTCAACTCGGACGCCCAGCCGACGCATATAGAGAAGCATCGGAAGCAGGCGGCACTCAAGATCAAATAGTTCGTTCAAGTTCTCCTTGCGGAGCACCTTTTCCTGTTCGAAGAGAATCTTAAGTGGCAATTCAATATCGCCGATGCCGTACGTTCGAGCGTGGCCGGGATGGACTTCGTGGAAGCGTTTGATATAATCGTCGCCGTAGAGTAGCTTAAGTTCCTCGGTAACCTTACTCTCACCAAGATACTTCTTCGCCAGTGCGTTGAGCCGGTAGCTCATCGCATTTTCGTCGATCAGTGCCTCGGCCCATTGCACGTCTCTGAACTTTGCCAGAGGCGCTTGAATGCGCTGATATTGGAATCCGTCGAAGTCATACAGGAGGTTTGCTCCAACGATCTCGCCGGTATAAAAGGCGAGCTCGGTACTCAGCCAATCGTAAACACGCTCGGCGGCAAGGTTGGCGACGCCTTTATGGCGAAGCGGATAGTACTCTGAAAATTCGATGTTCCCTTTTTTGTCTCCGATGCCGAGGCCGAAGCCGACGATGTAAGCATCTCGCCGCCATCCCGGCCCTTTGCTTTCGCTGAGGGATTCATCTAGTGATTCGAGATCTAAACTTATGCGCTTGGCTTTATTGAGAGATGGGAATATCTCCGGTAGCTTGTATCCCTTCGGTGCTGGCGGTCTTCTTCCTCCAGAAATATTGGCTATCTCTGTTGGGGAAAACATCATATTGCCCATAAGATGCTTATCTTACCTCGGCTGGGAGGCGGACGTCAAGCCTATCGGTGCCTGTGTATTCTCCCTGCTTGTTGAAGTTGTGCGCCCACCCCACGGTTGGCTCAATAAGGCGGAGTCCGTTTTTCATACGCTCACAATGGACGCCGTCCTCTAATATGAGCATGGCTCCGCCCGTCATTCTATAAGGCCCTGATGCGCCTGAGCAGTCGATTACGTTCAGCTTAATCATAGCGGTTCCGTGGGGTCGCTAGGTAAAACCAACCCACCGGGACAGCCCTTTCGTAGGAACTTCTCCAGCAACATCGGTTCATACCGCGAATGCTCCAGCGCGAACAATCGACTGTGCGGATATTTCCTGAAGTCGGTGGGCACACGGTTATGAATATGACCATGAACGTTCCATTGGCAGCGCGTCGGTAAAAACTCTGACGGTTTATGCGTGAAGTAAACACCACCGAGGACGAGCGCCTCACACGCGAACACAAAGCCATCGGACATGTAACGGCTGAGTGAGCGTGAGTCGTGGTTACCGCGCACCAAGACCCAGCGCCCCGGCATGTCGGCCAGCCAAGCTTTCAGGTCGAAGCAGCCGAAGGCCACATCGCCGATGTGGATGACCAAGTCGTCCGGCCCAATAAGACGCTTGCAGTTCTTGGTGATGATGGCATCCACATCAGCTGGGCGACGGCAGTGTGCCTGAATAGCCGAGTGGCCAAGGTGAGTATCACTAATAACCCAGCGTCTGGTTTTCGGCATCATTGCCTCACAAGCTCCTCAACAGCATCGAATTTTTCTGCAATCAGTGAGAGCGTTTCGCGGTGTTGGTTCTGTTCCGTGACGGCGTCGTCCATTTTGTCTTTATCCATCACACCCTCGACTGCTGTGCGAACAAGGTCTGCCAGTACCGCCGGTTCGAGTGCATCAAGCTCCCACGACTCCGCGCCATATTCAGCAATATAAGCGTTGGCGCGTGAATCAGTAATCTTAGCTGGATTCGGAGGAGGATTGTACTTCTCAATCTGCTCCATGTTGAGTGCTAGGCGTTCAAAGTGAAGTCGGCTGCGAGTAAACAATTCGAGCCGGTCAGTAATGTCTCGGCTCATATCCTTACCGCTTGGGTCGTGGTCGCCAAAGTGAAAGATTACAGGTGTTGGATAAAAACGCTTGCTGTTGGTAATACCTGTAGCGAAGTAAGGGGTTTGTTTATAGCGAATCAGTCGTTGTCCGGCGGCCCACATTTCAGATTGGCTTGTGTATCCACGGCAGGAGAGAAGAGGAACGTCCATTTCCTGACATATACGCTCGAACACCCCGACAAGTGCGTCCTTTTCAATCCACACCTCGGGCCGATACGGTTGATTTGCCCAGCGGTCGATATTGAATTGTTTGGCACAGGTACTAATGATGTCACTCGGGACGTCCCAATGAGATAGAGCGCGCAGCTCTCTGGTTCTGTCAACAATAGTGTCCCAATCAATCAACCCAGCGAGTCGCGCATCATTGATAACGCTGCCAAGGTTTTTGTAGCTCTTGAGTGTATTCGGAATGATGTCGCGCGATACGAATTGATAATAGAGTTGGCGGAGAGTGAGGTCAAAGCCCTGCTCTTGGTAGTCTGCTATAAGCTCGTTCGCCTTGTCAATCAGTGCCATCGACGTACTTCGAAAGTTGAAATTTTGATACTTTATCATTGGCATTTGGTTGGCTCCTTGTAAATCCCCTGCGCCCGAAGGTAGTTTCGGACGTCGTTGGCGCAGCCGCCAGCTGCGCGGCTGCCGCGCACGGCTTCGACTACAGCGCTCATTCTAGTGCCGAGGAGGTATAGGCGGGCGGCTTCGACGAAGTCGATAGGTGCGTGCTTGCTTTTCCTTACGCCGGTCAGCGGAATGGCAATGTTCGTTTCCTGAACAGCAGGAAAGTCAATTGGTGAGCCCTTGGCAAACATACCAGAACCGGGACCGCCCGATGAAACAAGTGTGCCTACAATCGGCAGAGCAATCAACACCGGGGTCTTCTTGGTGGTCATATAATACTCCTGCACCGTCGGCATTTGTAGTGACGGCGATTCTTCAAGTTTAACATCGGAAATCGGAACCGTTAAGACGTTGGGGCAGATGCCGCCCATCGCTCCGATGGGTTGGATGCTGGCCCGGCTTGCACCGAGGCTTACAAGGTAACCACAGCGCCAGCCATCGGCATAGTATCGAACGGGGCGGCCTACTTGGTCGGCAAGCAGGCGGCGCGTGTGGCGGACTCGAAGCCGAAGAATGACACTGGTTCGGCGGCAGTCCTCACATCGTTTGTATGCACGCACACCCGGCTTTGGTTTGACCGTGCGAACCTGAACAATCATGTCTCGACAGTCACAGCAGGCTTCACTTTTCCTTATTGCTGCCATCGTCATCTCCGAAGTTCATGGTTTGCTGTTCGGTGTTTTCGGGGAGCGGTTTCTCTTCTGCTTTCCTCCGGCCCTTCTTCAGAACGATTTCCTCAATCTCGGCGCGCTCTTTCTTCTTCGCCGGGTTGACGGATGCGCCGTGGAAGCGTCCTTGGCATATACATCCGCATTTCGGATGTCTAGCTTGATGGCAAGTAGCGTCGCAGCGCCGTGTGCAGTCCGCGCTGGTCATAATCGTGGACATGACACCTCCAGTTACCAATCTAGTGTAACACCGCTCGGCTTAATAAGCAAGCTTACTTTAGTAATCATTTTGCTGGTTACTACGGTGACCTTGCATTCCGGTCCCGGCATGATATGCTGGAATTATGAAGACAAAATGCAAATGCGGAAATGTGGCAGTGGTGGTTATCATCAACCAGAAAAGCGGGCGAGCAGTTCCGCTTTGTGAACATTGTCAGGAAGCCATCAAGGAGTAGTCGTGACGAGCAAGTTTACATTCGGCGAGCACAGCATTGAGGCGCTCCGTTTTACCATGAAGCGCATGAAGGAAGCGGGCGCACTGGTCACCGTCAAGACGACGCTGGAAACCCGGCACAAATTTGTGTTGCATACGGTGTGCGCCGAGGTTCCGAAGAAGGAGCATCACATAGAGTTCACACGGGCTGAGGTGCTATGAGCGTTTGTAATTTCATGGACGAGTATCGTGCCGGGACAGAGCCAACGGACGATGGCAGGCGTCTGCGCGCCGGGAAGGTGAAGATTACTCTGGCCCCGCACCGGACATGGATTACGCTCTGCCGGATTGAAGCGCTTGACGCCGGGAACGGCGATGGCGGGCGCGCTCTCAAATGGTTCTGTAGCTTGGCAGACAAACACGGTGTTAAAATCAGCGGCATTGCCGACCCATTCAATTCTTGCTTTCTGAGCATAGAAAAGCTACTCGACTGGTACGCTCGCCACGGCTTTGAAATCACCGTCACAGATTTATACTATATAGACCGGGAGCCACAATGCGAAAAATAATAGGAACAATTCTTATGCTGATTCTTGGTCTGGGTACGCTTGTACGCGTGGAAGCCGACAGCGTTCCGCCAGCACCACCAATGATTTATATTTACCCGGTTCCGATGTCGGAATCCGAGATGCAAAGGCTGCGAGAAAAACTTCAACAATTTCAAACATACCAGCGCGACAAGGAAGACGCGCGCCGGAGAACGGAATATCTATGATTAGCGAAGAGCACGATTGGTTTTGGCACGGCCCGGAACCGCCGATGCATATTCCCGCTCGCAGCTGGCGAAAGAGTCCTTACGAGCATGAATGTCATCTAGCCGACGCGGCGGGTTGCGACCCAGATGATTGCCCCGCATGCCGATGGACGATGCTGCGGGAACTAAAAGAACGAGAAGACCTTGGCAAGCCGCCGCGCTCCGTTGTACTGACAGCTGCCGATATCAAACTTCTGAAGGCCGCGAAGATTTCTTGGCATGGCGACTTGCGTTCCGTTAATTGATGTGGTAGTATTGCTCTGCTTGGAGGAACTTCATGCCTGATGCACTCCACTTTACGGACGCGGAGAAAGCCGCATTCCGATCAACGTACGCTCCCACTGCGACCGACGATCAGTTTGCTATTTTTATCAATGAATGTCAGCGTCGCGCTCTGGTGCCGGGCGTTCACGTCGTGTTCAATCTGCGCGATGCAAAAGAATATAGTCGTGAACTGAAGCAAGTCGTTTACGTTAAACGGGTTGCTCTCATCACCACGATCAACGCCCTTCGGCTCATAGCTGAGCGCACCGGCCACTACGATGGTCACGGTCCCTTCATTTATTACTATCTACAGGAGGGCGGCGACCTGAAGGAATCCAAAATCCCTCTCGGTACGATTCCACATGCGGTCAGCGTTGAGGGTTTTCGTAAGGACTGGAAGCATCCACTGTTCGCCACGGCTCGATATAATGCCTATTGTCAAACGAAAGACGATAGCGGCAAAAAGGTTCCGACCTTGATGTGGGCGACACGCGGCGAAGAGCAGTTGGCAAAGTGCTGTGAAGCGCTGATGCTCCGTACGGTCGCTCCGGAAGAATGCGCCGGACTCCTCATCGACGAAGAGTTGGGCAACAACACTCTTGACCGCGAAGAAGGTAAGGTAGAGGATAAGGTGACACCGTCGGTGCTACCGACGCCGATAACAGCACCGCCTGTTAATCAAGGTGCGTCGGGAGATGTTGCAGGGATGCCGCCGGGTCTTAAATTGGTTCTGTCTCCAACAATGGAAGACTTTGCTGCCATTGCTACGGTTCCGGTTCCTTGCGTGGTAACCCCGGCCCCTGTGGCGGCCACGGTCCCACCGGTCGAGGCAAAGCCCCAGACGGTGCCTGAAAGTCCCGCTCAAGCCACGTGTGCGCCAGAAATAGGCGGTTTATTCGCCAACACAACCCCTCCTCCGCCGGAAGCGGTGGTTCATCCAGTTCCATCGAAACCTGTAGTTTCACCATCCGTTGAAACAGTGAAAACGGATGTTCCGGCTGACCTGAAAACATTCAATGACCTGACCAGCCGTGCCGCCAAGATTGTACGCGACAAGTTGCCGAAATCGGGCATGAAGGAAAGTGAAGCTTCCTCACTTGTGAAGAATTACCTGTTGAAAGTATCTGGCTCTGCCAGCATACGGTCGATTGGTGCTCTCGCGTTCGAGAAGCTGCTGGCTGCGCTTGAGAGCGGAACGCCGGAAGATTCGGCAGCAATCGTACGGGCGCAGAAATAGAGGTTCGGTGGGGGAGCCGCACTGACAAGACGATACTACTGAGACCGTACAGGACGTGCCGTGTACACGAAAACGTCGGCGTGGTTTCGGACGTGGCTTCAATAAAGTTTTGAAGGGAGTAATAAAATGGCTGTTGAAATGACGAACCACGAAAAAGCGATCTGGAATGCGAAGACTACAGGCATCAGGGGTCTCGCGCCGATTCTCACTGAACTATATGATAAGCAGTCTGCGCTCGAAGCGCGGGTTGCTGAACTTGAAGCACAACTTGAGGGAGCAGAAGTTCAGGGCAAATAAAGTTCGGGAGAGCGGAGCGCAACCGAGCGCGAGGGTTTTCGCTGGCGAGCGATAAGTAGGGGAGGAGCCGTTCGACTCGGTGCTCCCGGCCTGTCGGTAACCGCTCTCCTGAGTCACGTGGAACCGTTAGCTTAATTGGTAGAGCGCAGTTTTGAAGCCCGCGAGGACAGCTGAGACGTAGGGTCGATTCCTACACGGTTCCCCAAATTTTGAAGGGAGCAACAAATGAGGCAAGGATTCTTCGTTGGTCGGGTCGGCAATGATGCCGAAGTTACGTACACTCCGCAGGGCATCGCGGTTGCAAAGTTTTCGTTGGCGATTGACAACGGAAAAGACAAAGAAGGAGAACGACGGGCGGCCACATGGATTAAATGTGCGATTTGGCGTGAACGCGCCGAGAAGCTCGCACCCTATATAAAGAAGGGCATTGTTGTTGCCGTGAATGGCGACGTTGATGCTCGCGCTTGGATTGACAAGCAGAGCGGCGAAGCTCGATGCCAGATGGAAGTCAACGTGAATAATTTTACGTTCGGTGGTTCGAAGAGCGAAGAGACGACCGCTCCGGCTCCGAAACCGCAAGGAGCGGGCTCCACGGCCAGCGCGTCGACAATAACGGACGAAGACATCCCGTTTTAGTCTCTCCTGCGGCGTCGCAACTTCCAACCGTCGTGGAAAGAGCGCGGGGCACCGAGAGCGATAGGTGCCCTCCTCAAAACGCTTAGAGGAATTCTTTGAGCAAGATCATTCAACTCAATTCATACCAGAAAGCGGTGGTTGACTTCCGCCGTGGCTATGCTGTGATTCAAGCGGCACCCGGCAGCGGAAAGACGCAGGTAATCATTGCTCGCGTTCGAGCGTTGCTCAATGAGGGTGTTAAGCCGAAAGACATTCTAAGCTTGACCTTCACAAACTCCGCCGCGAAGGAAATGACGGAGCGTGCCGACCTGACATGTCCGGAGAAGATCTTCTCGACATTTCACAGTTGGGCATTGGCGTTCATTAAGCGTGAGGCGTTCAATCTTCCATTCAAGGTCAAGACCGACTTCCACGGCCATCCAGCTCCTCTCCTGCTTCCGTTGGAGGCTTGTCGCTTGCTGGCGACGTTGTGTCGTCCGCTGGAACGCGTGCAGTGGAAGGACGCGCAGAGCTTTATAAGCCGAATGAAACGCCGTGGAATTTCGCCGCAAGATGCATTCGACAACATGGAGAACGACGGCGAGGAAAAGTTCATAAAGGCATATCAACTTTACGAGCGTGCACTCCGCGACAAGGGCGTTCTTGATTTCGATTCCATAGTAATCGAGACAGCGAACCTGCTTCGTAACGATGATGATGTTCGTAACCGAAATCAGTTTAAGTACGTACAGGTCGATGAGGCGCAGGATACCGATGAAGTTCAGGTTGATGTTATCAAGTCACTGACACAGCGGCACGGCAACTGCCTGTTCGTCGGTGACATAAACCAGAACATGTATTCGTGGCGGGGTGCTGTTGGAAATCTGGAAGAGCACGTGCGCGCGCTGTTCTCGAATGTCCAGACTATTCCGTTGGCAATAAATTACAGAAGCACGCAGGCCATTGTCGATTACTGCAAGGAGATTGCCCCGAATAAAAATTCATCTGTGACCGAGCTTACTACACCGAACGAACAGGGTGTAGAACCAACGTTTCGGCTTTATGGTCGAGAGGATGAAGAAGCAAAGGCTGCTGTTATTGCTTGCCAAGACCACGGTAACACGGCGATTCTGGCGAGAACAAACAGGCAACTGGCTGCATTCGAAAATGTTTGTGCCGAAAACAATGTGCGATACCGATTGCTTGGAAAAAGCGGTTTCTGGAGCCAGCGCGAGGTAAAGGATGTATTGGCGATGCTGAGCGCGGTCATTCGGCCCACCGACGCGAATGTGCTACACACGCTGACAGCGAAATGTGAAGCGACGAAGTTCATGCGGAAAACGGACACGAAGGACAAGTACGGCAACGTGACGCACCGTGGCGTGCCCGGCGCTCTGAAAGATATGGCAGAGCGAGAAGGCACTACGGTTAACAGTTTACTACTTCGGTATCAAGGCGATGGCTCCGAAGCTACCATGAAAATCGGGTGCCTGCTGCGGGAATGTAGGGGCGTGATGAAGAAGCACAGCGCTTATGATGCCATTAAATATATCGTTGACGCCTTCGGAGTGCTCGGCGCATACGACTCGGACGAGGAAAACAAAGACGTTGACAATGATCCGCGCGACAACATCATGAAAATTATTGAATACGCGGCAAAGAAGCGCAATCTAGAAGAATTCTATGACTGGACGCAGAAGGTACAGCGGTCGCTGCGGGCGCGCACAAATTGCTTGATTCTCGGAACCATACACGCCGCCAAAGGTCGTGAGTGGAAGTACGTATTTGTGGTAGGCGTGAACCAAGATGTGCTACCGCACATTAAGGGTGACCCCGAGGAAGAGAAACGAATATATTTCGTCGGCTGTTCTCGGGCTGCCTTGAAACTTCACGTCTCTGCGAGCGGTGTGGCGTCGGAACTGATACGGCATAAGTTGCCAGAAAACGGAATTGGGGTTACAATTGATCCGTGGGCTGGATGGGAGCTCATGAGGAAATGAGGAAGTAATGGCTATACTCTATAGGAATTCGGACGGAAAGGATGTAACTCACACTTCATACTCTTCAAGAGCATCCTTCAAGCGGTGTCCGAGGGAATTTCAGTTGACCAGAATTCAGGGCTGGTGGAGCAAAGAGAATCGCGCCGCCCCACTGTTCGGAAAGTGTATCGAGGCTGGGCTGCAAGCGTTCGAAGAGAACGACCGTGCGCCGGGTTTCGGTGTGAAGGTCTTCAGGAAGCATTGGGAGGACGTGAAGTTAATGCCGGAGTTCCCGACGCTGCTTTACACGGCGACGGAGGTAAGCTGGGAGCAACTGCTAAAATCCGGCATTGATATGATGCTGCTTTATGAAGTGAGGGTGCCCCGTCTCCCGATTGTGAAGCCGCTCTTCCAGCAGAAACTTCGGAAAACGATATTCCCCGGCTCTAACCTTGCGATGCTGGAGAACGTAGCCATCCTCGATATTCTTTCGTTCCCACGGTGGGACCATCCGATGCTGTCGAAACTTGAGATACTTGCAGACGGTACAATCGTCGGCGCTGAGGACGGCGGAAACTACAAACCGCTAGAGGGAGGCGGAGTTCAGGCGGATGGCGTTCGACCCCTGATTATTGACGTAAAGACCGCTGGGAAGGATTTTCCCAGCGAGCTTATAGCACTTGATCCGCAACTGGCTGAGTATGCTTGGCAAACGCGTATACCAGACATTGGATTCCTTACTTTTGTGAAGTCCGGCCACGGCTTCAAGCGGGGGAGCAGGATCACCACCCTGCGGGCGTGTGGCGCGCTGTGGGCAGGCTGGGAGGGCTACGTGCTGGAAACCGGGGAGCCAGATGCCGACGGACGAATGTGGGTTTATATTGGAAGCTGGGATACCCTCCAGAAATTCGAGGAGGGTATCAAGGGCACACGCGGGAAGGCGCGTGACGCCGCAATTCAGAATTTGCTTGACTTGGGCCGTGAGGAAGGGAGTATATTGGCAGCTTCCGATCTTGATCTCACCAGACAGCGACTACAATTCACAGCAGCCCGGCTCTCCGAAGCAGAAATGGACGATGTTGGGCGATCCGTGGCACAAACTACGGTTGAAATGGTGCGCGCACATGAACAGGACTTCTACGAAAAAAATCCGGGGGTAAGATTCCCAAACGAGCGATGCAACTTTTGTGCCATGCGGTGGATATGCCTAAACAAGCCGAAAGAACGAGACGAATTTCTTACCAAGCGCGGTGAGGAATGGTTGGACGGAATCGCGGATGAAGGGAACGAATGAAAACAAACAACAAAAGTGAGACCATAGCCGCTACACGGTATGAGAAGGAAGGCTGGAAAATAGCTGATTCCGGCTGGCCAGATTTTCTTCTTTATCGTTGGAGTGGGGGCCAGATCGAAGTTAAATTTGCTGAAATAAAGCGTGGGGATGCACAACTGAGAGATAATCAGAAAAGTGTTCTCACTGTTTTAAGTACTCTCGCTCCGACCGTTGTGTGTTGGGACTACTTTGATAAAGCAACGGCGTTGGTTGAGGAGGAAATCAAGCCTCCGGTTCAAGACAGATACTATCACCGAACAGAAATGACAGACTGGGCTGAATGTCCGAATCACGAAAAATGCAGCGTGCGATATCACGTTTGTGAGCCCGGAAGAGAGACGATCAATGGCTGCTGATTTTACGCGCTTTGACTTCCATGCAAAAAGGTTCTATTTTTCTGACAGTGTTCGCATCATGTCCGCCGAAGAAGTTGGGCAGTACATTCTTCTACTAGTAGAAGCGTGGATGGGAGGTAAGGATGCGAGTTTGCCCGATAATCCTAAAATGCTCGCGAGAATGGCGCGCGTTGATACAGTATCAGATTCCGTACTTGCTATGTTTCCGATTGTGCAAACAGAGCTTGGCCCACGTCGTCGTAATGAAACGCTGTACGCTGAGTGGACGGCTGCCTTGGAACGCAGTGAAACTGGAAGGTTAAATGGTCACCAAGGCGGTCTGTCTACATCACCAGCAAAACAGGAAGCCGCACGTGAAAATGGAAAATTTGGTGGGCGTCCAATAACCCAAGCGCAACCCAACCAAAATAACTCAATAACCCAAACCCAAGCCGTATCAAGTCCGGTCCAAGCCGGGTCCGGGTCGGCCCGACCCGGATCAAGCCAAGCCAAGTCAAGTCAAGTATCGCGACCAAGAACGACTGTCTTGACCTGTGGCCTTGGGGCTGCCGCCCCAGACCCCGCTGAAGATCAAGAACAATTTTATGAACAAACACAAGAGCCAAACTTTAAACTATTCAGAAGCCTGTTCAACAATCATAGTGGTAAAGCACTAAACATTGGAAAGGATAAAGCATCTATTGCACGATACACAGAATCTTGTATGAAATATGGTACAAATAGAGTACATGCTGCAATAGATTCATGGGCGACTGAGAGAACAATCACATTTATTCGTGATCATAACATCAAGTCAACATTCGGACTTTTTATATCCCAGCTTGAGAAAACAGTTGAGCGTATGGCAGACGACGTGACTGTAGACATAAATATGATAGAGGCGGATGTAATTGCTGAAACTGCTCCGGCAGTTCTCACCACACGAGAAGCTGTTGATACATCAGATTCAGTGATGCAAGCATTGTCAGAAGAAGAAGAAAGACAGCGTGTGAAGCGAATTGCTAAATTTACCACATCCGAAGAAGTGACCATAGATCCGGAAAGGTTCTTAGAGGACTGAATAAAATGGCGTCAGAGATTAAGGAACTAAAGCGTCAGGTTTCGCTGCTTACAGTTGCTGCGAAGGACGTTGACAAATGGGAACGTCGTGGAGATGAATATTGGGCGTGCTGTCCACTGCACGGCGAGAAGACGCCAAGCTTTGCTGTTAAAATAAAAAATGGTGAGGAAGTATTCTTTTGTCAGGGCTGCGGTAAGGGTGGTGATGTTATCAGTTATATTGAGTACAAAAATAATCTTTCCAAGCCGGATGCTGTGAAGGAGCTGAAGTCACTCGCCGTCAATCCAATGATGACAAATACATATGCGAAGAATACCGTGTATGCTCAAGACGCCAATCGGGTTGCGGCTTCCTTTATAAACATCGGTGATGTAAAGGAGAAGGCGACTTTCTCTATAGAAAAGTGGTTGCCGAAAGAGCAGGCGCTTCTCAATAATCCGGCAGCGTTGATGTGGCTGTTAGAAAAGAGAGGCATCAATGAAGACACCGTGCGCCATATGCATCTTGGTTTCTCACAGTCAACGAAGGGACATGTTGAGGATGAGAATGCACGGAACGCCGGATGGATTCTTTTCCCTCGGTTCAGTGGTGAAAATAAAGTCGTTGCAGTTAAGATGAGAAGCATTGTGATGAAATCCTTTTCCCAGATACCGGGTATGGATGCTAAAGCTCTCTTCAACGCTGACGCCGCGAACGCTCTCGAAGATCTATTTATAACAGAGGGCGAATTCGATACCTGTATTTTTGAACAAGCTGACTTCCGGGCG
>Ga0074046_10002725_pt1 | contig 15108 bp, 11 predicted proteins | sample BogForMeECP23OM3_FD_94441 | JGI IMG/M metagenome (GOLD analysis project Ga0074046, IMG submission 94441) | Bog forest soil microbial communities from Calvert Island, British Columbia, Canada - Bog Forest MetaG ECP23OM3 | ecosystem: Environmental > Terrestrial > Soil > Wetlands ...
ATTACTTTCCGCAGGGCGGGCCGCTGATGCCGGGTGCCACTACGGCGCAGATCACGGTGTACGACACCGCGAAAAAAGTCGATGGCCTGTCGCAGACAGTCGAGGTCGATCGTTACGATGCGCAGGCAGACCAATTGCAGGCGATCGCATTGTTCGCGATCCGCAATGAATCGAAGCCGCCGCGGACGCTGGATGCGGATCAGACGTTTGAGTTCGTGCTGCCGGCCGGAGCAGTGCTCGATCAGGGAATGGCGAAATCCCCCGGCGGGCAGCCGCTGAATATGCCTCCGACGGAGACGGCACAGAAGGGCCGCTATGCGTTCAGCTTCCCGCTGCGGCCGGGCGAGACGCAGTTCCAGGTGAGCTATCACATGCCGTACAAGGGCGAGGCCAGTTTTTCACCCAAGCCGCTGGCCGAGGTGCAGCATTTCGTGGTGATGACTCCGCAGGGGATGACGTTCACGCCGAAGGATAAGCAGCGCTTCCAGTCGATGCCCGATAATTCCGGCGCCGGCGTGATGGTGGCCACGAACGTGAAGCCGGGCGAGGATCTAAGTTTCAAGATAGCGGGCACAGGACAATTTCAGGCCGAAGCCCAGCAGGCCGCGGCGGGCGATGAAGGCGGCGGTGGCGGTAGCGGAATGGGCGGCGGACAGGCTGCGGGGCGCGACAATCGTCCCGGCGGAGGACTGGGAGCACCGATTGATTCTGACGATCCGCTGCACGATTACCGCGCGGTCATCCTGGGCGTGTTTGCGCTGGTGCTGGTGATGGGCGGCGCGTACGTGATCGCCAAGTCTAATAATCCCGCGCCGGTGATGGCGGGTGCTGCGCCTTCAGTGCCCATCGCCAACGAAGCACCTCCGCGCGACCGCAATGTCAAGTTGCTGGAGGCGATGAAAGAGGAGTTGTTCCAGTTGGAACTCGACCGGCAGCAAGGCAAGATCAGCGCGCCAGAATACGACAAGGCCAAGGCCGCGCTGGATGAGACGATCCGGCGGGCGGTGGCGAGAAGCAGTCGCCAGTAGGCAGTTGCCAGTTGCCAGAAAGATCAATCACGGATTCGCACGGATTACACCGATACGTGTCCCAATCAGGATGGCAGGCGCGACTTCCTCGACCGCGGAGGCCTGTGGCGGGCCTCATTTGCCCTGCATGACCAATAATCCCACCCCATCGGCAGCTAAGGGCGATAAGTGTGCGCACCCGCCACGTTTCGGGATTTTTGCAGCAAGCGTAGAATCGGGATTCGCGAGCCGATGGAACGGTGTCGCGTGTCGATTGGTAGTTTGCACTCTCCCAAGTGAGGTTTTGGGCCCATGGCACTGATGCAAAAAAGTGTGGCACTGGCGGCGGGGCGCATGCCAAAGAAGATCTCTCCGCGCGTACATGCGGCGCTGGACTATGCGATCGCGGGATCGTTTTTGCTGGCGGGAGCGCTGTTCTGGAAGCGCAACCGGCGGGCGGCGGTCGGGTCGCTGCTGTGCGGTGGCGCGACGGCGGCCGTGAGCCTGCTGACCGATTATCCCGGTGGGGTGCGCAAGGTGATTCCCTACTCAATGCACGGGCAGATCGACACGGGACTGGTCGCCATGACCGCAGCCATGCCCAGGCTGGTGAACATCGAGGGCGACCGCGAAGCGAAGTTCTTCTCGCGGCAGGCAGTGGTCAAGACGGCCATAACAGCGATGACTAACTTCGACTACGGAAAGACGAGAAACTCGCGGCACCAGGCGGAGGAAGAAGAGCAACTCGGGATATAGGTCAGGGGCAGTTTCAAGTATCCAGCTTAAAGTACGAATGATTGCGCTGGTCGCAGGCCGCTGTGACAACTGTGTAAAACCTGCCTGTTAAGCGGCTTTTAGCCGTTTCGCGCTTGTCCTGTCCGTGCCCACTGGGCTACCATAAAGGGGATGCGCGCGTTGCTCTGGCCAATTAGCGCGTTAAGCCACTCTGATCCGCAGCCCTATCCCCCATTGGTTGCGCAATGTCCCTAGAGTGACAGCGCTGGTGTCCGGAGATGATCATCCGTGATCGGATGCTTCTTGAGAGCTCAGCTCGCCTGTCTTGATTTCGCTCGGAGCGCCCGTTCCGCCGGACGTCACTTCACGAGCGGGAAGTTCAAGCCATACCGGAGCGGCTGCACAGACGGAAGAAAGGGTACGGAACGGTGCCATTGACACCGTCTCGCGGGGCTCCCGCGCCGTCGGGGCACTCGTATCTGCATGCTAACATCGAACCGATGCGCACCAATTCTCCAACTGGATGGGCCGAGCCAATGGTTGCTGGCCGAAAACAGGGCTGAGGTCTCGACATGAAGCCGCCGGTGTTTGTGTTGGGTGCTCCTCGTTCAGGCACAACGCTGCTATATCACATGCTGCTTTCCTCCGGGCAGTTTGCCATATACATGTCGGAAACCCATGTTTTCAACTTGGTGGGTCCACGGTTTGGCAACCTTGCCCATGAAGCGAATAGGCGGAAGCTTTTGGACGTTTGGTTGCGAAGTTTTCAATTCAAACGGTCTGGTCTAAATCCTGAACGGTTTGCGGCGACAATCATGAAGGACTGTCGAAGCGAAGGCGAATTTCTTCGTATCTTCATGGAACAGATCGCTGAACAGCAGGGTCTTGACTGCTGGGCAGAATGCACACCGGAACATTTGCTTTACCTGAAGCAAATCAAGCTGGCACTCCCGGATGCCAAAATCATTCACATCATTCGAGATGGCCGTGACGTGGCTCTGTCGGAGATTCGGCAAGGCTGGATCCAACCTTTGCCATGGGATCGGGCGCAGCGACTGTCGGTATCCGGATTGTATTGGGAATGGCTCGTACGCAAAGGCCGAGAAGACGGCCGACGAATCGCTCCGGATTACATGGAGGTGCGCTTTGAAGAACTGGTTCGAAACCCACGGGCCGTGCTACCAGGAATCTCAAGTTTCATCGGCCAAACCCTCGATTATGAAACGATGCTAAAGAACGCTGTTGGAACGGTGAGGGTTCCAAATACTTCTTTTGCCAAGGATTTCGAGAACAAGGGATTTGATCCGGTAGCGCGCTGGAAAAACGAGTTAGCGCCCGAGGAGCTCAGAGCATTGGAATCGGCTATCGGACCATTGTTGGTAGAGTTGGGCTATCCGCTCACTAGCGAAAATGGGAAGGACCGATCGCGCGGCGACTATACCGTTATGCGGCTGCGGGCCTGCTATCCTATTTATTTTAGTTCTAAGTTGTGGTTGAAGTCGAATACTCCTTTACGCCGCCTTACCGGAGCTGCACTGCTTCAGGAAAACTTATAGTCGAGATTAGCCTCTCGGACTATGGGACTGCCCGAGGCTGCTGGAACTTGCAAGAGGACGTACATTAATTGCCTGAACCCACTGCACTGGGAATTGACTCCTCGCGTTCGCTGCCGGATCGGCGTTCGTAGCGAGTTCATAACCGAACTCTTTCATGGTTTTGCTCCAAGCCTCCTCAATGATTCTGAGTGCCGTGGTTGAGAGTTTATTGCGCCAACGAATATACCCTCCATCACCTTGGTGACGCCGCCTTTGGCCTGCACGCGGCTGCCGGGACTCAACCGGACCGCATGCTCGATCCGCTCCGGAGTGGGATCGATTCCCCGGAAAGGGGCCAGTCTGCCGCAGACATTCCATCCTCCGCGTGCTGTGGTCCCGAGTGCGCGCCCAACGGATAGCGTTCTGATTGTGGTTCTTACTGGGCTGTGGTGCGAGCGGCCGTCGCCGTCTTGAGCGCGGAGTCCGGTTGAACGAACTTTCCCAGAAAACGAGCGAGGAGACGCGCGAACGGATTGGAGGCCCCCTCGGCGGCGGTCAGCAGGTCCGACAGAACCGGCGGTTTCTGCCGTAAGATCATGCCGATGTAGACAGCGGCGCCGATCGCGGCGGTGCTTAGCAATTCGAGCAAGCTGCTGCGGATGCCCAACCATCCTAGGGCGCGCAGCCACCCAGCGGCGATGGCCGCCATCACGAGTGTCGGCCAAATGGCCGGCCACAGCGATCGAAAGAATGCATTCATGGTGATTCCGACCAGCCGGAATGGAATGGCAAACATAGGCACCATGATCAGGACCCATACGATCGAATATGAGATCGCGACACCCATGATTCCCCAGCGCACTCCGACGATGAACGACGCCACATAAGAAATACTGGCGAAGATATGCCAGCGGAACAAAAGGTCGGTTCTGCCCTGGGTGTTGTAAATCAAATTAATGTTACCGAGCGACTGCAGAGCGCCGAGCGGTCCGAACACGGTCAGAAGGGCGGCCACCGGCGCCCATTTTGGGCCCAGAAAGACCCGGACGAAGGGCTGGGCCGTGATTCCCAGTCCCACCATCACCGGGAAAGTTACGATTGCGATCAGGCTGGAGGTTCGTAAGTATGCAGCGCGAAAGCGTTCGTGGTCTTCCGCGATCCTGGACAGCGCGGGATACGTCACTTGAGCCACCATGTTCGTAAAATTCTGCAAGGGCAGAGCCATGAACATATAGCCCATCTGGTAGTAGCCCAGCGGACTACTTCCCAAAAACCGGCCGACAAGGATATTGTCGGCGTTGCGGGAGAAGTAGTTCATCACATGGGATCCGGTGAGGTGGAGCCCAAATGAAAGGATGCGGCGAGCGTCGGCGGTGCGAAAGACCGCACGAATGCGGACGGGCGAGAGAAACCAAACTACTGCCGTCGTAACGAAACTGGTCACCAACGCGGCGGTGACGAGTGCCGAAACCGTGCCGCCGGCCAGCGCAATTGCAATCGCGCAGGTGGCTCCGCAAACCCCTCCGGCTGTCTGTGCTACCGCGACTTTCCGAAATTCCATTGCCCGGTTAAGAATCGCGGTTGGTACCACCCCAAGTGCTCCGAAAAAGAAGGAGATCGAGAGAAACTGCAGAATGGTTGCAACTCGCGGTTCGTGAAAGAAGCGTGCGGCCGGCCAGGAAAGTGCGATCACCAAGAGCGTTACCGTCACTCCCGTACCGCAGTTCAGCCAGAACGCGGTCGAGGCCAAATGATCCGGTAACTCACGCTCCCGGATCAGGGCGGCCCCCGTCCCTACATCGCGAATAGTCTCCAGCAGATTTGTGACCAGCACCGCCATGCCCATGAGCCCGTAGACGGCCGGAGGAATTCGCCGCGCCAATACGGAAACGGAGACGATCGACAGCAACTGCCGGACAACCTGCACGCCGGTCAGCCAAGCCATCCCGGAGGCGGTTCGTTGTGTCAGCGAAGGGTTGGACTTCGTCATGCCGTTCCAATCCGCTCGCCCTGCGAGAGGGCAAGGATGAGATCCAGCGCGGGTAAGTCGCCTCACCAGCCCGGTCTGTAAAAGCGACGTTAATCAGTCTTGGATGCGCAGGAAAAACGGACCGCAGTGCTTGATCGATCTTATCACCCACCAAGCAATGCTTGACGCATGGCCCTCCACCGAGAACTTCAGCCGACATCACTACGGTCGGTTGCAGCCTTAGGGTGAAAGGCCGCGCGGAGTGCTCGATCACGTCGCGCCGCCCGGCTTGTGAGATGACGATGACAGAGGTCAAGCGCCGTCAAGCCGAAGGCCGGCGAGGACGGACGCGTAGTTCATGGCAGTCGCAGGAATACACGCGTTAACCGTGCAACCAGTCTGAATGGCGGAGTTCCTGGCATCGCGCGATTGAACCGATAGCAACGGAACCGGGCCTGGTTGCGCTGGGATTCTCGCCGTTTTGTTGGGTTTGCGGCCGCCCCCGGCGAGGTAGCGCAATTTCGGAATGCTGGCGTCTTGCAGAAGGGGGCGACGCCGTCCGGGCGAGTTGCTGACTGAAAGACATCTTGGTTAAATAGAAAGGACGAGATTTCGGTGTGCCGCGTGGCAAAACAATCATTCATGCGCGTGTCGAACACCTAGTCTCGCGATAACCGCGGAGTCATTTGCACAAATGCTCTATGGATTGAAGATTTTGGTCACGTACGCGCTGGGTGTCGACTTGGCCGGCCGAAATGTTGCGGTATATCCTGACGATACTTTCATCGTGTCGTATCCGCGATCGGGCAATACCTGGACAAGATTTCTGATTGCTAATCTGGTGTTTCCGGATAAGACCGTAGATTTCACGAATATAGAGAAATTAATTCCGGACACGACATCACAGTCCAGCCTTACCCTGAAGAAGACACCCCGGCCGCGGATCATCAAAGCGCACGAATATTTCGATCACCGATATCCAAAAACGATTTACATCGTCCGTGATCCCCGCGACGTGGCGCTTTCCTACTATGAGTTTCACCGAAAGTATGGGCACATCGACAACACCGTCAGCCTGGAGTCCTTTGTCGATGATTTTGTCTGCGGGCGACTGATATCAGCGAGCTGGGGGACATGGGGCGAAAACGTCGCCAGTTGGATCTATGCGCGTGGTCGCGTCCCCTCATTTCTGCTGCTCCAGTATGAGGAGATGCGCAAGAATCCAACGGCAGAATTGGCTCGCATCGCGACGTTCATGGGAATCGAGCCAGATCCGGTGCGCCTGCAGAAGGCGGTTGAACTGAGCTCTGTCGAACGCATGCGCAAGCTTGAGGAAGTCCAACAAGATGAGTACCTGAAGACACTTGGCTTCGTTGCTCGGCGGGCTCAGACGAAGAATAACCGCAAGGACATACCTTTCGTCGGTGGGGCTAGAGCCGGTGGCTGGCGAGATTCCTTGCCCGAATCCTGTGTGCATAAGATTGAGTCGGCCTGGGGCGAACTGATGACCACAGTCGGTTATGAGTTGGTCACACTAAATGAGCCGCAGAAAGTTCTTCAGGGCGAGGCTTAGTGCTGGCGCCATTCCCGCTATGAGACCGTATCACGACGTATTCGTGCGATGTGAAATGGCTGCGGCTGCCAGGTTGGCGCCCGCAGGGAAGCATGTGCCGGGCGATGCATGTGGGGGGGACGCGGAAATCAGGTTGCTCGCGACTGAGGAATTCAGGGCGGCTTAAGGATTCAGGATTTACGTTTTGACACAGACAAAAGAGTGCATAATATTATGCCTGAAAAATCCCAGACGCCCAGAGTGAGCGTCGTGATTCCCTGCTACAACGCCTCGATGTACATAGGCGATACTTTGAAATCTGTCTTTTCGCAGACATACCACGATTTCGAAGTCATTCTCGTTAACGACGGCTCTCCCGACAGCGTGGCGCTGCAAGAAGTAATAGCGCCTTGGATGGACAGGATTGTATATCTCGAAATTTGTAACCAAGGTCCTTCTGCTGCCCGGAACACCGGGATACTGGCCGCCAAGGGCGAATTGGTGGCATTTCTCGACGCCGACGACCAATGGGAACCAAGTTACTTGGAAGTCCAGGTCCGAAAACTCGACGAAAACCCGTCTGCGGATATCGTTTACCCCGGCGTGACGCTTTTCGGCGATTACGCCGCCGGCCACCCCCCCCTAGTTTCACGGGGTGAAGTTACCTTCGCCTCAGTTATCGATGAACGTTGTATCGTCTTGTATTCGGTCCTGGCGCGGCGGCAGGCACTTATTAGGGCTGGCCTTTTCGATCCGGGTGTGCGAGCCGCCGAGGACTTCGATCTCTGGCTCCGTTGCATAAAGACCGGGAGCCGAATCATTTATCATAACGAACCGATTTTTCGCTACCGCCTTCACAAAGGTAGCCTGTCTTCGGATCCCATATTAATGAACAGTCAGGCCGTAAAAGTTCTGCAAAAATTGCGTACTTCGGTCGAAATGACAACCGAGGAGCGGCAGGTCTTGGAAGCGGCGCTACGAAAATTTGAAGGATTGGCTTTCTTTTGGGAAGCGAAACGTGCTTTCTTAGCTGGAGATTTTGCCATGGCCGAGGATCGGCTACGAACTGCCAACAACGTGCTCCCCAGCATTAGAACCTTCTTGATCCTGCAGCTAGTACGTGTAATTCCGCGGCTCGCCCGAGCTTTTTATGTTTGGAATTCTAGCGATAGAGATCCAAGGGAGACCTTTCACTCGGCACGTTAATTCACGTGCCGCAGCCATGATTTGCACAGGCCGGGCCAGATCGGGCGGACGCGCGCGTCCCAAGGCATCCCGGTAACCTTCTCTCCTGTCCTGCAACGGATGGCGAACAGCCCGCGATCCACAAACGTGATCGCCTCTCCCACCGCTTTCGTGCCCCATGGCCACTTGCCCAGCCAATGAAGCAACGGTGGATCCCTCAGCGCTTTCCGCTGGAGTATCCGGCTTCGAACCACAGGCTGCTAGTCATTAGTGGGGTGCAACTCCTCGTACAGCGCCAGCCATGCCTGCCGTACGGCTGGCCCGGAATAGCGTTGGCACTCCTCTCGGGCTGCGGTAGCCAGGCGCTCTGCCAGGCCATCTTCCTCGATTAGCCGCAACGCGGCACGAGCCATCGCTTCGTGATCGTCCAAATCCACCAGAAGGGCAGTTTCTTCGTTCCTGGCGATGTATGGAATGCCCCCGGCCTTGGTTGCTACTACAGGAAGTCCGGAGGCATAGCACTCCAGCAACGAGCCAGGCATATTGTCGATGTTCGGACTGGTGAGGTATATGTCAGCGGCGTCATACTGGGCCGGAACATCGCCTTGGGGAACAGTTCCCACGAAGCGAACCCTTCGCAAGCCCAATTCTCTCACCTTCTCTTCCAGCTGAGTTCGCAATGGTCCGTCATGCGCGACGGTCAGACACGCCTCGGGATAGCGCTGCTGCACCAGCCCGAATGCCTTCAACGTGCACGGTATGTTGTAAAGCTCTTCCAGTCCGCGGTTGTGCAGAAACACCGGCCGCACTGGTTTCCGCGGACGAAATCGATACCTCTCCAGGTCGATAACGTTGTAAATCGACTGAGCGCGGTAGCCAAACTGCGCAAACACCCCGATGAGGTACTCTGACGGCGTGACAATGCGGTCCGCGAACCGCAACAGCCGCGAAGTCCTCCATGTGGCCAGATGTTGGCTGGCCCGTCCGTCGCGGTAATTCACGATGGACTTCTTCCCAAACAGGCGCCCAGTCACCACCACTGGCGCGGCCGACAACAGGAAGGAATAATTCGCCGCAGAGAACGAGTGCAAGATGTCGAAACGGCCGGCCTTGGCCAACAGCTTGCACAAAAACGTCCCCGATGTAACCAACGTCCGCAGATATTTGACCTTCTGGAGCTGCCGCAGAGGGCCAGGGAGTCTAGGGTTGATGGGAAGAAATTCGACTTGAATACCCGGCACGTTCTGAAGAAGATCGAGCAGTCGGCTGGCTTGCACGGCTTGGCCCCCGACGATGTCGAGCGACGGCGCAACTAATAAAATTCGCGTCGAACGGACAGTCACGCTGGATCCGTTAAACTCTGTGAATTAGGACAGATCATCGACTGCTGGACGGTCGCGCCATGTCGGCGACGTCAACAGCGTTCTTGCGAAAATCCGTTTCCGCCCGGAACCAAAGCTCCAGCATGTAGAGATACCAGAGTTGCAGACTAACGGAGCCGGAGCGCTTCGCGCTCTCCCATGCCTTTGACAACCCTTCCGTTCGAACCCACCCGTCTTCCGCCAACTTGGAATGTCCGAATGCCTCGTCCACGTGTGGTCGCCAGCGCTCGAGCATCCAGCGTTCCGCCGGAATTCCGAATCCGCGCTTCTTTCCGGCGGCAACCCGCTCGCCAATGACGCGACGGGCCAGCTCGCGCAGCACCGCCTTCAATTCTCCGTCGCGCAGCCGCAGGGAGTAGGGCAGAGTTCGGGCGAACTCGCACAGGTCGGCATCCAGGAATGGCGCGCGCGCTTCCAGCGCGTAGTACATGGTCGCGCCATCCACCTTGACCATATATTCGCCCACGAAGCGGCCGAGCCGATCGTATTCTAGAAATTCGTCCAACAACCGGCGCGCAGAGGCGGGAGACTCCGGGATCAGCCGGCGACTCACCGAAATTCCGTCGAGGCGCTCGCCAGAGATCCCTTGCCGTTGCAGCGACGGGAATCCCGGCTTGACCCGTACCACAGAGCCCAGTCCCCCCGTGACGTAGTCCATGAAGTGCCGCGCTCGACCGAGCGTGCCCGTCTCCGGCAACAGGCCTCGCACACTCGGCCATATACCGGCCATGGAGCCTGGAACGAGATTCGCAGCCCGCTGGGCCTTCAAGAAGTTGCCGTACTCCGGATAACCCAGAAAGACATCGTCGCCACCGTCTCCCACTAGCAAAACGGTGGCTGATGACTTCACAGCCTTTGACAGCCGAAGCATCCCGAGTCCCGAACTGCACGCAAACGGTTCCCCATAGGCCGCTACCAGCTCATCGGCAGCGGGAAACTCGTCCCCCGAAAGGTCGAGCACTCGATGCCGGAGGCCGAGTTCCTTCGCAGTCTCCAGCGCGTCTTCCGACTCATCCAGCGGATCGCCGGGCGCGGCTGCCGTGTAAGCGGTGATGTCGCCTCCCAGTTCTCGAATGGCCCAACACACCAGGCTGGAATCAATGCCACCGCTGAGCAGCGCGCCTACCGGTACATCGGCTTGCAGCCGTCGCTTGACTGCCTGAAGAAAGAGATTTCGCGTCTCGTCCACCGCGTCGTCAAACGATCCCCGAAAATCGGTTTCCGCCGGCGGAACCCAGTAGCTCCGCTGAGAAACGCGACCGTTGTGCCATTGCAGAATTGTGGCGGCCGGGACTTTCAGAACACCCTGGTAGATCGAGCGGTCATCGGTTAGGTACCCGAATTCGAGATATTCGGCCATTGCCGTGGGATCGATCTCCGAAGCAAGTCCGGCATTTCTCAAGGCACGCGGAGTCGACGCGAAGGCCAAGACGCCGTTCTTCACCGCATAGCACAGCGGCTTGATGCCCAGACGGTCGCGGACCAGAAATAGCTTGCATTCGCGGTCGTCCCACAACCCAATGGCATACATACCCCGCAAACGCGGCACCATCTGGTCGAGGCCCCACTCGCGATAACCGTGCAGGAGGACTTCGGTGTCAGTGCGGCTACGGAACACGCAGCCGCGCGCTTCCAACTCGGCGCGGAGTTCCCAAAAGTTGTAGATGGCACCGTTGAATATCAGGGCGACCCGTCCGTCCTCGGCGATCATCGGCTGTCGCCCTGCGTCACTGAGATCGAAGATGGAAAGGCGGCGGTGACCTAGGGTGGCGCGGTCCCAAGAGTCAATGCCCTCAGAATCAGGGCCACGCCGTGCCAGGGCGACATTCATCTTACGCACGCAATTTCTGGCATAAACACGATTCGAACTGCCCACAAGTCCAGAGATGCCGCACATTTACCGAGACTCCGCGCCTCCCGTAAGGGTATCTGATTCTAACCTTGGCTCACTCGCCGGTCAATCAAGCGACTTTGTGGTTGGTCTGCGGGGCATGATATCCGTTGTCTCCACCAAGCGTTTACGCAAGAAGACGATCTGGGCAGCGTCACTGACCTGGTCGCTGAGGAATAAGAAGCCAGCACCGTCATCCGTAACCTCCGGCTAAGCGAGAGAGACAATTCTCTTGTTGTTGGCGAGAAAATCCCAGAAGGTTACAATCACCATGCTGGCACACTCCAATGGCTACACATCGCGTCTCTCAATCCGGTTCGGAACGTATGCCATGACTCAAAATCCGCCGGTGCGTCTCATAGTGCTAATGCCGCTCCGGGACGACTGGCCCTCTGCTGCGGAACTGATCCGGCGGCTCGACAAAGCTATTTCTTCCGATGCCTCCACCATGGAAATTCTCCTGGTCGATGACGGCTCGGTGCAAGGATGCGACCGTAACGACTTCCAAGGTAGCTTCTCTGTTGTGCGAGCCATACGAACTCTGCGTCTACGACGCAATCTTGGCCACCAGCGGGCAATCGCCATCGGGCTGGTACACGTTCAACAAACCGCCAGCTGCGACGCAGTGGTCGTGATGGATGCAGATGGAGAGGATACACCAGAGGGCGTGGCACAGCTCCTGCGCGCCTATTCCGACACTCAAGGAGCAAAGGCGATTTTTGCCGAACGGAGCCGCCGGTCGGAATCTCTTGTGTTTCGAACCTTTTATCATTTCTACAAATTCCTGCATCGATTCCTGACGGGCATCAGTGTACGGGTAGGAAACTTCAGTATTCTGCCCTCCCAGTATCTGAATACGCTTGTAGTGATGAGCGAACTGTGGAATCACTACGCTGCGGCTGTATTTCGAAGCAAACTTCCCCTTACGATGATCCCGATTCCCAGGGGAACACGGATTGCCGGAACTTCCAGGATGAACTTCGTGGCTTTGGTTTCCCACGGTCTCAGTGCCATCTCGGTGTTCGGAGACATTGTCGGCGTGCGCCTTCTGATCGGTTCATTAGCCGGTTCTGTACTAGCCGGCTTGGGGATGGTTCTCGTCGCCATAATCCGGCTCTTTACAAACCGCGCTATACCCGGATGGGCAACCTACGCAACCGGCACCTTGGCCATTATTGCGATTCAGATGATCACGATTGCGATGAGCTTTACATTTTTTATGCTCTCTAGCCGAACGAACCTGGGATTTGTGCCGTTTCGAGACTACTCATTGTTCGTGGAAGAGACCGTAGATATCTACCGACATGAATGAGTTCAAATATGCTGGCTCCGAGTTGGACCTTTTCGCAGCCGTGTGGAACTGGAAGGAATACTGGTCGCGGCAGATACAGCCGTTTCTCACGGGCGACATCCTTGAAGTGGGTGCTGGTATTGGATCAAACACCCGGTTTCTCGATCCCGACGGCGCGGGACGGTGGGTATGCTTGGAGCCCGATCCTGAGCTCAACGGCCGGTTAGTCAAGAATCTCGGAGAAGCGGAAACACGGCATGCGTACGAAACCGTCTGCGGAACACTAGAATCGCTGGCCGACCAGCAGTTCGATACGATCATCTACATTGACGTCTTAGAGCACATTGACGACGACCGTGAAGAGTTGAATCAAGCGGCATGCCACCTTCGTCCTGGAGGTCATCTCATCGTCTTATCGCCCGCGCACCAGCGCCTCTTTTCTCCATTCGATGCTGCCATCGGGCATTTCCGGCGTTACAATCGTCCGATGCTGCGAACAATTTCGCCAGCAAGCCTGCGACTCGAGCGAATGAGATATCTGGATTGCGCTGGCCTGATCTTGTCGGCCGCCAACATGCTGTTGCTCCGGCAATCCATGCCTACCAAAGCTCAACTTCGATTCTGGGATCACTGGATCGTCCCAGTCTCTCGAGCTCTTGACAAGCTGTTCCTATATTCCGTTGGCAAAACGATCATTGCCGTTTGGCGTAGGCCTTGAAGGGGACAGACGCATCTAATGCACCGCCCGGCTTGTGCTGACCCTTGCCAATATCCACCGTTGGTCTCCCTACGCTGTAATAATGGAAGCCGGCAGCCCGCATGTCCTCACATCGGAAGATGTTTCTTCCATCGATCACGATCGGGTGCCTGAGGGCGCTACGAATCTCCACCAAATCCAGTTCCGCGAATTCTTGCCAATCCGTGAGCACCAACAGAGCGTGTGCACCGCGGCAGGCTTCGTATGCCGAGGAGGCATACACAACGCTACTTCCCAGAATCGCTTTAGCGCCGTCCATGGCTGCGGGATCATGTACCGCGATTTGCGCGCCTTCCTGTTGAAGTGCTTGGATAATTGCGATGGCCGGCGACTCGCGGATATCGTCGGTACCTCCTTTAAATGCCAGACCAAGCGCAGCAATTCGCTTTCCTCTCAGTGTCCAAAGCGCAGTGCGCACCTTGCGCACAAATCGGCACTTCTGTTCTTCATTTACCTTGATCACTTCGTCAAGCAATCCGAGCTCCAGCCCGCACTCATGGGCTACCTGGCGGAATGCGAGAAGGTCCTTGCCAAAGCAGGAGCCTCCATATCCGACTCCCGGTCGCAGAAAGCGCACTCCAATCCGACTATCCGTTCCGATGCCCTGCCCAACTTCGTCAATATCCGCACCCACAACTTCGCAAATATTTGCTACAGCATTGATAAAGGATATCTTCATTGCAAGAAACGAATTGGACGCGTGTTTGATCAGTTCCGCCCCTTTTGCACTCGTAATCAGGAGCCTTGCGCTCCCTGGGAAACCCAACGGTCCGGGGAGGGCATCTGTGCGCCGGTAGTATGATCCGCTAGTAAGCGGCTCATAGACTTCTCTCAACGCCGCCGCCGCCCGCTGGCTATCTGAACCCACAACGATACGATCGGGGTACAGAAAGTCCGACACCGCCGTGCCTTCCCTGAGGAACTCAGGGTTCGACACAATGTCGACCGAATCCAGAGGGGCTCCGTTCAGCATCATGACTTTGTGGATTTGTTGATGCGTAAGGACCGGTACTGTGCTCTTTTCGACAACGATCTTGTAGTCTCCGACATGCGCTGCGACCGCCGCCGCTACTGCCTCAACATACGAGAGGTCAGGAGCGCCACTATCCATTGGAGGTGTGCCAACCGCAATGAAGATCACTGAGCTGTTTTGTACCGCATCCGCGATCGATCCTGAAAACGAGAGCCGACCGGCTGAAGTATTGCGGGCAATCAGCTCAGGGAGGAAGCGCTCATGGATTGGAACATCACCTCCAGTCAGCGCATTTATCTTTGTCGTGTCGTTATCTACCAGTGTGACGATGTGCCCCAGTTCGGCGAGGCATGCGCCAGCTACCAATCCGACATAGCCAGAACCAATTACTGCTAGGTTCACATCATCTCCAACGATTCAGAAGGGAGCAACATCTAGCGTCCAACGACCAACAATGGAAGGCCGCTCCGCGAGAATTAGCCTAACATCAGTGAAAACTCGGAGCGGTTTCATTTCCGCCTTTTGGGCGGAAGTCTGCTTGTATACTCCCAGGTTCCCCTCAGCTTACGTGAACGAAACCTGCATAGAGGAACGCGACGACCGCCGCTGTGCAAAACTTTTGCGACGAGGATTCGCAACATTCGCCTAGTCCCTAGGGGACAAAACCCGGCGGTGATCATAGCTCAAGCACGTCTATAATTCAAGTGCCAGTCTCTTCCAATGCGAGATGAGCCTGAAGACGAAGCCAGTTTCCAATACAAGATGAGCCTGAGGCGCGTGGCATGCTGAGGATTGACAACCAGCGTGCACGATGCAGAGAAACTGAGTCTG
>Ga0074046_10002726_pt1 | contig 15107 bp, 30 predicted proteins | sample BogForMeECP23OM3_FD_94441 | JGI IMG/M metagenome (GOLD analysis project Ga0074046, IMG submission 94441) | Bog forest soil microbial communities from Calvert Island, British Columbia, Canada - Bog Forest MetaG ECP23OM3 | ecosystem: Environmental > Terrestrial > Soil > Wetlands ...
AAAAGCGATGACCCTGTTCTGGTGCTGGTGGCGCTGCTCGCAGGATTCCGCACGGGCTCCAGATGCAGTATGGATGATCCGCACTCCGGATTCAACCTTATTAACGTTCTGCCCGCCGTGCCCGCTGCAACGGAACGTCTGGATTTCGAAGTCCTTCTTGGTCAGGCTGAATAGCAGTCGCTTTTTCGCCATGCTGTTAGTTGCCGATGTACTTTATGAAATAGAAATAAGCAATTGAAGCGCCCGCAATGGCGATTACGATCCCAAGCGCCCAGTACAGAGGGATATAGGAATTGCGGGTTAGCGGTTGCTTGTATGCTGGAGCGGCGCACACGGGGCAGTTGCCGTCTCCATCAGTGTCCGTGCCGATCCCGCAGGTCGGACAGACAGCCGGGGCTGGCAGAGGTGGAGCCGCTGGCGCTCCCATTCCGAACTCCATCATGTTGAGGGTGCGGTCCTTCTCTGGCGCAATCGGCCATGGGGTGAATTTGTTGTTGGGCAGCGTCTCTACGTCCAGCGCGGCGGGCGCAGGCGGCGGAGCGGCTGGGGTTTCAGCTTGGATGATGGAGGCTACCTCCGGTGTCATGGCCTTGTCGGGCACGAACGTGTCCATCATCTGCTCGTGCTTGTCATGGGACATCATGCCGTCAAAATCCTTCATGACCGCCACGGTCGCCGGGCTGTCCGGTCCAGAAGCGGGAGCGGCGGTCAATCCGGAGATTAAGTCCACACTGTATGCGTCGATCTGTTTCATGACCTCTACCGCCCGAACATCGGAGAACAGGTCTTCAACGGCGACGTAGAATTGAGTTTCCTTGGGGAGCCTCCTGTAGAAGCGATATGCCCGGACGACAACGAGGCGTTTCTCGCCATCGGGAAACAGCTTATAAAACAACTGTTTTGCTTCCTCGGCGGTTACTGCACGGACAATGCCCGAATGCACCAGCGCATCGTCGCCCTGCATCGCCTCGATGTCGAACCAATCGACCCGGTAGGGGCGGCGCTTGGTTACGCGAACAACCTTAAATTTTTTACTTGTCGCCATCCTGCTTCTCCTATTTAAGAATACCAGACATCGGAATTTCGGTCCATACCGCGCCGGACTCCGTGATGTACTTCTTGGTCCTTATGAACGCCTCGGCCCAGCGTGCTAGCTTCTCGGCGTCGGGCTCCAGCCATACGAACCGAGTGATGCCAGCTTGAAGCATCTGCACGCAGCAGCGGTCGCAAGATGCGAACGGCCACGTGTATAGCGTACAATTTTCTACGGACTGACGAGCAAACAATAGAGCGTTAATTTCTGCGTGAATAATCCTAGAAAGTTTCTCATCCCTGTCTGCATATAATGAAGGCTTGTCTCGCATGCCTTGTGGAAATCCGTTGAATCCACTAGAAACTACTCGCTTGCCGGATGTTATGATTGCCCCGACCTGTGTGCTTGGGTCTCGACTCCATGAGGCAACAAGGCGAGCCATGGAAAGAAAACGCAAGTCCCACTTTACTGATACTTGTGTATTTCTACGGGAAAGTTCTCGTTGAAGTTGTTCTCCTGAAAAAGCCGTTAATGCTCCGTATTTTCTACGGTTATGAACTTGTTGAAGAGGTAACTGCCACTCAACGTTTTTTGGTTCGTAGTTACCGTCATTCTTTTTTCGCCCCAAGGAATGCTTGGGACTGGGCCTTATTCCCACATCATTCAAAAAAACTTGAAACCCCTCATTGCCCCGCCACTGAGCACAAACGTCAATACCTCGGCCTCCATAATCTCTATACTTTGAGTTTTTGGGGTTTGTGCAGCGCCCAATCATATGAACCCACGAACGATACTCGGGAGTACCTTTTCCGCTTGCGTGTCCGTGACGGAAATTGTACCCCGGCTTTTTACGCCTTAAGCATCCGCAGCTTTTTGTGCTGCCTCGTTTTAAGTCCTTCTCCGAAACTACAACTCCGACCGTTCCACATGCGCACTTGCATTTCCAAGCGGAACGAGTATAGCCCCCATACCGTTTGACGGTGGCCTCAACGGTGGTTAAAAGGCCAAAAGTTTGATCTTTTTGGACAAGCGGAATCGTCACTAGCCTCCCCCACGTTTTAGCTGTTTGTACTCATCAATCGGTATGGTTACGGTGTTCAAAATATGGTCCTGAAAAGCCCTCCAAGCAGTGGGAAAACTCTTCTCTACGACCTTTGAGATTGCGTTCGCATATTGCCTGATTTCCCACTGCGCGTTCTCGGCCATCCGAAGCTGAAGGAAATGGAACAGGTTATGCAAGTCCATCTGCCAGACCCACCTTGTATAAGTGCTTAACGGAAGGTCGATTCGGGCGATTTCTCTGGCTATGCCGCCATCGAGATAGATTTGGTAGTGTTGAAAGGCGCTTCGAGTAGCTTCGTCGTGCGTCGTCAAGAAGTTGGCTTTTATGCCTTCGGGAAGATCACCCGCACTTCCTTGTTTGTTCGCGCTGTCTTGTCCTTTTATGCGCCCGTAATCTGGTGTATAAACCTCATCGGGAAGCTGCGTGTAACGCCCAGACATCTCATTCAGCCTCGCTGTTCGATGTCTAACCCACTCACGAGCCACAAAGATGGGCATTTTGCACTCAAAAGTTAGAATGCATTGCTCGAATGGCGATGTGTGTTTGTGCTTCATCAGATAATTGATGAGCTTGACGTTCTGTTCCACCTCTTCGGGATTTACAGCCTTCGCATAGCTGACCCGTGCTGCACCTACAATAGAGTCGTCATTGCCCATATAATCCACGAGCTTAATGTACCCCCTATCCAAGACAGAAACCTCTACATAAAGAAGTTCCTCGGCTCCGTAGCTTATTGGGCGCTTCGTAAGAGCTTTGTTGTACGGAAATTTCATGAGTCCTCAAATAAAAAGGAGTGCAGGTTTCCCCACACTCCTTGATACTGATTTCCCAAGAAAACTTAAAGAATCTTGCAGGTGTCCCGGATCGTATCCCCCGTGTAGGTGCTGCCGGGCGAACGGGTCGAGTCATACTCCACGAACTGTTGGGTCGAGTCATACTCGATGATCCGCCCAGCCGTGTCGGCACGGCCGCTGTCGCACCATATAATGCCGGGGCCGAAGATGTGATGCCCCTCGGGCGGGATCACCACCATAAGCGGCTTGTTAAGAACGCATTGCGACTCGCGCCATGGATCGGGCCACGGGTAGTCCGGGTCGCAGTACGGGCAGCGGGTTCTTGGGGGTTTGCAGTGGGGGCAATCGCCCCCGTTTGCTTTGGGGTTGGTTTTCATGTATCTCCTATTCGGGCTTGAGCCCTCATAGATAGATACTGAAAAACCCAGTTTTTATAGGGATTGCTTCTTCTTCCAGTCGGCGATGGCGGCCTTTATGGCGTCTTTGGATGCCTGTACTTCTGGGATTCGCAAGAGATTGTAATGCATGTGGGCGGCGAATTTGTTCTTGTATTCGTCGTTAGTGACATTCTGGGGGAGGGAATGCCAATACGTACCGTCTATTTCAATAAGAAGATTTAGATCACGAACGAAAAAATCATACTCTTTTGGCTTCCAGCCCGTGGCATTCAACCACCACTTGGCCTTAAATTCCAGTCCAAGTTCCTCTAAGGCCAATCTACCCACTTTTTCTAATGAGGTTTCGGGTTTCTGGAAAGTTGAAGAGGTGAAAAGCCCACTCGCCCATCTGGCTTTCATCAAAACAGAGTTGCGATTTCGTCGCTCTTTGGTCCAATTTCCTCCTTTGGGGTTTCTTTTCCCAAGAGGAAATCGGGCATTAGAGTAGTCTTTGTTTTCCCTTGCCCACCTTGTCGCACAGGATTTACCGCAAAACCTCTTTCCCCTGCCTTCGTAACGATTTCCGCAAAAATCGCAATTCCTTGTATAGATGGTTTGGTTGTTCCCGTTAGGGCCTTTTACTATCCTCCGGTCCACCCCGTAGCCCGGCTTCCGCGGCATCGGCATCTTGCTTCTTCCTGTAGTCCCTAACTGCCGCTTCCACAGCGTCATGAGCTAGGACTGAACAATGTATCTTCACAGGAGGAAGAGATAGTTCTTTTACGATTTCACTGTTTTTTATGAGGAGAGCCGCATCAACAGTTTTGCCTTTAATCCACTCGGTAATAAGGGACGAACTCGCGATCGCGGAACCGCAGCCGAAGGTCTTGAACTTGGCATCCTCGATGACGCCCGTTTCCTTGTTGACCTTGATCTGGAGCTTCATTACGTCGCCGCACTCCGGCGCTCCGACGAGGCCCGTGCCTACGTCCGGCGCGGTCTTGTCCATCGACCCGACATTCCTCGGATGTTCGAAGTGGTCCAACACTTTAAGGCTGTATGGCATTAAACCAACCGTTTCAACAGGAATTTTTGCACGGCGTTCGGATGCTTCCGGGTGCCCCCGAGAAGCTCGAACCACCATACATGAAGGCGATGTAGTCGCCAAATTCTTTGCCAACGAGAAGGTTGGGAGTCTACACACATGCTTTCATCAACACCTTGGCTGTTCGCAGCGCATCAGTCTCCAGAGTACCGCACTCTCCTCCCCGGCGCAACACGAAGATGGCGTCAGCGATTTCCTTGGCGTTCGGGGAAAGCTGCTTCCTGAGGGTGCAAAACTCGTGGAGCGTAAGCGATACGCTTGCGAGCGCGTTGAGGATTGAAGTGTCGGATGGTGTAATGCTTAGCAATTTGAATCCTTGAACCTGCGGTTGGTCTTGTCCGCTTGGTACTCTTCCTCTGCCCAATCGAAGACGGCGACGGTGGCGTGCGTAAGCGAGGTGACCGCCTCGGTGACCGAAGTGAACTCCATCCTTCCCCCAGCCATCTCGACGACGACCTGCGACTTGCGCCCGATGTGCCCGCTCACCTTAACGGGTTGCCGTTTGGTTGCCATGGTATCTCCGGATTCAGTAGTGGCCAGAACATCCACGGGCAGGCTTTCACAGCTTCCCAGACCCGCGAGTTCCATTCTTGCTGGGCCTGCCACAATCGAAGCCACGCCTCATTATACGCTAAAACTTTGTCCGCACCCACAGGTACTCCTCACGTTTGGGTTTTCAAACTTAAACCCGCTGGCATCCAGTGTCTCCACATAGTCTATTGTAACACTTTCCAAATACATTGCGGACATCTGATCCACATACACCTTCAGCCCATCGAAATCCAATACTGTATCGCTTTCGGTCTCCACACTGTCGTCAAAGACAAGTGCGTATTGAAAGCCAGAGCATCCACCGCCGCGAACTCCAACTCTCAAAGCGGTGGGAGTCGGATTCTGTTGCGCCATGATCTCCCTGACTTTGGCGACTGCGGCTGGGGTTATCGTTATCATTGTTTTCTCAATAGTTCGTTCTCAAACAGCTTTTTCTGTTTCGTCATCGCGGAGCAGTCCGGCTTGTGGGGCTCGTCTAGCACGGTTGTCTCATACACCTCAAATTTGGCCCCGCATTCGGCGCACGGCTTGCAGGTGCACCCCTCAGTGGGGCGCAATTGGCGCAAGCTGCACCATTCCGCGTGCTTGGCAAGGATGCGATCCAAATCCGGCTTCTCGTACTGGGATAGCTCCTTCCACCTTCTGTGGGGTAGCTCTCCTAGTCCCTTCCATTTGTTCGCGGCGAACAATACTCGCTGCTTCATGCGGGGACACTCGGTCCAATGCCCGTCGGCCTCGTCGAACTCGCAATCTGCGCAGCCGACGTGCCCCTCCGGGTACTGCAAGCTTCTTGGGAGTTTGTCCGTCAGGCAGTTGCACTTGGGCACATTGTCGTTACTAAGCTCGCCGGGGATCAAGGGGCTCGACTTGTACTTGTCCTCCGCGTAGGCGCGATATGGGCACGAAGGAGCGTGCCTCTGGGGCAGCAAGTTCCACGGAACCATTATACGCTGCCGTTTGCTTCCCGTCCTCTTGAACCTCTGGACCGCCTTCAGGATGTCCTTGTCCTTGTACCGCTCGGCAAGCTGCTCGATGATGCCGATCAATCTCGTGTTCGTTTCTTCGAGGTTGGCAATCATGGTTTTCACCTGCTCATCCATCGGCACGGGCGGGGTGGGCTTGAACTCCAGAGGCAGGTCGCTCATGGAGGTCAGGGTAAGATCGTTCATCTCCAGCGGAACCCAGTCATTGAGTTTGCTGGCGTTCGCCCACTGGTCAGCGATGCCCTTGTTGTTCTCGTCCACCACGGCGATTGGACGCCATTCCTTGCCTTCCTTCGTTGTCAATACATAAACCATTAGAGCTTTTCCTCCAGCGTCTCGTGGAGATCGGCGATCATTTCGTCAATGTCGTGGTAGATGGGAATCTTGTATCGTTCGCACACGATGTCGAGGTTGCCTTGGCGGTAGAAACCTTCCTCCGCGCAGACAATGGCGGTCTTGTGTGGAGCGAACAGCCCCATTTCAAGAAACGTGATCGGTGCCTTCGAATCGGCGGTGAAAACAAAAATCACTACGTCGGCCTTTTCCTGCGCGCTCAATTCCCATTCGACCTGCTGGCGGAACTCCGGGTTGTCAGCGCTTTGTTCCCAACTGGCATCCCAGTCATCTCGGCGGGGATTTAGAACAACAACATCGAGGTCGTCAAGAGCGCGAGCAACCTTCTCCTGCCAGTTCTCAGCCTTGCCCTGATCAATCGCGCCAGCGAGAAAGACGCTGGGCTTGTCTATGCCATCAAACTTGCCGGGGGCTTTAATCTCGGTTGCCGCTACCTTGCGCATGGGAGCCTCTAATAAGGCACCCAGAAAACGGGAAATACTACGAAAAATCCAACACGCCCAGTTCCACAAGCTTTGCAACCAATTCCAGTTCATCAGCGTTGTCCTGCTCGTATTTTTCTCTTCTTTGTTGGGAATTCAGGGGTGCTCCGCCGAATTTGTCGTTCTTCCGGTGCATCATGGCGTCGTAGAAGTCCGCCAGAGCCAGCAAACGGGCTGCCCCAGTGATAATACCCTCCCGGTCGGCTAAGTGCGCTGGGAGGGGCGGCAATTCGCTTGGATAGGGATTTGGACCGAACTGGTGGTGCCGCACGATGATGTGGGCGGTGTAGTCGTGGACCTTGTTCAGCAAGTCCCACCCGTACTTGACGTGGGGCTCCATGGCGATGAAATCCTCGTCGGAGAAGGCGTGGGTCTTGTCGAGGACATGGGGCGGCACAAGGGCCTTCCCGATGTCGTGCAGGAGCCCGGCCCAGAGCAGCATCCTCGGGGTGATGCCCGGCCGGTTCGCCACGAAGGCGATGATCTCAGCCAGCAGTCCCACGCGGATCGAGTGCTCAAAGGCGACTTCGCTACGGTTGCGAAGAACTTGCAGGTAAGCGAGGATGCTCTCCCGATGCAAGGGATCAATGTCTTGGTGGTCAAACGCCGCTTCCAGCGTCCGCAGGATCAATGCCTCTTCTGGTGTCATACGTCCATTATACTACAAAGCTTGCGGGTTCAGAGTTTCGCAGGTGCAGGGAATCTCGTGCCGCGGGCGGTCGTCGGCGGGGTCCCCGGCAAGCAGGAAAATCTTCATGGGGCAGTTGTCGTTCGGATGCATCTGCGCCAGCCGGGCGGCGTCCATCCATACGAAGGCCTCCTCAATGGTTTTCTCGTGCTCCGGCGCTTGCGTCTCGTAGCTGCCATCGTAGGGCCAGACTCCGAGCATCTTCTTAGCGGAGATCAGCACCGAGGGAGCGGGGTTCGCCACCGGGCGGCCCATCTTGATCTGGTGGAGCGCATCGTCGAAGTCCGCGATGCCCATGAAATGCATGAAGCTCGCCGTAATGATCACGGATCGGGAAATCCCTGCCGCGCAATGGATCAGGATTGTGTGCCCCTGCTCGTACATGTGTTTGAGCCAGCCGAGGCATTTCACGAACGCCCGCTGCGGAATGGGGGAGCCGTCGTCAAACGGAACGTGCATGTAGACGATATCCGGGTTCTGGTGCTCGTCCGGCTGCGAGTGCACGTTCAGGACCGCAGTGATCTTGCTGGGGTTGTCCTTGGCGAGGTCCGAAGCGGCGGCGGCTCCTCCAATAAAGATTCTGTGGTCGATCTGGGAAACTGACAGAATATCATACCAATTTAACATGTGAATCCTCGTTTTTGACACTCGACCATGAGTTCTTCGTTGGAAAATTGGGACAATCGCCGTATCCGCCGATTGAAGTTTTGTTCTTTGGGGGTTGCCCAACGGCAATTTCCGGGTTCGTAGTTCCCGTCAACTTTTTTGCGATCCAAAGAATACTTGGAGGACGGCCGGGGGCCAATATCTGCAACAAACTCCTCAAAGTTGCTATACAAGAACTTGATTCCTCGACCCCCATAGTCGGGGTCTTTCATGTCAAGGCATCTATGCCTAGCACCGTGGTAAATCTTGTATTCAGGCATCCCAGAACGACCATCTTTGTAGTTATAGTTGTTTATCCCGGTTCGGTCAGCCCAAAGGCATCCACAACTTTGTTTATCACCCCTGATGAGGTACACCGAAACGGTTTCAACAATCGTTCCACAATCGCATTTGCATTCCCAAACAACATGGGGTCGTTTATAGCCTACTCGCCTGATAACTGTCAGCCGACCAAATCTTTTTCCCAAAAGATTATAGGAACGTTTACACCCGCAACTTGTGCTTCTTCCGGATAAAAGAGTATCCGCCTTCACGTCTTTGTGAGTTCCGCATTCGCACTTACAATGCCAGAATTTATTTTTTCCCCGTAAAACAGCGTCTCCTATGACACTCCAAAGGCCAAACTGTCGTCCTCGTAAGTCAACTTTTTCCATCATTTCCCCCCACATACAGGGGTTACATAGTTATATAAAAATAGCATAGCAATTGATTGTTGGCGTATACTGGGGTGGGTATTCATCTCCAGTTTAGCCGAACACGTTTGTGACCGCGTCCTCCGGCACCGGAAAAGTGTCCTGCACCTGCCCGCATTCGAGACAGAGCTTGAATTCGATGTAGTCCCCGCCGCCGATGTTCAGCCCCGAGGGGACATAGCCGTCATGCGACTGGCCTTCGTAGCTCACGTCGCAGCAATCGCTGCATTTGCCGCCGACGCCGAGAATTCGCCCGCTTCCGCACCGTATGCACTTAGCCATTGTTGAACCTCCTAGCTTTGGAAATAGGTTCCAGCACTTCTTCCGAAACGTGGTAGTGCAGTTCCAGTTCGGTGCTACGGAATTCCCTGAAGTTCAAAAGAACATCGGAAAGCGTGTAGGCTTGGCACGCGTCTGGGCAGTGCAGCGGCTCCACTTCGTACACGAAGAACACCTTGTACACGCCGTTCATCCACAGGACGGCGTCGCCTTTTTTGTACTGCGGACGCTTATGCCGAAACATCCCTGTCCTCCCGGCCTTTTCTTCGATATTTTCGTAGGGCAGCAGTCATTATAACCCACTCTTCATACGAATAATACTTACTTTTTCCTCGGTTGCACGGCCCACAGCAGACAACCAAATTGTTCTCCAAATACCCCAGAGTGTTGTCTTTTCTGTCCAGATGGTAGGATTGTGATGTTGTATGGTCTCCTACTCGGCGTTGAAATTCGGGCCATTCAACAGGATCGCCGCAATAGTGGCACTCTACGACCGTAGTAAATTTAATGAACTCTTCTAGCGTTAGTGAGCACGGAATTTTGCGGCGTTTGGCACATTTAAGTAGCTCATGGTACAAGGATTCGAACGGGTGTTTTCTACAGTGGGGTTTTGGCTTCTTTGCTGTCTCTCGTCTAAGACACCCGCAGCTTTGAACCGTTTTATTAAGCAGAGAGCCTGTTGGAATCTCCTTTCGATTTCCACACGCACATTGGCATAGCCAACAGCGACGGCGATTACCCCGAACGAAACGCGTACCAACTGTACAAAGAACTATCAAACGGCCAAATTTATGCCCCGTTAGGTCAGGAGTCTTCCCTCTTCCTCTAGGCACGATCATTCCACATTAAAAACTCAACATGCTGTTGAGATTCGGAAAAATAAGTATCTGAATGAGGACAGACTCGAATCAACACTTCAACCTCTTTGGACTCCGTGTGATACCGCGGCGGGGTTACTATAAGCTGGTGAGCGAACCAGCGACGGATCGGGCTGTCGCTGTTGATCCAGTCATGCTTAAGATGATCCCACCAAGTCGCCGGAGTTTCAACACTAATCGTCTGCTTCTCGCTGTGCTGGCTCTTCAGTAGGTAGGAGCGCAGTGTGTAAAGCATATGGTCCATAATCGAGTCCGTCCACGAATCGACGGTGGCAAATCGGAGCACGTTGTCCTTGTGCTCCTTGGCAAGGTCTTCCAGTATGCGTTTGGGGACGGCTTGGGTGACCCCGATCTGCCACTTGGTCAAAATGATGCTGGTTACGTCAGGCGGTTCTATGCGTTGAAAGGCTATTTGCCATGCTCCTCATCTTTGCTGCCCCTTGCGGACCACCTTCGCCATACGATGCAAGTCACTCATTTTCAACCCGTACTTCAAGGCATATACGCGAACTGTGTTGTACAAGTCAGCCAGTTCGCGTATCGTCTTGACTCTCACGCCCCGTTGTTCGGCACCTCTTAGCTTGTCAAGCGCCTTTTGGATTTTACCGATTTCTCCTCGTGTGCCCTTCTGGCATTCTGACTCAAATGCCGGATCGCTCTCGTCCAAAAGATGCCGATTCGCTTTCTTAGAAACAGGTATGCCGAACTCACGGCATAATTTGCAGTTCGGATCATAAATATTTGGTCCGTGGATGTGCTTCCTCGTCGCCATCAGTATTCCACCTCGGTTTCAAGTTCCTTCCACAGGGCTTGGGCCTTGTCCCAGCAGTCGTCGCATACCCAAAGATACATTTGCGAATTGCCGCCCAGCCACACCAGATGGGAGGCTTCGTTCCTGCATGCTTCAAAGCTCGCGTCGGGATGGAACTGGCACTTGTGACTCACAACCGCCCCCAATCAATGAATTCCCTGTTTCCTTTCCACGTCTTCCAGCGGCGTGCAATCCAAGGAATCAATGAACTCCTCGGCAGCTTCCCGGCGGAGGATGGTCACTTCCTGATCGACGAACACCGCCACCCGGTCGGGAATGAACGTTCCGTCCTCGGCGGCCACTGGTTCAACCCGTATCAGTTGCGGCTGCCCAGTCTTAGGATCGACCCGCACATACCGTTTCTTGTCCAGCCATTTCCTCGGTGGGAACTCATCTATCATATCGATGCAGCATCTCGACTATTCTGGGAAACCGGGCCTCGATGGCGTAGTGGTCAACCAGCGTCACGCAATTGGGATGCGCGCCCCGAAGGGCCATGGTTTCCCAGTCAAAGTTGCTTGCCGACTCCGAGGTTTCAAACTTTATCCCAAGCCTCCGGAAAGCCTCGCCGCATTGCTTTTCCATCAGGTGCTTCTGGCTTGCATTCGCCACGACGATGTAGACGGCTCTTTTCTTCTTGGCCAGCTTGACGGCCTCGGCCAGCATCCTTGTGGTGCGTCCGGTTCTGCGACGACAATCCTTGGTTCGCATGCTCACCTTCGCGGTCCCTTTGGGACTTCCGCCCAATACCTGATCTCGCTGCTACAGTAGCCGCTGCCTTGCAGGCTGAACCAATAGAGCCCACGCACCTTGTCCGGGAAGTACCGCCCGGCCACCACTTGTCTACCGTCTAAATCACAACGGATGCCCCCGAGGACGAACATCACGGGATGGAAGGGCTTGTTAGCCGCCGTGGGATTTTCCTCCGCCATGACAGACCACCCATTCAAACGGTTACGCCTATCGACCTTCGGCGGTTTTTGTGTAGTGTACCAGTGGATTGTCTCTTTCGGCATACTATCCTCGCATGCGAGGCGCTCTCAGCCTGACGAGCACGTCCGCATCTGTTGGACTAATACTTTCGAGGAAGACCTTTTCGACAATCTCAACAAGAGAAGGCTGGATGCCCTTGCGGATCGCGTCGGCCGCCAGCTTGAGCAAGAGATACCGGGGAGAAATGTCGTGGAGTTCCTCGACAAAGTGACGCCAGTCGTACCCCTTCTTGTCCGTCAGCACAAACTTGGCGCGTTCAACGATCCCAGCCGAGATTTTCAGGCGCTTGCCGAAAGTAGCGACGGTTCGGTCAAACGTGTAGGCATCCGGCACAATCAAGGCAAAATTCCGGTCAAATTGCTTGAGGGCGTAAACTTCGTCCTTGGAGTTGGTCCAGCGCAGTTTGACGGTCTTGTCAGTGATATCCGGGATCACCGAGATCAGTTCGAGAATGCTGGGTCCGGCGTATTCCTTGTCAAGAACGATCTCGATCATGCCATGAACTCGAACGGGTTGGGCATCGGCGGGGGAAACGGGTCTTCGCCCTCGCCCACCAATCCGGTCTCTGGATTCAGCCAACGCTCCGGCATGATGAAGTATTCGTCCTTAGGATTGACACTCTCTCGCGGCCCCGAGTAGCAGCGCCCGGTGAGCTTATTATGGTTGCGGCACTTCCCCGTGTCGCAAATGCCGCAATACCGCCCGTAGCAGAACTGCTGCACGTCTATTTCCCGTCCGCAGCACAAGCAGCGAAACGGCGGGGTAAATCTCCACCCCTTGAAGTCAACGAATATCTCGCTCATACTACCTCCTCATCATCGTCGTCCAGAATCAGACGCCTTCTCGGGGACTTTGGCTCGGTGATCTCGGACTGCACCGGGGTGAGCGGAGTCAAGGACTTAATTTCCTTCTTGAAGGTGCCAGCGATCTCTGGGGGATCGGAAATCTTCGGCTGCAATCCTTCTCCCGGCACGTCGGAGATTTTCGGCTTGCGGCTGACGAACTCCGGAACGTTTCCCTCTTCATCCAAATCAAAGTCCTGCTCTTGGACCAGTTTGCCCACGCGCTCGTTCTCCGGCAGGGCGTTGCCGAAGGACGGCAGGCTGCTCGTCCAACTTGCGTTCGCTTGGTCCTTGCCAAGGTTGTGCTTTTCTTTCTGTGTGGCCTTGTGCTGCGAGACGCGCTCGTATTCAAGCTTCAGGTCTTCGAGGACCGACATGACTTTCAGATCGAAGTTGGCCATGAGGCGGGAAAACTCCGCCTCGGCGAGCATGCGGACTTCCTTGGCTGGAAGCTTGACAGGCATGGTCTCTTCCAGCCCAGCGATGAGGGTCGCTGCGGCGAGCAAATACCATGCTATAAACTCAGCCTTGAGATTGTTGATCTGGCGCTCGGCGTCCCGGAGCCGCCCTTGGAAGTGTGCCAGCCTGCGGAGAACTAAGTCGCAATTGTCCACGATCTTTTCCATAGACGTGACAAGCTGGATTGAGTACATCGTCTCCGTGTGCGGGGCGACATCCGGCTCCAATTCGAGCCTTGGTATGGCGTCCACAGCCTCCCGGAGAGTCTGTAGATAGTCGTTGAAGGAGACTTCCTCCCCCGCGGTGGAGTATTGGAGGCTCTTGCGCAGCTTTTCGATGCGGGTCAGGATGTCCGCATCGGCTAAGAGAGCCTCGGCCTTGAAGGCTTGGAGAATGCCGTTATTCGACATCGTTGGTTGTTGCCTGATCCTTCGCCAAGAATGAACGGACCTTGGCCAAGCGAATCTTGCCGTCTTCAAGTGCCTTTTTGAACTCCGGCCCCAGCATCACTCCGGTGGCATAGCGGCTCGCCAGCAAGCTCTCCCAAGCAGCGAAGTACATACTCAGCCCATCCGTAATAACCTCTTCCAACGCAGCAGGATCAGGGTACCGCCCCTGTATGTTGGCAAAGGATTTCGTGCCTTTGCCATAAGCGCCTTCAAATCCAAATTCGACGCTAACTGTTAGGCCCGTAATTTCTGGCTTGCTCATGTTATTCTCACAATGCTAATACTCAATCTTCCGGAGGTTTGCTCCAACGAAGGTTGAAATCGAACGACACGTCGGGATACCTATCGTACTGGAGACGTTCCATATCGTAGATTGCATCCCTCGACGATTCGTCCCTGCTCTTCGTGTACGTATCAACCCAGACCGTGATGGAGATTCCGCTCTCCACGTGGATCACGCCCGATACCTCGCTTAATGCGTACGCAGCATTGTGCCGCGCACTGCTGAGCTTCTGGATGAAGGCGATCAGGTCCGAGGCCGTCCAGAACCCTTGGCACTTGCATCTGGCGTTCATGCAGCCTATGGGCCAAGAGGTCTTGTCACCCTCCCTGACAGTGTTGGAACAGTCTTCGTCCTTGTTCAGTTCAACTTGTTCGACGCCGCAAAAAGCGCATTTGTTCTCTTCCCAACGGTGCTTCTTTGCACCCGGTGCTATGTAAACGGTGGTCCATGTGTCGCCAAAGCTGTGCTCGCAGCGGAAATGACCGCAGCCGGGGCGCATGCAATTGTCATAGCCTTCCCAGTCGTCCAGTGGGACCAGCCTGCCATCGGCGTTGGACAGGTAGGGTTCTTTCGTGAAACGCATGTGAATACGGGCGACAAGGTTGTCAAGCCAAATGTAGACTTTTTCAATCGAGCGTATCATCCGGTTCCTCCCAATGTTCCCAATCGTCGGGGTCAAACCCGTCCCTGATCATGTCTTCCCGCCACGCCCGTTCCTGCCCCGGCGTCAAGTGCTGGCAGCACATCATGCAATGCGGGTCTCTCATCACGCTTTCGCAGGCGCAGGGCTCCGGATGGTCGCAACAGCAATAGTGATCGCAGGTGCAGTTGTGGTCCTTAAACGCCATCCTTGAAATTCTCCGGCAGCGGGGTGACGACAACTCCCATTTCTATAAACTCTTTCTTCAGGGCTTCGAGGCGGTTCTTCGCCAACTCCTGCCCGATGGCTTCCTTAGCCAAGGAAAATATGTGCACGTAAAGCTTGTTGGCTTCTTTCTCGGCCTCTTTATCGCTCTCTTTATCGCTCTCTTTATCACTCTCTTTATCGCTCTCCATGCGTCCCAGTGGGTAGTTCTGCCAGTTAGGCACGGTGATTTCATCAAATGCAGTGCACCATGCGAAGGCTTCATCTCGCATGCCTTCAGCACGTCCTCTGACATAGTAATATCTACAGATAAGACGAAACAACGCAACTACAACAACCACACCCAGCCCGATGATCGCTCCGTCAGTCAGATTGTGGATCAGTCCTGAAACCATTTGATCTCCTCGTACGTGAGCTTGTGCTGCTTCTTCTCTTTCTTGCCCCGCTCGAATATCATCT
>Ga0074046_10002727_pt1 | contig 15104 bp, 12 predicted proteins | sample BogForMeECP23OM3_FD_94441 | JGI IMG/M metagenome (GOLD analysis project Ga0074046, IMG submission 94441) | Bog forest soil microbial communities from Calvert Island, British Columbia, Canada - Bog Forest MetaG ECP23OM3 | ecosystem: Environmental > Terrestrial > Soil > Wetlands ...
ATCGGTTAAACGATCCGCACTGATGAACACAGGATCGGGGGACATGAAGCGCCCCATACTGGAGGCGTTGTACCGTGCACCGAAGTTATCGAGACCGGATTCGGTATCCCGTTCTTTGCCGGTGAACTTGTGCGTGGGAAAGGTCTGTTGGGATGAGCAGTCGTAGCTGAAGGAGGCTCGCGTCATAGTGGGGTCGCGGCTTATTTTCCGACCGAAACGCGGTAGCACTCTAAACGCGAGATTGCATCTAAAGATTGGGTTTGATGCGTCTGATTCAAAAGGAATGCTCCTGAGCCTTCAAAGGAGTCGGCTTTGCTGAGCAGGTGAGGATGCGCTTCGTCGCAAGACGTGTCCCGAACCGCTCGAACACTGAAAGGCGTCCGACCACTAAGAACATCGTCCGCTACTTGCTGGGTTCCGAATCCCTCGAAGATCACTTTTATAAAAGTCTGATTGCTCCGTTTTCCACCTACCTCTGCAATCGTGACCTCAATGTTCTTCACAAACGAAGCCTGCTTCAGACTGTGATAGCTAGGGTCGAAGGCAACAATTGTTCCTCTAAAATTGCGCACTCTTCCTGAAGCCATAGCCGTAGAAATCAGAAGAAACATCGCAATAACAGCAAAGATGAAGTTCTGCGCATTCTTCATTGGGCTTTCTCCACGCTTACGGGATATCCGGCGGCATTCATGCCGGAATGCACTGAGGCAGACGGAATAGGAGTCACAAAATTGATGCGAATGTTCTCAGTTGTGCCCGTTCCATGAACCTGGAACTGTTGTGTGAAACCGTATGCAGTCCCGGTCTGAGCATTGCCAAACAGCCCTGTTATGCGACCAGGATCAAGACCAGGGAACCCCAAGCCGGTTGCGTAATCGTGGCCTTCCGACATGTTGTAGCCCTTGGATTCGTCGTAGCCTTCTAGGGTCTCGTGACCCACCAGGCCCGCAGACGTCATGCCACCCGCGTTCTTGGAACTGTCAAGGAGAGCCGCTTGGTCAAAATTGATAGTGTGAGTGGCTCCATGCGAAGCGCCGAAGAAAACAGAGGAGTCTTTGTCTCCACCAATTGCGTTGATTGTGACATGATGTTTCGAGTCATCAATAGCGCTTAGAAATGCCTTGTCGCTCTTAGAGAGACTCTTTTTATCGATATCCCCGACGGTCTCGACTTTTCCGTTCTTGTCGTAATCAATCTTGAACGAAACATCCTTCTGCAGCGCCGTGAGATAGTTGGCGCACTTGTCGCCGGTGCAAGTGATGTCCAACCCCGTGGCGTCCGTCAAGCTGAGCGGACTATTCCGAACGTAAGCGTACAGATTCAGTTGCTGAGGATCGATGAGGCGATGTAGCTCTAAGTAAAGTGGGTCTGGTGTCATGAACCTGCCCATGTTGCTGGCGTCGTACCTGGCACCAAAATTATCTAGGCCGGATTCCGTATCCCGTTCTTTGCCAGTAAACTTGTAGCGATTTTCGTCGGCACCACTCGAATAGGCTATACCTCCATACGGAAAGTAGTCGGTCTGCTCTTCGACGTTGCCGCTGCTATCCGTAATGACGCTGGCCGACCCGAGATGATCCGAGAAATAGTAGTGGACATCGTTTGACGGCATGTCCCGGCGGGCAATTCGCTGCCCGTTGAAATAGACGTATTCCTCCTGCATGGTACCGGTACGACTACTTTCGTCGAGCACCTCGCCTTGCGCGCCCCTCCAATACAACATGCCAGGCGTAGTGCTGGTACAAGAATTTGAAATGGCGCTGCACTTTTGTACGCGCTTGCCGTCGCCGTCATAGTAATAGGTGTACGCAAGACCGCCATTTACGCCTGACACTGGAGGAGATTGCAGCTGTCCCTCGGCGTCGTAGACGAAAGAGTGTGACTCCAGGGCGCAGGTCCCCATGTCGAGAAGGTTTCCAGCGCCATCGTAACAGTCCCCGGTAATCTGATTGTTCGTGTTCACCGCAACGCTCAGAAGTTCGCCGTTGCAGCCACTCATTGGCGTGATGTTGGTCAGATTTCCCCAGGCGTCAACGCCGTAAGCCTCACCCCAGCAGTTCGAACCCGTACCCGTCGTGGTCGTATTTGCCTGGGAGATTCGATTCAGCGGGTCGTAAGTGAAGGCCACGTCTGCGGTAGCATCGGTTCTAACGTTATTTAGAATTTGGAAGACATTGCCGTTGTCACCGGTTGTGTATGCACCGAAGCTGCAAGGCTGGTCATGCGTGCTGGCGATGGCAACGCCGAGGTGAAAGTCGTAGCACAAACTGAGGATCATGTTTGCCCCGAACCCGTAAGATCCTGTCCACGCGCTGAGAACAATGGGCTGCAGGCGATTGTTGTAGACGTTATAGTTATAAATCCCACCGAAGCTACTGGTGGATCCTTGGAACATGTGGTACAGAGCCCCGTGCGGCGCGTAAGTGGTGGCGATACCAAAGCCAGTTGCGCCGCCCACATAGTTGTTGCTGGGATCGCTGACCTGAGTCACACGCCCCGCTCCACCAACTGTGTAGGTGACGATATTCCCGCTTGGGTAAGTCAGTGTGTTCACCGAGCCGTCGAGATTGTATATGTAGCCGACAATCTCGGTAGTGTTAGCACCCCCGCCGGTTTGGGTTTCCTGTTGATAGAGCACTCGCCCCATGGTGTCGTGGCTCCAGGAAGTCGCGCCCGATTCGTCGCACATGGAGGTGCGGTTGCCAACGGGATTACCGTCGGTCAAGCTCGGCGGCGAACAGCCGGTCGGAGGAATCAGGTCGTAGCCGAATAGAATACTGGGCATGTTCAAATTGCTGGAATAGGTCTTACTTGTAAGCCGGTTCAGCGCATCGTATCCGTAGCTTGCGGTGCCCGTCCCCGTCCCCGCAGGAGAATTGGGGAGCGGCGCGACCGTGCTCAACAGGTTACTATTCGCATCGTAGCTGTAAGTGATCGTGCCGGACTCAGGATTCTGAGCGGATGTGAGCCGTGGAAGAGAATCATAGGCAAAATTACGTACGCGGGCAGAGGCGGGCCAGCTTCCGTTCTGCGAGACGCCCGTCAAGTCGTTCAGTGGATCGTAGGTATAGAGGGTTTGGTAGTTGTAATTGGTGGGTGCTTCCCGGACTTTGGTGAGCCGACCGAGTGCATCGGTTTGGCTCGCACGCTGACTTCCGACCTCGTCCGTCACTGTTGTCTGATTTCCGTAATATGCGTTCGTCGTGAACGAGCCGTCTGGTTTGGTTACCTGAGTGGTCCTCCCCACGGCATCGTAGGTATAGGTAGAGTAACCCCAAGTCGTCTCGCTGCCACAATTGCACCGTGACGGATTATATGACTGGTACACTTGTGCCAATCCGTCCAACACCGAGGTTGTGTATGTAGTTCCATCAGGATCTGTCGTGAGTTGCGTCTGCACGACGTGGCCCATACCGTCGGTCACGGCCTTTGTCGTGAGGGGTACGCTGCTAGTAATAAGCTTGGTTGTCGTTACGCTCGGTGGCGGCCCGGCATCGTTGTACTGAAGCATGGTCTGACCGTTATCCGGATAGTCGGTTTCAGTCAGACGCCCAAAGTTATCGTTGTACCTGTACTTGGTGGTCTGGTTGTTCTCATCTACGACAGTTGTCAGCTCACCATCGTTGTATCCGTAGGTGAAGTTTTCCACGTGGCTAACCGTTCCCGTTGTCGGGTACTTGACTTGTGTCAAATAGGCATTCGTCACTTCTCCCGAGGGAGGAGACCCTGCGGTGGTCGTGTAGCCTGGGTTATTCGTACTCAGATAGCTATCCGTAAAATAGTAATTAGTAAGGTTGAGATTCGGGTCCTTCATGGACAACCGTTGGCCCGTCTCATCATACGTATATGTGGTCGTTGGGTTGCCTGCAGTACACGAAGCTGACGGGAAACACTGTTTCACAGCCGTTGTGGCATTACCCCTCGGGTTTGTGGAGCTAGCGCCATAATTGGTTTCGTCGTGGCCCGTTAGGCTACTTCCGCCTGCCCCGCTTACCGACGGCGTTCCGGCTGTGCACGTTGCGTTGCCATTGTCGTAATACGTGTCGGTCTCCGCATAAAGATGTTGATTCCCGTCGTAAGTTTGGACTTGGCAGGGACGGTCAAAAATCGAAACCGCAGCGGGGACAGCGGGGAAGATGGGCGTGACGTTAAAAACTTGATAATTGGTGAGGGTTTGCCTGAGCCACTGGCCGGGGCCGCCGCTTCCGTAATCGTACTCGTCTTTTTCCGTGACCTGCGCCCCGAGGCCATATTTGTAGTCGGTCTCAGATGTCTGGTAGGGCGATGGCCCATCTTGCAGGATGACTTGCTCCTTCGTCATTTCAAACTGGTCATACCACCATTTGTCTATGGTGCGCAATGGAGTGCTGCTGCGGTTCTCATACACAATCGACTGCTCAAGCGGGATCACATTCTCTACGAAATCTGACACATAAGGCGGAAGCTGGAGTGAATACGGCGTATACGTGTAGACCGTTATGTAAGTCTGGCCTGAAATGAAATCTTGTGTCGTCACGGTGGTTTGTTTGCTTGTCCACCCAGTGCCTTCAGAGTCCCAGGTCGTCGCGTAGCTGAAATTCTGCTGTAAGAGCGTCGTGCCGCTTGGATTGACAACGTTACGTTGAGCAATGGCAAAGCTGTCGTATTGGTATACGCAATAAGTAATCCCAGATTGATCGCTAACTTGATAGGCATAAGCCATCGAGAGAGGATTGTTCTCCCACCTATAGCTTACATACGCCCCGGAAGGGTAGGTAATTTGATTCAGCAGGCCGTAGGCGTAGGGGGAGGTTTGACCGTATGCGAAGGAGAAACTCTGTCCGTTGGGAAGCTCAATCCCCGTTATCACATTCTGAGTTGAGGGGTCCGAGACGAAAGGTCCACAGCCGGCATCGCCCACGTCATAAACCTTCTGTGATCCCACTGAAAAATTCGCGTTCGCCGTGCCCCAGGTGATGGTATACGGGGCCTGTTGTCCAGAGGGTGCCTGTAGTCCGGAAATCGAAACCGTATTGCCGGAGGACCCAAATCCCGATGAGGTAATCGCAGCGCGTGACAACGTGTCCTGAACTGTAAAGTCCCCGTTGCAATCCGGGACCGAAAATGATATCTGATTGCCATTAGTATCCTCGATCATCGAAGGCAGGAAGCCAACGTTGGCACCCCCACCATCGCCGGTCGGACTGAGGCAACCCCAAGGGGACGATGAAGCATTGCCAGGAAAAGTGTACACGGTTCCCTTGGGGTCGGCTAACCAGACGGTGCCGCTTGTCGTGCCGCTTATCGATAGATATGGCTGGATTTGATCGTCTCCTCCGCGCTGAATATTCCCGTAAGTAGTACAGTACAGCGGCTGCAAAGAAGTATTGTAAGCGAGATCCGTTTGATGCCGCCCACCGGCAAGGTCAGAAAACACGTAACTGGTATAGTAGGTGCAAACAGCCTCTCCCCTCCCTTGCAATGGAACGTAAGTGACTACGTAGGTTGCATCGAGTCGCGGGAGTCCATAAGTCCATCCTCCTACCGACAAGTATCGCCACCCCGATGATTCAACCCTCACCGATGCAGCTCCGCTAAGGTTGAAGGGCTGCCAGACACCGGCCGAGTCATAGTTGAATGAGAATGGAACATTTATCCCACGCCCAGGAGGAACCGGAGTCTTAATTCGGACGCTCACCCGATCCGTTCGCTGGGTTCACCGTATCGACCAAATCGCTTAAGTAATCGTGACCAACGCCGGGAATTGGCGTAGCGGTAGCGTCAGTAACCGGCCCCAACTGCGCCTGGACAGGCAGGTAAAGAAAAGAGACAAACGCAACCAGTATCAATGTTAATGAAGCTGGGGCGAAAGATCGAGGGATTAGCCGAACAATCGCGAAGCGAGCCATAGGCCCACCTCCAAAATGGTTTTCGGTTCGCCCCCTCAGGAAACCGTGGGTAACACGCTAAAATAAACTCCTTTTCGGTGTCAAGTTAAGAGTTGGTTAATCACACTGCTGAGTGACGAGGCTCACTTTGTACAAGTGCAGCTCACGGCGTCACCTGGTGTTGTTTATGTGGGCAAACACCCTACGAGTGCTGGTAGATCTCGGATCGCCGAGGGCAGCTAACGTTACGTATGTATGTTACGAAGTGGCAAAGAAAAGAGCGCAGTTTCTCAATCAGGTAAGCCTCAAACTGGTGCCAAGCCCAAAATCAATCTTTGTTCCGCATTCCGGACAAGCATGATTGCGTGATTGGCCTTTGAATCCGCAGGAACATTCCACATAAAATTCGTACCGAAGAATATGGTGGGCGCGCTTTTCTCGAATCCTTTCTTTTTGGCAAATATCGCGGGAACTGCGCGGCGCGACTAAACCGAGCCCGGCCAACGAATCGGCCAAGAAGTTCATGCGTGCCGTTCGTCTTTTTGGAAATTTTGGCTCGCGCAATGTCCGAAAGACAAGGTTTGCTAAGCTGGGCATGAAATTCGGGGCATAAGGCTGGGCTTCCTGTACGAATGCGTCGATCACTTCTTGATCCGTTTTCGCCCGCGATAACCTTGGCTCTAGGCGATCCCATACCTGTCCTAACATGAAGCGGAAGTTGTCGGCGCGGCCCCGAATTTCCGAGGGCCGCATGGCTGGCGGGCGTCCGCTCCGCCGGTTTTGCGAAACCCTGTCAATAGGATTCTTAACCTTTTTTGCAGCTTTTCTGCGCCTTTGCATTTCTGCGGAAACTACGCGATAAGCGACCTTAATTCTACGGGAGGTTCCCGACAAAAGCCTCGGAATTAAACGGAGATGGCCAAACGCCCTGCGCTCACTCACCATGCCAGTTCAAGCTTCGTTCTGAAAAGTGCCCTTATATTCATGACAGCGGGAGAGTTTCTCCACAGCACGCGGAGCTTGTTTCGGAGGTGGTTATTCGATGGTGGTCGTTAGCAAAAACCAAATGTTCCCATGTCCCGTATGTACGCAAGCGCGGGAGGTCAGAATAACCAAGAAAGACAAACCGTATCTGATATGCGATCCCTGTGGAGTCCAGATCTTCGTGCGCGGTCCTGCCGGAATCGAAGAGTTCCGGCGCTTGCTGTTGCATACCAACAATGAAACCCTCCTGAATCGGCTGCGAGAAATGGAGCATCGCTATCGCCTGACCTGCCCGAAATGTGGACACGAGTTTTGGGCGGAGCCGAAACTCATTAAGACGAGTGTATTCGATGGCGGATTGAAAGGCTTTTCCTGTCCCAAGAAAAACTGCGACGCCATCGTAGCGTGGGAGCAGCCACAATGAAAGTCACACTTGTGGGAGGAATCTTGATCGCCGCCGCAGTGATCGCCGGTGTCCTTCTGATTCTGGCCCTGAATGAGAAAAGGGACGGGCTTAACAGAAAACAGAGTAGAGGTTCGCAGCCAGATCAATCTTCGCAACCGGGAACATGCGGATAAAAAACCCTTTTTCCTCGGGCACAGACTAGTGTGCAATGAACACAACTATTCAATCTGAATGGCTAACGGCAACGGAAGCGGCGACCTACCTGAGGATCAAGCCTCGCACGTTGTTGCTGTGGGTGCGACAAGGCAAGATGAAGGCTTTTGCACTGTCGGGTACAAAGCGCCGCGTCTGGCGCTTCCGGCAGATAGACTTAGATGCCGCCCTTCTGGAATCCTCCGTGCTACCATCCATTCCGCCATCCGTGCGCCCTGCGGAAAGGATGGGGCAATGAAAAGGGCAGCACGGCACAAAACGGGAAGTGTAGTTTTCGACAAACGACGCAAGACTTGGAACTTCTTATGGTGGGAGGGCGGCGAACGGCACACCAGAAAGATTGGCACCCTGAAAGAATTCGCAACAAAGGGTGCTGCGTGGCAGGCCGCTGAAATCCTGCAGTCCGAGGCCTTCGGACAGCCATCGGAGATTCCGAGCCAAGAAAGGGACACAGTGAGAGCACTGGCGGTGCGTTACGAGCAGGAGCGTTTGCCATCGCGTCACTCCACGGCACGGATGTACCGTTCCTGGCTTCGTAACCACATATTGCCGAGATGGGGTGACGAGCCGATTCACGCGATACAACCGCGAGCGGTCGAGTTGTGGTTGCGGGAATTGAATTTGTCTCCCAAAAGCAAAGCTCACGTGAGGGGCATGCTGCATCTCCTCATGGAGTTTGCGATGTGGAGCGGTGCGTTGGAGATTTCGCGCAATCCCATTGATCTGGTCGTGGTCAAAGGGGCAACGAAGCGCACGCGCCAACCGCGCAGTCTAACGGTGGATGAGTTCCGAAAGTTCGTACAGCATCTTGAGGAACCTTTCCACACAATGGCGCTGCTCTGCGTGTGTTTCGGATTGCGAATCAGTGAATGTCTGGCTCTGAAGTGGAGCGACGTCGATTGGCTGAACCGCAAGCTACGGATTGAGCGGGCGATTGTTCGTCAATGCGTGGATGACGTGAAAACCGTCCACTCGCAAAAACGGATGAGCATGGACCCCGGACTGCAGGAAAAACTGAAGGCGTGGAAACAGACTTCACAGTTTTCCGCCGAGGGAGACTGGCTATTCGCATCCCCGGTGCAGCTCGGACGGTTGCCGTGGTCCTACGCACAAGTCTTGCGCGTATTCCACAGAACTGCAGAGAGTGCGCGAATCGGCAAGCTCCCTACGCACACGTTGCGCCATAGTTACCGTTCATGGCTCGACGCCGTGGGAACTTCCGTGGCTGTGCAGCAGAAGCTCATGCGGCATAGCGACATTCGAACAACGATGAACATCTACGGCGATGTCGTCACCGACGAGATGGCACAAGCGCACTCAAAGGTCGTTGGACTGGCATTGGCCTCGGCTGAGTCTGACTAACGGATTGCAGAGCGGACCGCAGTTTCGGGCAAGTGCTTGAAAACATGGCGGAGAGGGAGGGATTCGAACCCTCGATACAGGTGTTAGCCCGTATAACGGTTTAGCAAACCGCCGCCTTCAGCCTCTCGGCCACCTCTCCGGCGTTACGAAAATATAGTTTAACACTTGTGGGTTTCGGTTTTGATGCCAGTTGCCCTTTTGGCTGCGTCTGCATGAGTGCAGGAATTTCGTTTCCCGTCATTCTGGAGCTGCGATGCTTGCGCTATCGTGAAGGCTCCCCACATTCCGTTGGGATATCCTCTTTCACATGGCTGGCACTCAAGCCGAGCTTTCCTTGTCATCATCGAAGTCATCATCGAACCGGAAACTGATCCTGGCTGGCCAGATTGCCTTTCTTCCCACCGGCATTCTCACCACTTTGCTGGGCCCGATGCTGCCCATCCTGATTGCTCGCTGGGCGATGAATGACACTCAGGCCGGCAATCTTTTTCTGGTGCAGTTTCTGGCCATGCTGGTGGGCGTACAGCTTTCAGGAATTCTGCTGGCGCGCCGGGGATATCGTCCGGCATTTCTGTCGGGGCTGCTGTTGATGGCCTGCGGAGTAGCCACCCTCTTTCTGGGATCGCTCTGGTTGGGGCTGGCCTCGGTGGCAGCGCTCGGTCTCGGGTTGGGGCTGATTATCCCGACTGACAATTTGCTGATTGCAGAAATCAGCACTGGATCCGGGCTGACTTCGCGCGATACCTCGAGAGCGAACTCGGAAGCAAGTTCGAGAGCCAGCGCGGTGAGCCTGCTGAATTTTTTCTGGGGCGTGGGCGCGGCGTTGTGCTCGGTGATGGTGGCGTGGACGGCAGCTCACAAGTTACTCCCATTCTTTCTCGGATCGGTGGCGCTGTTCCTGGTATTGCTGGCTTTGGCTATGCGCAATCTGCCATTTCCTCCGGCGGAAACGTCCGCGGAATCGTCGGCTTCATCTTCCTGGCGCGAACTGGCGAAGAGTCCGGCGATTTGGCTTTTCGCGGCCGTGTTTTTTCTGTATCCGGGAGCGGAAACGGCGGTGGGCGGATGGATCGGCTCCTATGTTTCGCGCCTCGGATCGCGCGGCGAGGCGATCGCATCTATGATGCCTGCATTTTTCTGGACGGCGCTGACCGTGGGCCGGGCGCTAGGCACCGCCTTTCTGCATCACGTTTCGGAGCGCCACGTCTTGCGCGCGGGCTCTGCGGCGGGAGCGGCAGGCATCGCACTCATGCTCTGGGCTCCGTCGCTGGCCGGAGTGATTGGCGGGGCGCTGATTACTGGACTTAGTTTCGCAACGTTGTATCCGATCACGGTGGCCCGGCTTTCGCAGCGCTTCGGCGTAGCTGCTCGCAGCATTGGCGCGGTTATGTTTTCTTTGGCGGCGGTGGGACCGGCGGTGATTCCCTGGATGGTGGGAGCGATCTCTCATGCTACGGGGAGCCTGCGCGCTGGGATGCTGCTGCCGCTGGGAGCTACGGTGATCCTGTTTATCATCCATCTTTTTGAGTGGTGAGCGGTCGAGTTAATTTCTCCTCTATTCACTCCGAAGCCACCCCACCCCCCTCCCCCCCTGGTTCCTGGAATCATGGTGTTAGCGGGAATTTTTGGACTTGGTCTTTGAATCTAAATGACTTATATCAAAGTATTCTGGAATAAGGACTTAGCGGCGATTTCCCCGCTTTCTTGAGGATTTCGGAATCAGCTTGACGCAGTTTGTCGCCTCAATTTGCGGTTGTCAAAGAGCGCTTACAAGTACCTTGGGTCGGCTACTAGGGCCGCCCTGGACGACAGGCGCACTTATCCATTGCCCTCATCAAGAAGAATTGTTGCACTTGTCGGGCTGGAAGTCTGTGATGGCTCTCACAGGTTGAGTGTGATGAAAAAATCAGGAGGTGAATGCTACGGTCCGAGGAGGAGTTTGGGGCGGTGCGCTGAAGAGTGGGGTAGTGCACAAACCCACTCATTCGCAAAGAGCGCGAATGAGTGGGGCACCCGGCATCGTTGTAAGTCAATCAATTTCGGTCAGGGACGGATTGTGAGCAGATGGGAGTCGTGGTGAAGGTATCGTATTGAACATAATCGCAGTTTACGCCTAGCAGCGGCTCGTTTCCAGCGCGCCAGGCAGCGCGAGGATCGCGAAGATCAACTCATCCGGGTGCCCCACTCATTTGCGTTCTTTGCGAATGAGCGGGTCGCTGCGAGTTAGGAGGAGGCTCGCAGCGTTTCCATCGCCAAACGTCGCGACCGGGACTTTTGATCTCCATCGGCCACTCCTGAAATTTAACGCGCACCAGGCCAGCTTCTCCGAAAAGATAGGAACGAAAGCTGCTCCACTTCCACTGCTCCGGTCTTCCCACCAGTCCTCGCTTCACCGGGTTGCGGTGCATGTAGCGCAGCTTCTCTATGTGCTTATCTTCCGTCCACAGGTTGAAATCGTAGAGACGTTTCTGCCAAACCGGAGCGGGTTCTGGACGTGCGGACCCACCCGGCTGGATGCGAAAGATGGTCTGCTTGACAGTCTATCCATATTTCTGCAAATATCGAACTATGAAAGCAGGCCAGTCCAGGAAGTCTGCCGAGCAGGTGGCCAAGTACGCAGACATGTTCTCCGCCATGGGAACAGAGCCGCGACTACGCATCATGCAGTTGTTGCTGTCCGCTCACCCGGAAGGTCTTGTAGCCGGTGAGATTCAGGAAGAGCTGGATATTCCAAATTCCACGCTGTCGCATCATCTCGACAAGCTCAAAGCGGAAGACCTCGTCCATGTTCAGAGAGAAAGCACATTTCTCCGCTATACCGCAAACACTGACGCACTTCAGGAACTGCTTCAGTTTCTGTATGCCGAGTGCTGCACTCGTAACCAAGCTGTGAAACCCGAGGAGATCGTTCAAATCTGTCGGTAGGGGAATGCCATGACTGGTACGGATATTAAAGAAGTCGTCAAAAAGAAATATGGCCAAGCGGCTTTGCGAGTGACGAGTGGCGGCAGTTCGTGTTGTGGGGCGACTCCCGGCAGCGGGTGCAGCGATCCGATCACGTCCAATCTTTACGACTCATCGCAAGCACAGCAGATTCCTGAAGAAGCTCTGCTGGCCTCGTTAGGCTGCGGGAATCCAACCGCTCTGGCCAAGCTGAATCCGGGCGAAGTTGTCTTAGACCTCGGTTCTGGAGGAGGTATAGATGTGTTGCTCTCGGCGAAGCGGGTCGCTCCGAATGGGAAGGCCTACGGCCTTGACATGACGGATGAGATGCTCGCGCTGGCTAACGAGAACAAGCGCAGAGCCGGAGTCGAAAACGTCGAGTTCTTGAAGGGCGAAATTGAACACATCCCACTGCCCGACGATTCGGTGGATGTCATCATTTCCAATTGCGTGATCAACCTTTCAGCCGACAAAGACCGGGTGCTTAGGGAAGCCTTGCGAGTCTTAAAACCAGGCGGACGCTTTGCCGTGTCCGATGTTGTGACTCGCGGTGAGATGCCGCCTGAGATTCGCCGGAGTGTCCTTCTCTGGGTTGGCTGCGTTGCGGGCGCTCTCGAAGAAAATGAATATCGCACCAAGCTTGCGTCTGCCGGGTTCGAGAAAATTGAGATTGAGCCAACCAGAATATACCGCATAGAGGACGCTCGCGAGTTTCTTTCCGGCCAAAACATCGATGTGGATGCGCTTGCGCCGCAAGTGGACGGCAAGTTCATGAGCGCCTTCGTGCGTGCCGTGAAGCCCCAGCGGAATGGACCTTGCTGCGAACCAACCTGCTGCAAGTGAGGGGGGACGAAATGCACTACAACGTTTTGTTCCTATGCACGGGGAATTCGGCTCGCTCCATCATGGCCGAGGCGATCATGAACTACAAAGGCCGACCGACCTTTACCGCCTACAGCGCTGGCAGCCATCCCTCGGGAGCAGTTCGACCGGAAGCCATCGTGCAACTGGAAAGCGCTCATCTGCCAACGGACGGTCTGCGGAGTAAGAGTTGGGAGGAGTTCGCGAAGCCCGGCGCACCTCACCTTGATTTCGTCTTTACCGTCTGTGACAACGCTGGGAAAGAAATCTGCCCGATCTGGCCCGGTCAGCCTCTGACGGCTCATTGGGGAGTTCCCGACCCGGCTGCGGTGAGCGGGACGGCGAATGACGTTGAACGTGCGTACCGTGACGCCTTCATGACCCTAGAACGCCGAATCGGTCTCTTTCTCAGCTTGCCTCTCGCGAGCATCGACAAGCTGGCAATCGAAAAGGAGATCGGAAACATCGGTCGCCAATGAAATTCAACCTGCGTGCTCGATTGACGGCTGAGTTTTTAGGCAGCCTGTTCCTCGTTGCCGCTGTGATCGGCTCCGGCATCATGGGCGAACGGCTGGCGGGTGGAAACGCCGCCATTGCTCTGCTTGCGAACTCGATTGCGACGGGGGCGGCGTTGGTCGCTCTCATTTTGGCGTTTGGGCCGATTTCAGGCGCACACTTGAATCCTGCCGTTACCCTCGCCGACGCAATGGAGCGCGGTATTCCCTGGCCCGAAGCAGTGCCTTACATGCTGGTACAGTGCGTGGGAGGAGTTGCCGGAGCGATCCTCTCGCATCTGATGTTTGGGCTGCACTGGTATTCCATCTCCTCCCATTCCCGACATGGGTCGAGGCTGGTTCTAAGCGAGTTCGTGGCAACGTTCGGATTATTGTCCGTGATCTGGGGATGTTCGCGACTACGTTCGGGAGCTGTACCCTTCGCGGTTGCAGGCTACATCACCGCTGCGTACTGGTTTACTGCATCCACGTCCTTCGCCAATCCGGCAGTGACCATTGCGAGGTCACTGTCCGACACGTTTGCGGGAATTCGACCGGCGGACGTTCCGTTGTTTCTCGTGGCACAGATCGCGGGAGCCTTATGTGCCACGGGTCTGTTTCGTTGGCTCGGTCCCAACCTATCAGCATATGCAGGCCAAGTAGTCGTGCCTCATTCCGCTTCTGGCGTCACGGAGGGGTCAGTTAAGTATTGAAACATCCTCAGAGCCGCGATGCCTTCGCGCGCTTGCCTTCGGCAATTCGAAGTGGGGCTGTGGACGCCAGTTCTACTCGGTTCCTTCCTTTGTGCTTGGCGTTCCCCTGAGCGTCCTAATCGTTGTATAATGCCGCAAACTTCAGTGCATTTGCCTCGTTTCATTCCAGGTGCGAGGCGCGGGGTTCATCCAATTTCGCAATAACTAAGGGAGAGCAACATGTCCCATCACCTCGACTCACCAATCGCTCGGCAAGATATACGCCTCGACATCACGGACCTCTACGTATTCCGCGGCGAAACGGGCACCGTGTTCGTGATCAACGTCTGCCACTCAATTTTCGGCCCGATTCCTGTGCCTGGCTACCATCCGGAAGGTATGTACGAATTCAAGATCGATCTCAATGGCGATGCCGTTGAAGATGTAACCTACCGCATTACATTTGACGAGCGTGACAAGCAGGAGAAGCAGCGCTACGTCGTGCGGAGCATCAGGGGTGCGCAAGCTGTGGATCCGAATGCGGCTGGCACTGTCGTCGCGCAGGGAACAACTGGCGAGACCAGTACCACGGCTGGAGGTCTGCGCGTCTGGGCCGGTAAGGCTGGTGACCCGTTTTGGATTGAGCCCGATGTGCTGCACGCGGTCGGCCACGCGTTTCAGGACGGCACGGTCGTGAACCTCTCCGGATGGGATCCAAGTCGCGCGAAGAACCTGTTTGCGGGTCACACGGTGTATTCGATCGTGCTGGAAGTGCCCGACGCCGAACTGCTGGCCGGCGCAGGCGACAGGCGGCGGATCGGAGTGTGGGCTGTGGCAACGCTCGCCACCGACGCTGGGGGATGGCGTTCGATCAACCGTGTGGGTCTTCCGATGATCCACCCGCTGTTCACCCAGTTCAACGAAGATCTCGGCAACCGTCTCAATGCCGGGCGCCCGGCCGATGACTTCGCAACTTACGGAGAGGCCGTGACCAAGGCAATCGCCGGCGTCGTGTCCGCAAATGGAACCGCACAAGATCCCCGAGCATATGGGGAAAAGGTCGCGCACCGGTTCTTCCCTAACATGCTCCCGTACGAGGTCGGCACGCCGGCCGTGTTCGGATTTGCCGAGTGGAACGGACGGTCCTTAACAGACAACGCGCCAGATGTCATGTTCTCTATGGCGGCGAATGCTCCGGTTCGGCTCGGCATCGGCAGGGATTCGGTTACGTCGAAGCCGTCGCCAACTTTTCCGTACGTTCCTGCCGTACAAGCAGAAGAAC
>Ga0074046_10002728_pt1 | contig 15103 bp, 17 predicted proteins | sample BogForMeECP23OM3_FD_94441 | JGI IMG/M metagenome (GOLD analysis project Ga0074046, IMG submission 94441) | Bog forest soil microbial communities from Calvert Island, British Columbia, Canada - Bog Forest MetaG ECP23OM3 | ecosystem: Environmental > Terrestrial > Soil > Wetlands ...
GCATCGGTCCTCTCTGCCGGAAGGTTTTCTTGCTGACCATTCGGTGGGATATTCAATCCTTCGCCAAGGCCGCGAATTTGCGAGGGATTTGCGAATGTTGGATCTGGAACTATACACGTTTTCAATAAGTTAGATTTGGCTTCTGTATTGCTCTATTAGAGGACGTGGCCGCGAGAAGGTCATCGATCTGAACAGAATGCTGGTAATCGTTCTTAACGACTCGGAAATCGACAGCGATGGACCCGCATTGGATGCTCCATCGAGGGAATCTCTGAACATGGCGGTTGGCGGCAACTGTGCCAATCCCCTCCCAAAAAACGTTCCGGATTCGCTCTCTCGACCGACAGGTTGGCTACTGCGGGGAGGCTGTGAACAAGGCAAAGGCCACGGTAAAGGATGGAGCGCGGAACTGGACTTGACGAAGACCTCGCCGGACAAACAGGAAGAGACCAAAGCCTAGGCTGCATAGCCGCCGAGCTTGCCGGTGACGCTGCCGGAAGGGGCGCGGTCACCGGCGAGGAATTTGCCGCGGCCGAGAGAGATAATGCCGGCGCAGAACAATGTGTTTCGGGTTTTGCCGCCAATAGGCAGAAATTGAACTGACTCGCTGAACAATCGGCAAGGAGTAACAGGAAACGAGGAGAAACAGGATGATGAGCGACTCGGATGTGCAAAGAAGCGTTGAGGATGAACTCAAATGGGAGCCGGGTCTTACACACGCATCAAAGATTGGCGTGTCCGTCAAGGACGGTGTCGTGGCGCTGACCGGCGCTGTAGACAGCTACTTCGAAAAATGGGCAGCTGAGCGAGCCGCCAAAAGAGTCTTCGGCGTGAATGCCCTGGCAGTGGAGCTCGAAGTGATATTGCCGGACTCCACCGAGCGGACGGACTCAGATATAGCGGAGGCGGCTGAAAGGGCATTGGAGTGGGCTGTGCCTGTGCCGGCCCACCGAATCCAGGTGATGGTGGAACACGGATGGCTGACTCTGCAGGGTGAGGTTGACTCGGAATATCAGAGATCGAACGCCGAATTCGCCGTACGTGGCCTGATTGGAGTAAAGGGGATTTCGAATGAGATCGATGTGAGACCGGTCTACACGCCCACGGCAATCAAGACCCAAATCGAGGCTGCTTTCGAGCGGAGCGCCATCCTGGACGCGAGCCTTATCAAAGTGCAGGTCGACAAGGGAACCGTGACTCTTATCGGTAGTGTGCATTCTTGGGCGGAGCGTGAAGAAGCCGAGCGCGCGGCCTGGGCGGCCCCCGGCGTATCCGAAGTGAGAAACCTCATTCAGTTCGACTACGCCTCCAGTTTTGTTGAGTAGATGCCTTAACTCCACGGCGCGAGCAACCGCCGGCCCCTGGGGGCTGGCGCGTTTGCCGATCGCTCGACGAGCGAGAAGGCGTTGCAACAATTGCCGGCCGATTTGATTTGAAGCCGACGTTGATCGTTGGCCGGGCATACGAAACTCCCTCAAGGGGAAAACGTCTGCCCGGCCACCATTGTTGTACTTGGAGGTGAGAATCATCTCTCAATGAACCCCCTTTCCCAACTTGTCATGTCCAACTCGGTGTGGAAATGGATCCAGGGCTTGGGAGGGCCGGGGCTGATTCTGCTAGGTCTCTCCGACAACACTCCTTTTGTCTCTGCGCCGCCGGGAAGCGTGGACGTTTGCGTCATCCTGCTCGCGGCACACAGCCCCGAGTGGTGGGCCTACTACGCCTTCATGACTACTGTGGGTGAAGTGCTTGGGGGCTATCTGACGTACCGGCTCTCGAAGAAAGGCGGCAAGGAGACCCTGGAAAAGAAAGTGGGTATACAGCGTGCTGAGATGGTTTACAAGGGCTTCGAGAGGTTTGGGGTTGTCACGGTGCTGGTTGGGGCCATTCTCCCACCGCCGTTTCCCTTCACGACCATCCTGATGACCGCTGGAGTTATGCAGTATCCGCGTAAGAAGTTTTTGTCTGCGCTGGTGGCGGGACGGGCCATGCGCTTTTTCGCCGTGGCCTGGCTTGGGAGGATTTATGGCCACCAAATGATCGGCTTCTTCTTGCGAAACTACCGATCCATGGTATATCTCCTGATCGGGTTGGCATCGGTGGCTGGTTTTGGCACACTCATCTACTTCTTGTGGCATTGTCCCAGGCAGAAGCGTCAAGGACGCGAGCTTCACGGCTAACTTGAGCGGAAGGGACGAATTGACGAATTATCTTGAAGAACTGAAGGACAAGTTGGAAGAGAACCGATTCAGGAAGTCGGAATCGCCCGGGAACAGCGAGCGCCTTCGGCCCTACCTGGAATTCTAGGAGGCTTCGAAGTCTTTCGAATCGAAACTGGTTCTCGACATTGTGAGCTTTGCGGCACGCCTGGAGTGACAGTCTGCGTCGTGGGACGCAGCGGGGTGGGCAAATCGGTGTGCCTGCGAATCCTGATGGGATTTATCAGGCCGGACTCTGGAAAAGTTATCGTCGCGGGCGAAGACATCAGCGACTACTCTGAACAGCAGCTCGATCACAGGAAGACTGCAAACGTAATGCCCATCAGCAACGCGGTGAATTTGGCTGTATCGTTGACGAGCAGCTTAAAGGCGAGCTTGAGAGTTCCTTTCAGCGTGCGCTTCCCTTCATTGCACGGCGCTAATTTCCGCAAGGCTTGAAGTAAAAAATGCAGTGTCTGGGCTTTCACGCTTCTTTGCCGTGCAGCATCTGGAAGGCCTCCAATACAACGCGCAGATTGTTCTGGCCCTTGTAGACGGGAGGAGGCGTTCTTTTCAGACCCAGCAATGAATACACCGCCGTTTGGGCCGATCGGATCGAATACTCGACGGTGAATACCACGTCTTCAGGGAGTTCGCAAAACTGTCCCACGAAAGCAAAATTCTTTGAACCCGGCGGCACCACTAGGGGACGATCGCCCTTCGCCCGGCACAGAAATTGGCTGGTAATGAAGGGCATCATGCAGGGGATGCAGATGCAGGATCCAAGAATCTGCTTGGCGTGGTCCTGAACCCCAAGATGGCCTATGATCTCGGTCATGATCTCCCGGCCGGTGCATGCAGCCATCGGCTTCCTCACATAATTCCCCGGTTCATCGACAAAAAGGCCATAGCCCCAAAAGACGTTCACGTCCGCTGGTTGTCCGATGAAATGCGGCTGGTGAGGCAACACGATGGAAGCCAGCCAGCTTGACTCCGGGAAGGTGATGAGTCCGCCTTCTCCCGGAACGTTGCCCGAAAGATCGCGCACGAGGTGGAAAAAGGTGGGGTCGTGGAGTGTTGTGGTAAACGATACCCACTTTGACTGCTGAACCTGCTCAGTGAAATTGGCAGGGTATCCGAATTGTGGATTGCCAATTGCAATGTTCTGCCATAGTCTCCAGGCTGCGCCGTCGAACTTGTCCTTCAGCACGGGAGTCGAATCCATTGAGCCCAGGCTGGAGCCTTCCACCATCGAGCCCAGCGTCGCGATCACTCGGTCGTTCTCGCCGACCTCAATATCCCGCAAGCCGCTGTCGTCCTCGCAAAGCATGCTTTGCACTGAATACCCATCATTACGATCTCTGAATCGAAAATCGAGAATGCGTGTGTTGAACTCGAATCGCGCGCCCCGGTCCACGAGCCATTTCTTGAGAGGGCGCACCATCGAGTCGTACTGATTGTAGACAGTGCGCATGATCCCTTTCAGCGTGTTGAAGCCGGAGACCATATGCGTGAAGCGGTTAAGGTAACGCTTGAATTCGACAGCGCTGTGCCACGGTTGAAACGCGAACGTGGTGCACCACATTAGCCAGAAATCGGTCTCAAAGAACGAGGGGTCGAATTGATCCGAGATGCTGCTTGCTCCCAGCGTCTCCTCCGGTTCAAGGGACATGCGCTCAAGTGTCAGGATGTGCCGCTCTGTGAGGCCGAACTTGGGAGCGTCGACTCTGTGGCCATCCCGAAACAGGCGAGACCTGGAATGGGTATTCATGGTCTCATTCCATTGGAATATCTCCTGCGTGACCGTCTTGGTCTCATCCATCGTCGGAATCGAGGAAAACAGATCGAAGGTGCAGAGGTATTTGCTCTCGAACATTCGGCCTCCGCGCATGACGTATCCATCTCTCGGGCTTCCCGCAGCGTCGAGGCTTCCACCAATCTTGGCCGACTCCTCCAGGATGATGATGTTCCGGCCTGGGATGTCTCCGTCGCGAATCAGGAACGCGGCAGCTGCGAGGGACGCGATTCCTCCGCCGACTAAATAGAATGACGTGTGGTCGTTGGCGAGCTTTTCGGGCATGGAGTTACAATCCTTTCTTGGGGCAGCAACCTACGTAATGCAATGTAGGGGCCACACTTAAACTCTTGAAATGACTTGAATGCGCGGGTCACAGAATCTCGATTTCCTCGCGAATTCGCGAAATTCGCGAGCACCGGATGTTGGATGGTGAGGGAAGTTGCCCGTGCAGTTTCTGATTACAAATGCCGAGCCGTATGCCACTGAGGTGAACAGCGAACTGCCGCGATTGAAAATGAAACAGGGGAAGCAAGGAAGGAAGAAAATGTACAACGTTTTGACAATCGCAAGAGAATACGGGAGCGGGGGCTCCGACATCGGGCGCAAGGTTGCGGAACTTCTCGGCTGGGAGTGCATAGACAAGCAGATCATCGAGCAGGTGGCAGCTATGGGGAAGGTGGACCCTGCCTGGGCTGCCAAGGCCGACGAACACGCCATCGCATGGTGGGAGCGAGTGATGAAGAGCTTCCGACAGGGAACTCCAGAGACATATGCAGGAGAGGGGTCCGATTTGGCAGTGGATCGCGATACGGTGCAGATATTCACTGCGAATATCATTCAACAGGCCGCCAAGGCGGGGAATTGCGTCATCATCGGACGCAGCGCACAATGCATTTTACGGCACCATCCCCACGTACTTCGCATGCTGGTCTACGCGCCGCTCAATGAGAAGGTTTCGCGTATGAAGCTTCGTCATCCGCACGAACAAAGCGTGCAAGCTCTGCTGCGACGCGTAGACTCCGAGCGCCTGCACTATGCACGGTACTATTACGACTGCGATTCGGCCGATCCAAGACTCTACCACATCACCATGAACAGCACTCTGGGCATCGATACATGTTCCAAGATGGTTGCACAGATAATTCAATCCTCAGGAGTGGAGTAGGATTTATTGGGCCTGGGGTCCGCACGCAATTCTGTCGGCGGTAATGAATCGGCAATGGTCTTCACCTCGGCCGCAATAGCAGGGTTGCGCTTGTTTTTGTGGAATCCAAGCTCATGGCTGCCTTCGAGCTGGTGGGCCTGAAGAAGACCCGAGGCCTTCCTCTGTAGGATCTGGTCGACTCCTTGAGTTAGGTTGGGGGCCAAAGGTCCAGAGCCTGTTCTGGATGATCGGAACCATGCCGGGGGGACGCCATGGCGGACATGAAACATCAAGGAAGCCATTGGATCATGGACCATGTCGTCCATTTACGAAACAAGCTGAACTGACAAGGTTCGCGAGCAAAGAACGCTGGATACGAGAGGGAAGTTGAGCTATGCCGTCTTGAACTGATACTTGTTGATGTTCATCGAGCGGATTCTCGATTCCAAAGTGGATGGAGGAATGCCGAGCCTTGCGGCCGCACCCGAAGGGCCGGAGACTCTGCCTCTGGCGTCGGCCAAAGCAGCGCCGATCATTTCGCGATCCCCCATCGATGAACTTGTGAACGAAGCGCGCGTATGCGAGTCGCCGGGGAAACATTCATGGCAGAGCCAGCTCTTTTTCACAGTGAGCTTTCCCTGGAGATGTATCACTACCGATCTCTCGATGACGTTTTGCAGTTCGCGAATATTGCCCGGCCATGGGTATCGAACAAGAGCTTCCATCGTTTCGGGAGTGATTGCTTCGATGGTTTTTCCCATCCGCTGAGCGAATTGCCGAACGAAATGGCGCACTAACAACGGAATGTCGTCCGGGCGTTCGCGCAACGGAGGAATCACAATCGGAACGACGTTCAGGCGGTAGTAAAGATCGCTGCGAAACTGATTCTGCAGGATCATCTCTTCCAGATTGCGGTGGGTCGCAGCGACCACCCTCACATTCACTTGCTTCGTCTGCGTGCTGCCCAATCGTTCATATTCCCGCTCCTGCAACACGCGAAGCAGCTTCGGCTGCAACTCTAGCGGGATATCGCCAATCTCATCGAGAAAGAGCGAACCCTGGTTGGCCAGCTCAATCCGCCCTGTCTTCTGAGTAATCGCGCCGGTAAAGGCGCCGCGCTCGTGCCCAAAAAGTTCGCTTTCAAGCAGCCCGCTTGGAATGGCCGCGCAGTTGACCTTGACGAACGCTTTGCACCTGCGGCGGCTCTGCTCGTGGATGGCGCGCGCGATCAGTTCCTTGCCTGTGCCTGTCTCTCCTAGCAAGAGGACCGTTGAATCGGAGGCAGCAACTAGTTCGACAAGACCCAGCACTTCAGTGAGAGCCCGGCTCTGTCCCACGATTCCGGCGAAGCCTGCCCGGGCAGAACCTTCCCCCCCTGAATAGAGAACCTCATTTGCTGGGCTCGTGCATTCACTTGGAAAACACTCTTGATGGTCAAGCAGACCGTACTCTGAAGCGTTATCCATACTCACAACCAACCTCCAGTCATTTTGATTGCTTGGGCCAAGAAGGGGCTCGACCAAGCGCTCATGAGCGTGCGTCTTTCTTTCAATCCGCACACGGATGTAAACCTCACAAATGCAGAGCTGGATACCTGCCATGCGCCATCATTTCCACCAAGTCTCGGTGAGCAGCAGCTACCAGCCGTACGTCCACCTTATGCGTTTGCCCGCCACCCGGTCGCTCAAACCTTCATACGCCGACATCGTGCTTATCAGACTTGAATGGTGACGAAGTCGCCATAAACACCTCCGCGCTGTTGACCACTGCCCTCCGCTGGGATTACATCTCCACCGCTGCCCGAACGCTTTCGAGCAGGGCATCATCGTTGAAGGGTTTCGCCAGGAACTCTACCGCGCCTGAGCGAAGAGCCTGCATTCGCATCGTTGCATCTGCGTGTGCAGTGATAAAAATGGTCGGAATCCGGCAGTTCTCGGCAACGAGTTTTGCATGTAGCTCCAGACCGGACATTCCTGGCATGCGAACGTCGGTAATTAAGCATCCGGCTTGGTGTTGATGACCTGAATCAAGAAACTCTTCCGCGGACCTGAACACGATTGCTGGCAAGCCGGCCTCTTTCATCAGGCCTAGCAGAGCGGCCCTAACTGAGTCGTCGTCGTCGACGATTGCAACCATTCTCGATCTTGCCTGACTCGCCACATCCGCAGATTAGCGCATCTGGAAACAGGCGCAATCATACGTTGGTATCAATTGCTTCCTGCTTTCAGCGCCCAACCTGCCTGCTCGCCGACTCTGTGCGCAGGAGACGCTCGAATCTCGACAAACGATTCTGCTTGGCCCCCAAACGCGCATAGGTTTCGTCCGCGCGAAAGCGCGCGGACTTGAAAACCTTAGCGCGTTAGCCACAAATTAGAGGAGCTACGATAATTCAGGCTCGGCAGGGACTGACTTGTTCATTTCGCCTAATTACCGGTCAATAGCCTGAGCTTATCCGCCATGCGGATCAGCTCGGCTAAGGATTCAGCCTGCATCTTGTGCATGACGCCCCCGCGCTGAGTCTTCACGGTGATTTCGCTGGTTCCGAGTTCCGCTGCAACCTGCTTGTTGAGCATGCCGGTCACTACCAATTGCATAACCTCGCGCTCTCGCGGGGTCAGGGTGTCATAGCGCTTTCGCAACTCAGTCACTTCGCTCTGCTGTTGACGCCGAGTACGGTCGCGTTCAAGCGCCTGCTGAATAGCATCCAGCAGGTCCTGATCGTGGAAAGGTTTCGTGAGAAACTCTACCGCACCAGATTTCATGGCCTTGACGGACATCGGGATGTCTCCGTGGGCGGTAATGAAGATGATAGGAATTTGCAAGCCCGTGCCGACCAACTGCCGTTGAAAATCAAGGCCGCTGAGACCGGGAAGCCGGACATCCAAAACCAGGCAACTGGGGCCATCCCCGCCGCGCTTGACCAGGAACTCTTGGGCGCTGCCAAACGACTCCGAGCGTAGTCCCACAGACTTCAGGAGTCCCTGGATGGAACGCCGAACAGATGCGTCGTCATCGATGACGAAAACCGTCGATTTGTCTTCCGGGGTCATGCTTGAACACCAGTGGTTGCGGGAAGTGTAAAGTGGAACGTCGCACCGGGACAGGCACTCGAGGTTGCCCATAGCTGGCCTCCGTGGGACTCAATGATGGTGCGGCTGATCGCTAATCCCATGCCAGTTCCGTGAGGCTTGGTTGTGAAGAAGGCATCAAAAACCCGATCCATCTTGGACGGCAAACCTACGCCCGTGTCACTGACGGAAACCAGCAGCCAATCACTGCCTTCGCATTGCGATGTGAGGATGATTTCTCGTGTGCCGTCAATCCCCTTCAGCGCGTCGATGCTGTTAATCATCAGGTTCATCAGGACCTGCTGCAGCTGGACGCGATCTCCCATGGCTTTCGGGAGATCCGGAGCCAGGTGGGTGCGTATCGAAATATCGAACCGGGCGGCTTCGTTGCGCAACAGGGCAACAATCTCGTTGATGATCTCGTTGACGTCGACCAGCTCACGTTCCAGAGTGCCTTTCTTGTAAAGCGAACTCGTCCGATTGATGATATCGGCTGACCGCATGACATCTTCGACCATTCTTTCCGCCGCCTCCCGCGCTTCTTCCAAATCGGGCCGATCGCGCTTAAGCCATCGCACGCATGTCCTTGCGTTAGTGACAGCTGCAGCAATTGGCTGCTTGATTTCGTGACCAATCGATGCCGCCAGTTCGCCCATCATGCTTACTCGGTTAATGTGCGCGAGTTCTGCCTCTAACTGGCGCAGCCTCTCACGCTCTTCCTCGGCCCGTGTGCGTTCGGTCACGTCCAACACGGTACCCACGAATTCAACGAGATCCCCGGATGGGCTGAGAACCGGATGACCCACCACGTGGACATCTCTGATCTCGCCGTCGGGGAGAACGATTCGGTAATTCAACTCAAACTCCGCCATTTCACGTCCGGCGGTATCGAGCTTCTCGCTGGTTCTGGGCTGATCGTCCGGATGGATGCGTTGAAAGAAAGTTTCAAATCGCGGTAGTCCAGCGTACGGGTCGAAACCCAGGATGCGGTAGCATTCCTCGGACCAGTACCTGATCTCTTCTCCAGCGGGAGTCCATGCCCAACTGCCAGTATGGCTGAGCCTCTGCGCTTCAGCCAAATAGGCTTCGCTCTGTTTCAGAGCCTCCTCGGCGCGCTTTCGGTCCTCGATGTCGGTCCGCGTACCATACCACCGAAGGACGCGTCCCCGCTCATCTCGCAGCGGATTGTCGCGGAGCAAAAACCAGCGATACTGTCCGTTTTTTCCCCGTATTCGTACCTCAAGCTCAAAAGGGGAAGTCTCCAACAGTGCGCGTTCACGGATGGCCTCTAACCTCTTCAGATCCTCGGGATGTAACTTTCTGGCAAAGACGTCTTTGGACTGCGTCTCCTCGATAGTAAGGCCGGTGTATTCCCGTTCTCGCTGGTTGGCAAAAAGCGGCGTCCAATCCGCGTCGAAAACATAGACCTGTTGGGGGATCACATCGACGAGTTGTCGAAGCTCCGCTTCGCTTTGCCGGATCTTTTCCTCGGCCTGCTTTCTGTCCGTGATATCGCGAATGGTCCCGGAAATCAGCACGCCATCCTCGGTTTCGAGCGGACTGAGGCTGACCTCCACTGGAAACTCGCGTCCATCCTTTTGCCGGCCGTAAAGTTCCAGCCCAGACCCCATCGGACGCGCTCGAGGGGCGGACCCAAAAGCCACGCGGTGTTCCGAATGTTTGCCGCGGAACCGTTCGGGCAGCAACAATTCGATCTTGTTCCCCAATAACTCTTGCCGCTGATACCCAAACAGCTTCTCCAGTTGCGCATTGACCAAAACAATTTCGCCCTCACGATTCACGACCGCGATCGCATCGGGCGCCGACTCCAGCAAGCCGCGGAACTTCTGTTCGGCTTGCTTGCGCTGTGTCACATCGGCCACCGTGCCGACGTATTCGATAATCCGTCCGTCCTTATCCAGGACCGGATGCCAAACGATGTGGAGGTGCTTGACTGTCCCATCATGCAAGAGCAGCCTGTAATTTTGCGAAAACTGACCCTTCTCATGGAATCCCTGCAGAGAGCTTTCAGGAACCCCGTCGCGATCGTCTGGATGGACAAGCTGGAGGTAATCTTCATGATCCGGAATACCACGCTGAGGATTCAATCCACAGATTTGGAACAGTTCCTCGGACCAGAAAAGCGTCTTCGAGGTCGCGGGGTCGAAGGCGAAACTGCCGGTGTGGCTCAGCCTCTGTGCTTCGGCCAGATAAGCCTCGCTGCGCGTTAGAGCTTGCTCCGCCTGCTTGCGGTCTTCGATATCGGTCGTGACTCCATACCATCTGAGAATCTTCCCGTGCTTGTCCTGCAGTGGCACGGCGCGCACCTGGAACCAGCGATATTCCCCGTCCGCCGCGCGGCGGAAACGCGCCTCGTATTCCAACGGCCCGCCGGTGGCCACTGAGATCCCCCATTTCTCGACAACCTGGTCGAGGTCATCCGGATGGACTGCAGCCTTCCAACCCAAACCTGCTGCCTGCTCTACGGTTAACCCCGAATACTCCACCCAGCGCCGGTTGACGAATGTACGCGAGCCGTCGGGTTGGACCGTGAAGGCCATGGCTGGAATTGTCTCGATCGCCTCCCGAAATTTCCGTTGCTCCTGCCGCAACTGCCTGAATCGAAGTTGAAATGCGGTAAGAATGAGCGCGAAAGCAGCCACCGCGCAGAGAGCGCGAAACAAATTTGTCTGGTAATAGGCAGGCGCAACGGTGAAGTCCAGAACCGCGCCTTCCTCGTTCCACACGCCGCTGTTGTTGGAAGCGATCACGCGGAAGCGGTAGTGGGCAGGAGAAAGATTGGTATAAAACGCCTGGCGACGATTGCCCGCGTCTTGCCAATCGCCATCGTAGCCTTCCAGCTTGTATTTGAAACGGATCTTCTCCGGCGCGACCAGGCTCAGAGCAGCGTAGTCAATCTCCAAATCGCGAGTCAACCGCGGCAGGCGCAGGTCTGAAGATGCCTCGTTCAACAAGTTTTGCCAGCGGGTCTTATGGTCGGCGATGACTTGTTCGATATGCACCGGCGGCGGAAGCTTGTTCAATGAGAGATGGTGCGGATCGACGATTTGGACTCCTTCTCCCGTTACGAACCAGAGCCTGCCATCAGTGGACTTTGCAACCCGCGGACCGTACCCGCTGGGCGCTGTCGAGCGGAGTCTGACACCGTCGGCCGCGTCCAATACGCTCATTTCAATCGTGCGCTTCGGATTTGCGATCCACGCGTCTACTTCCGTCCGGGCGATGCGTACAAGACCGCAAGCGGTGTACAACCAGAGCGAATGATCGTCGTCTTCCATCGTCCAGAGAACGGTGTCGCAAGGCAATCCGTTCCGGCTTGTGAGCGCCGCGATGTGACCATCCTTAACTCGGTCCAGGACGCCCTGGGTGGCAACCCATAACGCGCCATCCCGATCAAGGCGAAGATCTGTGACGGCGCCCGAGCTCAGACCGTTAGCGGATGTGTACGAGGCTCGGACCTGGCCATCCTTGAAATACAACACGCCGCCGCCACGCCAGTATCCAAGCCACAGTCCGCCGTGCTCACGATCGGAGATTAGAACCGAGGCGCTTTCCGAACGGCCCAGCAGTGACCAGGGAATCTGCTCGACCAAACGTCCGTCACGAATGTGCAAAAGATTTGAAGTTTCCGAAAGCCACAGGTTGCCCGCCTTGTCCCCCGCGATGGAATGCACTTTTGTGCCATGCACTCCGCTTACGGAAACAAACCTGCCGTTCTCAAGGTAGGCTAGCCCATGACCAGTAAATGCCCAGATACGGTCGCGATCATCCTGAAAGAGCGATTGCGGCGCATCATCCAGCCGTCCACTTGCGTTGTGAATCGTCGAAATTTGTCCGTTACTCCACTTGTTCAAACCATCCCCGGAGCCAACCCAAACAGTTCCATCCCGCGCAGCCAGAACTGACCAGGCGGTGTCAGTCGATAAACCTTGTTTGAGTGAAATCGTGGAGACAGTCAAGTCACGAAATCGGTCGAGTCCTCCATTGGTGGAGACCCAGATGTTACCTTCATGGTCCTCGAAAAGACTGAAGATGAGGTCGCCTGAAAGGCCGTCAGATTTCGAAAACACATCTGCTTTTCCGCGATATATATGAATCAGTCCCCGGTCGAGTGTTCCGATCCAGAGGCCGCCATCGTGATCCCGGAGAAGTCTGTTGGCATTGATGGGCTTCGCGCCTCGCATGGGATACAACTCAGACTTCCCGTCGACGAGCTGTCTCATTCCGCCAGGCATAGCAATGAACAGTTCTCCCCGGTCCCCCGCATTCAAATCATTGATTTCCGTACCCGGCACCGCATAGTGCGTCGGAGGGCCGGGCCTCCATCGCCAAAGCCCGGACTGCGCTCCGGCCCAGAGGTTACCTGTTCTGTCCTCAAACAAAGACAAGACCGTTCGGCCGAACGTGCCGTCCTGCCCGTCGCACTGCACACCTCCGTTTCGTATCGCGCAGAGCCGGCCAGAGGGATAACCCAGGCTGCCGGCCCACACCGTACCCTCATGGCCCTGATGCAGCGCCGCCACAAGTTGGTTATCAAGCTCTGGATACCGGGTTAGCCTGGCGCCATTCCAACTGACAAGGCCGGCGTATGTGCCAATCCAAAGCGTCCCATCACTTGCGGCGAGCAGACTAGTAATTCCGTTGCCGGGCAGACTCTGACCAGATGGTGGTTGCCAGAGGATACTGCGATTGCCATCAAATCGAAGGAGGCCGAATTCCGTGCCGAGCCACAGATAACCATCAGGCGTTTGGGCAATCGCATAAATATTGCCTCTGAAGAATCCTTCGCGGATTGTCCAGGCGGTGTGTGCGTACTGATCGATATCGAGAGACGGATCCAACGCGAAGGCGCACACGCCGGATGCGAGCAGGAAAGCCAGCCCGATCAAGGCCCTGCGACATCCACGCGTTCGCTTCATAGAGGTCTACATTTTATCTCTAATGGATAGTGTTTTGGTATGATTTTGGCTTTCCAAATGCCCTTGGGCAACCGACCGGAGCCGATTGACGGCGCGACTTTCGGTTTGCGGTCGATTTTCCAGGATTCAAAATGGGCGCGCTGCCAAAGCCTTCCCGGCCAGCCCCGAAATGAGATTGAATTCGACATCGGAGCGACCTGTTCATCCACTGACAAAGTCGATTCTGCGTTTAGACTGACGCAACTACCCGCAGTCTCCAGCATCCAATGAGCGGGTTATTGCTTTGTCTTGCCAACAAAGCAACAGCAAACTCCTGAGGAAAAGAGGAAGGATATGGCGGAAAAACTCATGAAGGCTGTCCTGTTGCATGGTTATGGTGACGTAAATCGACTCTCCTACGAAGATGTTCCGATCCCTGTGCCGGCGACTGGTGAACTGCTGGTCAAGATGATCGCGGCGAGCATCAATCCAATCGACTGGAAACTGCGCCGCGGTGACCTAAAGGAGATGATGCCTCTCGAGTTCCCCGCGATTCTCGGCGAGACCTCTCGGGTGAGGTAGCTGAACTCGGAGAGGCAGTAACTGGCCTGAAGGTCGGAGAGCGGGTCTTTGGTTTGGTGAATCGCTCTTATGCGGAATATGTCGTGTGCAAGCCTGAGGATCTTGCTCCAACCCCTGGCACTCTCGACAGCATCAACGCGGCGGCGTTACCTCTTGTGCTGTTGACCGGCGCCCAGGTAATTGAAGTGGGCGTTCGCCCCAGGTCAGGTGAAACCATTCTCATTATTGGTGCAATTGGGGGAGTCGGTCGAACGGCTGTCCATGTTGCTAAACTGCATGGGGCCCGTGTGATCGCCGGAGTTCGCGCTCACCAGAAGGAAGAGGCAAAGGGGCTCGGCGCGGAACGCATTGTTGCGCTCGATGATGAGAAAGAAATCGCCGGCTTGCCGGAACTAGATGCCGTCGCGGATATGGTAGGTCACGACGTCATCGATCGGATTCTGCCTCATATCCGGAAGAAGGGCGTGCTTGCAACGGTCGTCGGCGCGCCGCAATCCGCGCAGGGTCGCGATCTGCGCGTTGTAGCGGTCTGGGCCAGGCCCGACTCCACAAGATTGGAAGAGCTCGGTAGCCAGGTGGCACGGGGATTGTTTTCCATTCCCATAGCTAGAAAGCTAAAGCTCTCCCAGATTCATGAGGCACAACATTTGGCAGAAAAGGGCGGCATTGGCAAGATCGTACTCACCCCGTAGGGGATTCGACAGTGTTGCATTTCCGGGGTGCACGATCCGTCCGTCGATCGCTTCGATGGTCTTGCGAAAGGGAGCGCTGAAGGTCAGACTTATATCGCGCCACAGGCTCACGGCTCCTTTGCGTAGGCGGTTTGAGAGCGAAGGCCTCTTTCCTGTCAGGATCTCAGCCGCCTCATCCACGGTGATCATGGTATGGAGGTGCTCCAATCGAGCCATTGCGGCGGTGGCTTGAGTAGAGGCAATCATGGGAATTTCTTGTATATCTTCCCTTTGGTTAAACGCATCTCGCCATCTGACCGGCAATGCGAGTGAATATCCATCCGTGGTCGCAGCCCGCGATGACGAGGTCTTGCCAGATCCTCAATTCCGATCCACAATCCGATCCACAAAAAGCGCGGCCTTACACGACTTCGGTGGTTTTAGGCGTTCCCCACGGGTCTGTAAGTCGTTGAAAAACCTCAAAGCGGAGCGCTGTCACGGCAGAGGTCGCGGGTTCGAGCCCCGTCGTCCCCGCCATAAAACCCCAAAATAATCAAGGGTTTATGGCAAGTGGCAAAATCAAGACACACCCACGAGGGTGCTCGAGAGGGTGCTAACGGTCGCAGCGCCTTTTTTCTTGCCGGCATTTCCTCTCTCCGAGGGTGCTGACGAGGGTGCTGAAAGCGCCTTCTTCTTGCCCGCTTCCAAGACCATTGTCATCAC
>Ga0074046_10002730_pt1 | contig 15094 bp, 15 predicted proteins | sample BogForMeECP23OM3_FD_94441 | JGI IMG/M metagenome (GOLD analysis project Ga0074046, IMG submission 94441) | Bog forest soil microbial communities from Calvert Island, British Columbia, Canada - Bog Forest MetaG ECP23OM3 | ecosystem: Environmental > Terrestrial > Soil > Wetlands ...
CTACATCCGTCACTACAATCGCGCACCCAAGCCTATCAAGTGGACTTACCGCGACCCCTCACAGCGCATCAGCCTTGATACCATTTCATCTGTTATAGGCCACTAGTATGCCGCCGACGAGCCACCAGTTGATGGACTCCAGCCGGTAAGTCCGTCGAAACAAATATCCGCAGTAGAAAAAGAAAAGTGATAGGCCGAGAACGTAATCCAGCTCTCCCCAGAAGAAAAAGGTGTTAGGTAGGAATAGCAATGGAATCAGCAGGAGAGGATTGTTGGCGTCGGGCGTGATCGATTTCAGCAAATAGGTCGAGGAGAGAGCTAACAGTATGATGCAAAGACTCAATACGACCTTTCCCGACACTTCCGGGGAACAAACAAAATCCAGCGCGCCGATCAGCACTACGGCCGCGGTGTTAGGAACCGGATAGTGCTTGAATGAGTAGGAAGCAGGAGCTTTCCCTTGAACGAGCTCCGCGGCGATGGAGCCTTGAAAGATCCAATCGGGATAATCGGTAATCGGAAGAAAGTGGTGCGCCCAGATCAAAACCAGCGCGCTGATGATACAGGCCGTGAATGTGCTTCTGAACAAGATGCCTTGGCGGTCGAAGAAAGAAGCCGACACCTGCTGACTCACCAGCATGCCAGTGTGCATGAACTATTGGGCGATGTCACCCCGTAGGCGTCGTTGAGCTGACGAACCATAAGTCGCGAAATCCCACCTTGCCGCTTGTGACACCTCGTAGTCCGGCTTCGTTCAGTTCCGGTGTCAGTTGGCGAATGTCGAAGTGAGCGTGATTCCGATGGCGCGTGATGCGGCTGTGCCTCTCGCTTTCCGACTCTCCAAAATCAACCGCGAACAGCCGGCCACCCGGCTTCAAGACCCGTCGTATCTCGCGGATACCTTCCTGGCGTGCTTGGTCTGGCAAATGGTGAAGCATGACTGTGCTCAAGACGACATCGAAAGTCGCATCGGGAAATGGTATTGCCTCGATCGCTGCCGTATCGAACGCCAGCTCGACGCCGGCCTTTCTCGCTTTCTTGCGCGCCCTCGCAATCATCTCCGGCGACGCGTCGATCCCATACACCTTGCCCGACTCGCCGACGCGCCGCTTCGCTGCGATTGCCAGAGTTCCGGTACCGCAGCCTACATCCAAAACCGACTCGCCGGCTGCGATGCCCGCCAGATCGATTTGCTTCTGACGAAACGCTGACTCTCTTCCAAGCGAGATCGCCCAGAGTAGAAGGTCGTAACGCCACGCCCAATGGATGACTCTGCCAGTAGTACGAGGCGCTGGAGTCTTGTCTTCGGCCGGATGCCCATGGAGCCAGCGGAAACCGTACCCGGCCAATGACGCACCGCCAAGTCCGACCGCAACCCAATGCAATGTGATATGAGCCGCCAGGATTACCGCCGCCGTCCCTGCCCCAAACCATAGCCACTTTCTTCCTAAGACTAACGCTAAGACGGCAGCCATCGAGAGTACGAAGGCCACCAACGCGGCGGCTAGCGTCAGGTGACGGTGTCGCATCACGCGGTCCTCCCATCGCTGTCCGCTACGATTCGTGTTCCCTGGTTTTTCGCCAGACCGATGTGGAGCGACGCAAGCGCGGGCAGGTGCTTCATAACCTCTGCTTTAAAGCGATTGGCAAGCTCGATGCCCTCGCCGACGGATAACGCGGCGCCGATCGCGATGTCGGCCTGCGCATGGAGCTGATGTCCTATCCAGCGCGCGCGCGCATCGAGAACCTCGCAGATTTCCGGCACGTGCGCGGCGGCATGATACATTTCGGCGACGATGTTCGGCTCTACCCCGTCCAATAGCCTTGTAAACACGGCGCCCGCCGACTGCCAGACGACCACCAGGATTGTCGCTGCGATAAGTAAGCCGACCATGGGATCCGCTAGTGGAAAGCCCAGCCATACTCCGGCGGCCCCGACTATCACCGCGAGACTGGTCAGCCCGTCCGCCCGCGCGTGATACCCGTCCGCCACAAGCGCCGCACTACCCATCTCGCGGCCCACTCGGATGCGTAGGACGGCAGCCACCTCGTTGCCAACGAAGCCGACGACTCCCGCAATTGCGAGCGCGCCAAGATGATTCACCGGATGCGGATGGAGGAGCCGGTCCAATGCTTGCCACGCGGCAACGACCACGCTCGAGAAGATAACCAATACGATGACCGCGCCCGCGAGGTCCTCGACCTTGCCGTATCCATATGTATATCGGGAGTTTGCCTTGCGGTGGGCGAACAGAAAAGCGATCCACAGCGGCAAAGCAGTCGTAGCATCGGCAATGTTGTGGATCGCATCGGCGAGCAGCGCGACGCTGCCTGACGCGGCAACTACCGCAAACTGCAGGGCGGCCGCGACTGCCAGAACCACGAAGGACCACTGGACGGCCCAGATGCCTCGCGCGGTCGTCGCGACTGCCGGATCGAGCTCACCATGGACATGCGAGTGAGCGTGGCCGTGCTCGCGCCGCGCGAGCCCAACCCAATTCAGAAGACCGCGTGCCATTGCGCTACTCTGCCCGGCATCTCACTAGAGATAGCGGGTGATCTCCTTGAACTCGTCGATTATTTCTTTCTCGCGCCCGGCGATCGGACCAACCGCGGCCTCCAGGCAGTGATCGATATGATCGTGAATCAGCACACCCTTCGCACACTCGAGGGCCCGAATGACGGCGTGCATCTGCTGCGCGATCTCGGCACAGCCGCGGCCGCCCTCGATCATCGAGATAACGTTGCGCAGGTGTCCCTCAGCGCGCCTCATCCGCGCCACCACGTCCTTGTGCGAGCGATGAAGCTCCGGCTCGCCTCGTGACGGCTGGACAGGCGGGCCCGCCGCAAAACGCTCGTTCAATTTCTGCCGGTTTCCCATTGCCACTCCCGATTTGTATTTCCTCTCCAGAGGGTTATCCACTCCAGGGGGATAGGTCAAGCGAAAGAGTCCAGGCACCATCAAGGCATTCGCCGTTGTTCGAGAACACAGAGGGGTCTTTTGCTGGCGGAGCACGGATAGCCGTATAGCAAGGCAGGCTGGAATCCGGTCCCTAAAACGCTTTGCAGGGATCGACAGGAGTCACTCTCACTGGATCGATCCGCTGTCAGGCATGTTGACGGATTTCTGGCGAATCTGTTCAACCCCGCTCGACGAGGTGAGCACGATCGCCGACCACATACCGCCTAGCGCCCAACCGGCGACGACATCCGTCGGCCAGTGCACTCCCAGATAGACGCGTGAAATACCGATCAATAACGGCGCTATGATTCCTATCGCAGCGGTCAAGATTTTGACGCCTAATTCCTTCTGAGTGCCGCCAAATATTCGTGCGAGGGTCCGGTAAACCGCCGCTGACTCCGCGGCGTGACCAGAAGGGAAAGACCCATCGTTTGCCGGGATTGCCCAAAACGGTGACGGTGGTCGCGTTCTAGTAACCGCGAGCTTGACAATGTGGTTGAGCGACACGGCACCAAGCATGGCGAGCGCGAGAAGGAGTAGCGGTCGCCAACTGCGGGTCAACCGCGCCAAGATCGCACCCCCAATGAGTACAGCGATCCAAAGGTATAGGTCGTTACCTACCGTGGTCACTGCTTTCATCACGCTGGTCAAACCTGCGACCCGATGGGCGGTCGCATATTGAACGACCGGGGCGTCGAACAATACCGTCACCAAGGGTCCGACCAACTTTCGGAGTAGCTTGGCGCTAAGCGAGGTGAAGATAGTCAACGAGGCGAATCCACAGACGAGCGATAGGGCAAACCCGGTTGTAGGTCCGAATCGTGACGCGAGAAGCTCGGTTGTCGCTCGATAGCGAGAGGCTAGCCGTTTACTATCGCCCATGCCTCAACCGAATCTCCCTGGTTCTCCTGTCTTACTCATGGGAACGTCGGCTAAGGTCACCTGTCCATATGATATGCCCCTCGGTGGCGATATCGATATCGACTTGTTTAGCGACGGTGAAAAATAGAACGCTGGGATCTTGCAAACCCCATTCGACATAAGGCACTGAGAAATGTGATTTCGCTACCAGGCTGTCTCCGATGAGCCGCCCCTGAACGTCCATTACTATTTGGTGTCCCGCGCCGTGAAGCGTCAGGACTCCTTGCAGCCTTGCCTTAAACTGACCGTCTTTTCCCAGCTGACCGGCGGCGTGGTGGGGATCAAAAGTAATTTTCGGATATTTTTGAACTTCGAGAACGCTGTTTTTCATCCGCCCGTCACGCGCACCAATACCACTGTCGCCGCTCCGCGCATCAACAACAATTGAGCCGCTAGCTTCTCCGGTGGCTAGATCAGCCTTGATGGTTCCGTGGTCGAGCTTGAAGATTCCGTGGGTTGTATGGATGGAGCCAGGCAGGCGGAACTCGATCAGGGTTTTTGAAGGATCGAGCTCGAGCGTTCCGGATCGCGATTCCGCCGCCGCCTGATGCGCCGAGGCCGCGATCGCGAGCACCAATGCGAACGCGCGAACGCTAAATGACATTTATGACGCGGCGCGCCATGCCCAAAGCTTCGGTCCAGAAGCCCGTCGAGGCGTGCATCAACTCGACAATCGATTCCATCGCGTCGACGAACTCATCCAACTGCGATTCGCTTATCACCAGCGCGGGCGCGACTTTGAGTACCATGAAGTTGTTTCCACAGATTTGGCTATAGATCGCCTTGTCGCGAAAAAGCCGCATCACCAGCACCTGCCCGAACATCGCGGGGTGAATCTTCGAGAATGCTTCGAACAGAATCCGGAGGCGAATTTTCCTGGGCGGACGGAACTCGATGCCGGACATCATGCCAAGTCCGCGGATTTCCGTGATCATGTCGTAGCGCGACAGTCGCGATGTCAGCTTCTCGCGAAGATGTTCTCCGAGTTGCGCGCCACGCTCGCCGAGGTTGCTTTCCGCAAGTATGTCCATGGTGGCGAGCCCGGCGCGCATCGAAAGGCTGTTCTCGCTATAGGTCGACGTGTGGATGATCGAGCGTTTGAACGAGGTGTAAACGGAATTGTAAACCGCATCCGACATCAGCACCGCGCCTGACGGTACCAATCCGCCACTGATCGCCTTGGCGAGAATCACCATGTCAGGTTCGACCCCGAAGTGATGTGCAGCCAGAAACGGTCCCGTGCGATACATGCCGGTCTGTACTTCGTCCAGCACTAACAGCGTGCCGAAGCGCCTACAAAGCGATTGTGCTTGTCGCAAATAGTCAGGCGGTGGAATTAAAACCCCAGCTTCGGCTTGAATCGGTTCAACGACGAACGCCGCGAACTTCTTCGACGCTAACTGTTTTTCCAATTCCCCCAGATCGCCGAATCGAACCGCCTTGGTCTGTGGAAGCAGCGGCCCGAACTCCGCCGTCCAGAATGGATTGTCCATCAAAGATAGCGCACCGCAGGTGAGTCCATGGAAGCCGCCACCAGCATACAAGATGCCAGCGCGCCTGGTGTGAGCCCGGGCAAACTTGATAACAGCTTCAACGCCTTCGCTTCCGGAACTGCAAAAGAAGACCTTCGACAATCTACCGCCGGCGTGCGTGCATAGGCGCTGGGCGAGCTCACCCGCCAGCTCCGGAACGTGACCTTGCAGCATCGCGGGTCCGTTGCGGTCGAGTTCGGCCTTAAGGGCACGCACTACAGCGGGATGATTGTGGCCTACGTTATGAACGCAGTAACCGGAGTTGAAATCGAGAATCCGCCGCCCATCCCCAGTGAATAGCTCGGAACCGAGGCAGCTTGTGTAATGCACATTCATCCCGAGTACATCGAGCAGCCGTACCCACTGAGGATTGACGTATTTTTCGTACAACGGTTGTTGTGCGGGTGCAGACGAGTCTTTGGCAGCCGACATTTGGTTCATAGTCATCTCGCTCGAGAGAATTTTTTTTTGCACCGCGACTCAATGCGCAGGTACTGCAGGCTGCGAAGCCCACTTAAGTAGAGCCTGCTTTTGGTCATCGGTGAGGCGCGCTGAGTGATCGAGCGCCGTGTAGTCTCCCGGCGGCATCGAACCGGCGCTGACGGACTCTTCGATTTTCTTCAGCGCTTCCGTTTTTTGCTGCGCGTTGTAAGTTTGCCAATCGGAAAAATTCAGCACCCCGCGCGCCGAGTTGGCAGCCAGGTAGGTTGGAGAAACGGCCGCATACCATGGTGCGCTTCCTCCGGTCGAATGGCACTCGTAACACGATTGCAGGAGGAGCGCGTTTACTTGCGCGTCGGTGCTAACTGTGTTCGTAGGATTCGAGGCTGTCGTCTCGGGCGTGGACGTCTGCTCAGAGCTTGAACAGCCCGCTATCAGGAGAGCTAGACCTAGAAGCCCTGCAATCGGAAGAGGAGTCTTGAGCATCATCATACCGTCTAGTCGTTGAGACTCACGAAACGGATAAGTCCTGCCCCGAGGAAGATCACACCTATACCCATCGTTGCCGCCAATGGCCGTAACGCCGCGGACGGCGGTTGATGGCGAATCATCAAATCGTTGAAGGCCTGCATGGTCCAGGTCGTAGGCATCCATCGAGCGAGTTCGCGCATCCAGGCAGGCTCAAAGTCCAGCGGCCACCAGCATCCGCCAATCGCCGCCATCGCCATGCTGATAGTTACGCCCAGCGGCATCACGGAATCATGAGCAGTCGCAATAGAAGCGACCACCAATCCCAAAGCAGCGGCCGCGAAAGAGATTCCGATCGTCGGTATGATCAACGCGAGCGGATTGCGTCCCAGCGTGATTCCAAACAGCGCCCATCCGACGGCGATCAGCAACACCATTTGCACGATCCCGACGATGAACCGCGCGAAGAGCTTGCCCAGCAGCAAACCTGTAAGCGGCGCGCCACTTACCTGTAGGCGCTTCAAGGTCCCCCAATCGCGCTCATCGAACAGCGTCAGCGCGATTCCCAACATCATGCCAATCAGGAGAAACGTGACACCGAATCCGGGGACGTACTGGTCGAAGGCATTCACAGTCACAGCCTCGCCCTCGATCGCGGGATGCTCGACGAATCCGAGATCGCCCGGGAGCATGAGCGCCTGCTGCGCCCCGAAGGACTCGATTTGCGATTGTGCCGCCATTCGCGCTTGTTCGGTGACTCTTCGGCACAACTCGTCGATGTGGAGCTCGAGCGCGTTAACCTCGACGCGCCTGACGGGATCCACGAATAGAATCAGCCGAGGCTCGCCGCCCGCGGCGATCGCCGCACTGGTTCCCGCCGGAATCACCATCGCGACGGGCGTGCGGTCGCGCCGACTTACGAGGCGTCGCGCCTCGTCGGGGTCATCGAGCATTTCCAAAGTGATGGGGTGCTCCTTGCGCAAAGCCTCAACTATTCGGTCGGCCAGTTTGCCGTGATCCAGGTCGACCACTGGCAGCCGAAAAGAATTCGCCGAGCCACCGTAGAGACTACCGAGTGAGTATCCCGCGACCGTGATAATCACGACCGGAGCGAACAGCAGCATGAACAGCACGATCGGATCCTTGATCAGGAGCCGCGCCTCGTTCTGCGCCGTGAGCCAGATTGCTCGAAGCATAGCTATACGCTCAGAGTACTTGATCGCGCAGCGTGTGGCCCGTCAGCGCGATGAATGCGTCAGACAGGTTGGGGCTATGCAGGTTGAAGTCGATGACATTTACATCCAGGGTTCGAAGCCCCTGCAACACCTCGGCAACGTGACCGAGACTGTTCACCTCAAGAGTTGCTTTGCCCTCGATTCCTGTCGCGCCGACCTCGCGCACACCCGCGAGCCTGCCGAAGCGCACTTCCGGCAACTGCCCGCGATACGTCAGCTCGATACGAGGCCGGCCGCCTCCGAGCGAAATCACCTTTTCAAGGTCGCCCTCGGCGATCAGTTTGCCGCGATCGATCAGAAGCACTCGATCGCAAATGCGTTCCGCTTCTTCCATGTAATGGGTGCTGTAGATTACCGCCGCGCCCGCATCCGCGTAGTGCCGAATCCGCGTCAATAGCTGTTCGCGCGATTGGAGATCGACGCCGACGGTAGGCTCGTCCAACAGCAGCACGCGAGGACGATGAACAACTCCGCAAGCGAGGTTGAGCAGGCGCTTCATTCCGCCGGAGAAGGCATGCATAGGATCGCCGGCGCGCTCGATGAGACCCACCTCGTCGAGCGCACGCTTGCAGGAGTCGGTCGCCTCGTCGCGCGAGAGTCCCTGCATACGGGCGAAGTGCCATACGTTTTGCGCGGCGCTGAGCGTCGGATAGAGCGCGAGCGATTGCGGCACCAGCCCGAGCATGTGTCCCAACCCGCGCGGGTCGGTCGGCTTGCCATCGATCAGAATACGTCCGCTGTCGGGTCTAAGCAGCGTCGCGAGAATCGAGAGCGTCGTGGTCTTGCCCGCGCCATTGGGTCCCAACAAGCCGGCGATTTCACCGGGCCTCACTGCGAGACTGACATTGTCGAGAGCGCGGCGAGCGCCGTAGCTCTTGGAAATCTCGATCGCCTCGAGAATTGGTGCCTCAGCAGGACTCATTCTGGTATTACGCCGCCGACACCATCATCCGCATTGCGCCGCTCATCAGCGCGTTGAATGCCCCCGGATACCGCATAAGCGAGTTTATTATTGCTCGCCGGGCGCGAGGATGGCGCGCGACCATCAGTAAACCGCTAGTGACGAACCAGTAACCACGATAGACCCGGCGCGCCTCGCGTTCGTAAGCTTGCATACTTTCGCGCGTGGCCCCGCGCTTTAGAATTTCGGGCAGGTGTTTGCCGAGTATCAACGCCGAGTTGAACGCGATCGACAGCCCGTCGCCGGAGATTGAATCCACGAATCCTGCCGCGTCGCCGACCAGCACAACGCGTTCGCCGTTGCGACGCGTTGCGGCACGCGCCATCGGCCCAGCTCCCCTCACCGTTGAAATCGTTGTCGCGTTCCCGAGCCGCGCCAGCAGAGCCGGGAAGCGGCCCGCCAGAACGGAGATTTTCGGCTCCTCGATGACGCCATCTTCCCAGACAAAATTGATTCCGACGCTTTCGTCAGAGACGGGAGTCACCACTGCTTCGCCCTTCTCGTCCACGTAGACTTCGACAAAATCGGTCCAGGGGCGAATTTTGTAATGCTGACGCAGCGCGAACCGGCGCCGCGAGTTTGGCGCCGCTTCGAGACCCGATGCTTTTCGTAGCGACGAGTGAAGTCCGTCCGCCGCGACGACCAACCTCGCGAATATCTCGCCCTCGCTGGTGTACACCGCCGCTTCGCTCGAAGTCGCCTTGAAGCCGATGACTGAGCATCGATTATGTAACACCGCGCCGAGTTCCTCTGCGCGCCGCGCCAGCGCCTCGACTAGCACGGTGCGCCTGATGCCGATGCCTTTTGATGGCATGCGCGATTCCGCCGAGGAACCGTCTTCCTGGATGAAGCGAATGCCGGCGAACGGGAAAGAGGTCGAGCGATCGAAACGGCTGGCGATTCCAAGGCGTTCGAGAGCTTTCACGCCGGGTGGCAGGACGCCTTCGCCGCATGCCTTATCCGGCGGGAAATCGCGGCGCTCGACGACCACTACGGAGAGGCCCCGCTCCGCCGCGACGATTGCGACGGCGAGCCCCGCCGGTCCTCCGCCGACTACGACGAGATCCCAGATCTCGCGCGCAGGATCCGATGCGTAACTTGTCGCGAGGGTGCTCGCCATTGAGACATCACCATTGCAGCAGAACTAATTCGCCGCAGAAGCCGGGCCCCATCGAGAGCAGGATTCCGTAGTCGCCGGGCCGAGCGACATTGGACTCCAGGAAGTCGGCGGCAACAAACAACACCGACGCCGAGGACAAATTTCCGATCGACGCAAGCGACTTCCACGATCGCTCGAGGCTGCACCGCGGTATTTCTAGCGCCTCCTGCATCGCTTGCAGCACTTTCGGACCGCCGGTATGAGCGATCCAGTGCTTGATGTCGCGTCGCGAGAGCCCGCACTCATCGAGGAAGGAATCCGCTCCCTGTCGCAGTTTGTTTCGCACGAGGTCCGGCACGCCCGCCGAGAGCACGATCTCGAAACCAGTCTCGCCGACGTGCCAGGCCATCATTTGCTCGGTGTCATGAAAGAACATCGACTTTGACGCGACGACCCTCGGCCAGCGCGGTCCGCCGTCGATCGCTCCGCCACTCACGACAGCCGCAGCAGCTCCATCGGCAAACAATCCGGATGCGATGATGTTTGCAATCGACTGATCCTTTAGCTGCAGCGTCAGCGAACAAAGTTCGACGGAAACCAGCATCGCTGTATGGCTCGGGAAGCCACGCAGGTAGTCCGCAGCCCGCGCCAATCCAGCAGCCCCGCCGACGCAACCGAGGCCGAAGATCGGCGTTCGCTTTATGTCGGCCCGCATCGACAGCCGATTCACGAGCTTGGCGTCGATGCTTGGCGACGCGATGCCAGTCACGGTGGTGAAAAAAATGTGGTCTATGTCCCTCGGCGACATCCCCGCGCGCGCGAGCGCCGATGACACCGCTTCTTCGCCGAGCTCGGCCGCGCGTTCCACCCACTTGTCGTTCATCTTCGAGAAGGAATCGAGTGCGTGGTAATCCTCTATCGGCAGCGCAAGATGACGCCCGCGCACGCCGACCGACCGATGCAGGCGGTCGAAACGGGTGCGGTCTTCTATTTTGCCGCTCCACTCGTTCCAGAGCGCCGTCGAGAGAATTTCCTGCGGATAATAGTTGGTTGGGAGTGCGCGACCGATCGACCGCAATACCGGGTGCCTGGTGCCCGAGAACTGATGCGTCACGGTGCCCGCCATCTCAATCGGGATTTGCAACGACGCGCTTTTTCAGCGCGCCCTTCATTTCTTCGCGGCTGATTTCCAGCGTGGTCAACAACGGCCAGACCACGCGAGAGAGAAAAACCCGGGGGCTTATACCGGCCCCTGAACTCGCCAGCCGTCGCCGATAATCCGGAATCAGACCGTCGCCCGGCATCTTGAAGCTCGAAAGGACGAAGGCCAGATCGGCCAGCGTATCTTCGCGGTTTTGAATTAGCTCCAACCGGAGCATGTCCCGGTAGAAGCCAGCGTGCGCGGCTTCGTCGCGCCCGACATAAAGGAAGATCGCATTCAGCACCTCATCACCAGCATCGCGAGTTTTGTTTCTCTGCAGGTTGTAAGCGGTGAAGGTCGCGCTCTCCTGGAGCGCGCCATAGCAGGCCATTTGGCGAATCGTTTGAAAAGGCAGTTCCCACTGCTTTGAAAACGTCCCCGTCTCCAAAGCCTCGAACTGCGCAGGCGAACGAAGACCGGAGCGGGTCAGGTATTCGCGGAAGACCAATCCATGCCTGGATTCTTCAAAGGCCCAGCACGTCTGAAACCACGCCGTCCCGAACATCGAGCGCGACAAATCGAGTCCTCTGGAACTGTAATCCGGTACATAGAGTTCTTCAGTGCAAAAGGTTTCTATGCGGTCCCCAACTTCATCAGTCGCTTTGCTGGCGTCCAATTTCTCCCACGGCACGTCGTTGAAAATATTCCAGCGCCGCTTGTTCTCAGCCGTTTCGAGAAAATCGAGATAAATCTGATAAGCCCGGTCGCGCATCGTTGAGGGCATTGTCGCGCTCGTCTTTCGGTCGAACACGGTCGGCTCATCCAGCCAGGCCGCATTCTGAACCGGCAGTCTCGTTGGACCTTCAAAGCACGGATCATGTCGACCGCGCTGGGGGGCGATGTTGTTCGTATGAAGCAATGCGGCAGCGACAGGCGCACAGTGCTAGCAATCGGCCTGCCATAGCTTTACGCTAGTATTCGTTGGGCAATCGCACGGCTTCTCATCTCCCTCCCTCGACAATGACTGCTGGTAGTTCCAAAATTTGAACGCATGAAACAGGCTTACGTACAAACTTTTGAACGAAGTGAACTGAGACTCGTCGAATTTGGGCGATTATTAACGAATTTTAATCTTGGATAGCGGCATCGCGTTTGCTCATAGGCCTAGCTCCTTTCGAAACATGGTTGATCTCTGATGGGTCCGCCATCGAGGCGATTCGCGAATTCTGAACAAAAAATGACCGAGAATAAACCGAGCAAGAATCTCTGGGCACTTAGCTCCCTCGCAAGCACCATCGGCGATGGCGACTTCGCCATGGAAGATCACGACTCTTTTCGCCGGCAGGAATTGGTCTTCGCGGCCCTCAACCTGCTGCTAATCGGGGCGCTGCTAGCGCTGCAGGCGATCTCGAGGTTCGTCCGCGGCCGTCCTACGGCATCCGTCATCGTCGTCCTGGCTGGCGGTTTTCTAGTTCAGGCAGTTTACCTCATCTGGCTTCGCACGAGGAAAGCGAGAATTTCTGAGGTGACACGCCGGTTCCTCACTTACTGGTCTCTCGGATTCAACTCGATGCTCGCGTTGGTGCTCACCTCACTAACCATCAGGGGAGACACTGCGTATTACGCCTTGATGCTCCTTCCGATACTCGAAGCATCGTTCAGACTCAGCCTTGGCGTCACGATCGCAGTGATCGCGCTGGCGGACTTGATCAGCTTCATGGGCGCCTACGGCCTCAAATTCGGCGAGTACATCGAAGCAGGCGCGATGTCGGTAATTTACACCGTGATGGGAGTGCTGGTGTGGATGCTGGTCAACAATCTTCGCGCGCGCGAGGCAAGCTTTGTACGGAATCTCCAGGAACTCGATCGCACCCGTCAGCAATTGCTCTCTGAAGAGAAGCTCGCCGCTATAGGCAGATTGTCCAGGGCAATCGCACACGAGATCCGAAATCCTGTCGCGATGATTTCCAGCTCATTGGCTACCGCTACCCGGCCGGGTCAGGACGAAACGGAACGTGAAGAAATGTTTTCAATCGCGGCGAAGGAAGCCGAGCGTCTCGAGCGGCTGACCACCGACTTCCTGGTCTATGCGCGTCCGCGCCCCGTGCAACCCTCGCGGGTAAACCTCGCCGACACGCTGAACTACGTGGCTACGGTTGCCAGAGCGCATGCTGCCAATGAGGGCGTAACGATCGACGTCGCGGTCGACAGCAACCTCGAGGGGGAATTCGACGCGACCCAGATGTATCAAGCGCTCCTGAACCTGGTGCTCAATGCAATCGATGCCTGCAATCGCGGCGACCTGGTGAGACTCGACGCTCAGAAGAACGGGAGTGGCAAGATTCGAATCGATGTAGTTGACCCGGCGGGACCGATCCCCGCCGAAATTGTGGCCCGTATTTTCGAGCCGCTGTTTACTACCAAGCAGGGCGGCAACGGACTCGGTCTCGCGATCGCGCGCAATATCGCACGAGCGCACGGCAGCGATATCCTGTTGAGGATCAATGAATCGCGGCGGGTATGTTTTTCAATGGAGATACCGGCTCACTCCGGGAGCCAATCTCTCAGATAGGGGACAGATTATGGGGAAGATACTGATCGCAGATGACGAACCGCATTTGCGGCGGATCCTCATCTCCAATCTGAAGCAGGAACATCACGAAGTAGTCGAGGCCGCGGGCGTCAACGATGCGCGGGGCGCGCTTGCCGAGCATACATTCGACGCTGTCATAACCGACCAGAAAATGGGCGACGGTGAGGGACTCGACGTCCTGGCCGCTGCGCGGGAGGCCGATCCCACTCTGTCCGTCGTGTTTCTGACTGCGTTCGCGACGATAGAACTCGCGGTCGAGAGCATGCGCCGCGGCGCGTTTGATTTCATTACCAAGCCTTTCGTTCCTGAAGTTCTGCTCGCATCCGCGACTCGTGCGATGGAGCATACGCGGCTCGTGCGCGAAAACAGCAGGCTTCGCGATACGTTGGTGCGCCTAGAAGGCTCGTCGGAGATCACAGGGCGCAGCGTCGCGATTCGCCAGCTCCGCGAGAAAATTGCGCGCGTTGCGCCAACCAACGCCACCGTCCTCATCACTGGAGAAACCGGGACCGGCAAGGAGCTGGTCGCCCGCGCAATTCATCGCAACAGCCTGCGCGCCGGGAAGCCCCTGGTCGCAGTCAACTGTGCGGCGTTTACCGAAACGCTCCTCGAAAGCGAGCTGTTCGGACATGAGCGGGGAGCGTTCACCGGCGCCGATCGCGCGCGCGAGGGCGTGTTCGAGGCAGCACACGAAGGCACTCTCTTTCTCGACGAGGCGGCCGAAATGTCGCTTCCGGCGCAGGCCAAACTGCTGCGGGTGTTGACCGACGGCCTAGTCACGCGGCTCGGATCGACCAAGCCACGCCATACCGATGTGCGATTGCTGGTCGCAACCAACCGGGATTTGAAGAGGCGGGTGCAGGAGGGCCGTTTTCGCGAGGATCTGTACTACCGGCTCGCGGTAGTTCCGCTCACCGTTCCTGCGCTGCGCGATCATCGCGAGGACATACCCGAGCTATGCGCTCATTTCCTGGCGCAGGCCGTGCGCGAGCTTAAGACGCAGCCGCGCAGAATCAGCGCCGAGGCGATTCAGACGCTTCTCAGCTACGACTTTCCGGGTAATATTCGCGAACTTCGCAACCTTGTCGAGCGCGCGTGCATCCTCTCAGCCGTGGAAGAAATCACTCCGGAGAACTTCCCGGTGTCAACGCCGCGCAGCGCAAACGGGCTCGTCGCCCGCAGTTCCGCCGAGCTCACGGCGGACCAGCTCGCCGAGATGATTCCGGAGACGCACAACCTTCGAGACTTCCTGGCGTCGTTGGAAAAAGCGGTGATTCAGCGCGCGTTGAAAATAACCGACGGCGCCCAGGCCGAAGTCGCGCGCCGGCTCGGAATGTCAAGGAGCGATCTTTCATACAAGCTCGGCAAACATCGCATCAAAGATACGGCCGGTTGAAGGCTTTAGTTAAGCAGTATGCAGGAGTGTCAAATGAAATCTGGCCTACAGCAAATCGAAGGAACATACGCGCTCTGGATGATGCTCGCATCGTCTGCGCTTGTGGTCTTTTTCTTCGCAACCCCAGCATTGAGCGCGGACGCCGCTCCGCTCTCGATAAACCCGGCCGCCCAATCGGCCGCCACCAGCGAGACGCCACCGGGCGAGAATCAGGGGGTCTATTCCGATCCGTTGTCAGGATTCAATGAGCCGATGTTCACCTTCAACCTCAAGCTCGACGATTGGGTGCTGCGCCCCGTCGCCAGCGGATACGCCGACATCGCGCCTACTCCCGTGCGTCAGAGC
>Ga0074046_10002731_pt1 | contig 15089 bp, 19 predicted proteins | sample BogForMeECP23OM3_FD_94441 | JGI IMG/M metagenome (GOLD analysis project Ga0074046, IMG submission 94441) | Bog forest soil microbial communities from Calvert Island, British Columbia, Canada - Bog Forest MetaG ECP23OM3 | ecosystem: Environmental > Terrestrial > Soil > Wetlands ...
CACCTATCTCTCGCGCAGCGTGGGGGAGGTCGCACCCTACGCTGCCGTCGTCCTGCTTCTGCTGGCGCTGACCTTCGTCGGGCTGTGGCGCAACCCCCCAATGGGCTTTTGCGGCTTGTGGTTTTTCCTGATCTTGGCGCCGACCTCAAGCGTGGTGCCGATCGCAGGGCAGACGGGAGCGGAGCACCGGATGTATCTGCCGCTGGCGGGGCTGATTGGGCTCGGGGTGGTGGGGGGGTACACGCTCTGGCGCCGGGCGTGGCGGGAGCTACCGGGGCTGCTCCGGGCGGGGTCCGTGCTGGTGCTTGCCTTAGGGGTCACGGCGCTGGGCGCACGAACTGTGGCGCGCAATGAGGAATACCGGAGCGAAGTCTCGATTTGGCAGACCGTCGTAGACCGACGGCCCATCAATCCACGCGCCCACTACAACCTGGGAGACGCCCTCGGGAGCGCGGGCCGCATACCAGAAGCGATCGCCCAATTCGAGGAGGCGTTGCGTCTCAAGCCCGACTACGTCGAGGCCCACTACAACCTGGGAAACGCCTTCGGGAGCGCGGGCCGCACACCCGAGGCGATCGCCCAATTCGAGGAGGCGCTGCGTCTCAAGCCCGACTATGTCGAGGCCCACATCAACCTGGGAAACGCCTTCGGGAGCGCGGGCCGCATACCAGAAGCGATCGCCCAGTACGAGGCCGCGCTGCGCCTCAAGCCCGACCTCGCCAAGGCCCACAACAACCTGGGAACCGCCCTCGTGAGCGCGGGCCGTACCTCAGAAGCGATCGCCCAGTACGAGGCCGCGCTGCACCTCAAGCCCGATTACGCGGAGGTCCACTACAACCTGGGAAGCGCCCTCGCGAACACGGGCCGTACATCAGAAGCGATCGCCCAATTCGAAGAGGCGCTGCGTCTGAAGCCCGATCTCGCCGGCGGCCATCTCCCGGAGGCGATCGCTGAATTGAAGGCCGCGCTGCCTTTTCAGCAGCAACGCCGCCAAAGCGGCCCCTCTGGCGAAGCAAGGGGTGCTCCGTAAAGGCACGAACCGTCGAGCGGCTGAACAAGGATTTCACGCGAAGCACAGGCGCGTGACTCCTCGGCCTCGGGTGAGAGGTCGGAGAAGCCAGACCGAACACAGCGATCAGCGCTGGGCGGTGGATGTGACTCATATTCCCTGCGGAGGTGATGGCTGGGCTCACCTGGCGGCGGTGATCGATTGCCATGATCGCGAGATCGTGGGCTTTGAGTTTGCGCTGCGAGGTCGAGCCAAGGAGGCGGAGCGAGCGCTCGAAAAGGCCTTGATGTCTTTCCGACATCTTCCTGCTTTTGTTATTAAATTTGCGTATTACATAAGCCTTAATCTGTGCAAAATTAAGCTGAGCCGCAAAGCCCACTTGGCTTTCCTTGCCCAGCATGTCAATCAGCACACGTTCTTGCAGGAGATCGAACGTGGCGAGGCTTAGACCATTCATATATTGCTTGCTGGCTCTCATCGCCCCGGCAGTGTTCTTGGCATCGCTCACTGCAGCGAAGGGCGTTTATCTTTTGGCGCAAGGTGGCGGGGCTTTTTGGTCTGGCGAGCGCGCGGGCGAAGCGAAAATCCTCGGCCCGGTCGAAATCGGCATTAACCTTCTGCGCCAATATCATGTGCCGGACTATCAATTGGTCTATCCCAGAAACGATTTTTGGATTCAGCGAACCATCGAAGGCGCCTGGCCGAGCCGCTTCTCAACCCAATCCAAATATGTTCTGACCATGCTTCCAATCGATATTCCTCTCTGCCATCTCATGGATCAGCGCCCTATCGATCAGGCCCGCAAGGTGATGCTCTATGTATGCGGCTAGCCTTCTGCTCATTTATCTTGCCCCGTCGGGATCGTTATTCGCGACCTATGCCTTCACCCGAGGATCTAACGACAAGCCGGGAGATATGCTCGGCTTTGCCAGCCTGTCGCTTATTGCAGGCCTCTTGATCAATCTGAGCCTCGTTTTAATTTTCCGCAGCGTGCTGATCGCCTTTGCTTTAGGGACTCTGTTGTCCCTCGGCGGCTTTATTTATCTGTTTTGGCAACGTGACCGGCTGACGCTGACACCTCTCGCCCACGTGCAAACGCGAGCGAGTAAATACCTGCGCGCCCTCACCCTGCTGGTCTGCATTCTGCTCGCGGGAGCTTTGCTCATTTGGGCTCTTTATCTCCCGATTGTGGGATGGGACGCCCGTTCGATTTGGTTCTTCCACGCCAAGATGATTTATTTCGCAGGCGGATTATTTTCGGACAATGGCTGGACAAATCCTGCGTTTGAGGACCATGCCAATTATCCCAAATTGATCGCTGTTTTGGGTGCACAAATTGCAACCCTCAACCGCCAGTGGAATGATTTTGTTCCGCTCAGTTCCATCTCCATGCTGATTGTGATCGAATGTGTTGCGTTAGCTTACCTCTTTAGGTCATTGTTGTTCATCATATTATTCCTTTCTCTAACTTACTTCGTCCTCGGTCTGCCGGCTTATTACGTGAATGGCTACATGGATATTCATGTCGCCGTTTTCGCCGTCTTGACCGTTGGTTTTCTCGTGCGCGCACTCTCGCAGCATGACCCCATCGATAGGCTCATGGCCTTTTTGACCGCAGGAGTCACGGCGAGCCTCAAAAATGAAGGTCTCGCGATCGACACAATCCTCGTGGTGATTTTTTGCGCGGGCTTATGCTGGACCTATTGGCGTCATAAAAATGTGCAATGGTCGCCTGTCACGCCCCTCCTTGTGGCGTTAGGTGTGGCGGCTTTCCCAGTCGTGCTGTGGCAAAGCTTTGCCGTGATCTGGCATTTGCATCCGCCGCAGCCAACGGATGGTGGGCCCCTGCAACGTTTGATCGCCCGTCTCGACGGACCAAGTCTCAGTGCGATATTTCACGCCGTCGCTGCTCCATATTCTTTTGTCGCTGCACTTTTGGTTGCGGCTGCGACCGGTTTTATCAATCGCAAGAAACAGGACCTCTCCCTCTTCCTGCCGTTGTTGGTCAGCATCTTCTATTTTGCCGTCCTGTGGCTTGTCTATATGACCGCCCCGGACGAATTGATATGGCTGCTACAAAACTCCGCCGGGCGCGTCACCTACACTGCGAATCTGCTGCTGATGTTCAGCCTCGCGCTGCAACTTGAAAATATCTGCAGCATCTCGGTCATTCGATGGCCATATAAAGGAGAGCGCCTGAAGGCGATCAGGACGCGCCGCCCCCCCCGTCTGTGTCCCCAGCGCGTCCCCAAAAAGCGTGCGATCGCAACCTGCCGATGTGTCAAGGCTTTCCGTCATCTCGCGCTGAATGGGGTTCAGGCGCCGTTGGCTCGGCATCCCCGGCAGCCTTGTATTCGGGGGGCTGTGCCTTCTCTATTGGGGCCGGAGGTGTCAAGCGCTTTTAGACGTTTCCGGCGCACTGGTATGCAGGTCTCTCGTAGGGTCCTCGCTTCTCTTCGGGATCGGAACTGGGTCCGTCCCATGATGGGATTAGGAGGATGAGGCGGAACGATCTTCCGAACGTCCTTGCCGGAAGAGCGCCGGCAGGTACAAGGCACAGCGCGAACTCGCCTCACCCATCGTCCCCTACGAGGAACATCGCTTCACCGACGACAACCATCGGCGAGCGCCCCAGCGGCGGCCCGCCTCGACTCGCGCTTGAGCTCAAGTCCAAACGCGCAACCGTCCGCTTGAGGCTGGACCAACACTGGACCAACAAATCTAAGCGGAAACTCCAGGGGCTAAGTTGCTGAAATACAAGGAAGGAATATGGTGGAGGCGGCGGGAATCGAACCCGCGTCCGACGAGAACGAGGTCGAGCAAAATCGCGGGGTTACGCCCGTAAAATGACTCGAAAGGCAGGCGCGAGTCAGGCGCTGAGCCTGACGTTCACTGGCGCGCGAACGAATTCGGTGACTCTGTGGGGGGCACAAGATACTGAGCCCGCGCTCTTACCCATCCCGTCGCCGGTCGCGCTCCACCGCCCCACAACCCCAATCTGGACGTCTTAATTGCCGATAGCCCATCGCTCTCGGGTGCCGCTAGGCGAGCCGTTTACCCCGCAGCGGGTAATCCCGCCGTCGCACCCGCACCCCACCTCCACGTCGCCAGCGCGGGCACCGGGCCTTGGACTACGACCAACGCTGGAGATTCCGTTTTCCCGGCTACAACTGGGGACTAGTTCTCTGGAACCGAGAATTGAGAAACAGCCTCATTTAGCTTAGCGGGCGATCGCACCACCGTGACCGCGCCACCGGTGCTTTGGGCCAGTTCGCTGAGCTCCTTCGCGCCCCCAGAAAAGGTCAGGATATACACATAGAGGGGGATGCCTGCGACTCTTGCGCGATCCGCTGCGCTTTTCAGCGAGTTCTCGTTGATGGGCTCGCGGAAAGGTCCATAATCATCGCGCGCGAACTCCCCGACGAGCCACTCCAGCTTGCGAGGTCCGTAAACGTCATTTTCAAGAAGGAGGATTGCGCGCCGCCCTTCGCCCGTTGACGAAGAAATGGAACCTCCAAGGCCGCCGAGTTCGGCCGTGCATTGGTCGATGCTTGCAGGGAAGTTGCTCCTACCTGATGGGCCGCGCTCGCGGATTCGCTCCAAGCCTAGTCTTACAGCGTCGTAGTCGTTGGTGAGTGGCACTACGGTAGCCACCGCCGCCGGGGTCGGAGCCGGCGGCGGCACCGGCTCGACAGCCGTCGTCACGAGCCCCACGGCCACGGTAGTTTTATCGAACGAGGCGAGCAGTACTTCAACTGCTTGCAGCGCCGCCACAAGAAACGATTTACTCGCATTTGCTGGCATGTCAGCGCTAGCTGAGTTCTTGATAATTATCATTAGGTCGAGGCAGTTTGAAAGTCTCGCGCTCGCCTGAGATCCGCGCGTTGCCACTGTGCCCCATGGCCGGGCGCAAGATCGGCTGTCCGAAGCGACAACCGGCGCCGGGTTTGGGCGGAAGGGGCGGAATGTCATATCGAGTTGGCCGCCGGCCCCGTATGGGTGATAAGTCGAATCAGGAGGAGGTGCGCACGAGATCCAGGCAACGGAAAACCACAGAATGGCCCATCCGAAGGCGGGGTTACGTCCATCACTGCAGTGACGGGCCGCGTGGTCGTTCAGGATCCGCCACATTGCGAGTGTCGTAAACATCCCTCAATCATTATAAGCCGCGAGTTCGCCGGGCAAGTATCGGGATTTTTGCTGATTTCTCGCCGAGGAACCGGGCACGTCGAGAAGCCGCCATACACGAAGCGCCTCGCTCGGAGAGCGCGCCTTAGAGGCAGGCAATATCTAGTCGCAGTCCGCGGTCTCGCATATCGCGATCAGCGCCAGTCGAAAGAACCTACAGTAGTAAGCGACAAATGCTTGTTCCGAAAAGCGTAAGCAATGCGCCGCTTGAAGCGACCGCAGGAAGCTTTCACGGAGAATCCGTCGTGTTCCAAACCCAAACGTCGATTAGCCGGCCATTGGAGTCGAAGCCCCAGAATCCAGTGACTGTTGTATTTAAAAACGGAATCCACCAATAGTCGCCGAGAGTCACTCTAATCGACGAAACCCCGACTGTTGTTGGCAATTGTCCTGCTTCCTGTCGGTAGAACCCGTTGTTCGATGGAGCCGGACTGTATCCTCGCTCTCTCAATCTTTGGAGAGCTTCCTCGAATGAAGATCCGATCGGAGTCTCAACTAGAAGAGCTTGACGGATCTCTTCAGAAGTTCTGCGCAGTGAGAAGAACCGACCGCCGACCGCGTATCCGGCGAGCGATACGAGAGCCACGAGCAAAGCCAGAAAGGTGAGCTTCAGGACGCGGCGCACGCGTCATCCCCCGAAACCTGTAGCGACCGCTCCGGCCTGCGACTTGAGAAGCAGGTTATTGCGCGAGGCGCCTCGCGCGGAGAGCGCGCCTTCCTTCGCGCTACCCTCGCGGTGAGGTGCAGAACATGATCTCGATCCATCATTCGTGAAATGAAGAGCGTCTTCGTGCTGGCTCTGTTTCTGCAGATCGGGCGCTCAGAGGCCCTCGCCGCGAATTGGCCGATTGTGAAAGCAACCTCGGCCACCCAAGAGTTTCAAGATGTTTCTCGGGCGCAAGCAGAAGCAACATTGCAGGACGTGGATGGACGGCCCGTCTATCGCCTCGCGTGTCGCTCCGGTGACCTCAACGACGAGGAAGATTTCAACTACTCCGGCCTCTTCCACTGCCGCCTCGTATCCCTCTATTCGACGGAGCGCCTACCGTCGCTTCTCATCGACGACGAACATGCGACACGCGATTGGGAGGGCAGAGCGCGCTTCCTCGACCAGCAGGTGCTGGGGCCATGCGCGAAGGTGGCTGAGTGGGGGGCAGTGCGTACGTTGTACCTTCGTAATATGCGCATCACTCTCGAAGTCGAGCCCACTCGGCAGGACGAACAGAACGGACGCCCGGGCGTGGCAGCCTTCCGATTCCGATACGAGGTGCGTTCCGACGACGAAGCGACGTCCGCGATCGCGATGAAGGCCGGCTCGCCGGAGCCCGTGTGGTTCTTGCGAGGCGACCGCTGTCCTCTCCCGCCGACCAAATCGAGATGAAACGTCGCCGACTCTGATTGGCTGGCGACTAACCGCCGCGCACGACGCCCCCCCGCAGACCAAGAGCGGCCCAGCCCAGGCTACGGCTGTGTCTCGTACCACCTCAGACTACTGGCCAGCCACGCCGCGTGGCCTCGGATTGGATCGCACCCACTCGACTAACTTGCCGAACTGATCGCGATCGCCCGTGAGGAAGCTCGTGCCATGTGCGACGAGATCCGCAGCCAAATGGCGGAATCCGTCGAGAGGATCGTTACTGAAGCCGGGGTACTGGTACTGCCGTCCGCCTTGAAGCACTGCCCGCATGTAGTCCGCGTGTTCGAGAGAGGACCGGCCCATATGGTACACGACGAGACCAACACTGAAGCGCACGCTGAACTCAAGCCGGCGGTCACCGCAGACGAAGGCACCCTGGGCGAATACGCCACCACTGCCACGGCCGGTTTCTCCAGGCACCCACATGAAACCGTGCGGCGACAGGATGGGTTCGAGGATTGCTCGACCGCGCTCGCGAATGCTGACTGCGTCCATAGTCACCTCCGGTCGGGCCCAATCATCGGTCGTCCGCGCTGCTGGAACCATTGTGCACCCAGGGACCCCAACACCACCACGAACTTCGCGCGCACGCGCCCACGAGCAAGGCGGCGGGATCGAGGGGTCGGGCTCCGCGCGGTCTAATGAACCCTCAGTCTGCGGATCACGATGGACGATATGTTTGGTGGGGGCTAAGACAAGATGCGACGGGCCGCAACAGGTATTGCGTTTGTAGCAACCGCGATCACTCTGGCTCCGCGGGCGGCGCGGGCGGAGGTCTCGGACAAGATACCTTCCGTCTGCTTCCTATGGATCGAAGCTCTCGCATTCGCCGGTCTTGCTCTCGTTCTCGCGCGCCTTCGCTGGTGGCTACCGGCGCTGCTTCTGCCCGTAACGCTCTTCTTCATCATCGGGTCCTTAGACCTGATGCGCGACCCATACGTCGGGCCGGCCGTCTGGGCGGAGCAGGGTTGGCCCTACGTGGCATCTCTGTACGGTTCCTCCGCCCTCTTCATACTTATGCAGGTGGCGGCACTCTGGGCGGGTCGCGTCTGGCACCGCGCACGGCAAGCGAAAGACGCCCTCCGCACCCGGTCCGGTGGTTGACGCGGTGGCGTCCGTTGGGACCGTGACCCGAGTCGCAGCGGTGGTCGCAACCGTTCTCGCCATTGCGGTCGCCATCCTTCATGTCCGAACCCGCTTTATCCTCTGCGAAAAGTACGCGTCCACGCAGTTGCTCGGTCTCTCGCGCGACGACGTGAAGGCCAAACTCGGCGCGCCGCAATTCAATACAGAGGGTGAAGGCACCTGGGTGTATCAAGACGGCATGGACCCCGAGGCCTTCGTTCACTTCGAGGATGGGCGCGTGATCCGCGTCGAGTTTCTCCTTTGGCGTTGCCCACCGTTCTCCTTTTGAAACGGACACACTATTCAACAAGACGCTGTAGTTTGGTCGCTGTGCCGAGTCCGCGGCCGGCGGCCGCCTACCGTGGCGGCTCGTACGCATTACGTGCACTGAGCGCAGGCGGCTAGGAAGGATCGCGGCGGCGCCCGTCGCCGTGGGTGATCGGCGTGCGATGTTCTGGCGACGCTGGACCCGAACTGGACACAAGGTTTTTGCAGGTCCCGGCCGCCTCAAGGCAGCGAAGAAGCATAACAAGGGCGCCCACTTGGAAGGGGTCGCAGTAAGCGGGACTACGTCCCTGTCGCGGGTTCGATCCCCGTCGCTCACCCCGTAATCGCCCCTTACGAGCGCGCTGTCGCTATCTCCGGCGCTTAGCTCCACCGCCCGGCGGAGGCTCCCACCATCCGCGTTGCAGGACGGCTCTCGGAGTCCACGGTTCCGGCGGGGGTTCGCTGAGAGCCCTCGGCGTATGGTTGGGGGGGACCGGCTCCGTCAGCATTTGCGTGAGCGGCGTCTCCCCTTGGCAGCGCTTCGGTGGCTCTTGGGGGCGCTCCCGTAGCTGCGCGCGCTCCTCGCAGATCCGTTTCCACCGCTCGACGAAGTTCGGCGCGATAGTGCGTTCGGGGTTCAAACCGCGGGAGCGCAACGTCACGAGCGAATCGGGCGCACAACCCGGATCGAGACGTTGGCAGCGTGGGCGATTCGACACCGCGCTTGAGCCGCGTAGGACGCGGGACGAAGCGAGCGTCTCCCGGCCTGGACTAGTACACCCTGCGCGTACCGGCGAGCACCGTTCCGTTGGGTTTCGCGTAGAGCTTGCGCAGCGTCTCGCGGTCCCGGTCGGTGAGTTGCATGCTTTTGCCGGGCGCGAGCGCATACATGATGTCGTCGGGGTTCGGGCTGTGGCCTGCGATCCCGAGGGCATGCCCCATCTCATGGCGCAGAGTGCGGTGGAGGTCGAAAGCGGAGACCTGGCTACCGTCGCGGTACCAGGCGGTGATGAGAACATTCTCCACGGCAAAACGCCGGGTGGGAAAGTCGACCCGAAACATACAGTGGGCGACGGACCAACTCGGCGACACATCCGCCCACATGATCGGGATGTCGGCATCGCTCGCCTTGCCTACGAACTCAAAACTCGGAACACCCGGCGCCGCCACGTCCGTCCAATCGGTCACCGCGCGGCGCGTCGCCTCGACGACCGCGTCCGAGTCCGCGAACCAGCCCTCGGGCGGCGGGGGCAGATACACCTTTAGGGGCATCTTCCGCTCCGGCCAGTGCAGGAGGAGACCCAGGTGATCCGGCGATTCGAATGCGACGTACGCGAGATAGTCCTGGGCCGTATCCGGCTGGGCGAAAAGATGGGTTCCGCAGCCCAGCAGGAGCACAACACCTGCGAGCGTCGAGACGCGCACGCTCCCATGCTACACCCGGCGTGCACACGTAAGATGACGGATTCGAGGCTTCCGCCTTAGATCTCCCGCCCGCGAAAGACGCGCCCGTCTTCGATCCGCGCGCCTGCGCGGCCGCTCGTGGCGCCCCCCTGTGGTGCTCTTTCGTCGGCCTCATCGTCCGCGGCAGGACCCTGGATCTTGCTTCGCGTCCGACGACCCATCAGACCGCAGACCTGGAGAAGCCAGAAACGTTTTTCGCCACGGACTAGACGCCCGAACTGACCCAAACCGCGGCTACGTTTTTCGGCTCGCCCGAGGAGACCTTTCCCGCCACCTCTCCCGAGACGACCTTCCGAACCGTCGACCTCGTGACACTCGGACCGCGGGCGAGTGTGGACACCGCCACACCGAGCGGGGTGGACCTGGACGAGCGCCGCCGCTGCTTGAGGGCGTCCGATCCTGGCGCCTCGCCGCTGGGCTGCGTGCATCCTTGGGGCGCTGCGCTCGCGGATTAGGTCGCGCTGTCCCTGGCCTTCAGACCGAAGTGCTTCAGGAGAAACGCGCGCGCGCACCGCTCGCCCTCCTCTGTAAGGAGAACCGATTTTGCCTTCGATGCGGGGTTGAAAATCCAGCCCTTCTCGAACAGGAGGTTCATGAGATTCCAATCGAGCGCCTTCCAGACGCGCCCATCGTGCAGGGTCAGCGACAAGAGTGCGAGGGCAGCCTCAGCGAGCTTGCCCCCGTCAAGGTCGTCGCGCAGTTCGGTCGGGCTGTCCAGTTCGTCTCGTATCTCGATCTTCCAGCCGCAACAACGATTGTGCGGCAAATTCGGCCAGCGCCAGCTTGTTGAGAGCTTGGTGAGGCCGCGTGATGGTTTCAGGCCGGCTTCTGGCCCCACGCGACAAAGTGGATCGCAGTAATGGCCCGAAAGTTTGGTGACTGGATCTCTGCAAGAAACCGGTCGGCTTCGGAAGCCGAGATCTCTCCCCGAACGATGACCTTCTCCCGGATCTTCTGGAAGGTGCGCAGATAGACCGATGGATTCGGACCAGCACCCGTCCACTCGCCCGCGAACCCCCGAACCTGAACTGTCAGGAGGCCTAGGCGGCGAAGGGCGTCCCCGAGATGGAGGCCAAGGTCCGCTTGGTAGCCGTTTGCGACCATGCACCCCACGAAAGCTGCGTACGCTTTCGCAAAGAGCTGCGGATCGGAGCAACTCGCGTGCTTCAGGGAGGCAAGATCGGCGTCCTCCACGCAAAGCCAACCACCGGGCTTCGTGGCGTCGGCCATGCGGTCGAGAGCGTGATCGTACTTGGGGAGATGCTCGAGCACCTTCCGGGCGTGGACAAGGTCATAAGCATTCCGTTCGATCGGATCCTTGCTGATATCGTGAACGCGGACCTCCAGGTTGCTCGCCTCCAGCTTCTCAAGGAAGCCGATCTCAAGGTCCGTGGCGACCACTCGACCCGACGGAGCAACCCGCTCGCAGAGCCATCGGGCGATCGAGCCAGCGCCGGCTCCGACCTCGAGGCACTGCCATCCCGGACGGACACCGATCGCCGACAGACAGGCGATCGTCCAGCCGTCGAGCCCACCTTGGATCGCGGAGAGCCGCTCGTGTTCGTGCTCCCATGAGTGCTCGAACTGGTAGCTCATTCGCGTCTTCCTCTGGCCGGGGTCTTACGACGCGGCAAGGCCGTCAAGGTGCGCCTCTAACCAGGAATAGTCAGCTTGCGCACGTTCATGCAATCCCGCATGGAAATAGCTCTGCCACGGTTGCTTGCCTTCTTTGCCGAGCGCCGTAATGCGCCGAACACCTTCAAGCATCGTCTCCAGTGCTGCCGCCAGGAGCGTACGCCGATCAGAGAAACCATAACCTTGCATCAGCGTACCTAGCCGATGACGTCTAGAGAGAGACGGCCGCAAGCCGGCTTGGATCGCCCAATTATCCGGCCCCAAAAGCACGTTTTGCCAAGCTGCAAAGGGTCCTATTTGTTCTCACGCGGGCTCGATGTTTTTCTCGAGCCAGAGCTGGCGACTTCCGTTCCACGAAGCTCTTTCCGCGATGAAGCCGAGCCGTTGGTACAGGGACAGCGCCGCCTCATTGCGCTCGTTGGTATTGAGACCGATCACACGGCACGACCGCTTCCGCGCCCGTCCGGTGACGGACTCCGCAAGCTCGAGGCCGATGCCCTGGCGTCGTGCGAAAGGAAGAACAAACAGATCCTCCATCTCGGCTCCAAGACCCGGGATCCATGCCGAGTAGCGATAGCGAACTTGCGCGTAGCCGAGTGGTGTTCCGTCGGCATTCCGAGCCACGAGGAATTCCGTGTTGGGGTCTTTCAGCAGGATGCGGATCGAATCACGGAATTCCGCTGCGGACGGCTGCGACTGACCGAGGTAGTTGCGAAAGGCAAGCGTCAGCTGCACCAGATCGTCCAGGTCGGCGTTACGGGCAGGCTCGATCATCGTATTCTTCTTTGCGTTCCCTCACCAAAGAACGGCCCCTGGTCCGAATCGCCGGCTCAGACAGGCTCGCGTGATACATGGCTCGAGTTGAAGGTGATGGCATGTCCGGACGGCGCCCTGACGGTGAACGAGCGATGGATCGGATCCGTCCGTATGTCTGACGGGGCAAAGCCAAGCACTCGTAGGCGGGCGTGAGTTGCATCGAGATCATCGACCATGAGATCGAAATAGGCCGATCCCGAGGCAGGTCCGTCGGAGGGCAACAGCACTAGGTGGGTGCCTCCCCGGAGTTCGAGAACCGCGAAGCCATCGCCCTCTGCGATGGGTCGCATCCCCAGCTGGACCATAAACTCGCGAGTGGCTTTGAGATCCGGAGTCGGGAGCGTAACGTGACCGACCCAAACTTCGGGACGTCCGTCATTCGGAGGCATGGCACCTCGTTCCATCAAATAACGAAGCGGCTGGACAACTTGGGTCCCGCCGCCGATTCTTGCCCGGAGGCCGCGCGCGCGTCAAGTATGAAGCGGTGCGGTACGCGAGCGGACGGAGTGGCGGCGCGCAAGCTGCAGCGTCTAAGTGGACCGGAGGCCTCCTGCAAGCGCAAAGCAGGGACCGACGCGCCACTGGCCGGATCGCTTGACGGCCAGGCTGACCGCCATCGCCGTGCAGTCAAGCGGCAGCTTCGGACCCGCGGAGTTCAGAAACTGGAAGCTCACTTCCGTCAGCGAGGGTGCGGGCGGCTTCTGAGCGACGGTCAGGTGAGGCACGGGATCCTTGTACGCGCCTCCATAGGGCGGGGTGTCAGGAAATTGGCTTGCGATCTCTCGGGTGAGAGCATCAAATGGCTCGAACGGCTCGGGCGCCAAATAGATGACACCGGGGAAGCCACACAGGCCGCTCAGCCGGAACTTGAAGCACGAGACTTGCGCGAAGACAGACCGCAGTTCGCTCAAAACATCCGACGATAGATCGTCGGGATGGCGAAACGGGTAGAGCACGGTGATATGAGCGGGCATCCCTCGGATCGCCGAGCGATCAAATTGCATTCGAGTCGGCGCAACAAGGGACTCCGCCTCTGGCACGAGCACGACAAGCGCAGATTCGTCAGGTTGAGGCACCGAGGCCGCTTCTTCTGCTGTTCATTTGTTTGCCAGCCAACAGCGAGCATAGGGCTTCACCTGCAAAACTCGACAGCGGAAACCGCCACCGTTATGGACGCTCTTGAGACCCAGGCACCCCGCCGCCGCCAACCGCCTGAGTAGTCGATCCGGTTCCCGCCACGTGATTGTAGGTGACGGAGCATGGATCGACGGTCTAGGAGACCAGCTCAAGTGGCGTCGGGGGCACACCGTGGTGAAGCAGGTCGGCAAGCAGTTCCCCGACCTGGGGAGCGGAGAACTCCATGCGCCTCCATACTTCGGCTGGGGCCCTCCATGGCTTAGAATCTTGCTATCCGCGCCGTGAGCCGCAACGCGCTTACAAATCACGCTCTTTTCGTGACGTGCCATGCGAAGCAGCTGGCAAGATTCTGAGGAATATCCGGCGCATTCTTGAGGGTCCAGTCCCTGATGTTTTGCTCCTCGTTGGTGCTAGCGGCACCACTCCACATAGTGATATAGCGACTGATGAGCGGATCACGCGAATAAAACAGGAACACATCGTCCGACTGATTAGTAGCAACATAGATGATGCTCCAGTCACCGCTCCGAAACGACTGCAGCACATCGACCCTAGCAACACCCAATTGCTGCGCGATTTGAGGTGCTAAATTCTCCTTACGCGCGCTTGTGATCGTACGGTCCACCCCGTCGCAAGGAGAGCCCGATGCGCACGCGCTGGATAGCAATAAGACCATGAGTGCAGCCACAGATTTTCGCATTCGGATCGTCTGAATTGCTGCATGCCCCCCACGCGAACGCTCCAGTGCCGCCTATCGAACCGCCCCAGCTCAATCCGGCTCGAAGTTGACCGAGACCACATGGGGCGTGGATTCCTCCGAAAAGTGAACCGAACAAAGGTCCGCCGAGAATCTCCTCGTGCTGAAGACCAAAGAGGTCGGTATTTGAGAAGCGATTCGGAACTCGGCCATGATGGCCCGAACCTCCGCCTCAGTCTGACCGCGCCGAATCTCCATGCATTTGTCGTAATAATGCTTGAACTCACTTGCTGGTGAAAGCAAGACGTAGAGAGGAAAAAGAAAGAGATAGAGAGGCGGATAGAGAAAACTAGCCAGTATCAGCGTACTGACTCCAACCACAGCACCAATGACCGCGAACAAGATCCACCTAAACAGGGTACGACGCGGTCTTGTGGGTTTCACTTCACCACTCATGGCTTACCGTGTACTCGCCGGCTCCAAATGCTTGCCCGTATTCGTCGCCCGCGCGCGATCACCGGACGCGGTTGCTTTCGTCCGAAAGCGCTTACACAACGAAACGGACGAGCTGTCAGTTTATTGTCTGCGGCAGCTTCTCTCCGAAATTGAACCGCCATCACCGCCTCCCGACGCCCGATAAGGAAGACAGGGCGTGCGCCGTTTGACAAACCACTCCAAGCCCGCCCGTCCTTGGTTCGCGGGGGTCGTCGTGCGCGGCGCTTCGCGATCGGTTTGTCGATATACGTGCTCCGTCGAATTCCCTTCGCATCGGTGGGTAGTCAGCCATTGCCTCTCATGCCAGCCCACTTCTGTATTCCCCAGGCAACGTAGTAGCAGCCGACGGTGATGAGGGACCCGATGGAACATCCGAGCAATCCCGGTACGAGCCATGGCGACACGAGGGACCATTGGATCGATGCTCGGCTTGCGAATGTGATCACAGCCATGATCACGAACAGCCCAGCCGAAGTCTTGAATGCCACTGCGACAAGGAAAAGCCGAGCCTCCTTCGATTGATAAATCTCGACAAGCCTTTGCGCGTCCGAATCATGTTCGTTTCCATCGACCAGCCCGGCGGAGCGCGCTCCGATTCCTCGATAGGGGTTGAAGGGCAGCAAGAGATAGTAGGCGGCGGCGAGGAGCGGGCACAGCCACGGCCCGACCAGATACCGAATTCCATTGTGATCCGGGTGCCTAAAGATCGGCCCATACAGAAACAACACCGAGAGCCCGAGCCCAAAGAGAACTGAGAACCTGCGCAGGTTGAATCCCAGCAACACGAAGGGCGGGACCTTCCGTCTAAGCTCAACGGGAATGTCGGGTCGCAGCCACAC
>Ga0074046_10002733_pt1 | contig 15080 bp, 16 predicted proteins | sample BogForMeECP23OM3_FD_94441 | JGI IMG/M metagenome (GOLD analysis project Ga0074046, IMG submission 94441) | Bog forest soil microbial communities from Calvert Island, British Columbia, Canada - Bog Forest MetaG ECP23OM3 | ecosystem: Environmental > Terrestrial > Soil > Wetlands ...
AAATAACAATTTTCATCTTCTTTTCTATCAAGCTGAGTCTGAGAACACTAAGGTCTCTAATTTGCCTTCCAACAACGGTAAGCATAGATCGATGTACCAATATACATTAATTCTTCACACAAATTCGGTACTCACAAAGTTGGTTACGGAATGGAAACGTTACTCGAAGTCTACTGGATCGGTATTGCAGTAGGAATCATTCCACTCCTGTTAGGTTTCTTTCCGTCATTCTACCTGAATGAACGTAAGAATTGGTCTACATTTAGTGTTGGAATAGCATTGGGATTTCTCTCGTTATTTTTCACTGACCTCATTGACGATTCTGGTGCCTTGGGTGTTTCCTCAGGACTTTCCATAACGTTGAACCAGATTCTATTGCCTGGATTATTTTTTTTAGGCTTTTCTGCGTTCATGATGATCGCCGGTAGGTATTCTCACGGACGAGGCCGTTCTCTCTATTCAGGTTCTATTCTGCTTGCCTACCTGGTAGCTGGGGGAATAGGTCTCCATGCTTTCGGTGAAGGGATGATTGTTGGAAGTAGTCTGGCCAGCCGAGCTCTTATCGGAGAACTATCATCTCTCCTTCAGGGTTTTAGTTTCTCGCTGCATAAATTTCTTGAAGGGTTTACCGTGGCCGTATTCTTTGGACCTAAACCGCATCTCAAGACAGCGACTATTTGTGCTCTTCTGATTAGTGTACCGTACGTGATTGGAATACCCTTAGGGCTCTTCACGTATCCAGCCATATTAGCAAATTTTTTCTTCGCAGCAGGCGCGGGTGCTGTTATCTTCATAATCTTGCAACTTACGCGGGGCTTTTCACTGGATAAAATAGATTACAATGTGATTCTAGGATTTCTAACTGGGTTCGTGTTAGTGTACGTTGGAACCTTAATACATTTTACGACTGGCAGCTGGCTAGTAAGCTCAACAGCACATTGAAATGACGTTATCAGCTATTGTGATAACAGGTCCATATTATGAATTTCCAGAAAACAAAACTCCTAACGATTGCTTTTGTCCTTGTGGCTGCGATCGCAACCGTGTCAATAACCCTCATTTCTTTGGGACCAACAACTACACATTCAGAATCCGTGCATATTATGATGACAACGTTCAACTGGGGGTTCAATGTGACAACAATTCCCAATTTTCAGGATGGCAAGATCTACTACGATAATCCAACGATTACCGTTCATTTTGGTCAGCATGTAATTATCGACTTGAGATCGTTGGATATCACACATGGTTTTGCCATCGACGCCTTGAATATTCACGTTTTTATTCCACCTGGAAGGACTGTAACAGTCGACTTCGTCGCTAACCAGATGGGTAATTTTACGTACTATTGTAACACTTTCTGTGGGATAGGTCATCCTTACATGCATGGGATATTGCAGGTGCTAGCGTAATTTCTAGTTCAACAATTATGGATTCAGTAAGTGTATGAAAGAGGAACGCGTTGATCCGAGGTTCTACAATTGGTCAATAGTAAGAAAATAATCGGATTCTCACTCTCGATCATTCTTCTAGGTTGTAGGAATGTTGTTTTACAATGAAATGAGTGTCATAGTATTATCACCTTAACGCTCTTCAAATCATCTTCTTTTTGGAAGGATTTAATCATCGACGCCACTTTCTTACCTTCTCCCTCCAACAGAAACAATTCTACACAGTTTCCTCGATTGATCTTACTGTGGATGTGGGTTTTTACAATGGCTTCAAATTCATGCTTTAGTCGAGTTATCGGCGCTTCGTGGTCCTGCCTGTGAGTTACAGTTACGACTGCATTCACATGACCAACGAGAGAATCCTTTTCCTTTGTGTCCTCTAGCATAAGTCGTAATGCCGCACGAACAAGCTCTGATCTTCCAGTAAACCCTTGAGATTTTTGGATCTGATCCATGTCTTTTACCATTTGCTCTGGAAGGGATAGACTGACTATTGTCATTGCGAATAACTCAATTAATAATTAATTCATCATTATTATTAACTATTGCTTATGCTAAGGCTTTGATGGAAGATGATTGTTTAACTGAAATTCAATGCTGCGAATGTTGCTTAGAACAATTGCGAACTAATCGTCGCTGTGTCGGATTAAGTATCCGTGCATGCACTGTTTAGGACGGTGGAGGGATTTACACATCTTCTGTATAACACTCTCTTCAAATAGGTGCGCCACTTTCGACGCTTCGCTGCAAGACATAGCAGAATTGAGACCCAGGGTCGTGTTGAAATAGAGTTCCACGATCCTATGCTGATGTATCAGGCGTTCAGCAACAGAATTGCCCCGTTTGCTTAACTGAGGGACCTTCCAAGGTTTTCGTATTACAAGACCTTTCTCTTCAAGCTTGTCTAGAACCTCGATCGCTGTTGGAAGCTTCACGCCAAATCGCTTAGCTAGTGCCGATACGGAGGTTGTGTCATGTGATTCATTGAGGCGGTACATTCCTTCCAGATACACAACCTCAGATCGTACAAGTTCAGGCATTTTCAAACTATTATAACCCTAACCTGTCGGCTTGCAGCCTCTTCGCAGTAGGTAGAGTGCTGATGCAAACGCGCTGAATGCTATAATGGTTATGCTGCTGAATTCGGGTACTGGGATATTCGTCTGCTCCAAGTATAGGTTGTTGCCTGTACCCGACATGCCTGAAGAGACTGCGCCCTTCCAAGTTTGCGGCGCGTAGCCAGGCGCATTTAGGCTGAAGGCGTAGACGACGCTACCCGCTGCTCCTATGGTCGAGGGTAGGTAGGCTTGATAGACGCCATCATACGTGTAGAACTTAAGTCCTGTACTTGGAAGGCCTGCACCTGTGACAGTTAGAGTGCCCCAGCTCAATGGGCGGAACTCGTTACTCCACGTAAAGGCTAGGGCGTTGCCTGATACTAGTCCGTTCAGGTCAACTTCGAAGATTCCGCTAGCCTCACCGGATAAGTGTGCATTAGAAATTTGCCACACTCCCTGTTGTGAGTAAGGACCAAGGTGATTTGGTGCCATGGTCTGGCCTACACCTGCCGGACTTACTTTGAGTGCCGTGTCTTCAGTTACACTGATGCTAGACTTCGCGGTGGTTCCTGGAATGATATGGTACGATTCACCCATCAATAAACCTGCAACAGGTGGGTAGTATTGGGCACCAAGTGATGAGAGAGTATTTGGAAACGGAGTGCCTCCGTTCCATATTGTGTCTACTGTGTTGTTCTGGTACCAGTTGACGAAATCAACTTCAGCAGTCCAACTACCCTGATAATCAGACGCACCAGGGATACCATAATTCGAAAAGAACCCCTTATTATTCCAGTTAGTTCCCGGACTGCCGAAACAGTCGATACCAAACTCGCATGAAAGGGTTGAGCCTACGACTGGATCCCCATAATATGTACCCTTAGGAGCTGCATACAAGAATGGCCCGACTTGTTGTCCACCACCCGGTACGGCCGGCAAACCAGCCATTAGCACGTGCAGCAATGTCGTGCCACCAGGAAGATAATTGTACGTGTTAAGCGGCTTAGGTAACGGTATGGCTGGCAAGTTACCGAACGGATACTGACTCGTCCCATCCGCAGCCCGCGCAAACCCTGAAGCAGGCGTATACGTACCTTCACTACTCATCCATTCAGCAACCAGATTACTCGAATCGTCGAATAAACGAACACGTGCAGACATGTTCGCTGAGGTTGGAGTTATGATGTGTTCCTTCTTGAACAAGATGTCCAAAGTAACGTTGACGCCTATGACTAGGTTGATCTTCATATCAGCAACCTGTCCTGGCATACCATAAGCTTGGAAGCTCTTATCCTGAACATAGCCATACGTGAACCCTCTCAAATCATAGAGTCCCGCTGGAAAAGCTGTTGGATAGATGGATGTGCCCATAACGCCAGTAATCGCATTGTAGAATGCATTACAGTTGCATCCTAGCACTTCAGTTGGACTGTAATTTGCGGGAGCGAAAAGAGTGGCGGCTGTCTCGGTTATGAAGGTTCCGTTAGTATATCCCCCAACAAAGCCAGGCCTGCCAACATCAACGCCGAAGAACGCGTCGTTGGTGTTCCCTTGATAGTTCACGTAGCTCCCATTAACTAATCGCTGCTGAGCGTCCCAGCCCCCACCACACAATTGAACCAATGTGGTAGTATAATTCTGGTACAAGCATGAGGTGGTAGTAGTGGTTGGAGCTAGAGTTTGATCATCCCATAGAGTGTCGCCCGCGAAGTTGATGAGAGACCCCTTCATGTAAAAACCAATATCAATCTCCTGCCCAACAAGACATCCGTTAGGACCTGGAATTCCGGGCTGTGTTTGCAAACCATTCGGCCAATAATTAGCCTTCGGTCCTACGAGCCCGCATCCACCAGCCGCGGTTCCGCTGCTGAATCCTTGAAACGGCAAATAGCCAGTCGGGTTACCCCATATCCACGGTCTGCTGACTCGTGGCCGTTGCCAGTCAATGCTGAAGACGGTGACGTTGAAGCCGACACCACGATACATGTGATCACTGATACTGGTTGGGTTACCGCTCAACGTTACCGACACGGACTCAACAGGGCCATTCTCGATGTAACCTAACGTGAATACGTGCGGCTGGTAGGTGCCTGAAGGGATACCGTAGTTCTCTCCACCCCAAGTATCATTCCAACCCCAGAACTGAATATTCGCACGACCAGTCTCGATTGCGAACTGATTCAACTTACCCTTATCCAAATCATTCTCATGAATTAGTGTAGATGGGTTCGAGAATGCTGCTGCTCCTGTCCCGGAATGCGGCCCATTACTGTACAAGCCTTGGTAGCCGAGCAGTGTCTGGTTGTAGGACCAAACATTACCGTCAGCGTCGACTAAGACGCCCGCCATCAAGCCTGCGCCCGTGTCGATTGGGTCTTCCATAATACCGTTGATGACATTGTGGAAGTGCGCTGTCTTGTTGACCCAACTGCTCAAGCGTAGGTCAATTGGTAACGTGACATCGCCAGCCCACTCGTTTGGTGTTACGTCAAAGTAGTATTCTTGGAAGGTTGCTCCATCCAAGGCTGCTTGTACATATCGGAAGGTCCACGCACGCGCATAATACCTTCCAGGCGTTAAACCGTTAACCCAGGTAGCGTAAACCTGCGGCACACCGCCGTCAAGATCACGTGGGGCACCGTACTCACCCTTTACACCGAACTCGAAATGGAATGGAGTCGTAGTACCGCCTTGTACGAACCAGTGTTGCGGAGGACCGACACCTTGCGGATCCTGAGTTAACCTTCCAAACCGGCTGCCGTCATTCGCTCCAGTTGAGACCTGATAGAAGTTGAAGTTAGTTGCGCTAACTCCTGAAAAGTATCCATTACTTGGCACGTACTCATGCCACGGAGCCGCAATCTCACCTGCCAAACGCGGATCGCCGCAGTAGCCTGCGTCACGTCTATTGTAGTAATTCTCTTGGCCTCCTGCCACGCATGGTAGCGGAGACCATGAAACCATCGTAGAGCTCGTGGCGGGGATGTGGTCGGCTGTGAGGCTATTGTAGAGTTCAATCTTGATGTACTGATTAGTACACCCGTTAGTGGAGGCAAAACTACTAGGATTGTTATAGCTGCATCCTGTGCTTGACGGCCATGGCTCATCACCAAATTGGTGCTTGGTATACACGTTCCCGTGAATTACAGGCCCAGGTTGTAGGTATCCGTCGAAGTGTAGTGATTGACCTCTGAGTACAGTAATCTTTGTGGCAATCAACTCTTGCGGATAACCGGCTGCTGATGCGTATAGGTCGTATATTCCTGGTGCTAAGCCTTCCACTTCGTAGTGGCCCTTGGCGGTTGCGTTGAAGTAGCCGACTGCGTCAAGTCCAGCGTACGGTAGATCAGGAAGCTTCTTTCCAGTGTACGGGTCTAAGCGCGTAGTCATCTGCGCCCATACCCTTCCAGGCTCGCTGATTGGTTGCCCGTAGAGGGTCCGGTTATAACCTGCATAGCGGATTGTTCCAGTAATTATAGCTGGATCAATCTCACCTTTAACCAGCATAACCGGCCAATTCTCTGTTGGAATGAATTGTGAAGTTTGCTCTCCGTTTCCAGCCGAGCTACCGACACCCTCCTGGCCACCGATCCTGTAAGATGCTGAGGTTCCGGGGCCAGAATCAGCCGTTACGACGCTGTTGAGGAGTGCAATCTTGAAGAAGTATCTGCCAGCAGTAAGCGGTGCAGTTACGCCGTTAATTCGGACATAGTACCATTCCTTGGCTGCCGTGAAGTTGATAAATTGATGGTTGTAGGATAAGCCGTTACCCAGACTACCTACTGCCCCCTGAACGTTTGGCGCATTAGTAACTGTGTCAGCCTCCACGTAAACCACGTTCCATTTTGGACCGTACCGGTCGTATGGCCCAGCGGTGACTATATTGTATCCAGCGTAATCGTTTGAGATTGTTGACACAACTTGCTGAGATGCGGGAACCCTGAAGTCTGGCGGAATATAGATGGCGATTGTATCCCAGCCTTCGTTGGGAATGCCAGCACATGTTGCGGCGTTGGAACCCGCGCCCTGCTGACCATTATTAGGCGTACCCATTCCTGTACCTGTAGGGCTGAAGGATGTGCATGTTGCGTTTATGGCGAAAATTAGGTCTCCCTTGGATCCCGTTAGTACTGCCCCAAAGGGCGCGTAAGCGTCTCCTTGAAGCTGATACCAAGAGGCACTAGGGGCGCCACCAGTAAAGCCTGGGGCGAATCCGGGCTTTCCTCCTGGATAGGGCGACTGGTAACCGGGAGCATTATTTACGTTCGCGAAGTTTGGAAAGCCTGAGTACGCGTTCTGGCCGCCTCCTGGCCATACGTAACCTATAGGCCCAGTAACATGAGGGTCAAAGTCATTCGCGTGATACCTGTAGATGGGTGTCAAGTCACCTACCGTAAAGGTAGCTGACACCTGAATCATAACAGCAAACGTACTAATTACGAAAATTGCGGCTAGTAACGCTCCTAATAATCGCTTATGCAAAGCTTTCTTTCTCCTTCGCCAATGCGTTATAATTCCCGAACGACCCGGCTCTAGCACTACGGTACTTGAAATCAATACTTGATTCCCGCAAATTGAACCGATCACACTCAAACATAATCGGATAATTAGTCTTTGTAACCAGCACCGTTGAATACCGTATACTGAAACACTTTCTGGCCACAGGCAAGAGCGAGGGCGCATCAAATATCATACTAGGTTCGACCTAACATAGGTGCTCCCTAATATGGCTTAACGTGGTCGTTACAAATTAATAATAAAGTCGTAATGCTTATTATGATATAGTGGTAAAGATGAAGCAGAGTAGATTATAATTTGAAAACGAAGATAGTTGCATGTGTATTAGTCGCCGTCATTCTGGCAGCCACTGCCTTCGCGAGCTTGTATTACTTGCAACTCCCAACAACCAAATCATCTCAAATAATCCAAACATCCCAAACGAGCCTAACGATCCAATCAAGCCAAACATCCCGAACAAGTCAAACATCCCAATCAAGCCAGTCAGCGACGAAACTCCAAGTGGTTGCGGGTGAAAATTTCTGGGGCAGTCTAGTGTCTCAACTGGGCGGGACACATACTCAAGTGTTGAGTATAGTAAGTGATCCTAATGCTGACCCACACGAATATTCGAGCAATACCAAAGATGCGAGAGCAATCGCAGACGCAGCTTTTGTGATCGTCAACGGTGCTGGGTACGACGATTGGGCTCTAAAGATAATAGCTGCGAGCAATACTCCGAATCAAAAGGTACTCAACGTGGCCGACCTTCTTGGCAAGAAGGAGGGGGACAATCCCCACTTTTGGTACAGCCCCTCTTACGTGAACACGACTGTGAAAGCTATGTATTCAGATCTCGTGACAATTGATCCGGCAGGCGCGATGTATTACGCGCAGCAGTATGCCGCGTTGAATGCTTCGCTTGGCGTATACAATACGCGAATCAGCACGATAAGAGCGTTATTCGCAGGGACCAAGGTAGCATCTACTGAAAGTATATTCGAATATTTGGCTTACGCAACTGGTCTCAACCTTGTTTCCCCTTCTGCGTTTATGGAGGCGGTCGCTGAAGGAAATGATCCGCCTGCCCAGAGCGTCGTGCAATTTGAGAACCTGATTCGAAGCGGTAGCGTGAAAGTATTAATCTACAACTCTCAAACCGTGACACCACTCACGGAGAACATCAAGACACTGGCCGCCGCGAAAGGGATACCAATCGTGGCAGTAACAGAAACAATACAACCCGAAGACGTCACGTTCCAGGATTGGCAGAATGCTCAACTGCTATTCCTTCAGAACGCACTTAATGCACAAGCCTTGGGCCATTGAGACGAAAAATGCAAAAAATGCAAACTGGCTCGATGGCTGTCTCAGCCTCAATCGAGCCAGTCGTTACTGCACAAAACTTAGTCGCAGGTTATCCTAACAAAATTGTTTGGCGAGACGCCAGCTTCAGTTTCAATCGCGGCGAGCTTGTCGCGGTCATCGGTCCTAATGGGGCAGGCAAGACTACGCTCTTCCGTTTGCTTCTTGGACTGCAGCAACCAGTTAGTGGAACCATTCGAATATTCAATGAGCCGCCGAGGCGTGGGAATTCTCGAATAGGCTATGTGCCCCAACGTCATGTAATAGATAGTGAAACGAATATCGAGTCTCTTGAATTAGTGCACCTGGCATTTTGCGGCCACCTATGGGGCTTTCACGTATCTGCAAAGTTCGGGCGAAAGACTGCTCTCGTAGCGTTGGACGCAGTTGGGGCCACGGAACTGGCTCATCAGCCGTTGAGTGCTTTGTCAGGTGGTGAATTACAGCGAATATTCCTAGCCGAGGCGCTCGTTAGCAACCCTGACCTACTATTGCTCGACGAACCGTTATCAAGTCTTGATATTCGGCGAACGAGTGAATTGGTGCAGCTCGTCGATAAACTGGTTAGATCACGGAACGTAACAGCATTACTTGTGGCTCATGACATTAACCCTCTCCTGCCCTATCTTGATAAAGTAGTTTACATGGCGAATGGTAAAGTGGCAACCGGTAAGCCCAAAGATGTCCTGACATCGGACCGCCTTAGCGCTCTCTACGACACTCAGGTAGAAGTTATCCGAGATTCGAGAGGAAACATCGCGATAATAGGCGTTGAGGTCCACCACGGGGACGAATAGCATGGCTTTTGACGCCAATTTATTGGTCGACCTGCAACAGATGTTGCAATACCAATTCATGCAGCACGCTTTTGAGGCTGGCACATTGGTGGCAATCGTTGCAGGCATCGTCGGCTACTTCGTTGTACTACGTCGTTCGGCCTTTGCAGCTCATTCTCTTTCCCATATCGGTTTCGCTGGAGCGGCAGGCGCAGTCTTAGTTGGAGTCAGCCCAGTTGTCGGCCTGTTACTCTTTACGAGCGTTGGCGGCATAGGGATGAGCGTGCTTGGCGTACGGGCGGCAAATCGTGACGTTCAAATCGGTACCGTTCTTTCGTTCATGCTCGGGCTTGGAGTGTTATTCATTAGCCTCTACACGGGTTACGCCACCGAAGCTTATTCGATTCTTTTCGGGGAAATACTGGGCATCAGTGAGATGGATGTTCGAGTAACGGCTGTTGCGAGCATAGTAATTCTGTGTGTCGTTGTAGTGGTATTCCGACCGCTCTTGTTTGCATCGCTCGATGAGGATGTGGCGGAAGCCAAGGGACTGCCTATGCACATGTTGGGCATAGTGTTCATGCTTTTAGTCGCACTTGCGACGTCGGTAGCGGTCCAGGTAGTGGGAGTACTTTTAATTTTCTCATTGATGGTCACGCCTGCGGCTATCGCACAGCGACTTGCAAAGCGACCCTGGCGGGCACTAGTGCTGTCTGTGATCATTGCGCTAGGCTCAACTTGGCTAGGGCTGACCGTTGCGTTTTACGAACCGTACCCTGTTAGTTTCTTCATAACAAGCATCGTGTTTATTCTCTACCTATTGGTCCGACTTAGTCAAGCGAGAATCAAAACCGTGCACTCACACTAGAAGACTATGCGGGAACTTGAAAATACGTCAGCCATTTGATTCCGTTCAAAATTTTAATAGGACGTTGGTTTCGAGATCACACTTCCGAGAGTTGGCACTGAAAACCCGTATCTACCTAAGCAGGCTGGTAACGTGTTTATGAGAAGTTTGTATTAGTTATTAACGCCGAGAGTTTCTTATTAGATTCTGATTCTTGGTTAGTGTATTAGATGGAATGCAGTTGAGAGCTCCGTACGCAATTAGAACCATAAAGAGTGGAATTATCGAAGTATGTTTGGGTGCTTTCTGCATCCTGAGCATGCTAACTCCTTTCGGGCACTCTCTTGACTCCACGTTGACATTACATATGACCATTCAACATTTCTTCTACATTATTGGAGGTTTTCTTCTTGCTTCTGGTATTGACCTTTTGGTTTTGGGTGGTTCGAAGTTTTCAAAACGACTTACAAGAGTTTACTCAGACTTGATGAAAGTAAATGCCTCAATCAATAGACGAGGACTTGTTGCATTTGCGATCGCAGGGTTTTTGACAGCATTTTGGCATATTCCAGCCAATTTTGATGCTGCAGTCCTAGACAATGACATCCATATCATGATGCATGTCACATTCACTTTTGTTGGGTCACTATTGTTCATAGGAGCAGGCATGTTAACGGGTAGAATGCGCCACGTACTGCTATTAGTGCCCGGTAAAGCGATGGGAATATTTGGAGCATTTCTGCTGTTCACTCCAATGTACGTCTATCAAGTTTACCCAGCCTCTCAACAAACTGAGACAGGGTTCGTAATGGTTGTCATGATGCTGGTGATGGATTTGACGATTGTTCCATATTGGCTGTACAATTATTTTGGGAAAATGCCCATAGGCACGTCCCAAAAGATCAATAAGCCTTAATGTGAGAGTTTTAACGATCATAATAGAGTGATAGGTATGTCGTCCAAGAAGCCTAAAGAAAAGACACGAGCAATCGACAATGCTCAACGGAAGCATGGTCTCAGTAGAGCAGAGAAAATTGCTATTCCAATCATAATAATCATCGCAGTCTGGGTTGTTTATTCAGTTTCTCAACCAGCCGTGCCCGTTCAGCCAAGCCAGTCTCAAACCAAAACTACTGCGGTATTAACTTCGAACCCGCTTGATTTCACTCTACCCGTTATCGGACCGAACGGTCAGACTGGCCAATCTATTACTTTGTCATCTCTTCGTGGTAAAGTGGTATTCATAGAGTTCATGGAACCCTGGTGCGAACATTGTCAGAATATGGCTCCAATTATGGAGAGTGTGTACAAACAGTACGGAGGTAACGTAACTTTCATTTCCGTCTCTGGCTCTTGGCAAGGCGCAACTATTGCTGATACTTCAACTTTCATCAGGACCTATGGTTCTAGTTGGACTTACGTTTACGACTCTTCAGGATCCGTCATGAACACATACGGAGTGGATTCCACACCAACGTTCGTAATCATTGGAAGAGATGGTTCGGTCATTACCAAGTTAGTAGGAGAACAGTCAAGACCTACTCTTGTAGACGCAATAACCCGCGCAGTTGCAGTACGCTAATTGAATTTAGCCAACTATGCGAAGCACTGTATTGAGTATGGCTAGTGATTTTACGTTTGATTAACCGCCCGCGACGAGCGGTATGAAATTAACCTCGTCTCCATCTCTCAATGTTGCGTCAAGTTTCGAAGGAGTTCCGTTTATCAGAATCCACATAGTGGCCATCATTGGTGCAAGGGACGGATGTCTCAATATGACAACGCTTAGGAGATTATGCAAAACAGCTGGACTTTGAAGAATAAAATGTTCGTCTCCAAAATATTGAGGCATCTGAAAATAGACCACTTTGACGTTGAGAACTGAAACTCCAGCATAGCTTGTGGTAAGTGTGGGTGAATCTTTTTCAAAGATTTCTTCTCCATCAGGGTTAGAAGCAAAGACGGCTTTGGTCAAGCCATTTCCTAGTAGGAATCCGGTACCGATCACGGAGAGTAGTGCCAATCGTAAGAAACGACGCCGTGACTCCAACTTTAGTCCTAGATTATTAGACATGTAATCAGGAGGTAAGCACTTACCCAAACATGTTAGGTTTGGATTGCAAGATCATCGTGAGAGAGAAGAGCTGAATAATTAATTGATTATCCATTCCAAAGCAACTCACCGTTAACTGGTTGTTTTATTCCCGAACCGGCAATCATGTAACCTCCTGGACCATAAACGGCAACTCCGAAAGGGTTCGAAAGATTGCAGTGCGGAACACAGTCTACGAATGCGGTTAGCGTCTTAGCTGGGTGCCAGCCATCTGCCTTCAAGTAAGCTAAATCACGAAATTCGACTGGCCCAAGTCTTTGACTATATTGTTGAGAGGAAATGCCTTTCTCAGCGATGAATTTAACAGGAGTGCTCGAAGGGGTTGGCGGGTAGGAGATGCTATCAACCTGTTTGCCGTTTAGTTGAAAGCTCCAGCCTGTTTTGTTAGCGACTATTGAGTAGGTGTGCCACGTGCCATTGGACCCAACTGAATTAGCAGGCCCTATTCCCCAATAGAAGTTAATGCCATACTTGTTAGGCCAATATTGCCACTGCCAGCGCGCATCTGAGGGACCGATTATTTCCCAGTCTGAATGGCAGATAATATTACCGCTGATTGCTTCTCCTTTCAGGCAGTAGTTTCCAGGTTCTAGACTGTAGCCGAATTGGACGAAGGCTCCGTTGCTTAGGTCGGTACTCATCCAAAAGTAGTCTAGTTCGCTCTCTTTAGCAGGGTAGATGTTCGTCCGAATGGCTACGCTCAGACCAGTATTGCCTTTGGAGGCTGAATCAGTCAACACTCCAACTTGAAGTGTACTCCACGCATAAACTTGGTTGGATGAGATAATGGCGGTCATTATCAACCAAAGAAGAATAAGAGCGAAACGTCTCATAGGAACCGAACGTCCCGCTTGAATGAATTAGCGTTTTGCGACAAAACCAAAGCAAGTGTGGACTATACATTGATGACAAGTTTATGCAAGCACACCACGTCTACTAAGAGGACTATGATCTGAGTGCGACAGTAAAGGGTAAGGTAGAAAACTCTCACCAACCCCTAGGAGGTCGTTAGTCCATTCCGAGGTCGAGCAATTCCCAGGATTTCAAAAATCCTTCGCTAAGCCTGTCGATAGTTGACGGCCTAAATCTCGAGAGAACAGTGCTTACAGCTTTTGGATCTGTAAGTCGAAATTCGAAAGTCTCTTCAATGCTCTTTGTTCTAATTATTCCACTTGTTTGAAGAATTTTAATGTGCCAACTAATTGTGGATTTTGAAAGTCTAAGGTTTGATGCAAGTTCAGGAAGGGTTGATCTTTTGTTTGCGAGCAAGAATAGAAGAATTCGACGACGGCTTGGGATTAGAAGTGCAGAGAGAATGCTCCGATCATACGCACCAATATTGATTGGATAATATCTCTTGTATTTCCCAACCTTATTTGAATCAATCAACCCGAGCGAGCTTAATTTTTGAAGTTGATATACAGTATTACCAAGTCCAAGCCCTGTTCGCCGTTGAGCTTCCCTGATATGGATACCAGGCCTTTGTTTTACAAGTTGAAAAAGTAACTCAGCGCTATAACTGAGACTAGATCCTGTCACTGATCTCATCTCGTTCGTGCTAGTCACATAGTCTCAGTTTGATTCTTGACTATTCTTTCCTGAGGACCCCAGCAGCAAGAAAGGCCACTGTGACGAAACTGATCATATGATCGAATTCGATGCCGAGCAGAGGAACTGGTACATTGACATTGAGGCTCCAGAAAGATTCAGATAATTCCATCAATTGCTGCAAATCAATGAGGATGAAGGCAATAGCTAGCAGGAGGATCTTCGGTCTTCGATCACGATAGTACGAGTTACATGAGACTACGGCTAGAAGTGTTGCCAAGAGCAAACTGATTACATGCATGGCCATGTGAACGTTCAGCTTAACTATGATTAGGCCAATACCTGTGCCGATAGCCGATACTTTAGCGAGGCTGACAAAATATTCCTGCAATTCAACCATGTTGATTATGTTTGCGAGATTATAAAACTTAGAATTTGATTGATCAAAACCAGAGAGATTCGATAAATGTACCAATATGGATTAATTCTTCAAGCAAACCGCAGCCGACCCGTCACTATCTACTAGGTTGATGTCGGATGACAACGAAGACCGTAATGGCAGCAGTGTTTGTTCTTCTTGCCATTTCACTTCTGATAGCAGGATTTTACAATCTGTATTTACATGATATTGGTGTATCAAATAGCTACGCCAGTAATCCAGCGAGAAATCGACGAATTCAAGTGGTTGTGGTAATAATACCACGCGGCTCAGCTCAAAATTTACATATCAATTTTGAACCAGCTATAGTCAGTCTTCAGATCGGCGTTAACAATACGATAACATGGAGGAATGATGACGATGACTGGCACACGGCTCACAGCAATATCCCCGAATTCTACTCCAACCTAATCCAGGCAGGTGGAAACTTCACCCACACATTCGAAAGACCAGGAATTTATCCATACCATTGCGACCCACATCCCTGGATGACAGGAATAATTACGGTAAACCAAGCCCCAATGACATAACTGCAGAACTCTGAGATTGACTTTGAACACCACTAATTTGCAATTCTAGAAGTAATAATTGACCACATTGATTATTGGGACGAGAAATGTTGTAAGATTGTCTTTTCAGGTGAATATTCTTGCGACTAAGGTCTACGGGAATGTTTGACACTGGAATCGGTGTTGCGTTGACTCTTGGTGTTCTTATGGCTTATTCCTCTTACACTTGGTCTATTCCAGTTTTGACGACGCAAACTCTGCGAATATTCAAAGGTTTGAGCTTCTTGACGATTGCGCTAATGTTTCTTGGAATATTCGTTTCACTGTCTGGATTTGGCCAGATCTTACGGGCTGAAAGGAGAGCTGGGTATGAATACGTTTCACCGCCACTAGCCACTGTTTTTGCTCAAGTCTTCGCTGAGCGAAAATACAATTCGGTTTTGACTATCTCCGCTGTGGTTTACGGACTCTTCTACG
>Ga0074046_10002734_pt1 | contig 15078 bp, 12 predicted proteins | sample BogForMeECP23OM3_FD_94441 | JGI IMG/M metagenome (GOLD analysis project Ga0074046, IMG submission 94441) | Bog forest soil microbial communities from Calvert Island, British Columbia, Canada - Bog Forest MetaG ECP23OM3 | ecosystem: Environmental > Terrestrial > Soil > Wetlands ...
CACCAAGCAGCTGGGTGGATCGGTAGCAGCTCGTCCAGGGGCAGATGTGGTCGGTGACCCCGGCCACCAGGTAGGTGTCGCGGTCGACCAGGGACAGGTCCACCGGTGAGCCGAGCATCGTCATGCCGCCGGGCCGCACCAGCCCGTTCGTGACCCCCATCTGGAGGAAATCCCGGTGCAGGCCCGCGGTCATCCGGGTGGTGTCCGCGTTCCAGAACAGGATGTCGAACTTTGGTGGCTCCCGTCCAAGCAGGTAGTTATTGACCCAGTAGTTCCAGATCAGGTCGTTCGGCCGCAGCCAGGCGAACACCTCGGCCAGCGACCGCCCGTCGAGGTAGCCGCGGGCCCGGGACGCGGCGGCGGCCAGCCGCGCGTTCCGCTCGTCGATGACGGCGGCCCCCAGGCCAGCCCGCGACTCATCCAGCACGGTGACCATCAGGGTGAAGGCGGCGATCTGGTCCAGTTGGCCGATGTGCGCGAGGTGCGCGGCTACCATCGCGGCGATGATGCCGCCGGAACAGGTCCCCATCAGCGCGATCTGCTCGCTCCGCGTGATCCGCTCGACGGCGTCGATGGCGTCCAGGACAGCCTGCCCGTAGGTGTCGAAGCCCCATTTCGCGTGCCTGGCGTCCGGGTTGCGCCAAGAAATCATGAATACCTGCTGGCCGCTGCCGACGAGGTATTCCGCCATGCTCCGACCGGGCGCCAAGTCGATTATGTAGAACTTGTTGATGGTCGGCGGGACGACCAGCAGCGGGACCTGCCGGACCGTGGCCGTGGCCGGACGGTACTGGATCAGCTCGAACACGGGTGTTCGCAGCACCACACTCCCCGGCGTGACGGCGAGGTCCACGCCGACTTCGAACGCGTCCGGCTCGACCATGGACGGCACCCGCGGCGGAGTCGCCATATCGGAGAGGAAGTGCCGCAGGCCGGTCACGGCGCTGCCGCCGCCGGTTTCGATGGCCGCCTTCAGGGCCGCCGGGTTCAGCGCCGGGTTGTTGCTCGGTGCCAGCGCATCGACCACGTTACGCAGCGCGAAACCCACTCGTTCGGAGTCGGCCCAGTCCAGGTCCGTCTCCGCGACCACACCCTCCGCCGTCTGTGCGGTCGCCAGGTAGGCCTGCATGACGCGGTGCAGCAGCGGATTGCGCTTCCAGCCTGGGTCGGCGAACCGGTGGTCCCGCCGGGACGGTTCAACCTCCGAGCGGCCCACCGCGATGCGGGCCATCTCGCCCATCAGTTGCCGCCCCCGCCCGGCGACGAGCCGGGGCCGGGTGGCCAGCGCCGCCGCCAGCCGCAGGCCGGAGCCGCCCGGGTTTACCCGCCGCAGCGCACCGAAGACCGCATCGGTGAGCAGCAGGTCCAGCGGCGCGGCCGCGGCATCTGCCGCTGCTGTTCCGATCGGATCACTGTCAGTGCTCATAGTCGCCCTGCCCTTCAGCTGATCTTAAGCCGCAGTCGGCGCTCAGCCAATGGCTCCTCGTCACGAACCCCAGGCCCGAGGTGGTTCCCCGGGCACAGCATATCCGTGGTGCGGAGGATGTCAGATGACGTGGTAGATAGCGAGGAGAATAAGGGTCACGATTACCGATACGGCGATGGAGCCCAGGCACCCGAGACGGCTCGAGAAGAACACGAACACCTTCACTCGCTCCCTTCCGGACATCGTCGCCAGGGGCTGCCTGACATCGGCACTCATGGCTCCCGGGCCGCGTTGCTCCGCCGGACGGACTCAGTACTCGACTACGTACTCGACCACGATGCGGTCGTCAACCTCGGTGACGCCAGGCGCGGACCATACGGCGGCCACCGCTTCATCGTGCTCAGCCCACGAGCTCACCGCCCCGGCCAGGATCACCGCCCCGTAGGACGTGGTATCGACGGACAGCTCCTCCGCGTCCAGCCTGGCGCTGCGCCGGAAGGCGTCACTGATATCGCTCTTGATGTCGCGCCCGTCTGGCGTCGAGGTCAGCGTGATGTCGTTGCTGATGCCCAGCACGCCGGGCACGCTCGCGGTGAGGAACTCGGCCTCGTCTCGCTGGTACTGCCACTGCGTGGTGCCGGTCAGGGTGACAAAGCCGTCCCGGACCTTCGCGTCCACGGTCTTCGGGACGAGGCTGTCGAGCATGAGGGCCTGGAGCACGTCGCCGCGCAGGTCGGCGTCGTAGCGTTTGCTGCCGTTCAGCATCTGCACCTGCAGCTCGTTGCTGACCTCGGTGACCCCATAGACGCGCGCGGCGGCCTTCTCCGCCTCCCGCTTCTCCCGGAAGCTGCCTACCGTCCCGCGCAGGGTGATGCTGCCGTCGTCCGCCGACACGGCGATCGCCCGGCTGTCCACCTTCGGGTCCCAGGCAAGCTCGGCGGCGACGTCGAGCTGCAGGTCATCGTTCGTCATGGCTGTCTCCTCTCGGTCATCGCCGCCGCCCCCGAGGGGGCCACCGGGTGACCATAGCAAAGACGTTACGGACGCCCGGTCAGGCATCGAATCCACGAAACGCCTAGTCCGCGGCGAGCGGCAGGCATCGGTAACCGGGCGGGCCGGGCCTGGTCGCCGCAGGTCGTGCTGTGCGCGCGCCACGAAGGCCGCGCGCTTCGCGAGGCGGCCCGCAGGACTAGGACTAGGAATTTCCGGGATACGAGCCGCTTCGGTGTCCGTGCTCTGCGGACGGTGGATCGCGAAGGTCGAGAACAACCTCCAAACCCCGTGGTCACGAGCCACCGCCTCAGCCGAACCCGGTGCCGTGCCCGGAACCCTCCGGGCAGGACTAGGGAATCAGTGGATTCGACCGGAGTGCCGCGCTCGGCACTATTCAGGTGGAAGCACAGCACACCCACGCCAGATATAGGTGACGGACATGAAGCAAGCACAGCTAGGACCGGGTTGCCTGCCCCGGGCGGCCGCAGAAGCGCCGGCAGGTATCGAGCTGCGCCACTTGCGTTACTTCGTAGCCCTCGCTGACGCGGGTAGCTTCACGCACGCGGCGGAGCGGATGTTCATCGCCCAGCCGACCCTGAGCCAGCAGATCCGGCGGCTGGAAGAGATCGTCGGCACCCCGTTGCTGCAGCGCCGGCGCGAAGGCCTGAGGCTCACGAAGGCGGGCACCGTATTGCTGGACGCGTCCAGGAACGTGCTGTCTCTCGTGGATCACGAGGTGAGCCGGACCCGGCAGGCGGCAGGCCTGGGTCGGCAGCGCCTGCGCGTGGTCGTGCCGCCTGGTCTGCCGGATGCGCTGGCGGTGGAAACCGCGTCTGCGCTGCGGTCGGTGGCGGCCGCCGCGGACGTGGACGTCGACTGGATGGAAACGCCGCTCGACGCCGAGTTCTCCTTGATCCGCCAGCACCGGGCCGACGCCGGCCTGGGCTGGCTGACCACCAAGCCCGAGGCGTTGGCCGCCCCGCTCGACGTCATGAGCCTGGGGGAGTTCGAGCCCGACGTGTGGATCCCTTCCTCGCACGCAGCGGCACGTCGCGCAAGCATCAGCCTCGACGAGATCGTCAGCATGGACGTCATCCACGGGCCGCGCCGCCACGAGCCGGGGACTTACGAGGCCTGGACCAGGGTTCTGCGGACCGTGGATCCGCACTTCGAGTTCACCGATCCGCCGTTCCGGCATTCGCTGCCCATGGCTCTCGCCTTCGCCGCGACCGGGGACCGGCCTACCGCGGTACTGACCGGCCCCAGCGTCATCGCCGGGACCCGGCCCGGGCTGATCCGGCTGCCCCGGTCGACGGGCATCCACGACATGGTCCGGGTCAGTATCGAAAATCATCCGCTGACCGCGACGGCGTCCTTGGTGTGGAACGGCGACCTGCCCCGCCCGCTCCAGCAGATCCTCTTCGAGACGGCGGATGGCGTGACGTCGCCGACCCTGGCTCGACGTGACGGGCTGGTCTCGTGAGCATGTTGCCTGCGGCCGGACATTTCTAGTCCAGCTCCCGCTGGTATCGGATTCTAAGAAGAAAGGAACCTGTCGTGTTCAAGTCCTGGTCCACCTCACTCATCGTCCGGGGGGTTCTCGCCGTCATCGTCGGGATCATCGCCATCGCGTGGCCGGGCGTGACGGTCCTCGCACTGGTCATCCTGTTCGCGATCTATGCGTTCATGGACGCTGGCCTGCAGGCGGCGCGGGCGTTCAGCAGCGACGGCGCGGGGCCGGTCATCGGTCACCTGCTGCTGGGGCTGGTCGATCTGGCCGCGGGGATCGTGGCCCTGGCCTGGCCCGGCCCCACCGCGCTGGTTCTGGTGATCGTCGTGGCGGTCTGGGCGTTCGTCAGCGGCTTCTTCGAGCTGTTCGCCGCGTTCGCCAGCGGGGAGACCGCCGGGACGCGGGCGATGTTCATCCTGGCCGGATTGGTGTCCATCGCGTTCGGCGTCGTGCTCGCCGCCCGTCCCGGCATCGGCGCCGTCACCCTGGCCCTGCTCTTCGGGCTGTACAGCCTGATCTACGGGGTCTCGCTGATCGTGCTGGGCGTCCAGGAGCGCAGCACTGGCGACAGCCTGCACTCGTTCATGACCGGCGCGGCCTGACCCGCGAGCCGTAGCGGACCTACGATGCCGCACATGAGCCGCCCGGCGTGGCCAGCGCGGGACCTCACCGAACCAGCGGATCTGCGGGTGGGCATCCGCCCCGGCACCCCGCCGGTCGTCGAGATCTGCGGGGAGATCGATATCCAGTCCGCCTCGCAACTACGGGACGAACTGCTCCAGGTGGTGAGCAGCCACGGGCCGCAGCTGGCCCTCGATCTCCGCGGCGTGACGTTCCTCGATTGCGCGGGCGTCAACGTGCTCCTGGCGACACGCCGCCGGGCCCGCCTCGAGGACGGATGGGTCCGGGTCACCCGGGCATCGCCCCGGGCGCGGCGCACGATCTCGCTGCTCGGCCTGCAAGAAGTGTTCGGCCTCAGCGCCTCAGTGCCCGCCTGATCCGGGCGACCCTGATCCGGCGTTAGGCGATCTCGTGGTCCGACGCACCGCCCGCCGCGAGGCCCGCGACGCGGGCCTTCTGCGGGGTAAGGCAGAAGATGGTCGCCGGGATGCGGGCCCGGGTCCGCTAGCCGGTCGCCCGCAGCCCTGTCGCCGCCTGCTCAGCGAACCGGCCCGCGCCATCGCGGCGAACATGTCCTGCGCGGCGCGCAGCTCTTTGCCAGCGTCCCGCCGCCGCTTGGCTCGCCGCAGCCACTGGCCGTAGAGCAGATGCGTGCGCGCGAGGTCCACCGTGATCCGGCTTTGGGTCGGCTGGCGGAACGATTCCAGGTACGCGCCCTCGGCATGCTCGCCCTCGTTAAGCGGAAGTTGCGCTCGCTGACACGTAGCGAGGCGGTAAAGGCGATGCTCCAGATGAGTACCGGGGTCATGGACACGCGGCACCACGCGTGAATACCTCACTGGTCTCGTTAACCCCATCAGCGTTGGCAAAATAAGCTCACCGGTGCGAGAAAGGCGAGATTATCGCGGAACATCCGGGGGGGCTATGTGAGCGCTCCGAAATAACCTGAGTTTCCGGCGTGTCGTGAACGCCGATGTGTCACTCCGCCCGTGATGTCCGGTCTGGGCGGTGGTGCCGCACCGCTGTCCGCGGCGGGCGCGTCCGCGGCCAGCGGCCAGCCGGAAGATCGCGGGCATTACCCGCGTGATAGGGGGCTTTATCAAATCCACCAGCCCGGCCAGCTCAGCACGCCGACTCACGATCGAAGCCACGTTCGCCCTGTGACTCAGCATAAGCGCAAGCCGCGCCTCGTGACCGCATCCCCGGAGCGGGCTATGGCAAATGGGCATCCGTCGGCCTAGGGGCCAGCGCGGCTATGCGAACCAGGACCTTGTGCGATCAATGCCGCGCGATGTGCGCTGAGCCTTCGCCGGAACCGCCCGGGGATACCGGCCTCTGGAGCTCGCTCCCGGGGCCGGAATTGCAGCGCCCCTCACGCCGTACTGGCCTGGGGTGTTTGCGGTGCCGCTTTGGCGGTGCGCTTCTGCAGTAGCCCCGCCAGGAGCAGGACGACGATGGCGATTGCGACGCCGACGAAGGTGAACAGCACCCGCCGTCCCTCGTCGGCCAGGTTAGACGGGTGGGGCAGGTCCAGGGCGATGAGTACGGCGCCGGCGGATGCTGCGCAGTACCAGGCGTAGTTCACGCCCCGGATCGACCCCGCCACCGCGGCGAGGACAACGATGACCACTTCCAGCGCGTATTTGTTGTGGACGGTCAGCAGGAACAGGGTAGCCACCGCGGCGCCTATTATCGTCCCGGCCACGCGCTGCTCGCCCACCAGCATGGACTGCTGCAGGCTGGGCTTCATGGCCACGATGGTGGCGAGGGGCATCCAGTCGGCATTCGGCAGGTGCAGCCCGAAGGCAATCGCGACGGCGCCCGCTAGGGCGATGGCACGGATCAGCGCGAACAGGATTATGGGCCTGGTCAGCTTGACCGGTGAGGTATCCCCGGGGATCTCGGGGACAGGCGAGGGCTCCGCGGTCCGCCCGCGCGCCAGCCACACGATGCACGTGAAAGCGATCCAGAGGGCCGATCCGATGAGCCAGGCCAGCGCCTGCGCCCAGGCGTTGGGGTGGATGTGGTCAGCGCGGTAGGCATCGGGCAAGGTGATGGCGATGATGAACCAGACGTTGAGCAACGTTGCCTGAGCGAATCTGTGCACGCCGAATTTCACCGCCAGCCCGCCCAGCAAGGTGACCACGAAGGCCGCAAGCACGACGAACCCCCAGGCCTGGCCACCGACGCCGAATCCCAGGGCCGTCAGCAGCGCGCCGGCCACCCCGGTCAGCGCCATGGGCGGCACCCGGTCCGCGTACTCACCGCCAGGGTCGCTCAGCCCCACGAACATCGCCCCGAATGACACGCTGAGCCAGTACTGGTCCTGATGGATCAGGCCAAGGACGACGAGCGGCAGCAGCAGGACCACTGCGATGGCGACGCCCCTCGCAATGTTGAGCCCTTGCCGGTTGAGTTCGAACACCTTCGCCAGCTGGGTCATGGTCTTTCCTTTCTCGGGGTCACTGCGGTAGCTGCTCTGGCTGGGCAGATGTCCCATTAGGTGGGCAGGCGCGACGGCCCGGGCCCTCCGGCGGAGGTGCCGCCGCGGATAAACAGGACCACTACGACGAGGTCGCCGAGGCGGCCCGCCAGGCCCTGGATCGCGGCGGCCTGGGCGGCCACGACGGTGATCAGCGGGGCGAGTGGCCAGACGATCCAGAACTTGCCGGTGGCGTACCCCTGGAGCCACAGGGGCACGATCAGGCCCGCGCCGATCGCGAACCCGGCGAGGATGGGCGCGCGCCAGCGGCCGGCATCGTCTTGATGCCGTCCGATTGCGCTGATCCGGGCGTGGCAATGCACCCGTGCTGTTGTCCGCTGAGACCCCATGGCGCCAGTCCAACTCCCTGCCGGGTGACTTGGCTTCACCCGGACAGGGTGGCTGTCCCGCTGGCCGGGAGGAGTTTCAGCGGCCTGGGGGATCGGTAGTGACGGACCGCGTGAACGTGTCACGCTGGCGCCCGGACCGGGATCCGGATGCCGGGGCCGGCTGGGTCGTCCGTCGCATCATCTCCGGACGATGCGGAAGGACCCGGACGGGATTGCTTGCTGCCGGTCAGAGCAGGCCGAGCAGGTGGGCCCGCTCGACCGTGGCCGCGCGGGAGGAGACCCCCAGTTTGGCGTAGATGCTCTTCAGGTGGGTCTTGACCGTGTTCACCGACATCAGGCATTCGCGTGCGATCTCGGCGTAGGTGAGGTGAGAGGGCAGGAACCGCAGCACCAGTAGCTCTCGCTCGGTGAGGATCGCCGCCGGCTGGCGGGGCGCGCCGCGGGACCGGGGAGGGGAACCGAGCGCCACCGACAAAGTGGTGCCGGACTCGGTCCCGAGCGATTCCGCGGCCGCCCGGGCCAGGCGGGCCACCGCCGGGCCCTCTTCGAGGAAGACCCGGACCAGGCGCTCGGGGGCCGCGAGCTGGACCGCAGCCATCACGTGTTCTCTTGGATCTTCACCGGACTCGATGGCGGCGCGGGCCAGGAGCAGCTCACCGGTCAGCCGGTCGCGCATAATCGCTAGGCTGGCCCGCCGGAGCCGGGCCCGCACCGCATCGACGCGGCCGCGGGCCAGGTCCAGGCGGGCCCGCAGGAGCGTGTGCGCCGGGGTGCCCTCGGGAAGTGTGGTGATCAGTTCCTCAGCCTGGGGTGCCTGGCCCGCCTGCAGGTGCCAGCGGGCGGCAGCCGCATCGACCAGGTGCCGCAAGGCCGACCGCGGGATATGGTCGATGAGCTTGCCGGCCTCGTGCAGGATGGCGAACACGTCGTCGAAATCGTCCAGCGCGGCGGCCACCCGTGCCTTCTCCAGCCGGAGCAAGACCCAGTAGACCCGGGCAGCCGGGTTGGCCAGGAGGATCTCGTCCACGCGCCGGAACGTCCCAATCGCGTCCGCGAGCTCGTTACGGTCAATGAGAACTCCCGCCAGCACCAGATGGGCCTCCCCCGCGCCCCCGTGGGTGTCCAGGCCGAACGCGTGAGCCGCCTGCAGAGCAGCCGTAGCCTGACGTTCGGCTTCACAGAGCCTGCCCTGCCGCAGCGCGATGCGCGCGGCCAGCGTCGGCGTGAGCACAAGCGCCGCGATCTCATCGCCCGGGCTGCCGGCCCGCAGAACTGAGCCGGCCTGATCGGGCTCATCGACCAGCAGGTAGCCGCGGACCAGGTTCATCCGCACGCGTCCGCCGAGGGGACCGAGGTCCAGGCCTGCCTCGACCGCCTCGACCGCCCGGCGGCCGGCGTCGATCTCATCGCCCGCCCCTGCGGTGACCGTGAACATCAGAAGCCGGAGCGTATCCAGGGTCGCGGCGTCCTGCGCCCGTGGCTCAGGCTCATCGGCGATCCGCGCCTGTGCGCGCTGGACCCAGGCCTGGGCCTCGGCCAGCTGACCGGTCATTCCCAGCACCAGGGCGTAGGTGAGCATCCGGGAGGCTGATTCGGTCACCAGCTCGCGCGGGAACAAGTTGACGAATGCCACGATGCCCGGAATATCGGCCAGATCATACCGGCGGTACGCCGCCTCGAACACGATCGAGAAGGCCTGGCCGGTGTCACCGGCGGCGAGCAGGCAGCGGACCGCGCCGGGCGCGTCGCCCCGCGCCTGCAGGATCCCGGCGGCCAGGCGATTCAGGCCTTGCACTTCTTCCGGGCGGTGCAGCTGCAGCTCCGAGCGCAGCATCTCGGCCAGCAGCGGGTGATACCGCCAGGTGTCCCGGCCCGGTCCCGTCGCCATCACGAACTTCAGGTCGGCCTCCATCCGCCGGAGCACTTCGGCGCTGTCGCTGCGCCCCGACAAGGCGTCGCACAGCTCCGCGTCCAGGACGTCGGCGACCGACGTCCGCAGCAAGAACTCCGACTGCTCCTTCGGGGCGCGGTGCAGTAGCTCGTCGGCGAGCAGATCGGCCACTACCGGGGTCCGCCCGGAGAACTCGGCCACTGCGGCCGAGACGTCGGCGCGGTCCGTGAGCCCGGCGGCGGCCAGGCGCAGCCCGGCCACCCAGCCCTCGGTGCGACGCCACAGCCTCTCGACGTCACTTACGGTGAGGCGGTACTCGCCGAGCGCGGTGAACAGCTCGGCGGTCTCGGGCAGCGTGAGCGCCAGATCGCGCTGGCGGACCTCGGCGAGCCAGCCCCGGCCCCGCCACCGGCTGACCGGCAGGTCCGGGTCGACCCGGCTGGTCAGCAGCATCCTCGAGCGTCCGGGAAGGTGCTCGACGACGAAGCCGAGATCCTCGGTGATCTGCGGGCTCCGCAGGTGATGCACGTCGTCGAGCACGATGACCAGCGGATCGGTGACGGCGGACCACGCGGCCAGCAGCCGGCTGAGGAACTCCGGCGGCAGCCGGTGCACGTCGGTTGCCGACGCCGCGGCCTGGGCGAAGGCACCCGGGACCGCGCGCTCCAGGGCCAGGACGAAGGCGAGCCAGAAACGCTCCGGCCGGTCATCGCCGGCGTCTAGTGTCACCCACTCCCGGGCGACCGGATCCAGGGTACCGAACCACTGCGCGACGGCCACGGTCTTCCCGGTGGCCGGACCGCCGGTCACCAGCGCCACCCGCCAGTCGGGCTGAGCCAGAACCTCGCCCAGGCGCGGACGGGCAACCGCCCGGACCGGTACGGCCGGGCACCCGAACTTCGAGAGCGGAACCGGAAGCGGGCCGCCCCCGGGAACGACACCCGCGCGCACACCACCCATTAACTGCGATCCAATCATGCCGGGCTCTGAGGTGCCAGGGACGAAAGTCGCATCCGGCATCTGGCCCGGGCTCCGGATCGGGTCACTCCTGCTATACCGGGGGCCTGGCCGGCGCACCCGGACAGGGTGAAGGCAACTCACCCTGTCCGGCGGTTGGCTGCAGGGGTGATGAGGTATGGAAAATGACCGAGGGCACCTACGTGGTCATCGTTCGCGGTGTCGCGGGTCCCGCGGTGCGGGCAGTCTTCGACGACGTGGCGGTGAGCGCGGCGGGCGATACGACGGTGCTGCGGCGCGCCCGAACCGACCAGGCGGCCCTGCACGGCCTCCTGCAAAGGATCCAGGACCTCGGGCTCGAACTCCTCGACGTTCACCTGGAACCGGCTGAACCGGCATGAGGCACCAGGTGGCCCGGCCCGCGGATCTGCGATGTATCCGGCCCCGACGATGACAACTCACCACGCGGCACCGTGCGCCGGAGGCCGGCGCCGACGTCGCGACCTGCTTGCGGTCGACGGCGCCCTGTCAGCCGATGTCACCGCGCCGGCCGCCAACGAGGCCGCGAAGCTGCCTGCAGGGCCGGCGATGGTCGTGGACGACTTCGACCACGCGGCGCCCGCGGTCTCCGGGAACACGATCGATCTCGTCGGGCGCTGGCTGGCATTTCTCAGCGGTGAGGGCGAGGCGCCCTCACCGCGGCCGGACACAAGGGCCCGGCCCGTACCCCAGCATGTGATCTCAAACGGCCAGCGGCTATCAGGCCGCTGGCCGGGGAGGGAGCCGGGAGGTCCGGATGCCGACAGAAGTTGCCGAACGGGTGCCGGCCCGCGCCAGACGGCTGGCAGTTTCCGCCGGCGTTCCGATCGTGGCGGCTAAGATCACCGCGCCGGGCGTGCCGGATTGGGTGGTGCCGCGGCGGCGGGTCACTGAGCTGATCGCCCAGGGGACGCGGTGGTGCCCGCTGACCGTTCTCACCGGCTCTGCGGGCGCGGGCAAGACAATGGCCCTGGCGTTGTGGGCGGCAGCCGAACCCGGGCCGGTGGCCTGGGTCAGTGTGGATGAGTTCGACAACCGGCCAGGGGTCTTCTGGGCCAACGTGGTCGCGGTGCTGGGCCGGTCCGGCGTGGCCCTGCCGGCGGCGTTGCCCGCCGCGCGGGGACGGGACGCCGGGCACGTGTTCTTGCTGTGGCTGGCGGCGGCGCTGGCGGCCCAGGACCCGCCGGTGACGCTGATCCTGGATGACCTGCACCTGCTGACCGGCCCCGAGGTGCTGGACGGGCTCGACTACGTGCTGCGGAACACCGGGCCGGGACTGCGGCTGGTGGCCTCCGCGCGGACGGACCCGCCGCTGCGGGTGCACCGGTACCGGCTGGCCGGGCAGCTGGCCGAGATCGGGGCCGGCGACCTGGCGTTCACCGTCGCCGAGGCCGGGGAGCTGCTGGCCCGGCACGGCGTCACGCTGCCGGCGGGCTCGCTGGAGGGCCTGACGCGGCGGACCGAGGGCTGGGCGGCCGGCCTGCGCCTGGCCGCAATATCGATGCGCACTCATCCCGACCCTGGCCAGTTCGTCACCGAGCTGACCGCCGACGGCAGCGCCGTGACCGGCTACCTAGTGGCGGAGGTCCTGGACCCCCAGCCGCCCGCGGTCCGCGACGTTCTGCTGAACACGTCCATCCTGGAGCAGGTCAGCGCCGAGGCCGCCCGCGAGCTGACCGGCAACGAGCAGGCCGCGGCCATCTTGTCGGCCCTGGCGCGCGCGAACGCGTTCGTGCAGCCGGCCGGGTCCGGGTGGTACCGGTACCACCCGTTGTTCGCCGAGGTGCTGCGCCTGACGCTCAACCGCGAGGACCCGGGCCGGACGGCCCTGCTGCACCGGCGGGCGGCCCGGTGGTACGAACGGAACGGCCAGCTAACCGAGGCGGTGCGGCACGCCGCCCAGGCCGGCGACTGGCCGCTGGCCGCCAGTATCGTCATCGACCAGCTGGCGATCGGCGAGATCATCGAGCCGCGGGGAAGCCCGTCCCTGGCCGGCCAGTTCCGGGGCATGCCGCACGGCCAGGCCTGGACCGCACCTGCGCCGCACCTGGTTTCCGCCGCGGTGGCGTTGTCCGCTGGCCGGCGCGAATCTTCCACCGCCGCGCTGGATGCCGCCGAAGGCATCCTGGCGCACCTTCCCGCCGATCAAGAGGTGGCGGGCCGGCTGGCCGCCGCGATGATCCGCCTCACCGCCTCGATTAGCAGCGGGGACCTGATGGCGGCCGCGGCGGCCGCTGACCGTGCCGAGGTGCTGGTCGGCAGGATCCCGGGCGGCCAGCTCGCCCGGCGCCGGCAAATCCGGGCCCGCGTGCTGTCCGCCCGCGGAGTTGTCGAGCTGTGGTCAGGCCAGCTCGACGAGGCGGCCCGCATCCTCGAGTCGGAGGTGGCCGCCGAGACCGCTTCCGGCGGGGAGGGCGAACCAGCCGACTGCCTGGGGCAGCTGGCGCTGGCAGAGGCCTTGCGCGGCCGGCTCCGCCGCGCGGCCACACTGGCCGCCCAGGCGACCGCGGCCCGAACGACCGGCCAGCAGCGCCCGCCCGTCCCGCACCCCGGCGCCGCGGCCCTGGTCGCACTCGCCTGGGTGCACCTAGAACACTATGAGCTGCGCGAGGCGTACACCCGGCTCAAGCAGGCCGACGCCGCCCTCGACGGAACCCCGGACAAACTGACCGAGGCGGTAGCCAGGCTGGTAGCGGCGTACGGTGCCCTAGCCGAGGGACGTGCAGCAGCGGCCGCCCAGATCATAGCCAAGGCACGATCCGGGTGGCCTGTTCCGGCCTGGCTCGACCACAGGCTGAGCCTGGCCGAGTCACGGGCCTGCGCGGCGGCCGGCGCCATCCCGGCCTCACTGGCTGCAGCCGAACGCGCCGGCCGTGACACCTCGCTGGAGGCCGCGGTCACCCTCGCGCACGCGTGGGCGACCGCCGGACACGGCGAAAACGCACGGCGTGTGCTCGCGCCCGTGCTAGCGGTTCTTAGCGGGGCGCCCGAATGGGTGCGCCTGCAGGCGCGGCTGGTTGACGCCCGGCTCGGCTACGACTGCGGTGACCGCGCGCAAGCCCGCCGCTCACTGGCGTCCGCGCTGCGGCTAGCCAGACCTGAGCAGCTCAGGCTGCCATTCGCCTTGGAGCGTAGCTGGATCGCGCCGGTACTGCAGCGTGACCCGGAACTAGCCCATGCCCACCGGGGCCTGCTCGCACCAGCCCTGCGCCACGACCAGCTCCCGGCTCCGCAGCGCGCCCCGAACCAGGCCGCGATTCTGGCGGCCGAGCCGCTCACCGAACGCGAGCGGGAGGTGCTACGACACGTCTCAGGCCTGCTGACCAGCGCCGAAATCGCCAGCGAGATGCACATCTCCACCCATACCGTCAAGACGCACCTCAAAAACATCTGCCGCAAGCTGGCCACCACTCGCCGCGGCGAGGCGGTCCGCCGAGCCCGCCAGCTTGAGCTGATCTGATGTCACGTTGCCCGCGCCCGCGCACACGCCTCACCCCGGCTAGATGTCACGTGCGGCGTCCCCGCGCACGCCGTGAGCCACCCTGAAAGGAGGCCGGCCGTTATGACCGAGGACGAACGGCCTGGATCCCCCGCGGATAGCGGGCACGTGGAGAGTGCTTCGGCGGCTCCGCCGGGCAGCGCGACACCGGATGCCGGTGTGGCCCGATCGAGACGGCAGGCGCTGCGCGATAAGGAAACTACGGCCGTCCAACGGGTGAGAACCGGGAATCTGGCCACGATGTGGAGCGACCTCAACGCAGTCGACTTCATGAACAGCGCCCTTCAACTCTCTACGCTTATCCTTGTTTGCCTGTTCCCCTTCCTGCTGGTAATAGATGCGGCCGCCGGGGGAAACGTCGCACACACCATTGTCACCCGCCTCGGTCTTAACGCACAGGCCGCCAAGGACGTCGACGGCCTTATTTCGTCCGGGCACCAGGCGGTCGGGGCTCTCACTGTGGTCGGGGGCATAGTTCTGGTGCTCTTTGCCGCCGCCATCCCTGGCATCCTTCAGCTGTGGTACCAGAGGCTCTTCGACGTGACGCCTCCGCCTGAAGGGAAGAGACAAGCCATCATCCGTCTGGTCTGGATAGCGGGACTCGTTTGTTACATCTGGCTCCAGGTGCTGGCCGGCAGTCAGGTCGGCCCGGCTGGAGGTCACGTCATCATCTTCGTCCTTGAGCTCGTCATCGCGACGCTGTTTTGGTGGTGGTCCATGCACTTCTTGCTGCTCGGCAGCAGAAGCTGGCGCCTGCTGTTCCCTGGTGCCCTGGCCACAGCGCTCTACATCACCGGTCTCGCTGCTCGGCAGCAGAAGCTGGCGCCTGCTGTTCCCTGGTGCCCTGGCCACAGCGCTCTACATCACCGGTCTCGCCGTGGTCTCCTCCCTCCTGTTCTCCCAATCGATTATTTCGGATGACAACAGCTACGGCCCCATCGGCGTCGTGATGGTGCTCTTGGAATACTGCATCGGGTACGGGGTTTGCCTCCACCTCGGAGCTGTCGTCGGCCGCATGTGGAACGAACGTCACACGCCCGCCAAGGAGATGACCTGAGGTGGCCGGCGCCGGTGCGCTGACCTGGACGATCCGGCGGTGGGACCATACCCAGGGACTCGGGCAGTGGCGTCGCCGCGAGGATGACGGATTTGCCCGCATCGCCGGCCCGCTGAAAGACCGCCGGGTTGCGGATTCGGGGAAAGCGCCGGGATAAACCGGCATGGAGGAGGAGATGAAAGAGCTCTACGCCGAAGGACTAGCGATCCACGGCGGCCCTGAGTCATGCGTCGACGACCCGCGAGGGCGTGGC
>Ga0074046_10002736_pt1 | contig 15068 bp, 14 predicted proteins | sample BogForMeECP23OM3_FD_94441 | JGI IMG/M metagenome (GOLD analysis project Ga0074046, IMG submission 94441) | Bog forest soil microbial communities from Calvert Island, British Columbia, Canada - Bog Forest MetaG ECP23OM3 | ecosystem: Environmental > Terrestrial > Soil > Wetlands ...
GAAATTCCGCGCGGTCACAAGTTTTTATATAAACAATAGCTGGAAGTACTTTTCCACCCTGAGAGATTTTTTTTCGTCATATTTTTCTGTTTCATCAGATCCCTGGAACCACTATGGTTTTCAATGGGCATAAATACTCAAAACCAGCACGCTGGTAATGCGAATGCTCCGTACTCCAGGGTCAGGGGCATATCTCCAAAAGGCGGTCACGTTATGACCACAGGCACCATTCCGTCCATGATCAGAAAGCAGATCAAACCGGCAATCGTCATTTTTTTACTCCTCACGCTTGTCACGGGGATCGTGTACCCCCTGTTTGTCACCGGCATCGCACAAGTGATCTTCCCCGTACAGGCCAACGGGAACCTGATCGAACATAACGGCAAGATTGTAGGTTCGGCGCTGGTAGGCCAGCCTTTTGATTCCCCGGAATACTTCTGGGGCCGCCCCTCGGCAACATCGCCATTCCCCTACAATGCCGAAGCATCGTCAGGCTCGAATCTCGGGCCGAACAACCCTGCACTCATCGATGCCGTGAAAGCCCGCGTCGATGCCCTCCACGCCGCAGATCCGGGGAATACGCAGGCGATTCCCGTGGACCTGGTCACGGCATCCGCAAGCGGCCTTGACCCGGACATATCGATTGCAGCTGCCGAGTACCAGGTCCCCCGCATTGCGCGGGATCGGAACCTGAGCGAACAGGATGTCCATGCGCTGGTCGCGCAGCAGATCGAACCCCGCCAGTTCGGTATCTTCGGTGAGCCGAGGGTCAACGTCCTCTCCCTGAACCTCGCGCTCGACGACCTCAGTGCAGGGCGCATCACCGTTTCGTCGCAGCCATTGTCATGGTCCACCCAGCTCCAGATATATTTCCAGACCCCGATGTTCGGCATGCGCATGTCAGACTGGATCCAGCTGATCCTCTTCATTGTCATCATCGCTTTCTGCGTCGTCCCCCTCGGGGCATGGATGGCGAAAGTATTTACCGGTAAGCCCAATTTCCTGACACCGTTGAGCGACTTTGTCGAACAGAAATTCCTTGCGCTGGGGGGGGTGAACGGGACTGAGGAGATGGACTGGAAAGAGTTTGCCATCGCCCTCATGGTCTTTACGGTCCCCTGCATCCTCGTCGTATTCCTCCTCCAGCTCGTCCAGCAGTACCTCCCGCTCAATCCCGCCGGGCTCGGGCCGGTGCCATGGGACCTCTCCCTGAACACCGCAGTCAGTTTTGCCACCAACACCAACTGGCAGGCCTACGTGCCGGAAGTCACGGTCAGTTACCTCACCCAGATGGCCGGGCTCGCCGTCCAGAACTTCCTGTCTGCGGCAAAAGGCATGGCTGTGCTGATAGCGCTCATCTTTGCATTCTCCCGGCGATCGGGCACCACCATCGGCAACTTCTGGGTGCTCCTCATCAGGAGTGTCATGATCCTGCTGCCAATCTGCCTCGCGATCGCGCTCGTGCTGGTCTGGCAGGGCGTCCCCCAGACCTTCAGCGGCCCGGTCACCGTCCCGCTCCTCGACCCGGTGAATGACAGCAACGGGAATCTTGTCACTACCCAGACGATCCCGCTGGGGCCGGCTGCATCCCAGATCGCGATCAAGCAGCTGGGCACGAACGGGGGAGGATTCTACAACGCCAACTCCGCCCACCCGCTTGAGAATCCCACGCCGTTCTCCAACTTCCTTGAGACACTGGCTATCCTCTTCATCCCCACGGCACTCTGTTACACCTTCGGGAAGATGATCGGCTCGGGGCGCAAAGGGATCGCCCTGCTGATGGCGATGACCATCATCTTCCTGCCGCTTGCCGGAATAGCGATCTGGTCCGAGCTGGGCGGGAACCCGGCATTCACTCCACTGGGCATCGACCAGGACCCAGGGCATGCACAACCGGGAGGGAACATGGAGGGTAAGGAAGTCCGGTTCGGGATCGTCCCGTCGGCATTCTTCTCCGTGGTCACGACGGTCACCTCCTGCGGGGCGGTCGACTCGATGCATGATTCCTTCATGCCGCTTGGCGGATTGGTCCAGATGTTCGATATCCAGCTTGGGGAAGTGATCTATGGCGGAGTGGGATCGGGGCTCTACGGCATGCTCGTCTTTGCCATCATCGCCATGTTCATTGCCGGCCTGATGGTCGGGCGGACCCCGGAACTCTATGGCAAGAAGATCGAACAGAACGAGATGAAGCTCTCCACCATCATCATCCTGGTCCCGATCTTCCTGATCCTCATCCTCACGTCCCTTGCAGTACTGACTGATCCGGGCAAAGCCGGGGCGTTCAACCCGGGACCGCACGGGTTCTCCGAGATCCTGTATGCCTTCTCCTCTACATCCCAGAACAATGGGAGTGCCTTTGCCGGGATCAATGCTGACACACTCTTCTATAACCTCGCAGGAGCATTCGCCATGTTCGTAGGACGGTATCTCGTGATCATCCTGACCCTTGCCCTTGCCGGTGCACTCGTCACCAAGAAGATCGTCCCGGTCAGCGGAGGCACCCTGCGGGATCACCGCCCGCTCTTCATCATCTGGCTGGTGTTTGTCATCCTCATTATCGGGGGCCTGAGTTTCCTGCCCGCCCTTTCCCTTGGGCCTGTTGCAGAATTCCTGAATATGGCCGCGGGGGGGATGATCCATGTCTGAACATGGAAAGACACGAAATGTCTATGATACCCCGGGTCTCTACCGGAGGGCGGTCATCGATGCATTCATCAAACTGGATCCCCGCACCCTGATCCGGAACCCGGTGATGTTCACCGTGGAAGTCGGCAGCGTGATCACGACCCTGCTCTGGCTCCAGGCACTCACCGGAGCGGGGGAAGCCCCCGCCGGGTTTATCGGGGCGGTCTCGGCCTGGCTCTGGTTCACCGTACTGTTTGCGAACTTTGCCGAAGCCCTTGCGGAAGGCAGGGGAAAGGCACAGGCCGACTCCCTGCGTAAAATGCGGCAGGACACAGCGGCAAAAAAACTCCATCCCGGCCACGTGATCACCAAGGGGAGGGAGCCATCATCCCTCGATTATATTGAAGTCTCATCCTCCACGCTGCGCAAGTCTGATCTCTTCTATGTTAGGGCAGGCGACACAATACCGGTTGACGGGGAGATTATCGAAGGGATCGCATCCGTCAACGAGAGCGCCATCACCGGGGAGAGCGCGCCGGTCATCCGGGAATCCGGCGGGGATCGCAGTGCGGTCACCGGAGGGACCGCGATCCTGTCCGACTGGCTCGTTGTCAGGGTCAGCGCGAACCCTGGCGAAGGGTTCCTCGATCACATGATCAGCCTTATCGAGGGAGCAAAAAGGCAGAAGACCCCCAACGAGATCGCCCTCAATATCCTGCTCATCGGCTTGACCGCGGTCTTTATCCTTGTTTCCGCCAGCCTCTATGCCTTCTCGAAATACAGTGTCGGGGCTGCCGGTGCGGGCACTACCGTGACGATCACGGTCCTTGTCGCCCTTTTTGTCTGCCTCGCACCGACAACTATCGGCGGGTTGCTCAGTGCGATCGGCATAGCGGGTATGGACCGCCTGATCCAGCGCAATGTGATCACGACTTCAGGCCGGGCCATCGAGGCTGCCGGTGACGTGGATGTCCTCCTGCTGGACAAGACCGGGACCATCACGCTTGGCAACCGCCAAGCCGTGGAACTGATCCCGGTAGACAACAGCGATATCATGGATCTGGCCGAAACCACGCAGCTTGCCTCCCTTGCCGATGAGACGCCCGAGGGCCGGAGCATCGTTGTGCTCGTCAAGGAAAAATATAATCTTCGCGGCCGGTCGGTCGCGTCCACCGATGCCGGTACTGATACCCGGTTCATCCCGTTCACGAGCCAGACACGGATGAGCGGGGTTGATCAGGGAGAACTCCGCATCCGCAAGGGTGCAGCAGACGTCGTGTTCCGGTACATTGAATCGCAGGGCCACACCGTCTCCGACAATCTTCGCCAGGAAGTGGACACGATCTCCCGTGCCGGGGGTACGCCCCTCGTCGTGACGCGGAACGGACAGGCACTGGGCGTGATCCATCTCAAGGATATTGTCAAGGGGGGCATCAAGGAGCGGTTTGCCCAGCTCCGGAAGATGGGGATCAAGACCGTTATGATCACCGGCGACAACCGGCTCACCGCGGCAACCATCGCGGCTGAAGCCGGGGTGGACGATTTCCTTGCAGAGGCCACGCCCGAAAGCAAGCTCAAACTCATACGGGAGTACCAGACCGGCGGGAGGATGGTCGCGATGACCGGGGACGGCACCAACGATGCCCCTGCGCTCGCCCAGGCGGATGTTGCGGTTGCGATGAATACCGGCACCCAGCCGGCCCGGGAAGCGGCAAATATGGTCGACCTGGACTCCAATCCCACAAAACTGATCGAGATCGTGGAGATCGGAAAACAGCTCCTGATGACCAGGGGGTCACTGACCACCTTCTCTATTGCCAACGATGTAGCGAAGTATTTCGCCATCATCCCGGTCGCATTCGCCTCTACCTATCCCTCCCTTGCCTCTCTCAATGTGCTCGGGCTGCACAACGGTATCCTCTCGGCGGTGATCTTCAACGCCATTATCATCGTCCTCCTCATCCCGCTCGCCCTTCGGGGCGTAAAATACCGGGCCATGTCGGCTGAAGAGGCGCTGCGCAACAACATCCTCATCTATGGCGTCGGAGGGCTTATTGCCCCGTTCATTGGAATAAAGATCATTGATATGCTTCTGATAGTGCTGGGAGTACATTGATGTTGCTGATGCTGCCCGGAGTGTGACGCGCTACCCATGGCCGTCCCCTTAGAATGCCGCCCCGACCCGGACACCCTCCTCGCCCACGTCCAGGGCGAAGAGCGGCAGAAGCACCGGGGCAGCCTCAAGATTTTCCTGGGATACATCGCTGGCGTTGGCAAGACCTACGAGATGCTGAAAGCAGCGCACCTCCGAAAAAACGAAGGAATTGATGTAAAGATCGGTTATGTTGAAACTCATGGCAGGCCGGAGACCGAAGCGCTGGTAGAAGGCCTCCAGGCAGTTCCCCGGAAGGAGGTGGAATACCGGGGCGTGAGAATCCCGGAGATGGATCTCGACGCGATACTTCAGTGCCATCCGGGGCTCGTGCTCGTGGACGAGCTCGCCCATACCAATGCCCCGGGGTCACGCCACCCCAAACGCTACCAGGATGTCGAGGAACTGCTCGACGCGGGGATCGATGTCTATACGACCCTGAATGTCCAGCATGTCGAGAGCCTCAATGACGTGGTCGCCCAGATCTCCGGGATCATCGTCCGGGAGACCATTCCCGACCGGGTGATCGACGAGGCTGCCGAGATCGAGCTCGTTGACCTCGCCCCGCCGGAACTGCTCCAGCGGCTCAGGGAAGGTAAAGTGTATGTCCCTGACATGGCACAGCGGGCGATCGAGCAGTTCTTCAACGAGGGAAACCTCTACGCTCTGCGGGAGCTGGCCCTCCGGCGCGCCGCTGAACGGGTCGATAACCAGATGCTTGCCTACATGCAGACACGGGCAATACCCGGCCCATGGGCCGCGAGCGAACACCTGCTGGTCTGCATCGGACCAGGGCCGCTCTCGGAGAGGCTTGTCAGGACCGCACGCCGCCAGGCTGACCGCACGAATGCCTCCTGGAGCGCGATCTACATAGAAACGCCCTCCCACCACCGCCTGTCCAAGGAAGGAAAGGAACAACTCTGGCGCACCCTCCAGCTCGCGGAGAAACTCGGCGCCACGACTGCCACCGTCTTCGGGCTCAACGTAGCGTCCACGGCCCTTGATTATGCCCGCAGGCACAATGTGACCAGGATCATTATCGGCAAGACCCTGCGGGCGCGGTGGAAGGAGTATCTTTATGGTTCAGTTGTCGACCAGCTCATCCACAACAGCGGCCCCATTGATGTGTACGTGATCAGCAGCGGCAAGGATATCCAGGAAGTGCCGGTGGAGATGGAGCCGCTTCTCCCGGCAACCCTGCCAAAGGACTACATGGCGAGCTTTTTCCTGGTCGTAGGTGTCACCGTCATCGGGTGGCTGATCCACTGGGTTATATCACCGACAAACCTAGCCATGCTCTACCTGCTGGCTGTTGTGGCGGTCGCGTGGCGGAGGGGTCTCCGCCCCGCCATCTTTACCAGTATCATCGGGGTCCTCGCGTTTGATTTCTTCTTCACCTCCCCCCACCTGGAATTCAGGCTCTCGGACACGGAATACCTGATCACGTTTGCCGGGATGATTATTGTGGGTGCCGTGATCAGCCTTCTCGTTGCACGGGCCCGCGAACACGCCGATGCTGCCCAGATCCGGGAAAAAGAGACCGGCACGCTCTATGCCCTTTCCCAGGACCTCGCAGTGGCTGTCACGACTGACGCAATAATCAACGCAGTCCGGAAGCATATCACCGAGATCTTCCAGTGGGATTCGGTGTTTCTTCTTCCCCGGGAGAACAGCCTGATCGTACATTCGGCCAGCGAGAGTCTGGTCCTCGACGGGGATGACATTGCCGTTGCAACATGGGCGTACCAGCACGGGGCCATTGCCGGTTACGATACCGACACCCTCCATGGATCGCGGCTGCGGTACATCCCACTCCAGGGCACGCAGGGGGTCGTCGGCATCATGGGTGTCAAGCCCACCGAATTGAACGGTGTCATTACTCCTGAGCAGTCAAGGATCCTGACCGCCTTTGCCAACCAGACGGCTCTCGCCCTTGAACGGGTGAACCTGACCATCACGAGGAGATAGGAAAAGGTGAGAGTGGTGCATTCCACAGATCGTGTCTCAGGTTACGATTTTTTTGAAATTAAAAAGCATCGACTCTTTAGAAACGAACATGAACGAAGTTTGCACACGAACGATGAAAATCGCTAAAAGGATCGGTATTTGCGAGGGTTCCCCGCCTCAGGGCCCCTACGGGGCACGGCGGGGCAAGGAGTTTTTTTCAGTCACTGATCCGCCGCGGGGAGTCAATCGTCGCATCAGCGAGGATTGGCTGAAGAAGAACTCATCAAAGTTCTTCGACTGCGGCGGCGTTCATCCCAAAGAATACAGAGGAATTTTGAACCGAAAGACAGATGAGGATCTACTTACTCTTTCCTGAACCGTGCGGGTGTTCACCGGGCACCCAGCGGTCCCCCTCCCTGCGGAGCTCTTTTTTCCAGACGGGGACACCCTTTTTTATCTCTTCGATGATGTAGCGTGAACCCGCATACGCTTCCGGACGGTGGCCGGCACTGACGACAATGATCAGGATGTTCTCCCCAACCGAAAGCCGGCCAATCCGGTGAACGATATCGACGTGGAAAAGGTCATGGAGCCTCGTTGCATCCTCCGCAATCTTCTCGAGTTCCCGGCGTGCGACCTCCTCGTACGCCTCGAGCTCCATCTCACGGATATCATCGTCACGGACAACCCCGTCAAACACGACAACGGCCCCCGTACCCGCCCGCTTCGCGTCGTTGATCAGCCTGCCGATATCGACATCTTCGTGCTGGATGGCAATCATGATACCCCGGTTCTTCATCCTCCGGCGACAGGGGGAAATACCGCAATCTCGTCGCCATCTGTCACCGTGAGCGTGACTGCATCGGACGCCTCAAGCCGCTTCCCGTTCAGCATCAGGATGACAAACTCCCGGAAATTGCCGTTCCCGTCAAAGATGGCATCATATCCTTCCCTGTTCTTCTTTGCAATGTCCTTTACCAGACTCGCAAAGACTGTCCCGCTCTCTGGTTCTGCAAGAATATCCGTCCCGAGCAGTTCCCGGAACCGGGCAAAAAACCGTACCTTGACTGTCATCTCTTTCTCCCCGTTGTTGTCTTTCTGGTATTCTTCTCGCCGCATACCGGACAGGCCGGGTTTCTCTCAACGCAGATCTCCTCCGCACGTGCTTCCAGGCCGTCCCAGAGGAAGAGCCGGTCTGTCAGGAGCCTGCCTTCGTGGGTGAGATATTTCAGTACTTCTGTTGCCTGCACCATCCCGATGAGCCCGGGGGTCACCCCGACCACCGGGAAGACTTCCTTTGGAGGAGCGCTCGGGAAGATGCACCTGAGACACGGGGTTACCCCCGGGAGGATGGTCGTTGCCTGCCCGTATAACCCGCGTATCGCGCCATGGAAGAGCGGGATATTCTTTGTTATTGCCGCTTCGTTGAGGAGGTAACGGGTGGGAAAATTGTCCATCGCGTCCACGATGCCATCGGCACTGCCGGCAAGACTGAGGACATTCGTTTCGTCGATTGTGGTATCGATGACCTTCACCCGGATATCCGGGTTGATCTCGCGAAGTTTCTCTCCTGCAGAAGAGGTCTTCTTCTTCCCGATGTCCCGGTCATAGTGCAGGATCTGGCGGTTGAGATTGGTCTGGTCCACGACATCCATATCGGCAAGAGTGATCGTCCCGACGCCTGCAACCGCGAGGTAGATGGATATGGGACAGCCCAGTCCCCCGGCGCCAGCGATAAATATTTTTGATTTTTTCAGCTTTTCCTGCCCTTCTTCACCGAAGAGCAGGATCTGTCGTTTATACCGATCGAGTTCGCGTTGGGATAACATGTTTCACCTGACTTCAGCCGGGATGTCCGAAATTACTCCGGACGGGGCGTCCGGGTCAGTTTCCAGAGATCTTTGTTTCATCATTGCCGGGAGGATTATTTATTGAATTTCGTTTCGGCAAATTTTTCCTGGTCTTCAGCTTCACGATGATATGCTGCAAAATACCCTTCGGACACCGCGGGTGTATCACTCCGCGGGAAACGATCCGGCGGCCAATGCTTGCAGGTCAGGTCTTCCTCGTGGTCGTGGGGATGCGGGTTCTTCTCCTCCCATTCGGGTAGCCCGTGTCTCTTCCGGTAATCGTTGATTGCCTTGTGGATGCCTTCCTCCGCAAGCACCGAGCAGTGCATCTTGATCGGCGGGAGTCCCTCGAGGGCTTCTGCCACCGCCTTGTTGGACACGTCCCATGCTTCCTCCAGGGTCTTTCCCCGGACCAGTTCGGTTGCCATGCTGCTGGACGCAATTGCAGCACCACACCCGAATGTCTTGAATTTTGCGTCGGTGATGATATTATTCTCGATCTTCAGAAAGATCTTCATGATGTCCCCGCAGACCGGGTTCCCGACTTCCCCGACTCCGTCGGGATTCTCTATCTCGCCCACGTTGCGGGGGTTCTTGAAATGGTCCATGACCTTGTCACTGTACATTGCAGCCTCCTTCCTTCCCGCTCTTCTGGTACAAGGGAGACATCTCCCTCAAACGGGATACAACCTTCGGAAGCACATCCAGCACGAAATCCACGTCTGCTTCCGTGTTCACGTTCCCGAGGGTAAGGCGGAGAGACCCGTGGGATATCTCTACCGGGAGACCGGTCGCCAGCAGGACGTGCGAGGGTTCGAGGGATCCTGACGTGCAGGCGCTGCCGGTCGAGGCACAGATCCCTTCGTCGTCCAGCCAGAGGAGCATGGATTCGCCTTCGATGAACTCGAAACTGATGTTGATATTCCCGGGCAACCGTTTTTCCGGGTGGCCGTTGAGATAGGCATGAGGTATCTTTTCCATGATCCCCTTGAGAAGACGGTCCCGCATTGCCCGGATCCGCCGGTTATGTCCCTCGATATCGGCCGTCGCAAGCTCGATGGCTCTTCCAAGCCCGACGATGCCGGCAATGTTTTCCGTACCGGCACGACGCCGGCGCTCCTGCCCGCCGCCATGGATCAGGTTGTCGATCCTCACCCCTTTCCGGATATAGAGGGCCCCCACACCTTTCGGGCCGTAGAACTTGTGGGCGGAGAGCGAGAGCAGGTCGATATTCTGGGCCCTGACGTCGACCGGAAGATTCCCGATGACCTGAACAGCATCGGTATGGAAATACACCTTGTGCCTGCGGGCAATTGCCCCCAGTTCAGCGATGGGTTCGATGGTGCCGATCTCGTTGTTGGCATACATGATCGTGACGAGGATAGTCTTGTCCGTGATGGCTTTTTCAAGTTCCGCAGGGTCGACAAGCCCGTATTTGTCTACCGGCAGATAGGTAACGGCAAAACCTTCCTTTTCCAGGTACTCGCAGGTATGGAGAACGGCATGGTGTTCAATTTTGGTGGTGATGATATGGTTGCCCTTCTTCCGGTTGGCAAAGGCAATACCCTTGATGGCCCAGTTGTCGGATTCGCTCCCGCAGGAGGTGAAGTAGATCTCCTCCGGGTCTGCGCCAAGCGCCTTTGCGACCTGCGCACGGGCAATGTCAATCGCATTTTTGGAAGCGCGTGCGATGCTGTAAATGGAGGAGGGATTGCCAAAGTTTTCCGCATGATAAGGGATCATTGCGTCCAGTACTTCCTTCCGGGTGTACGTGGTCGCGGAGTGATCCATGTAGACGAGGCGTTTTTCTCCCATTCTCTCCTCCGTATACCTGATTATGTGCGCCGTTCGCGGGATTATTCTTTCCCTACACGCTGGCGCCGTGAGACCAGCCACCTTTCCGCCGCTGCCTTGCGGGGACTCCCGGGGAATGCGATCCACACCGGACGGGAATAAAGGGCAGGATTTATCTGCTGTCAGGACAAATTCACAATTGTGAATACAATCTATTATGTCGGGATTGTAACAACATAAAGGTTGTGTTGTGATGGAATCTCCTTGCCAGAAGATCGTTTGGGATGTCCTGCCCGCAATCCGGGCGGCAATCGCAGTGGAGCTTGTCAAGTGTGGCGTCTCCCAAGTGGAAGCGGCGCGAATGCTCGAGATTGCACCCTCCGCGGTATCGCAGTACCTGTCAGGGAAACGCGGGTACCGGATCGAATTTGAGAATGAGGTGAAAAAGTCCATCGAGCAGCTGGCACAGGACCTCAGGGACGGAAGGAACGTGAACCTCGTCCAGCGCACCTGTGACATCTGCCACCAGTTGCGGGAAGGCGAAGAGAACAAGTGCGGCAGCTCCTCAGAGGCACCATCCAGAGAACGGTGCGGTTCATAAATCCACTCTTTCCCCCCATCCGTTTTGCCGCGTGTGATGACACCATGAGCGTTTCAGAAAAAAAGCAGGTTCTCCTCGGGAATATCCGTAAACACGGCTCGATGCTCGTAGCCTTTTCCGGGGGAGTCGACAGCACCCTCCTGGCAGCCCTTGCACGGCAGGTGCTGGGAGAGCGAGCCCGCTGCGTGCTCCTTGACAGTCCCGTGGTTCCCCGGTCAGCAGTGGAACAGGCAGAACAGATTGCCGGAGAACTGGGACTCGCGCTTGATATCATCCGCGTCCCGCAGATGGAAGATGAAGAATTCTGTAAAAATTCATCAGACCGGTGCTATTACTGTAAAAAAATCTCAGCTGAGTACCTGAAGAAACGGGCAGGAGAACTGGGCCTTGCATGTATTGCGGACGGGATCAATGTCTCGGACATGGGCGAGCACCGCCCGGGCCTCACCGCGTCTACCGAGGAGGGGATCCTCCACCCGTTCATAGAGTCGGGGATAACCAAACAGGATATCCGCACCATCGCAAAAGCGTGCGGCCTCCCGGTCTGGCAGAAACCGTCGGCTGCCTGCTTATCGTCGCGTATTCCCTACGGAGACCCGATAACCCCGGAAAAACTCCGCAGGATCGAAGAGGCAGAAGCCTTTCTGGCAGGACTGGGGATTGGTCAGCTGAGGGTCCGCATGCACGGGAACATTGCCCGGATAGAAGTACATAAAGAGGATATGGGAAAAATACTGGATCTGCAGAGCACCATTGCAGGAAAACTCCGGGCTATCGGGTTTTCCTACGTCACACTCGACCTCGAGGGCTATCGCAGCGGCAGCATGGATGAAGTCCTGAAATAATGCATTGCTGATGCATTCCCCGGAGGATTATCTTACGGAATATATCATGTTCAGACGATTGCCCTGTATCCGGATCGATGGCGAAAAAGCCAAAAAAGGCTTCCACGAAGTGATCGAGGAGGTCCCCCTCGCCCTGTTCGTCAACGGGCGGCATGCGATGACCGCGATGATGAGCCCGGTGCAGCTCGAGGACTTTGTGACCGGCTACCTCTTCACCGAGCAGATCATCAAAGGCGTGGACGAGATCGAGTCGATCAAGATCGAGAAGAACCGGATGAGCGTCATTACGAAGAACCTCTTCAAGGTGCTCGGCCCCAAGAAGACCATCCTCTCCGGCTGCGGCGGGAGCACGTCCTATATCGACACCGAAAAACTCCCGAAGATCCATTCCGATTATACGATCAGCACTGCCGATATCTGGAACTCCGTCAAGGCGGTCCTGAACTCCGAGCTCCACGTCACCACGGGAGGGATACACATCGTTGCGCTGCTGGACAGGGAGAAGATCCTTGCGGTCTCCGAGGACATCGGGCGGCACAATGCGCTCGACCGCGTTATTGGTTACGGCCTCCGGAATGGCATTGACCTCTCACGGACGTACGTGATCGTATCAGGGAGGATTTCGTCCGAGATGGTGCGGAAATGTCTTATCGCCGGCATCCCGATCATCGTCTCACGGGGTGCGACAACAACCCTCGCCGTGGAGACGGCAGAGAAGACCGGGCTGACCGTGGTCGGGTTTGCCCGGGGAGGGAAGATGGTGATCTACACGCACACGTACCGCGTTGAAGGGACAGAACCAGACCAGTCACCGGCCCAGTGATTGCCGGAGCTGGCAGAACTGGCAGATCTCGCCGCTGCAGGGCTCACCGCATTCCCGGCAGGAACGGATCGGTCCGGCCAGGGTTTCTTCACCGCAATACCCTTTGATCTTTCGTTTGCTCTCCATGAGGTGCAGCATGGTTCCCGGGTACTGGTATTCCAGCGTGGAGAGCATAGCCCTCACCTCCCTCCTCAGGGCATGGAGAGTATACGGGCACTCGGGGAGATCCACCCATGCACCCTGGAGCATGAGATAGGTTGCAATCTCTTTTTCCGATACGAGGCCCAGGGGTTTTATCCTTGGAATGAACTGCCCGGAAGAACTATGGCTGCTGTCACGTACCAGGCGTGGCAGGTCGCCGCGGAGCAGGTTCATCAGTACGGACTGCGCCTCGTCATCAAGGTTATGACCGGTCGCCAGTCTGGTTGCCCCCGCTCTCCGGGCTGCGACGATGAGCGCCTTCCTCCGCAGGATACCGCAGACGCTGCACGCCTCGGATTGCCGGTCTTTGAGGATCTCATCAAGCGAACCGCCGAAAAGATCCGCAAATGAGATGCGGATATGATCAATCCCGTACTTCCCGACCAGCCGTTCGGCCGAATGGATTGTATCCTCGCGGTACCCGTGGATACCTTCATCAATGGTGAGGGCAGTGAGCCGGACATCATCCCAGGCCGGGAGGAGCCTGCAGAGGATCATCAGGAGTACCGTGCTGTCCTTACCCCCGCTTAAGGCAACTGCAACCCGGTCCCCGGGCAGGATCATCTTCCGGGACCGGATTGTCTCTGCCACCCTCTGTTCCAGATCGCTCATGAAATGGTTCCCGCAGAGGTGGCGGCCGGTTATTCTGTCTTGGAACACGGCCGGCTCTTTGCAGATCGAACACTGGGGAGTTTTTCCGGGCAGGGGATCGCGGGTCAACCCTCATCCCCCGTGGGCAATCCGGATGACCCGGATCTCGTCACCGTTCTCCACGATGGCATCTGCCGTTACAAGCGTCCCGTTCCGCAAGACAAGGACCTCAAGGGAGTTGATCCCGAGGTCCTGCAGGAGCACGTCGACCGTCACCGGGGTAATTTCGGTTACCCTGCTTGTCTTATCCGGAAAAATGATCTTCATACGCTTAACCAGGTACTGGGCAGGCTCATCGGATAAATATCCGGTCTGTTCAACGAACTAGCCGGACCCCCACCGGCAGCGACGCTTTGATTAAAAAGGAGCGATGAATAGGATACAGGAGTTTTGAGAGCGTGAAGGACAGGACTGACGTCAGGGAAGAGATCCTCCGGCTCAGGGAGGAGCGGCGCGCGATCATTCTTGCGCACAACTACCAGCCTCCTGAGGTTCAGGATATCGCTGACCTGACCGGTGACTCCCTTGAACTTTCCCGCGCTGCCGCCGTGATGGAAGGTGAGGTCATCGTCTTCTGCGGCGTGGACTTCATGGCCGAAACTGCTGCAATTCTCTCACCGGAAAAGACCGTACTGCTTCCTGCGGAGGACGCCTGCTGCCCGATGGCACAGATGATCACGGCTGAAGAGCTCAGGCTCGTGAAATCCCGGTACCCGGACGCTGGCGTCGTCTGCTACGTGAACACGACCGCGGAGGTGAAGGCTGAGAGCGATATCTGCTGCACCTCGTCGAATGCCATCAGGGTTGTCAATTCAGTGGATCAGGACCAGATCATATTTGTTCCGGACAAGAACCTCGCGCGCTATGCCCAGCGGTTCACCAAAAAAGAGATCCTGCCCTGGGAAGGGTTCTGTATCGTTCACGACCGGATCACGCCGGAGATGGTACGGGAAGCACGCGATGCCCACCCGGGCGCAGTCCTCCTGGTGCATCCCGAGTGCCGCCCGGAGGTCATCGATCTGGCGGACCATGTCGCCAGCACCTCAGGCATTGTCCGGCAGGTCTGCAGTTCGGAAGAACACGAGTTCATCATCGGGACCGAGGTCGGGATCCTGCACCGGCTTGCCCGGGAGTGCAAAGACAAACGCTGCTACCCCCTCTCCCCGGAAGCACTCTGCCGCAACATGAAAAAAACCGATCTGGTAAAAGTCCGGGACGCGCTTGCCACCCTCCAGCCCCGCATCACCGTGCCGGAAGAAATCGCCAGCCGTGCCCGGGGCGCTATCGAACGGATGCTGGCGATCCCGTAAATTCGTCTTTGGTAATATGCCCATTTTTTTCTGAAAGAATCATCAGAAAACTCTCCTAACGCTCTTGGGGGCTTCGGCAAAGCACCTCAGCCCCCCGCCGCTGCGGCAACCCCCATAATGCGATAGTCCCTCAGAAGGTTGGTAAAAACCTCTGAAAAATGGGGTCGAAGATTTATTTTGTAAATCTTCTCCTCTTCGAGGTCTGAAAACCTCTCAGAGATTCAAGGGGATACTCCCCTTGCGCTGATTGAGTAGTCATCAGACTA
>Ga0074046_10002737_pt1 | contig 15060 bp, 9 predicted proteins | sample BogForMeECP23OM3_FD_94441 | JGI IMG/M metagenome (GOLD analysis project Ga0074046, IMG submission 94441) | Bog forest soil microbial communities from Calvert Island, British Columbia, Canada - Bog Forest MetaG ECP23OM3 | ecosystem: Environmental > Terrestrial > Soil > Wetlands ...
AAACTGGAAGGACGAAGTCATCAACAAGGAAATTCGCGCCGCGATCGAAATTCCCGCGGGTTTCCAGGACGACGTGGCACACCAAAAATCCGCCACGCTTCTTATCCACAATTACGAAGGCGACATGAAGTCCGCCCTGGCCACGGACAACGTGCAGAAAAGCCTCGAAAAATATCGCGACCGGATTGTTCACGACAACCTCGCCGCCAAAAATCTCCCCGAGACCGCATTCAAACCGTTTGAAATCAAGGAGCACAACGTGGCCCCGCCCGAAAAGGTCGGCGGCGCAGCTTTCGGCGGCGTCATCGGCTACATGGTCATCCTTCTCTGCCTCACGGGGAGCATGTATCCCGCCATGGATCTCACTGCCGGGGAAAAAGAACGCGGCACGATGGAAACCATACTCTCCAGCCCGATTGCTCGAGTCGACCTCGTGTTCGGGAAGTTCTTTCTCGTCCTTACCACCGCTCTCGTCACGGCCGCACTTTCCGTGACGTCCATGGGCGTGTCTTTCGCGGTCCTCGGGCACCTGCACGCCTTTGACACGGCTGGCGCCGATGCCTCCGCCCAGCTCCAACTGCACATCGGTATTTACACGGTCCTCTCCATCTTCATCATGGTGCTTCCGGTTGCGGTCCTTTTCGCCGCCGGCGTCATGACCGTGGCCCTCTTTGCCAAGAGCTACAAGGAAGCCCAGAGCTACGTCAGCCCGCTCATGTTCATCGTTATCATTCCAGCCGTCGCCGCCATGCTGCCCATCGACCTCACCGCCAAACTTGCGTTGGTACCCATCCTTAATGCCAGCTTGCTCTGCAAGGAACTGGTCACCGGCACATATCACTGGAATTTTATCGCTATCATCTTTTTTTCGACGTGCGTCTATGCCGCCGCGGCGTTGTTCCTCGCGGTCAAAATGTTTCAGAGGGAAAGCGTGCTTTTCCGATCCTGATTTCGATCTTGCGGACATGGGGTCCAGCATGCTGGACCCCTACGTGGCTCGGCGGATGCGACGGCTTGCAGACGATGAAATCATGGTTTGGCTCGCGCGAACTTTCTGGGCATCTATTGCGTCTACCTTAATATGCGACGGCGGCTTCTCCGCATCCTTCTAATCCTGGTGCTGTTCCCGCCGGCTTTTGCGGCGGTGGGCGGCTGGTTGGCGGCACCGGCATTCTTGCATCCGATTCGGCGGCCGCTGACGCCTGATCTCGTGGTGGAAGCCGACGTTTCGTTTGCCGAGGTCCGCAGCCATCGCGAAGAGTTCGATGTGCGCGCACCCGACGGCGTGCTGCTCCGTGGGTGGAAGGTGCGCGCCGCAAACCCCAATGGCGCGTGGGTGCTGGTGTTCCACGGCGTTGCGGATAACCGCATGGGCGTTCTGGAACAGGCGCTGATTCTTCTTCGCTCGGGGTACGGCGTCACGCTGATGGATGCGCGCGCGCACGGAGAAAGCGAAGGCCTCGTGGCCACCTATGGCTGGCTGGAGCGCGACGATAGCCGCGCGGTCGCGGATGCGCTGGTGGCAACGGAGCATCCCCGGCACATTTATGCTTTGGGAGAGTCGATGGGAGCGGGCATCGCGCTGCAAGCGGCAGGAGCCGATGCACGCATCGAGGCCGTGGTGGCGGAAGCGCCCTTCGCCAGTTTGCGAGAAGCTTCGTACGACTATGCCGGACTGCAAAAATATCCGCTGCTGGGAAAAACGATTTTCGCGCCCGGCGCGTGGATGATGCTGCACCGCGGGCAATCACTGGCGGGCTTCCCAGTCGCGGATGTCTCTCCGGAAATCGCGGTGGCGACGCGCGCGTTTCCTGTGCTCTTGATTTGCGATACCGCGGACACGACGCTACCCTGCCGCCACGCCGAAAGAATTTTCAGGGCTGCGCGAGGACCAAAATCGCTTTGGGAGGTTCCGCGCGCGTTTCACACGGCGGCGATGGCGTACCAGCCGGAGGAATTCCGCCGCCGGGTCCTGCACTTCTTCGCGGACCCCGCGACGGCGCCGTGATTCGCGCTAACGCTTAGTTCGGGGACTGGACCACGTCGTGGGTCATGGCTTCGGACTGTGCTTCCCATTCGTCGCTCAGGCGCCGCACGGTTTCCCGCATGCGCACGGCGAGCGTGGCGATGGTTTCCAGACGGTGCTCCGTCTGCGGTGGCAGCGGCACCTTTTTCCGGCGGAGCTCCACCAACAAGAGTTCGGCATTGCCGAGTATCCCGGTCAGGGGGTTGTTCAATTCGTGGCGCAGGATTTCCCCGAAATCCCGGGCCTCCGAATCCCCGGGATGATCTTCGGTTTCCAAGGGGCGCGCCATCCTGGCGCTTCGCCATCCGCCGCCCCGGCGGAGACGGCGCTCCACCAACCCCATGGCCACCGGCAGGCAACCCGCGGCGCGCGCCACAAAATCCACTGTTCCGCCTGCCAGCAGCGCCAGCAGACCGGCCTGCTGCTCCGCGCTTCCCACCACCACCGTCGGCGCGTAACCCGCAAACAGAGTGACCACCGCGTGCAGCGCCGGCGCCTCCTCCAGCCCCGCATTGGCGCCCGGTCCCACGGTTCGTTGCTCGACCAGGATCACGGCGGGGATGCGCGCTTCCAGCAGTTTGCGCGCCGACTGCCATCCACTCACGCACTCCAAACGGGCCGGATTGCAGCGCTGCCCCCATTCGCCTTGCACTTCTTCGCGGAATTCCCGTTCACCGCACACCAGCACGAACTCTTCCCGTCTGCCGTGATTTTTTCTCGCCATGGTGTTACCCAACTCTCTAGGCTTCCTTTGCCTTGACGCTTGCCCGGACGGCAGCCAGATCCTTTTTCGTTCCCAACATCCCGTGAACCGCGACGGTCAATTCTTCCATGTGGAATGGTTTGGCGACATGAGGCAGGTGATGTCGATCCAGAAACGCCTGCGTGCGCGGCGCAACCAAGTCGCCGGTGACAAACAGCACATGCTCGCGAAGCGGATTCTGCCGCTGCACGAGTGTCCGATAAAACCTCTGGCCGTCCATGCCAGGCATTTTCAAGTCACAGATGGCCAAGTCATAGGATTCGCGTTCCGCCTGCTGCAGGGCCTCGCGGCTGTCCAGCAGGACGTCCACGCGCATGCCCTCGTCGCCCAAAACATCCGCGATCAGGTTCGCGACCGTTGGTTCGTCCTCCACTACCAGGATTCGTGGCACCTTTCCTGCCGGCATACTTTCGAGCATGACGTTCTCCGCCGGCGGCGCGAGTTCGCTTGCCGCCAATACAGCACATTTCTCGTCGTCCTGTACGCCGGCTGCTGGAGCAACCGGCAATTCCACGACGAAACGCGCGCCCCCGTGCGGCGGACTCGCCAGCGCGACAGTGCCGCCGTGCTGCCGCACGAAGCCCAGTACAATCGCCAGTCCTAAGCCGGTGCCCACACCCGGCGGCTTGGTGGTGAAAAAAGGATCGAAAATGCGCGCCTGGATCACGCCGGGTATTCCAGGGCCGTCGTCCCAGACTTCCAGGGTGACGCGGCCACCGGCGAATCCCGTGCGCACGCCGATGGTGCTGCCTGTTCCGCTGTATTCGAGGGCTTGCTGGGCATTCTGGAGCAAATTCATCACCACCTGCTGCAGTTGGCCGTAGTCCCCTTCAATGAGAGGCAGCCCCTCCTGTTTTTCGACGATGAGGCGAAGGTGGCTTCCGGAAAGCGCCAGCCTCTGGAGTTCCATGGTGCGATCCACCAATTCATTCAAGGAAACGCGCCGCCGCTCCGGCAACGATTCCCGCGACATGAGGAGCAACTGCCGGAGGATGGCCGTGGCGCGTTCGGATTCTTCCAGGATGTTCTGCGAAAGCGTGGCAAGCATCCCATCGCCATCCCGTGACACCAGCCGCTGCGCGTTCACCAGTATGGTTGTGAGGGGGTTGCTCAATTCATGGACGATCCCGGTGACATGCTGCCCGATGGCCGCCAGCTTCTCCGTCTGCATCATGCGGGACTGGAACATTCGTTGTGCGCTCATCTCTCGGTACACTTCCACGCGCCCCAGTTTTCGCCCGTTTTCACCGACAATTGCGCTTGTGGACCGCTCAATCACCTGAGGAAAAGGCGCTTCCATGGCCAATTCCTCGCGCATCCTCTCCCCGGCGCCTTCCGCAAAGGCTTGCCAGCGGGCCGCGAACTTTTCGGGCTCCCTGGCATTCTTCGCCGTGAGCCGAATCAGGTCCTCGAGACTCTGCAAGGAAGCGCCTTCGTCAGCGCTGAGACCCAGGATCTGAAGGAATCGCGCATTCTTCGCCCGAATGCGATCGTTTTCGTCGAAGACAACAACCCCTTCATCCAGCCAGTCCAGTACCTGGTGGAGTTCCGCCTCCCCTTCATGGACCTGCCGCGCGCGCGCTGATCCGGCCACCCTCTCCAGGGATATGGAACAATGCTTCCCATCGGAAACCGCCGTGCCTCGCAATCGGAACGCGATCCCGTTTTTCAAGTTCGCCACAAGCGAGCCTTCCGGTCCCTGGGTTCCCTCGGCGAAAGCAGACTCCACCCAACCGTGGACTTCCTCCCACTCCCGTGGCCGGAACACCTCCGCAAATCGCAAGACCTGATGGGCATCTTCACGCGCCTCTGCCGCTTGTCCGATCAGTTCCCTGGCCCCGCGGCTCATGCCGGTGATGAATCCTCGGCGGTCCACGATCACCACGGGATCTTCATTCAATTCCAGCAAGGCTCTTTGTTGCGCCTCTTCGCTAAGCTCTCGCGCAACGCGATTTCGACGCTCCAGGACCTGAGCCGCCAGGAGCGCGCGCAGCTCCAACCGCTCCAGCACGCCGAGAGAACTCCGTGGCCAGGGAAGCCCGGCCACCAGCACCGCGTTCACCGCTCCGTCGAATTCCATGGGAATGGCCACAACCCTCGAAATCTTCCGCGCCAGGGGAAGACGTTCGGAGTCCGCCCCACAGACGCGCCCTGTTTCCAGCGCCTGGCGCCAGAGATTCTCGAGCGGCCTTTGATCGAGACTGTGCACCCACTCGGGATCTCCGCTCTGTTCGCAGAGCACCAGGCGATTCACTTCGCCCGCGGCCGCTGGTGCGTTCACGGGGAAAGCGCTGCTTCGCTCGCCAATCAATGCAAAGACGGCGCCGGCCCCGCCTTTCCCCTTTCCCCTGGTGCAGCTTTCCGCCAATTCGCGCAATAGACCCTTGGAGTCTTCGGGTTCCCGGAGCAGATCCTGAATACGCCGCCAGAGAGTCAGATCCTCGTGGCGTTCGCGGGCCAGTCGGCGCTCCTCCTCGATTTCAAGGAGAAGGCCGAGTTCTTCCGCGATGCGCTCCACCTTCGCACGGGGCAGGAGTGTCTGTTTTTCCCTGGTTCCGGCAAGGATCAGGCCGCCGAGGATGCGGTGCCCGATGATGGGCACCCAGAGGGCACGCTGGAGTTCCACAAGCGGACCGAGCATGGGCGCACTCGTCGTGCTGAGCAGTTCGTGCTCCATGCTGCTTGTGCCGTTTAGAACTTCGCGGGGCAGAGGCGCTTCCGCTGAGATCTTTCGCCACTCCGGCGGCAAGTTATCGGCATTGCGTTCCCAAACTGCGCCGCTGAAGACAACCGTGCCTCTGTCTCCCTCTTCTGCTGCCGGCTCGAGCCAGATCCCGATGCGCTCGATGGACGGTTCCATCGCCAATTCATCGATGGCGACGCGGATCCACGTTTCCCGACCGGCGCCAGCTCTGGCCGCACGCAAAACGCCGCCAGCGGCGATTTTCTGCGGCGTCTTTTTTGCGCGGCCTTGCGAGAACATGCCGGGCCCCCTGTAGCCTACTCAGGGCTCAGCTATGCATTGGCCGGACCAAACTAGTAAGGAGGGGATGTTATTGAAAAAGCAGGGGACGTGAATGACAGGCCGTTGCCAACTCGATACTGGCGGGAAACCATTCCCAAAGTGAAACGGAGTGCGCTGTAGTACCCGGCTAAGTGTCAGTGCGCTCGATCTGGTACTGCTTCAGTTTGCGATACAGGGTGGTCTTGCCGATTCCCAGCATGCGAGCCGCCGCTTGTTTGTCGCCGCCGGTCTGCCGCAAGGTGCTCAGAATCGCACGGCGTTCCAACTCGTTCAGCGGCAACAACTCCTCTTTTTCCGGCGCACGCTCCGTGGTGGGATATTGCAGATTCGTCGGCAAGTCATGGACACTCACGAGAGGGCCAGAACTTAAAGCCACCGCGCGTTCGATGGTGTTCTCCAACTCGCGAACGTTGCCCGGCCAGTCGTAGGCCATCAATCGCCGCATGGCGTCTTCGGTCAGCTCGCGGTGGGCGTCGTCCGGGTCCGCGAATTTTTCCAGAAATGCGGCCACCAGCAAGGGGATGTCGCCTTTCCGGTCTCGCAGCGGCGGCAGCTTGATCTGCACCACATTGAGGCGGAAAAAGAGGTCCTGGCGGAAGTTGCCGTTCTTGATGGCCAATTCCAAGTCCCGGTTGGTGGCGGCGACGATGCGGACATCAATCGTTCTTCGCTCCGTGGAGCCCACCGGTTTGATCTCTCTTTGTTGCAGTGCGCGCAGGAGTTTCGCCTGCATTTCCAGCGACATGTCTCCAATCTCATCCAGGAACAAGGTGCCGCCATTGGCCGATTCCATCAGGCCTTGCCTGGCCTGCATGGCCCCGGTAAACGCTCCCTTGGTGTATCCGAACAACTCGGATTCCACCAGGGTTGGCACCAGCGCGGAACATTCCACGGGCACAAAAGGCCGGTCTTTGCGAGGTCCCAGAAAATGAACGCTGCGCGCCACCAGCTCTTTTCCCGTTCCGCTCTCGCCGAGAATCAGCACGGGATGCGTGCGTTGGCTCACCTTCTCGATGAGCTTGTAGACCCGCTCCATGCGCGGGGACATGCCAATGAGCCCACCGAACCCGGGCCGCGTGCGTACCTGTTCACGGAGCAGGCGATTCTCCCGCTTTAGCTCCAGGGAATGGACCACCTGCTCAAGCCGGGCGCGCAGTTCCTCCACGCGAAACGGCTTGGTGACATAGTCGGCCGCGCCCATGCGCGTGGCCTCGACCGCGGAATCGATTGTGCCGTACTGCGTGAGCATGACCACGGCAATATCCGGAAAGGTCTGCGTCACGCGCCGCAACAGCTCCAGGCCGCTGGTTCCCGGCAAGCGCAGGTCGGTCAGCAGGATATCCACCGAGGAGTTTTCCATCACTTCGAGCGCCTCCTCGGCGGTACTGACGTCCGCCACCTTCATGCCGCAATCTTCCGCGACGCTGCGGCAGACTTCACGGATATGATCGTCATCGTCGACCAGCAGCAGGTGCATCGGCGGCGCGGCACGGTCGTTGCGCACCATGCCCTCGAGCTGCGCTTTCTCAATCCCGCCGCCGCAACCCGAGTTCTGTGGCCGGAATCCTTGTAGGTTCGCCATAGTCGCTCCACCTCACTTGCGATCTTCGAAAGGGCTCCAGGGGGTAGTTACTGAGCGGGGAAAGGGGGCGGATTCCATTCTGGGAAAGGTTCTGCACAACTCTCTTCTATGACAGATTTGTAGTATTGTCAATGTGCTAATTACCAAAACAGGACTAGCGGCGACAGTGTACTGAAATGGAACAGCTTGACTTTAATCCAAGTGTTCTGGGCCGTATTTGCTCCGTTTGTCAACGGTGCGTTCGTTAGAGCCCCCTACTTCGTCGATCCCAGTTCCAGTAAGAGCACGTCTTCGCTTTGCGACCCTACAATCACGATTCCCTGCCCGATGTGGACCATTCCGGTGGTCCTTCCCTTTTCCGCGTCCTCATCAACCCTGGTCCAATTTATGCCCTCATCTTGGGATAGGTAGATCCCACCCTGCCGCAACGAAGCGATCCGAATGCCGTCGCCTCGAAGCCACCCGTCGACAGGGCCAGCCGACAATCCATGCTCGCATCGCGCCATGAGCCCCGTCCCAAAACAAACCGGGCTCTCCAGAGTAGCGTTCGGAGAGCCCGGGTTCGCGTTATGTTTTCAAGTCCCGACACGAGTGGAGACCACTCAAGTGGGGCATGGGTTCTTAGTACGTGGCGCCTTCGGGTACGAAGATGAAGTCCACGCGACGGTTGTCCTTCTCCATGCCTTTTTCAGTTGAAGCCGTGCCGGCACGGGTGCTGATGCGTGAGGCATCAATGCCCTTCTCGCCCAGGTACTTCTTGGCGAGTTCTGCACGGGTTTCGGCCAGCTTAGTGGCCTTGGGTTCCTTGGGATCCGCGAAGCCGACAATCACCAGTTTGGAGTTCGGTTCATTCTTCAAGCGCAAGGCCACATCATCGCCGACGCGCTTGCAAGCGTTGTCAAAGCGCGACGCGGCGACCTTGGTGTAACCGCAATCGCCCACCTTGCTCGCCTGCGGCGGAGGTGCGGGAGCCTGGACATCGACGCTGGTTGGGGCGCTGGTGCGGCCACCGCGGCCATCATCCGCGGTGCAGGTGATACCGTAACTGGCCGCAGCCAACCCGGTGGAATCAAACTGCGCGGTGGCGGTGGTGCCGGAAATCTGGCCGCCCGTTGCGGAATAGCTGAAGGTCAAGGGATCGCCATCGGGATCGGATGCGCGCGAAATGATCGCCACGCGCTCACCAGCGATGATGGGATTGCGTTCCGGCGAGCAAGAGATAACAGGTGGAGAATTCGGGCGCTTGGCAACCGCAACGTCGGCGGCGCAGGTGGCCGTTCCGCCACGGCCATCGTCTACCTTGACATTGATGGTGTAAGAGCCCAGGGCCAAGCCCCTGGGGTTCCAACGCACATCGGGGCCGGTGCCGTCCACGGTGCCGCCTGTGGCCGTGTAGCTGTAGGTGAGCGGGTCATTATCAGGATCGCTGGCGTTCACGTGAATTGCCACGGGATCCGTCGAGCCCTCGTAAACCGAAGGCGCGGCCGCCGAGCAAGCCGCCACTGGCGGATGATTGGGCTTTGGCGGAGCGGGCGGGTAGTCCCAGCGGAAGACGAGACCGCTGCCGATGCGGAAATTGTTCTGCCTGGAGCTCGCGGCCAAATCTGGACCGGAGAAGTTGGTCATGAAATAGTCTGCTTCAACGAAGCGCCACGCGATATTCCTCGCTAAAATCACATCCACGCCACCGCCGGCAGCCATGCCGAAGGAGCTCTGCGTCACGTCGCCGGTGAGGTTAGCGTGGCCACGCGCGTCGCCGAACAAGACTTCGACGAAGGGAACGAAATGATCGAAGTGGCGGAAATTCAAGCGCGGCCCGAACATGTAGGTCCACAGATCGCCCTTAATGGTGTTCAGTACCTCCTGGGTTGCGCCTGTGGGAAGCACATAAACATTCCGCGAGAAGGTGTAACCGCCGACTTCCGCAACCAGCCCGAGCCACTTGTTGGCATTGTAGGCAAACGAACCCGTCGCTCCATAGTTATTGAAGTTGGGCTCCGAACCAGGGTTGAAGTTGATGTAGCTGAAGAGCCCAGCGACCTCAAATCTTGGCGTCAGGCGACCCCAAGCCCCACGGTTCCACGGGTTGTTGTCCCAATCCGAAAAAACGTCCGCAGGCTTGCCTGCCGCTGCTGCGGGCATGGCAAAAAGGCGCGGCGATGCCGGGGCGATGCTAAAATCGCGCCCTGCGGTTGTGGCCGCTACGCTATTCTCCGACGTTGCGTTCCAATTATATGCGGTGACTACATTCTTCTCCTGCGCACAGAGTGGCAGGGCGAGAAGCCCGCCCATGACCACCGTTACAGCCCATTTCAGCATTGTATTCCTCCCCAAATTTGTACATGAGAATTCCGCGTGGTCCATGAGTTTTCCCTTAAGAGCGTCGACTGCGCCGGGCGCAGGACGATTGGCCGCTAAGCGCCTGTCCGCAAACATTGGGGCGGGAACAATGTTTACTCACTCGTCGTCGCCAGCGGTAAAAGAAGCAAGCAGCTGCCCGAAAAGAATAGTCCACAACTAAATCATTCTGCAAGTACTTCCTCAGGCCCAAATGGGTTTCCCGGCCGCTCGCGGAATGGTCAAAAACGGCGAGCATTACAACGGTTTTATCCCGCCCTTTTACGCTAAACTGTTCTCTTTATGACATCCACAACCCTTCTCGATTTGGACTGGGCCGGCCATCCCCGCTCCATCGCCTCGGCCCTGCTTCGTTCCGGCGACGCTGTCGCACTGGTTGATCCCGGACCATCGTCCACGATTCCCCATCTCCGCGAGCAACTGGCCGTTCACGGTCTGCGCATCAGCGATCTCGACGCTGTCTTCTTGACCCACATTCACCTGGATCATGCCGGCGCTTCCGGCTCCCTTGTGCGGGAAAATCCGCGGCTGCGAATTTATGTGCACTCGCGGGGCGCACCGCACATGACCGATCCATCCAAACTGCTCGATAGCGCACGGCGACTCTATGGCGACACGATGCAACGACTCTACGGTGAATTCCTTGCCGTGCCTCAGTCCAATCTGAACATCCTGGAGGGTGGCGAAACGCTTTCTTTTGGATCCCGGCAGCTTCAGGTTGTGTATACTCCAGGGCACGCCTCGCATCACGTCACGTATTTCGATGCCTCGGAGGGAGTTGCTTTTGTCGGCGATACTGCGGGCATCGCCATCGAAGGGCATCCCTACATTCTGCCCGCGACACCTCCACCGGACATCAACCTCGAACTGTGGAACACCTCTTTGGACGCCATCGCCGCGCTTAAGCCCAAGCGTCTTTTTCTCACGCACTTCGGCTTCTCGGATCATCCTGCGCGGCATATCGCCAGCTACCGCGAGCGCCTCCTCCGCTGGAGCGAGCTTACGGCCAAAATTCTTGCCGAGGGAGTGGAAGAATCGCAAGCCAGCGAGGCTTTCATCAGTGCGATTGCCGCCGAGGCCAGGCAGACACTTTCCCGGGAGGAAGTAGATCATTATCTGTTCAACGGGGCCCTGCATCTTTCCTGGCTGGGCCTGGCGCGTTACCACCGTAAACGTGCGGCCGCACAAGCCTGATATTTCCCCGAGCCGCGCGGCGCGACCCGGGGAACCATAGCCGGACTCTCTCGCGATTTTAAGTGTTTTTCTCGAGTGCCGGGAACACGAGGAAGGCTTTACGGCATCGTCTGCTGAGGCGACGCCACGACTCCCGATTGTGCAAAGTCGAAGCGGATCAGCCACTCGCTAGGCACACTCTTGCCTTCCAGTTCCGGCGAGCCAAAAACCCACTTGCCCGCCGCTTTCAACGCCAGATCCGCAAAATACCGGCTGGGACCGGGCGCTTCGAGTTCAGCCTGTGAAACATTCCCGGCGGCATCCACATGCACGCGGACACTTACGCGCACAACACCATGGATTGTGTTGAGCGCTTTGTCGGGAACTTCCGGCAAGACCTGGTCCAAGACCTCTCCTCGAGCCGGCGAATCACCGGCAAGCCTTGCGGCTGGCGTCGCGGGAGCGATCTCCGTACGCAATATCGCGGGCGCGGTGGATGCAGAAGGGGCCTTCTCAACCGCTGCCCTGGCAGAATCTTTCACTTTTGGCTGCGGCGCGGGCAGCGTCTGATTGCGAGCGTGGTCCGTGGGTTTTGCTTCGGATCGCACCTGAGCCGATGAGGCGCCGGCGGGCGGGGGAGTCTGTTGCTGATGGCGCAGGAATTTTGGCAACACAACGATGGCCGCGACAACGAAGATTGTCGCGAGCAGCGGAATCGTGTAATTGGGGAAGAGCATCGTTTTCTTTGTTGCCGCACTCGGCTTTTGCTGTGTCCGCATCACTCTGGGCGGCACTGCCGCTAACTTGGCCACCGGGATACCGCGCTCGGGAGAGAGCGGAACGTCCAGCGGAGAGAGCTTCTCAGCCGAGGCCTTTGCCGGTGTGGCTCTCACCGTCGGGAGGGATGGCGCTTTCTGTTCCACAACGTGTCCGGGTTTCAGATGTGCCGCGATGTCGGAGGCGGTCCATCGCTGCGCGGGATCGCGTTTCAAGGCATGCCGCGCAATATCCAAAAACGGTTGGGGAAGGGTAGCTGGAACTTCGGGGTCACCGTGTCGCGCTGCTTGCACGTTGGGTGCATGCTGCGTCAGCGCCTCCACCAGCGTGATTCCGAACGACCAGATGTCGCTCGCCCCCGTGACTGGAGAGGAGAGTAACTCCGGAGCGTCGTAGGAATCCGCGCCCCGCCCCGCGAGATGCAATTCTCCCAGCCGCATTACCGAATCGACCGAAAGTTTGATCTGTTCGCCGATCGCATGCACATTCGCGGGTTTGAGGCGCCCATGGGCTAGACCTTGTCCGTGCAGATAGATCAAAGCCTCCGCGACGGGAGCCACCATCTCGCGGGTTTCGTCCGCGGTCAGCGCCCGCTCAGGCAGAATCTGCGAGAGATTCTCTTCCGCACATTCAAGGACGACATAGAGCAGGTCGCGTCCTTCCAGGGAGCAACGCCCGGAGTCCAGGAGTTGCAGCAAGTTGGGGTGAGAAAGCCGCGCTGCGCGCTCCCATTGCGAGAGGTACAACTTCGCCGTCTCCGGATGCGCTTGAAAAAACTTGATAACTGCTTTTTCCGCCGGTGCACCGCTGCGGGCAGTTAAGAAAACCCCGCTGCTCGGTGACCCGCCCAGAAACTGTTGTAGCGGATACTTTTGCTCGATCACGCGCCCTTCGCAGCGCTTCCAGAAATCGGCCATCACACACCTCCGACCAGGAAATCCCTTGACCTGGGGAACCCTTGATTCTCTTCCCACGGCGTCCCGTAGACAATCAATTCATTTGGCGGCTACATCGGGGCTGGGAAAGCAAGGCAGACGCCTGGGGCTGGGCGTAGATCTTGCTCATTTTGGCACGAAACGCGATGCGACGGAGGATGCGGTTTCCTATTAATTACGTTTCATTGGAGAGTCGTTTGCCAACGAGACTCTTGCTCGCAACTCCATCTGCCCAAAGCGCAATACTCGGTAGTGAGTCATTTTGATCAAACTAGCGCGAAGTTTCGGAAAAGCTGCCTTCTCAGTGGCCGCGGGATTGATTCCGGATAACTTCCGCGTAGCTGACAATCTGCCCAGAGTCTGCCGGGGGGCAGCCGCCGCTTGTGACCTCCGGCAGCGAGATCAGGTGCTTCAGTCACTGACCGATGAGTGACAACGCCGCTATAACTTTGATGAAGTATCCCAGGTGTGGAAGGAGCACTGCGTTGTCCGCTAAACAACTTTCGCTAATCGCGTCGTTCATTCTTCTGCTGTTCAGTATCGCTTCGTTCGCAAACGACACCGAACTCAAGGTGAAGAAAGCTCGAGAGGGTATCCTGAGTCCAGGTAAACCGCAATCCTTCGAGGTCTCGCTCAATGCCGGGGACTATGCCCAGATCAATCTTGACCCTCACGGAAAAGAGCTTGTTGTCATCGTCTACGGTCCGTCAGGCAGTAAGTTTCGCGGAACCACGCTTGGACCTGACGCAGGCACGTTCGACTTCGCTGCGGAACGTCCGGGCACGTACCGGGTTGAGGTTGCAGCCGGGGACAACACAATCGGGGGAGCCTTTTCGATCACACTGGAGAAGGTCGTGACATTGACTGCACGGCTTGCTCCCCCCAAGCCGGCGTATGAAAGCTCGCGAATCAAACTTCTCAGAGCCGCGGTCGAAGCTGGACAATTGCAAAGTGTTGGTACCTTTTGGGAAGCAGTCAGGAAGCAGGGTGCGCCGATTATCGAACCGCTGCCCGGTGATAACAAGAACATGCTCGTAACTTTTCTTTGGAAGGGAACTCCCTACACACAGAACGTAATCGTGCTGCGGATTCCTAATGCTGCTGCCACGCCAGATGACTATCTGATGCAGCGGTTGGGAGAGACGGACGTTTGGTACGCGAGCGTCGCGATTGATAGGAAAATGAGATTTGATTACACCCTGGCCCCCAATGTTGCGCGGTTTCAAGGAATCGCATACGGCATCGATCAAGACATGATCGCGATGATCGCGGCGGCTGCCAGACCTGATCCCCTGAACCCGAAGCGCTTTCGTGTGGACAAGGAGAGCGTTGATGCTCCCGAGTATCTGGGTAGGTCCATCCTCGAAATGCCGGATGCGCCGGCGCAGCCGTGGATCGCAGAAATGCCCGGCGTTTCAGCAGGCCAGGTTGAAAGGCACCAATTCAAAAGTACTTTGTTGAAGAACGAACGCGAGATTGCCATTTATCTTCCCCCGGGATATTCCGAAACCGCGAAACCATATCCGCTTCTCGTGCTCTTCGACGAACTTGCCTATCTGGGCGACAAGAATCAAACAGCTCTTGTGCCCACGCCCACCATCCTCAATAACCTCATCTGGGAAAGGCGAATTCCGCCGATGGTTGCGGTGTTCGTCGGCAATGGACCCGATGATGCGCGCAGCCGCGAGCTTCCCTGCAATCCTGTGTTTGCGGACTTCCTTGTTTCCGAACTCCTGCCCTGGGCGCACGGCCTGTACAACTTTACGACTGATCCCCGGCAGACGGTGGTCGGCGGTTCCAGTTTCGGCGGACTGGCCAGCGCGTATGCCGGTCTGCGCCACCCGGAAACGTTTGGAAACATCATCTCGCAATCCGGTTCGTTCCATTGGATTCCCCCGAAGAGCGACAATTCCTCCAATTCACAAACCGATTCGGAGCCCAACTGGGTGGCCAAACAATTCATAGCCAGCCCAAAGCTGCCGCTTCGCTTCTACCTGGACGCTGGCAGCGATGAAATAGACTTTTCCGGAAACGGCAATTCCATTCTTCTGACCACGCGAAACCTGCGCGATGTGTTGCTGGCAAAGGGCTATGAGGTTCACTTCCAGGAGTTCGCGGGCAATCACGATTATTTAAGTTGGCGTGGCACGCTCGCCGACGGCCTCATTGTGCTAATGGGCAATGCACCAACGAAACCCATGCAGAAACCCGCCGCGAAGCCCAATGGAAAGATGTAAGCCCGTCGCACTCCGGATCATCTGGCCACCGACGGAAGTACTAGCCGGATCTTTTCCGATTACCGGACGTACCGGGAGTTACCGCAATTCGCCGACAAATTGCTTCCGAGTATGCCGGAATCCCCGGTGTTTGCCGAAGAACCCTCGAACTTCCAGGAACAAACTACTTGCATCATGATCGGCA
>Ga0074046_10002738_pt1 | contig 15060 bp, 7 predicted proteins | sample BogForMeECP23OM3_FD_94441 | JGI IMG/M metagenome (GOLD analysis project Ga0074046, IMG submission 94441) | Bog forest soil microbial communities from Calvert Island, British Columbia, Canada - Bog Forest MetaG ECP23OM3 | ecosystem: Environmental > Terrestrial > Soil > Wetlands ...
CATCGCCTTCTCCATTGCCACCGCGGGCTGCAATGTGAACTGCAAGATGTGCCAGAACTGGGATATTTCCCAGATCCGCCCCGAGCAGGTCCGGTCGAGCTACGCGCCCCCGCAGAAGGTGGCCGAGTTGGCCCAGCAGTACAAGTGCCCAACCGTCGCCTACACGTACAGCGAGCCTGTGATATTTTACGAATACATGGCCGATTGCGCCGAGGCTAGTCACGCCCTGGGCGTCAAGAGCGTGGTGGTCACCGGCGGTTACATCCAAAAAGAGCCTCTGGAGAAGTTGTGCCGCCAGGTGGACGCCATCAAAGTGGACCTGAAAGCCTATTCAGAAAAGTTCTACAAGGAAGTGGTCAACGCGGAACTGAAACCGATACTCGATAGCCTCGTCACCATCCACAAGCACGGGGTATGGAATGAGATTGTTTACCTTGTGATCCCCACTTTGAACGACAGCGACCCGGAGTTCAAAGGCCTCGCCAAATGGGTCAAATCCGAATTGGGACCGGACGTTCCGCTCCACTTCTCGCGCTTCCATCCCGAATACCTTCTCAAGAACCTTCCTCCCACGCCGCTCGAGACACTCGAGCGCGCCAAAGCCATCGCCGACGCCGAGGGTCTTCACTACGTATACATCGGCAACGTGCCCGGCCACCCCGCCGAGAATACCTATTGCCCCAAGTGCCGCAAGATTGTTGTCGAACGTACCGGATACACCGTCGGCACAGTGCACATCCACAACAACAAATGTCAATACTGCCAGCAACCCATCCCCGGCGTGTGGCGAGCATAAGCCAGTAGCAGCTCTTCGCTCGTCACTCGTCACTTGTCACTGTTCTCTTGGTGCCTTGCTGGTTGGAGGGTCTTCACTCGTCACTCGTCACTCGTCACTCGTCACTCGTCACTCGTCACTCGTCACTGTTCTCCTGGTGTCTTGGTGGTCCACCCCGCCGTGGCAGCTCTTCGCTCCTCACTCGTCACTCGTCACTTGTCACTGTTCTCTTGGTGCCTTGGTGGTTAGAGTTCCCCAGGGTCCCGGCGCCACTTGGCGGAAAGAGGGTATTACCCTCAAAAGGGGATAATAGAGAGGGTAATGTCGCTCAAGCACCATGTAATGAATGTGATGGCGTAGGTGAAGCCGAGGGGTGCGTGAGAAGGCCACCGTTGTGGCAGCGGGTTTGGCGGCGGGGTGGCTACATCATGGAGGAGTTTTGACCTCTCCACGTTCTGTGGCCGATGATGCCAGGGATGAGCGGCTGGCCGCGCCCTCCACAACTGGACACATCGCGATAGTCCCGATGTCTGCGCCACCCGCCAGTTGGGGGAGTTGGTCCAGGTCAGGACGGTACGTCTATTTCTCTTCGAAGCCGTGGTCCTTGAAGCGAAGCGTCCGGCAGTTCTCTGTGACCGTGCGGACAATGTTGTCTGGTGCGCCTCCGGGTATTTCCGCATGGATCTCGAGGTTCACCTCGACGGTTGCGTCCACCAGCCCGGCGATGTGTTGAACAACTTCCTCAGCGACCTTCCCGGCATCGCGTGCGATGCGAGTGGGGTCCAAATCAACGGAGCCGTGAAACCGTGTGGGTTTAGTCGCGCGGGCAGGGGCAGGCCCGGCGCTTGCCGTTGCGGTCGAACTGCTGCCGGGAGTCTGGGCCGTTGTGCCGGTGCCTGCTTGGACTGAGGGTGCGGCAGCCTGGGCTTGTTTCGCTGCCTCGTCTTCAAGTTGTTTTGCGGCAACGTCTGGTTTTACCAGCACGCTCTGGCCGTCGAGCGCCACGCTCCCAAGCTGGCCGGCGCGCAGCCCTCGATAGCGCCCCTTTTCGACGTCCCAGCCGTCGGCATAGGCGAAGGACTCCTGCCGCCACGTGATCAGCTTCACACCGTCGCGCACAGCATCCACCAACACATCGGAATCTTTGAGTCTCGGGAGGTAAACATACTTGGCGAAATCATCGGCAAGCTGCTTCAAACCGACGTGGTCGCCGCGCCACAATGGGACACGATCCAACTCCAAACGCAGCCGTGTGCCCGCGAGTTGCGTAAGCAGCAGTTCCTCGTTTTTGAGTTTCTTCGATGCTCTGACCGCGAGCGCATCCTGGCCTTGCAGTCGGATCTCGTCCCACTTGATCGCTGCCTGCGGGTCAGGCTGAGTGGGGAGGAGGAGCCAGAAGTATGTCTCAGGAATACGCTGCTCCACCGTCTCTGCGGCCTGCTCTCGTTTCGTCCTGGCCAGATTCGCCTGGAATGCGTCGAGGTTTAATTGTTCTCGTTCCTGTTCGATAGATTTCCATGCCAGGAACTGTCGTACTGCCTGCTGTAACTCGCCCAAACGCGTGCGGTCGGCAGCCAGGAAAACGAGCGCGTTCTTGCAGTTCCTGGGAGCAGCGCCGCGCTGGTCCAGGATATTTGAGGCCTCCGATCGTGCGGGGCTATCCGCGCTTTTCGCGCTGTGTGGAAATTCAGGCCCGAGAATAACCAACCGTGCCTCCGGCTCATCCGGTATATCACCGCTTGAGGCCGGACAAGCGTGCACCCGCGCAAAGTCTCCGCGCGTACGCTGCTCCGCCCTCAAGAGTCCCTTGATCTCCTCAAGGACCTTTTCAGGGTCTTGTTGAGTAGCTCGGTCTTGCGCGAGCCGGGCGACGCTAGGCTGCGTGGAGTACCAGTACCGGCTCCCATCCACGTACAAGTGCGTCGCCTGATCGGTCAGGCGGCGCAGGGAATCTCCGAACGTCGCCACGCTCTCGCCCGGCTGGACACAGCCGAGCTTGATCTGACGGTCCTCCAGTCCTTTGTGGGCCGTGTGCAGGGTAGCTGCGGAGCCGAGGAACAAAGCCCTGGCAACTCGTCGGCAAGCAGAGTAGCGCCCAAGGTTTGGGTTGTCCCGATCTAACCGTAAGGGGAGCGAGTTCGGCCCGTCAACGTCCTTTTCAATGACTGGAATCCATGGGTCGTCCAGGTATCGAGTCAGTTCATTCTGCACCAGCGGCTCGTCGATGGGCACCGTAGCAGGCAGGATGAGCAGATTCGAATCCTGGCGCTCCCATAGTGCATGGATCACCGCTGCCATCAATCGCAACACCCCTCGGGTGCGTTGGAACTTGTCGAGGCTGGACCAGTCGGTATAAAGCCGGTCAAATAGTTCGGGGTGAATCGGGTAAGCCTCTCTGAGTCGTCGTTCGTAATCTCCCTCTTTGCACGCGCTAGGAAACTCCTGCGCCTGGCTATAGTAGAGTTCTGCGAACCCCCGGACCACCGCGTCACGCGCCGCGAACAATTGGGGGTCCGTAATCGCCTGGAAGAGCCTCCGGCGTACGATTTCGAAACTCTCCTCAGCGCTCGCCGGACGCCACGGCGAATGAACGCGCCCGACGGCATTCTTCAGACTGTCGAGCGCCTCCTTTCCCTTCTCGCCGCCGATCTCGTAGTCGGAAACCGGAATGCTGACGACGAGCAAGGCGCGGTCAGCAGCTTTGGCTGCCTCGCTCAAGGTCTGAGCGAACGTGAAATGGGTACCAAAACTGCCGCCGGGCAGGTCGCTCTCGGCGTGGAGTTGGCGAGCGTAAGCCACCCATTCGTCAATCAGAATCAAGCATGGCGCATAGCGGTTGAACAGATCTCTCAGCGCGTCACCGGGATTCGTTGCCGTCTCATCGGCTTCTCTTACCAGCTCGTAGCCTTCTTTGCCGCCGAGTTGCCAGGCTAGTTCTCCCCACAGCGTGCGAACCGTAGTGCCCTCAGGTTTCTTGACTGGCTGCCCCGGAGAAATCTTGGTTCCCACGAGCACGGCCCGGCTTGCCTTCGGAATCTGCGATACGCCGGCGCTCTTCACGATAGGCTCAGCACCCGGCAGTTCGGCAAGAGGAGTGCCCGAGAAGAGGTGGTACAAGGCAAGCAACGCGTGAGTCTTGCCACCGCCAAAGTTGGTCTGAAGCTCCACCACCGGGTCCCCACCTTTGCCGGCTATTCTCTCCAAGCCCCCCTTGAGAAGCTGACTCAGGCCATCCGTTAGGAAGGTCCTCCGAAAGAATTCGGTCGGGTTTCGGTATTCGTCAACCCCCTCTTTCACGTAAACCTGCCACAGGTCGGCGGCAAACTCAGCCCTTTGGTAATGGCCTGAAGCCACATCAGGATGGGGAGTCGCAATCTCGCGCCAGGGCTTCAGCCCGCTGGCAGGTTTTCCTTCGATCGGCGCGACCGTGGCCCGACGAGTCTCGCGTCTGGCTTGTTCCTCGAAACGTGCCCGCAGCACTTCCTGTTTCTGCTTTTCGACTTCCTGAGCTTCCGGCGCGGAGACAGCGCTCAATAGCCGAGCCATGCTGTCCAGTGCGCGGTAGGCGTCGTCAGTTGTGAAGGGTTCCTGGTGAGCCCATTTGTTCCGGGTTTCGCGTAGCTCGCTTACCAGACTCCGCTCCGCGTGGCCCAGAGTCTTCTTGAAGACGTTATTCCACTGGTCCCACATCACGCCGAGCAGAGCCTGCGTGTCCAGACGCGGGGCCTTGCCTTTTTGAGCGCTGGGGGCATGAACATCGACGAGCCCGGCCTGAGCGATCCAGGTGTCGCCGTACGCGGCCCGCAGTTCGCGTTCGACGAAAGGCTTCAAGCCTTGATTGAGAAGTTCCAGTGCTTTCCCGATTCGTTCCAGATTGCTCTGTGCCATATTCCCCCTGAGCCCCGGAGGGGCGTTCCCTCTGTAATCAGCCCCGAAGGGGCGCCCTATCTCAGCCCAGGCCAACGGCCTGGGTGAACAAAGGGCCCCCCATCGTAATTAGCCCTGAAAGGGCGATCCACGCATCAATCCGATACATACCGTTCGTCCCGAGCCCCGAAGGGGCGCTCCATGCGTAATGTGCCCCGAAAGGGCGCCCTATCTCAGCCCAGGCCAACGGCCTGGGTGAAGAAAGGGCCTCCGCATTTCAATTAGCCCTGAAGGGGCGACCCACCGATCAATCCCATACATACCGTTCGTCGTATCCCACGCCATATTCCTGGAGAAACTTCCGATACTCCTCCTGGAAGCTCACCACCCTATGATGTTCTTCCTGCCCTTCAATATACGCCGCGACGGAATCCACCTCGGCGGGGCTCACAGAAAAGCCACCGTAGCCGTTTTGCCAGTGGAACGACTGGAGCGCTCCGTCTTGGGTCTTAAGCCACTTGGATGAACTGGTCTTCGCCTCTTCCACGACCTGGGCCAACGCCAGATTCTTCGAGAGCCGGAAAAGGCCGTGAACGTGGTCAAGAGTGCCGCCGATCCTGATCGCGGGGCAGTCCTGATTCTTCAGGACCGTCGCCAGGTAGGCGTACAGGTGACCACGAACGGACGACACCAACAACGGTTCTCGACACTTGGTGCTAAAGATGAGGTGAACGTAAAGCTTGGAGAGCGATTGAGGCATTTGCACTCCCTGGGACGCCCCTTCAGGGCTTGCGTATTTGCTGACGTCCTCCCACCCAGGCCGTTGGCCTGGGCTGAGATTGATCGCCCCTTCGGGGCTACATGTTATCTATTTCATGCCAAGCCCAATCTGCTGCTCTCTTGGCCGTTCGCTGCGTGAAAGACGGGTGATCTCGGGCCAGGCGACAACCAGCGAGTTATAAGGCAGTGCTTCCTGTGCCCACTTTTTGCGCTCGCAGATCCCATAGAGACGGTAGGCGAGGTCACGGGCAGCACCGAGCGCGCCGACTTGCCTGAACAGCAATGCCGCCGCGCTCTCCCCCTCTTCCTCCAAGAGCCGGATCAGGTAATGAGCCACTTCCCAGATCGTGAGACGACGTTCGGAGGCAGGGTCCCAATCTTCAGCGAGCTCTTTGCGACCGAGCAAACGGACCTTCCCGGCTTTGGCAGAAAGGATGCCCGCTTCAACCATGCCTTGCACTGATGTGTTCTTGGCCTTGGTCAAGGTCTCAGCCACACCGAAAGGACCCTCATTGAATGCGTATTGCTCGAACCAGGCGAGAGCCCAGCGTGTATCCGCGTCGAATTCGCCTTCCTGCTCGGCCAGAACTTCGTCGAGCGTCTGGTTGATGAGCGCGAGTGCCCCGCGCACGCGCATGGGAGAGCCGTCAGCTTCCACGACCTTGGAATACCGGGAGAAGACCGCCATGCCAGGACCAATCGCTGCCTGCGCGAGGTCTACGGGCGCGATGTTGCCGCGCTGAAGATTCTTGAGGGCGGCAGGAAGCTCGTTCTTAAGCGCAGTCGCGAATTCCCTGCGTGTGGCCAGCGCCGCGTCTGAAGGACGGGGTCGACAGACAAGGACTATCGAGGAAGCTAGAGCGTTGGTATCGCGTCCGACATTCCGGGTGGCAAGCTCCGACCGCGCCGGCCACGTTCCGGTTATTGCAAACCCTGCCTTCAGGAGGCCTTCCAGCATGGTCTCCCAGCCGGTCGAGACGAAAACAGAAGACCCATTCCTCTCGTCGTCGTCCCCTTCCCCTGATTCTGCTTGCTTGAAGGCATAGTAGACAGTGAGTGGATACCCGATATGCTGCACTTCTCGCATGCGTTCAAATGCTCTGCCCAATCCTTCTTCAAAGAATCTTTCAGCTCTCGCAGCGTCACCCCCAAAGCGGAAGGGCGTTGCCACAAGCTCCTGGGTTTTGGGTGTTAGCAATGTGCTAAAAACCTCAGGATATACCTTACTGAGCGACCTGCGCAGCCAAACATAGAAGAAGTCTGAAAGATCGGCGTAGCCGATGTTGTCATAGTAGGGTGGGTCGGTGCAGACGAGCGCCTCCCCTACGCCATCGGGTGCCGCGGTTGCATCCAGTTGCGTGGAAGTGCCAAGGCAAGGTGACGTTAGCTCATCCAGCACCTCGCATAGAGAGCCGACACATCTCTGGTAATCACCGGCAGCATTTCCGAAAACGCTAGCCTCTGCGAAGTCCCAGGTCATGGGTAACGCCTGCCTCCCGAAGGTCGCGCGAAGTCTGGGCGGGTCTATCTGCCAGGTGCAAAGGCTCGTGTTTGTATCGGCCATCTTATCCAAAGCAAACGCCAGGTACGTTGCCAGAGCGTCGCCGTAAGCGGTGGCGCCTGTGCCTCCGTCGCAGAGGCCCTTACCCCGGTCGACCATTCCGGCCTTCCGAGCGTCGGCCATGACACGCGCGCGCGCTTCGCCTACGAGATCACTGATTGTGGTCAGCGCCACAAGTTGGCGCGGAGTGAAAAGGTCGCGATGCTTTGTCATCCCGTAGAGTTGCACACGAAAGCCGAGCGCCTGCGCCGGTAGGTCTGTGTCTGGGGCATCCTTTGGCCTAGCTTTGCCTGCGGCGTGTTCGTGTTCGGGAGTCGGAGGAAAGTAATCGCGACCCCCCACCCCCTCAGCAACAATGGCCATTAGCTGCGCCGCCATTCGACCGGCCTTGCCCTCCGTCCGAACGTGATCGAACGGCACAGGCGTGCCACAGATTACGCAAGCCGCCCCACGCCGGTTCACGGTTCCGTCTGGTGGCTCGCCGCTGCCCGTCTTGACCACAAACTGCACAGACTTACGCTCTCTGTCTACGGCCGGCTGAACCCACGCTCTGTTGCCGGCCTTCGTTGAAAGCCAGAACGAGCGCACGAGCGGCATCTGCGCGCCGCAGGCAGGGTTCGGACATTTCACCGTTCGGGCCCAAAGCCAGGCAATTACCGTTGCCTCACCACCTCCCTGTTCCTTCGGCAGCCTCACTTTGGGATAAAGATACCCGATGCGCTTTTTTGCCTCATCACGCATCCACTGGCCGTAATAACGGACATCCTCCGCTAAACCCTGGGCACCGCGCCACGTCTTAGAATGGTCGAGCTTCTTCCGCGCCTCGGGATTGACGGGGGGCCGTCCGGCAAACTTGGGTGGAATCTCAATCAGGGCCTTGGTGATGAGGACTGCAACCGGGTTCAGGTCACTCGCATGCGCTTCGAGTCCCAACCGCTGCGCCTCAAGCGGAATTGAACCTCCGCCGCAAAAGGGATCGAGCACCGGCGGCGGATGCCCGTTGGTGGATTTCAGAATCTCCGCTCTTGCTGCATTCAAAACCGTTTCGTTGTTCGAGTTCTCCCACCTGACGAGCTCCTCGATGATGCGGAAGAGCCGCTGACGCTCCTTGTCCTGCGCCTCTTCGGTCGGGAACTGATCGGGATGACTCGACGGGTCATCGACAAGCGAAGAGAACAGCACCGCCCGGCACGCCGCCAGCGGCCGTCGCGCCCACCACAAGTGCAAGGTCGAGGGATGCCCATGCCGGATGGATTTCTCCCGCGCCGCCTCCTTATTGATCGCCTCCAGCGGCAGCGCCACTTCAATCAGCTTCTTGCGGTACTGTATCATCAGTTCGTTGCCTCTACATGAGCTACGTTTGTTGGACTAGAGCTGCCCTTTCGTGCATCGGGCAAAAGATTGACATTCACCGTTTCCAAGCGTTCCTGATCGAGGCATCGACCAGTGCCTTAATCTCACCGGCCTCTATGCCAAGCTCAGCGTGTCCCACATCTCTTGCTGAACACCGGGCGCTCCGTGGGATGCATGCTTTCAGCCCCAAAGGGGCGACCCAACAAAGCCCAGGCCAACGGCCTGGGTCAAAAAGTTTACCCTCCTTGGGTTCGCCAGCCCTGAAAGGGCGTGACAAATCCACTGACCAGGCTTAGGCGGCCGTCCGCGTGTCTCCCCAAGTGCTATTTCGCCCTTTCAGGGCTTGCCGCCAAGAAAAGGACGGATTCTCGAACCCAGGCCGTTGGCCTGGGCTGTGCTAGTCCGCCCCTTCGGGGCTCATTTTGGCATCCGTAGCGCTCGCACCCCCGGTGTCCAGCAAAAGATGTGGGACACGCTCAGATGCCGAGAGGGGCGAGCAGCGACCAAGCTTCAGCGATGCGCTTAATAACACCCTTGTCCGCGTCCTGAAACGCACACCCGGTATCCGCCGCATGTTTCTCGACAAGTGCCATTAGCTCGCTCTCGGTAACGCCATACCGGTGCAGCACGGTTGCCGCCCGCTTGAGAATGCTATCGGCCTTCTGTTGGGCTGCTGCGACCGCGGGCGCAAGGCCCGCAGCTTCAATCGCCTCAGCCGGGTACTGATCACATAACTTCAACATTTCGTGAAGTAGGAACTCAGAGCGTCGAACTTCAATAGTCCACAGCATCACGCACGCTTTCTATAATCGCACGTCCGACGCAATCCCTCATTTACAAATTTGCCAATCGTCCGAGGCACGCCAACGTACGTGCCAAGCTGGGCGATGAACTGGCGGCGGTTTCGGGCTGCCAGCCTTGCGACTGATCCTGAACGAACTGAATGAGACGGGACGTGTAGGCCGGGCCCACCCGCCGGCCACTCCCCGGCCTTGGTGCCATGTCCTCACGGATCTCGCTGCGGCGGGAGCGAGAGGCGAGGTGGACCATGGCGTCCTTGGGTGAAGCTACGGCTTCAGGTTCGGACGGTATCGAGGAGACTGGAACCACGAGGAACCGCGCAAGGCGTTCACGATCTGCAAAGAGCCAAGCTTCGACCTCCCGCACTGCAATTCGGAAGCACATCTTCGGCGCTGGCTGTGGCAGACAGGACATGCGAAAGGTAGGGGCGCAGTCAGCATCCTCATCCAGGTCGACCAGCACCATCCACAGTTCGTGCTGCGCCGCCTGGTTGTAACTGTGGAGGCGCTTCAACAGGGCTGACTTCCCGCGCCTGCCGTAGACTGGACCTGGCATCGCGCCGACGTGGGCAATCAACCGTTTCAAGACCGCTTCATCCAACAGGCCTTCCACGGCCCCAGAGACAAGAAAAGCCGCAGAGGTCGGCATCTTCAGTCTCCAAAAAGCGCCAGTTGCTCCACCTTGTCCGGACGGGTTTGGGGCATGATCGCTTCGGCAAGGGAGATCCCCCCGCCCACGAGCGATTTGACAGTGGGTAGCCCATCCGCCAACCGGAGGGATGTACCCTCATCGCCTGGCTGCAGCAGAACCACCTCATCCAGTCCTATTCCTTCATCCTGGAGGAGGTCCGACGAATGCGTGCTGACGATGATCTGCCTGCCCGTTCGCCTTTGGATTCGGGCAAACATCTGTGGTATGAAACGAACGACCTCCGGATGGAGAGATAGCTCCGGTTCCTCAAGAAGCAACGGACCGCTTCCATCAAGGATCGCCCAGAGCAGTCCCATCAATCTCAGCGTACCGTCGGAGAACTGGTCTTCACTCTGCCAAGCACCCTGGGGGCGCCAGTGTTCGTACTTGCCGCGCAGATGCGGCGTGCCCCGGACGTCACGCGCGAGCTCAAGTTCCTTGATCTGCGGTACGGCTACTCGTAGTGCGTCTCGAATCCGTCCCAGCCGGGCATGGCGAGTTTTCTCCGGCGTGCGGGCAATCTGCTCCAGAAAGTCGCCCCCGAAGGGATCGTTCCTCTTTCCAACCGAGCGATCCGGTTCACGAACAAGTTGCGGCACTACATGCAAATAGCGGACCGATCCGAAAAAGTCCGCCACCTGACGAAACTCCTTGTTCACGTTCACTTGCTCAAGATAGGTCTGGGTGAGGCGCTCGGGGTCCTCTTTGTCCTTATCGTCTGGACGCGCAAGGAGCTCGACAAAGCCCTGAACAATCCGTTCCCTCCTGATCACTGGCCGTCGCAGGTTGTCCTGGGTGAATTCAATGTCGTATTCCCAAGTGTTGCCATTACCCCCGCCCATTGTCACGCGAATCACGATGTCGGTATAGCGCCGAGCGGCCAGGCAGCGCAGGCTGGATACACCGCCTCGCTTGCGAACCGCTTCCTGGAATCCGCCCCCTACAGTAACTATGTCGTGAAGAAACCGAAAAACATCCAAGAAGTTCGATTTCCCAGAGGCGTTCGGTCCCAGCAGGAATGCCCGGCGTTGGAGTTGCGTCTCCACCCGTGTAAAGTTACGCCAGTTTTCCAACTGGATTGTCGTGAATCTGAGAGCCTTGCCGGTTGATTTTTTCATGCCGGGTCCTCGCCGCGCTCCCACAGATCGGTCAGGCTATAGTTTACACTGGTTGCCCCAAAATCTGGCTCGCGCTGAAAGGGGCGGCAAACGTATTGCGGAACCGCTTGGTTGCCGTCCACTTCGACGAGAGCAAGGATGAAATCATCCGGCTTGTTGAGCCCGGTTAGAATCTCGTTCTTTGTAACTGTCACAGTGCTCGCGCCCTTGGCGCGGCCCTTAACCTCGATGAAGCGCAACCTGCCCGTGCCTGGGATACGAGATTCTATATCATACCCGCATTTGTCACTACTTACATCGCGAGGCTCGAAACCCAGCCGCCGCTCGGCGTTGATAACGGCTTCCAACGCGAGTCTCTCGATTTGGGAAGTGTCGCGTGCAAACTGGGAAGGCTCAGCCTGACGGCCACCTTCCGCGCGGTCCAGTAGGCCCGCGGGTACGACGAGCGCTCCACCAATTACGACAGGGGGAAGTGGTGAGAGCTGTCGCTCCTTTTCCAATTCTTCCATGCGCCTCTGGAGGCGGGCCTCGAGTTCATCCGCCCTCTGGCGGGCTTTGCCCGAGTTGATGCGAGCGTTCACGCGCCCGGCGAGTTCCTGAACTTTAAGTTCCTCGGCCCGATGATCCCAGTAGTTGATTTCCTTGGTCAGCCGGTCCTTTACGGCCGCCAGAGTCTTGCCTATAAGTTCCTGTTTCCGGGTCTGCACTTCGTTCAAGTGCCGTGGTACAAGTTCGGTTACTGCAAATTCCACGATCTTGCTTTCGAGATCCCCTTTGATCCATTCCTCTTCGAGCGCCGCGCTCAGACGTGACCGTTCATCGTCGGCGACCGGCCTGTAATCGAGGTACGGCGCGTAGCCGGCGTTTCTGACTTTGCCGCTGTGGTCGATTTCGACGAACTGCATGCGCCTGGAGACGACTCGCCTATTGCCTGCACGGTCAGTCTGCGCATCCTGAATGGAGTGCTCCAGGTAGAAGAGTACCCGAACTTCTTCAGTCGAATCGTTCGAGTCGATCAGGATGGCGCCTCGCCTGAGGAGGTCGCGATAGCGCTCAATGATGAGGTCAATGGTCGCGTCAAGAAGCGGATGTCCCGGACAAACGAACTCCGCCAAAGGCTTGCCCTGAATGCTGATCAGGTCCTTCTCGAAGGTAATGCGCTCGTAATTCAAAAGGACCGGCTGACCGGTGCCTATTAGCCGGTCACGGTTTCGGATGACCGCAGGCACGTGTGTGACTTCATACCGTTTCGGTTCGCGCTCGTGGACGGACCCGCCAAGAAGGCGAAAAGCCTCAAGAAAGAAACTGGCGATAAAGTGTGGCTGCAAGCGTCGCGCCTCTGAGCGTTCCATGTCTTCGCGGATTTGGCGCACTTTGGCTGCGTCCATCGAATCGTGCGCCAGTGCTCGCTCTTCGAGCAATTGGCGGCATCGCTCGCGGTCCGCAAGGTTGTCAACGGTTTGGAAAAGGCGAGCGCGGACATCGGGCCGGTCTCCATAACGGATGGCCTCCACCAAGAGATCGCGCAATCTCTGGTCGCGAAATAGTTTGCCGAGGATATCGAACACGCCACCGCCCAGCGCGCGGCGCTGCTCTTCGATCTTCTCAAAGAGGCGCTTGAAAACGTCGCCCTCGCGAGTTTCGTCTGCAACGAGATTCCAAAGGTGGCAAACCTCTGTCTGGCCGATGCGATGAATCCTTCCAAACCGCTGCTCGAGGCGGTTGGGATTCCAGGGAATGTCGTAGTTGACCATGAGATGGGCGCGTTGGAGATTGATGCCCTCGCCCGCTGCGTCGGTCGCAACGAGAATCTCGACGTTCTTGTCCTGGGTAAATGCCTCCTGTGCGTTTCGCCGCTCTTCTCGCCCCATGCCGCCATGGATTGTTACCACCGCCTCGGGCCGGCCCAAAAGGGTTCGGATACGGTCCGTCAAGTAGTTAAGTGTGTCGCGATGTTCGGTGAAGATGACGAGCTTCCGGCGGTGCCCGTGGGCATCAAACATCTCAGCTTGGTTCTGTAAGAGCTTCGAAAGCTCATCCCACTTCTTGTCGATTTTGCTTTGTTTGACCTTGAGGGCCAACTCTTCCAGCCCGTTCAGAATGGCGATCTCAGCTTCGAGTTCAGCGATGGTGCGCGCCGCCGTCGCCTGGTCAATGACTTGTTCCTCGGCTTGTTCGACCTCGGCGCTGGGTGCATCTTCGAGCTCATCGAGGTCTTCCTCCGTGTAGGATGGCAATTCCTGCGCGGCTGGAACCGAGGCCTCGCCACCGCGCTTCATGAGTTGTTCTTCTCGAAGTCGCTTTTCAAGTCGCTCGCGGCGCCTCTTCAGCGATTGATAGATTGCCTCCGGCGACGAGGCCAGCCTGCGTTGCAGGATAGTGAGGGCAAAGCCAATAGTCCCTTTTCGACCTTCGCTCTCCAAGGCATCGGCGCGGTTGAATTCCTCGCGGACGTAGTCGGTTACTTCCTTGTAGAGACGCGCCTCAAGGTCCGACAACCGATAAGAAACCGTGTATGCCAATCGCTCAGGGAACAGCGGAGTGCCGTCAAACTTGAGAAGCTGCTCTTTGACCAAGCGGCGCATCAAGTCTGAGGCATCCACTACGTGAACCCCATCGCGGAAGCGCCCCTCGAATCGGTCGCCGTCCAGAAGGGCCATGAACAATTGAAAGTCCTCTTCCTTGCCGTTGTGCGGCGTCGCGGTCATGAGCAAGAAGTGGCGAGTCAATCGAGAGAGCTGTTGCCCAAGCCTGTAACGCTTCGTCGTCTTGAGTTCCCCCGAAAAAAACGAAGCGGACATCTTGTGTGCTTCGTCTACGACAATCAGGTCCCAGTCAGTTTGTTCGAGCTTCGCCTGGACATCCTCGTCACGGCTCAGTTTGTCGAGGCGGCAGATGACAAGGGAATTCTCCAAGAACCAATTGCCCGTCCGGGCCGATTCGAGCTTGTCATTGGTCAAGATGTCGAAAGGCAGATGAAACTTGAAATGAAGCTCGTCTTGCCATTGTTCGGCAAGCATTCCCGGACACACAATGAGGCAGCGGTGCAAGTCGCCACGGGTCAAGAGTTCTTTGATGAGAAGGCCGGCCATGATCGTCTTGCCAGCGCCGGGATCGTCTGCAAGAAGGAAACGCAAGGGTTGGCGCGTGAGCATCTCCCCGTACACACCGGTGATTTGGTGTGGTAATGGCTCGACAAGCGAAGTGTGGATCGCCAGGAGGGGATCAAAGAGATATGCCAGACGGATGCGCAGGGCCTCGGAAACGAGCCTCAGCAGAGCTCCGTCTCCGTCAAAACTCCACGGACGACCGACTGAAACGATCTCGAGGGTAGGCTCCCGATGGCGATACAGTAACTCGCTGCCGAGACGGCCAGACGCGTCTTTATAGGTAAGCTCAACAACTGACGAGCCATGCCAAGCGACATCAACGACCGTGACGAGGCGGTCTGGCAGGATACCCTTAACTGAAGCGCCGCGTGTTAGGTCCTCAAGACGGGCCATTCAGTCACCATGCTTTCTATTTATCTCGCAACCGCCCGAACGTGTCAATGATTTCGAAACATCTCCCGAACGAATTTAGCGTCGGTCCGGGGCGGTCGCGGGTGGGGCATACAAGCCGCCATTTGGCATGTGCGCGACCGCTGAACGCCGAACAGGAGCGCTGGCTCCTGAACGGCGCGACCTAGCTAACTCGACGCGCGGAGAGCACATCCCGCGCGGTCGTCCAACGAATACCGGGATAGCGGTCGTTGTCGAGCGGCTCCAGCTTAGCCCGGCCGTCGAACATGTTATGCATGTACTGCATGCCCTGCCATGCCGGGTAAAGTTCCTTCTCTCCGGGAGCGACTGTGCGCGCGACCTTGATAAGCGTGCCGAGCATTCCCAGACCTCCGGCGCGGAACAGGCGGAACTTCTTTCCGGTCACCTCACTTACGACCGCCGTCAGTTCCCGGGCGCTGAGTTGATCGCCGGCAATTCGTAGAAAGCGAGGGGTGGAGGGATCAAGAGCCGCGCTCGCCGTGAATGCGGCCGTGTCGTCCATCGTCGTGAAGTCCATGCGCTGGTCTGCATCCCCCCAATAGAGGACTCGCTTCAGTTTGAAGAGAATGAGAG
>Ga0074046_10002739_pt1 | contig 15055 bp, 14 predicted proteins | sample BogForMeECP23OM3_FD_94441 | JGI IMG/M metagenome (GOLD analysis project Ga0074046, IMG submission 94441) | Bog forest soil microbial communities from Calvert Island, British Columbia, Canada - Bog Forest MetaG ECP23OM3 | ecosystem: Environmental > Terrestrial > Soil > Wetlands ...
CGAGCATCTCAGGTGCGGCGATTTCTTTCATAAGACGTTCTCTTATACCATCGTCTGCAATATCCATCAGTGTCTTTTTCCGCTGCTTCCCCAGGAAATCTGCGAATAGCCCGAACTCTTTACCGTAGAGCAGTTCCAGCTCCTTTCCTATACTTTTTGCCAGCGCAGGACTGTACCCGGATGTAGACACAGCAAGGGCCAGTGGTCCCCTTTTTATGACTGAAGGCACAATAAAGTTGGCCAGCCCGGGAGCATCGACTACGTTCAAAAGGCACGGCGCATCAAGGGAAACCTTCCGGTTTACCCGCCAGTCCGATGCAGCAGCAATAACAATAAAAGCATCTTCAAGGTCACCCTTACGGTACTTCCTTTTTAGATGTTTTATCAGCTTGCTCTCGCTATAGTTCGCAAGCACACCAGTGACGGAAGGACTTATAACGGTGACCTTGGCCCCTGAACGAAGCAGGGCGGCAACCTTTCTTTCAGCTACTTTTCCGCCGCCGACAACTATACACTGTTTACCTTTCAGATCTATAAAGGCAGGATAGTAATGATGGTCCACCGTGCTGCTAACCCTGGAGGCCTTTCCTGGCTTCTTTAACAAACCTGCTCGAGGGATACTTTTCGATGAGTGTTTTAAATGCTTCCCGTGCCTTGTCTTCCATTTTAAGGGCCTTATATGATTTACCTAAAAGCAGAAATGTTTCATCGGCCCCATCATATTCGGGGAATTGCTTGAGCAGCCCCTCAAGTCTGCTTATGGCCGGCTTATATGCTTCTTTTTTATAGTAGAATTTTCCGACATCAAATTCTCCTTCCGCCATGACCTTCCTGCACTTCTGGACTCTGAGTTCTATAATATCCCGGTAAGGGTTCCGGGGATACAGTTCTTTTAAGCGGGTAAATTCCTGCAGGGCCTTCTGTGCAGCGCTGAGCCCTCTGTCAACGCCGACAATCTGTGTGAAGTACGCCATGGCAATCTGGTATTGGGCATATGAGGCCTGCGCGTTGTCCGGATAAAGCTCCAGAAATTTTCTGTATTCCTCGATCCCGTGGTCAGGGTCGCTGTCTTGTATATATGAAGCGGCAATCCTCAACTGCGCGAGCGGAGCATATTTTTTTGTGAGGTCCCTGTTCTTTACCTCAAGCAATACCTTTCGTGCCTCATCATAGTTGCCATTGTCGATAAGTGTATTGGCCTTAGCAAGAAATTTCTCCGCGTTAAAGTCTTCATCTTTTTTTACTTGCTTCCCGCCACACCCGCCAAGCACAGCAGCCAGCGCAATAAAAAGTATAAAAACAGCTAACGTCCTGATTTTTACCATACCTTATATTTAACCCTTTGCAGCCCTTTTTAGTCAAGATTATGGAACCGGGGGGAAGTGGCTTTGACTTCTCAATAGTCTATATTTTAAACTGTTTTATACTGAATGCGTGATAAAAAATGGTATCCCGTACTGCAATCCATCTAAAATCCGGAGGATTAATTTAATGGTCCAAAAAATAGGGGCCGCCGTGCTCTTATCTTTATCTCTTTTGCTTTTTTTTGCGCAACCCGGCTTTACCGGGCAAGACGCTGTTCAGAACGAAGCGGATTCAGCGCTGAAACTATTGAGGGACGAGACTCTCTCTTACTTCAACTCTATTGCTGGAAAGGTCACCTCTGTTGCAGGCAACTCAGTAAAAATCGAACCTGGTTCCCAGGGGTCCGTAAAAAATGGCATGCGGTTTACCGCTTTCAAAGAAAGCGCAATCTTTATTCACCCTGTAACCAAAGAGCCGCTTGGGAAGATAGACCTCCCGGTAGGCGACATTGAAGTTACTTCGGTTACGTCGCACGATGCTGCCGGAGTCATTATTAAGGGAGACCCGGCGGGTTTTACGGATGCAAAACTCAAGATTCCGGCTACCAAAGTCAGAATGCTGTTTTACCAGGGCGATATCGATTGGTTTCTCGGCGATGCTTACTACCAGATGCTTAAGGAAACAAAGCGCTTTGAACTCATTGATACAGACAATCAGACTAATGATATTCCAAAAATATTGGCCGAGGCAAAAAGCAAGGGCGCGGTGGCAGCATTGGTTTTGACTTCTGAAACCTCCGCAGGTCGGGTGACTGTTAAACAGAAACTTTTCTGGGTTCCGGATGCAAAAGAGTTTGCAGGAAAAGAGGTCACAGCCGACGTAAGCAGCGTTGAAGAGCTGAGACTCAGGACAGGCATTTTTATACCCAAGGAGGGAGAGATACTATTGTCTTTTCATTTGCCCTTTAAGGCAGACCGCCTGGCAACAGGCGATCTTGCAGGCGATGGGAACAGGGAGATAGTGCTCTCTTACGGAAACACTGTACGAATTTACCGGGAGGGAGTGGATCTTAAGTCACTGGAAGAATTTAGTGTCCCCGCCGGCGATATTATCTGGCTGGACACTATAGATATTAACAGAGACGGCAAAGACGACATACTCATTACCGCCATGCGGGGGGGGGAGATAGTTTCATTTATTTATGAACATAAAAATTCATCTTATGTGCAGCTGCTTAAAATAAAAGACAGGTTTTTAAGGAAACTCGGCAACCGGGCCATAGCACAGGAATTCAGTAAAGGCGACGGCTACGACGGGCCTGTTTACTTCTTTACCTTTAATGCCGACACTTTTCAAAAGGGAGACATTCTCAAGCTTCCTCCCGGAGTTAATATTTACGACTTTCAGCTTTTCACCTCTCCCGAGGGGAAGCAGTCGGTAGCTGCCTGGGACGAGCGCGGCTTTTTGCACATATATAATGATGAAGGCATTCGCTTATGGGTGAGCAAAGAAGATTTCGGAGGCTTCTCGACAACGTTCAGCAGAGAGGGCGGAGACATGGTGGTCGATAAGGGGAAGTGGTCTGTAAAAGACAGGCTGCTGCTCTCCAACAATGAGCTGCTTGCTCCGAAACGCAAACCGCTCCTTGGTATGGCAAAAGGACTCGGATATTGGGGCTCGTCGATAAAGGGCTTATGGTGGAACGGCTCCGCCATAGAGTACAGGAATTTCCTTGAAAATGCGGGCGGAGACTTACTTGATTATGACGTTGCAGGAGACCGGTTGATAGTTCTGTCAAAGTCGACCATCGGCAGCGGAACAATGAAGATATTTAAGGGAGAGAGTCCCTTCGGTTCCATGCTATATATATATTCGCTGAAGGGGCGATAACAAGCGTTCCGCGTTAAGGACAAAAAATAATTTTTTTTCTTTAACGCAGGACGCCATACGTTTTTTTCGGAGGGACATACTTGGAGGGAAAAGATATGCCTAAACACATAGGCATCATCATGGACGGTAACGGCAGGTGGGCTGAAATGAGAGGACTGCCCAGGTCTGAAGGCCACAAGCGAGGTGTGGAAAGGGTGCATGAAACAGTAGAGGCGGCAAAACAAGTGGGTGTGGAGGTCCTCTCTCTATATGCCTTTTCCATAGAGAACTGGATGCGGCCGGAGGAAGAGGTCGCTGTCATCATGGAACTCCTCGAGTCCACCCTGAAAAAAGAATTCGAAAGTTTCATGAAAGAGGGCGTACGGTTCAGGATCGTCGGGAACCGGGAGAAACTGCCTGAAACTATCCGGGCTGTTGTCGAGGTGGTGGAACAAGAAACCAGAAACAACGGCAATCTTATTCTGCAGTGCGCACTCAGCTACGGCGGAAGGGATGAGATCATAAGGGCCGTAAAAAAAGCCGTCGTAATGGGCGCCGGGCCGGACGATATCACCGAAAACTACATTGCCGGACTTCTGGATACAGCCGGAATCCCTGACCCGGACCTCATCATCAGGACCAGCGGGGAACAGCGCTTAAGCAACTTTCTCCTTTGGCAGTCGGCGTATTCGGAATTCTATTTCACCAATACGTTGTGGCCCGATTTCACAAGCGGGGAACTGCTCGATGCAATTCACGAATACCGGACAAGGAGCAGACGCTTCGGCAAGGTGGAGAACTCCAAGAATCTTTTTGCTGAAAGATTTCCAGGTATGCCTGGTACGTGGGATGTTTGACACTATGCACTTGAAAAGAGTTGCTGTTGCGCTCATTACGCTGCCCCTGTTCTACTTTTACATTGCAAAACTCTCGCCGCCTTACTTTCTTTTCCTGCTGGCACTTGTAAGCGTCATTGCTCAGGCCGAATTTTATTCCATGTACAAAACGAACAGATTGCTCTCTCTGACCGGAATGCTTGGCGGCATTTTAACGTTATGCACTCCCCTGATTTCGGTGAGCTTTCCAGGGGCCGGGTCCTATCACATGAGTTTACAGGCGTCTGCCTTTATACTGACATTTATGCTGATTGCTCTGGTAAGGCTCTTTACTAAAAATGGTCCGCTGGCATCGTTAAAAGACATTGCGCCCCCTGTCGTCGGCATCTTTTATATTCCCAACCTGTTAATGGCCCAGTGGTATTTGAGATTGAAGGGGTACGAATGGATTTTGTTCTTGTACGGGTGCGTTTATGCTGCTGATAGCATGGCATACTACATCGGCAAGGGCGTAGGCAAAAGAAAACTGTTTAGTGCAGTCAGCCCGAACAAGACCCTGGCCGGGGCTGTGGGTTCAGTTGCCGGAGGCGTCATGGCATCGCTTATCCTGGGCACTCTCCTGCCGGTCCATAAGGGAATATTTGAGCTTTTTGTAATGGGGGGGGTAATCGGTGCGGTAACCATTGCCGGAGACCTTGTCGAATCCATGTTTAAGCGGGATGCAAACATTAAAGATTCCGGCTCATTTATCCCGGGTCACGGGGGATTACTCGACAAAATAGATGGGGCCCTCTTTGCAGGACCTGTTCTGTACTGGATAACGCTCTTCTTATGAAAAAAATAGTAATTCTCGGCTCAACAGGCTCAATAGGAAGAAACTCGCTGGATATCATCGCGAAGTTTCCCGACCATTTCAGTGTTATAGGTCTGACCGCCGGCAGGAACACTGCGCTGCTCATGGAACAAATCCGGCTATTTCATCCCGAAATAGTTGCGGTATCAGATGAGAAAACCTATTGGGACCTCCGCGAGTCGATGGGGCCGGACACTGCTCCCGAGATACGCTTCGGAATTGACGGCATAAGCAGTACAGCGTCAATGCCGGGGGCCGACATTGTGATATCCGCCATTGTTGGAGCCGCAGGCCTCCTGCCCACTTTAGCCGCGATAAGATCGGGAAAGACAGTGGGGCTTGCAAACAAGGAAACCCTCGTGATGGCCGGCGACCTTGCACTTTCAGAGGTCCGTATCCACGGCACAACTCTCCTGCCGGTTGACAGCGAACACAGCGCTATCTTCCAGTGCATGCAAGGATACGAAAAAAACTCTGTCAAAAAAATAATACTCACCGCGTCCGGGGGGCCCTTTATCGGCAAGACGCGAGAGGAGCTTGAAACTGCTTCGCCTGACAGCGCGCTGAAACATCCCAACTGGAGTATGGGCCGGAAAATATCCATTGATTCAGCGACGCTCATGAACAAGGGGCTTGAAGTGATCGAGGCCTTTCATCTTTTCGGTCTGCCCCTGGATAAAATAGATGTGCTTATCCATCCTCAAAGCATCATACATTCCATTGTTGAGTTTACTGACGGCAGCTGCATGGCCCAGCTTTCACAGCCGGACATGAGAGGGCCCATCGCCTATGCCCTGTCTTATCCGGAAAGGCTGGACCCGGTCATGAAACCCCTGGCATGGGAGAGGCTGCCCGGTCTGACCTTTCAAAGACCGGATACTGCGACGTTTTCCTGTCTTTCATTTGCCTATGCCGCGCTGCAAGAAGGCGGCACATTGCCGGCGGTGCTGAATGCCTCCAACGAGCTCGCTGTGAGTGCATTCCTGGACGGTATTATTGGTTTTAACAAAATACCTGCTATAATAAAAAAAGTTATGGACTTGCATAAAATACAGCCTGCCGATGATATTGCCCTTATCCTTGAAGCCGACAGATGGGCAAGGGAAGAAGCAATGAAAATTTTGGGGGAGTAATTGAGCGTCATATCAGCCATTTTGTTATTCGGCTTTCTCATATTTGTACATGAAATGGGACATTTTCTGCTTGCAAAACTAAGCGGCGTGAAAGTGCTCAAGTTCTCGCTCGGTTTCGGTCCCAGGGTCATAGGGAAACAGCTCGGGGAGACTGAATATGTGATCTCGGCTGTCCCTCTTGGCGGCTATGTAAAAATGCTCGGACAAGAGGACCTCGGAGAAGTTGAAGATGCCGGAGACGCCGCCGAAAAGGACCGTTCATTCCGTTACAAACCTGCATATAAGCGGGTGCTGATTATCCTTGCCGGGCCGCTGTTCAACCTTCTGACCGCTGTCGTTATTTTCTTTTTTGTTTTTATTGCAGGGGTCCCAATACTGTCCCCAACTATTGGAGAGGTAATGCCCGATACACCTGCGGCCAAAGCCATGCTGCAGAAAGGCGATAAAATCGTGGCGATCAACGGCAGCCCTGTCAGGCAGTGGGCTGAGATGACCGATATCATTCAAGGCAGCGCCGGCAAGCCCCTGGCGCTGACAGTGCAAAGAAAAACTGCGCTCCTTCCCATCTCGATAACTCCCGAAAGCAAAAAAATGAAAGACCTGTTCGGAGAAGAGCGGAAGGTGGGCCTCATAGGAGTGAAACCCTCGGGAGAGACATTTACAGTAACAGAAAACATCCCCAACGCCTTTAAAGATGCCTTCCTGAAGACGTGGGACATAGCGGCTATAACCGTTGTAGGCATAATAAAACTTATACAGAGAATAGTTCCTGCCGAAACCATCGGCGGCCCTATTCTTATATTTCAATTAGCTGAAAAGCAGGCCGCCGCAGGCTACTTGAACTATTTCTTTTTTGCCGCGGTGATAAGCATTAACCTCGGCATATTAAACCTGCTTCCTATTCCTGTTCTTGACGGAGGGCATATCTTCATTGTCGGTCTTGAAGCGATACGGAAGAAGCCGTTGAGCGAGCAGACCATTGTTATTGCGCAACGCATCGGGCTCGCCTTCCTGCTTATGCTTATGATTTTCGCAATGTATAACGATATCTTCAGGATCATCAGCGGGAAACCACTGCCATGAATGAAAGAAAAAGAAACCACAGAGTGCACAGAGGATACTCCGTATTTGAAAGAAAACAAATAATTAACACCGATGAGAACACAGAGAAGAACAGTCATTTTCTCTGTGTTCTCGCTTCGAAGCGCCTACTTCCGGCTGTGGTCAAGTTTTTGACCTTATGAGACCGGCAACAATGAAATATCTGAACTCGGCGGGAGGAGTCACCTTCAGGAAGACAGTCGCAGGCTTTGACGTGGCCCTGATCGCAACAAAGAAAAAAACCATATGGACGCTGCCTAAGGGCATAATCGACAAGGGGGAACAACCCGAGGCCGCAGCAATAAGGGAAATACGCGAGGAGACCGGTCTCACGGGTAAAATCGTGAGTCCGATCGATACAAAGTCTTACTGGTTTTACCTGAACAAGGAGAACATAAAGTGCAGAAAAACCGTCGCATACTTCCTGGTGGAATATGTCAGCGGAGCCATCGACAATGCATGCCCGGAGGTGGATGAGGCCCAATGGTTCTCCATGGATGATGCCAGGGGAAAACTGTCCTACAAAATCGACCGGGAAATACTTCATAAAGCCGCTGAACTGCTGGAGCATTATGTCCAAAATACGTCTGCGGAATGAACTCAAAGAAATTGCCGCAAGGCTCAAATCTGAAGGGAAAAAAATAGTCTTTACCAACGGCTGCTTTGACCTGCTGCACATTGGGCATATCCGATACCTGAAAGAGGCAAAAAAAATGGGAGATATTCTCATAGTGGGACTGAACTCCGATGCTTCAGTAAGGCGCTTGAAGCCCCAAAGGCCGATCACTGAGGAAGCGCAGAGAGCTGAAGTGCTTGCATCGCTCGAAATGGTGGATTTTGTCATCCTCTTTTCCGAAGATACTCCCTATGAACTTATAAAAACCATCAGACCCGATGTGCTCGTAAAGGGCGGAGACTGGAAGAAAGAGGACATCGTCGGCTCGGATATTGTGGCTGAAACACATAGTCTGCCGTATGTGCCTGGCGTATCTACCAGCGCAATCATTGATAAGATATTAAAATCAGGCAAAAGGCTAAAGGCTAAAGGTGATAGGCGTGAATAAATCAAAAAATCTTTTTCCTATAACCTTTTGCCTTTTGCCTTTAGCCTTTTGCCTGATTTTAATCACCGGTCTTTCCTTTGCAGGTGCTCCAACAGGTGACGAAGCCTTACGCAAACTCCTGGAAGGTAACAAACGGTTCATTTCAGGCAGTCTGGCGACAAAAGACACCGGCGATGCAAGAAGAAAAGAACTCTCAAAGGGACAGCATCCTTTTGCAATAGTAGTCACATGTTCAGACTCACGGGTGGCCCCTGAAATATTTTTTGACCAGGGCCTGGGTGATTTATTCGTGGTCCGGTCTGAAGGCAATGTGCTTGATCCAATTTCAGTGGGCAGCATTGAATATGCTGCCGGAAACCTCCATGCGCCCCTTCTAATTCTCCTGGGACACGATAAATGCGATGCAGTATCGGCTGCTATCGAAGCAAAAGCGAAAACCGAAGACAATATCGGGAGAATACTCAGGAGGATACTCCCTGCTGTAAAAAAAGCAACCGCGAGGGGAGGCTCTAAAGAGGATATCCTTAATAATGCTATCAGGGAAAACGTGCTGCTTCAGCAGAAATACCTGCTCAGGAAAAGCCCTGTAGTGAAAAAACTTATGGAATCAGGAGATCTTAAAGTTGTTGCCGGCATATACCACACTGAAACCGGAGAGATTGAACTGTTCAGCGCCATGCCCGCAGCTTTGCCGCTTCATCCTTAATCTTCTGCAAGGTCTCTTTCATAGGCGCCCAACCGTACCAGTGCATATAGTCGGGATTCATATGGAATGCACCCTGAAAGGCCCTCATCCTGTATTCAAAGAACATGACATAAAGGTCCTGCTCCACTGCGCTCTTTGCCTCATAGAACTGCAGCAGGTCAGGGGCAAGGGTCCAGTCTGCCGGCTTCTGCAGTATGCCGTCTTTGTATAAATCCTGCACCACTCTGATAGCTTCCGCCATTATCTTGTCTGCATCCTTTATTACCTTATCCGCTGCATCCAGTTGGCCTTTAGCGTAAGCGGCCCCATGGCATTTTCCGCAGACGGCAGTCATATTGTCTCTTTTTTCCTTAAACTCCTCTTTGGTCAGCCGCACCATTTCACCTGCCTTCACTATGTCAAGCCTGGCAGTGGGATTACCCTTATCATCCAGGACACCGAGAGCCTGAAGAATAGTGACCCTGTCTTTCATCCATTCCTTGTCGTCCTCCGCCAACCTCAAGGCCAGAAAACCCCATGAGGTCATGACATTGTGGTTTCCGCCCTGCATGTGGCAGGTCTGACAGGTAGGCACCCTTTTACTCCACTTGCCTTCTATCTGCCAGATTGTACCGTGTTTTGAGCCAGACCACATTTCCCACTGAGGGTGGTCAAATCCCATATGGCATGTCTTGCACGCCCTGGGGTCCTGCGCTTCCGACTTACTGAATAGATGCCTGGTATGGCAGGAATCGCACTGGGCATTACCGTAATGGATTCCCGCCCTCTCACCATCTGATTTTACCCCAATCTTATGGCAGTTTGAACATCCCTTGTATCCCTCGCCTGCCACAGCAGTGGTCTGGTGCGTTATCATGGGCATGGCGCCCGAGGCAATCCAGGCGAGATTATGCTTGCTGTCCTTAAACTGGTCAGCCTGTTTCTTGTGGCACCCGGCGCAGGTATCCGGGGTCGGCATTGTGGCAAGTTTTGAGTCATCCATTTTTTTGTGCCCCGATCCGTGGCATGCAGAGCAATCAACCCCTGCCTTTCCCATCCTGCCCTGAAGGTGCTGCTGTACAATACCTGGGGTTACCTTCCGGTGGCACTCAACACACTCACTCCTTTGGTTCCTGGCAAAGGCCGGGCTGCCAATGAGAAAAATAATAGCAAACACTACTCCCAGTCTCGCATAATTCATTGTAATGCTCCTCCCTGCTGCTTTTAACATATTGTCAAAATTAACCACAGAGAACACAGAGACAACCTAACCACGGAGGAGACAGAGAAATACTCTGTGCACTCTGAAAGACTTCACGGAGCTTTTTATATATAAGAACTTCTCTGTGACCTCTGTGGTTTCATTTGTTTTTCCCTCGCCTTTCAAATTAACGTCACCATCTTTAATCACTGCATATATAGTATAATTAAGAGAATAATAAATAGTACGATTTAATCATACAGAACATGCCAATCCTGTACCAGCATTTAATAAATCATATCACGAAACTACTCCAGCAGGTAAAAGCCGGCCCAGGCGCGAGGCTTTATAACCTCTCCGTGCCTCATTTTGCATTATTGCTTTCATTCAAGACCAGCCCCTTTATTGTAATCGAAGATTCGACCGAATCCGCTGATGCGCTTTACAATGACCTGCTGTTTTTCAGGCAACTTGTGCCGGGAAACGACAGGACAATCAGTTACTTCCCCCCTGCCTCAAGTCCTGAACTTATCGGAAAGAGGGCCTCGGTACTACTGGCCGGCGGCACTCAAAGCAACATCGGAATCATCACTTCACCCGAAGCTTGCAGAACAGGATTCTCTTTTCCCCTTATAAAGGATGCTCTCATAACTATCAGAAGGGGGCTTGCCATTGAACGGGAAACATTGAATAGAATGCTCTCCGGACTCGGATATAAAAAGGTAAGCGTCGTGGTCGAAAAAGGTGAATACACCCAGAGAGAGTGGATTTTCGATATTTACCCTACCACTGAAGATATACCGTTGCGAGTAGAATTTTTCGGGGATGAAATAGAAGTAATGCGCTGTTTCGATATAGAAACACAGCGCTCAATAAGAGAGGTCCAGGTCCTGACGCTTTTTCCTGCAACAGAAGGTCCTCTGCGCGGCACCATAGTCGACGAGCTGGCGCACAGTATAAACCCGGAGGTGTTTATCGTTGAAGACACAGCCGGCTCATTAAAAACAGGGACACATCCCATATTTTATGAAAATATGGGATGTGTCCCTGTTTTTAATGAGCTTCCCTTTTATTCGGTCTCGCACCTGCCTTTTTCCGGTGAGGGGACCGATGCGATGGAACACTCAATCAAAGGCATGGGCCTTGTACCTGAAGAGCGCAAGGAGCTCGGGGATATTCCTTCCGCTCTTAAAAAGGCTGGATGTGACACCCTGATAGTCCTGCCTTCAGAAGCCCAGGCAGAGCGTCTGAAAGATATCCTGTTCGATGGGGGAGTAATAGCGCCGGTGATCAAATACAAAGACCTGGAATCATACGCCGGCAGTATCTGCATTGTGACCGGCACGCTGTCGTCCGGCATGCTGGTCAAGAATGTACTGGTACTGACCGACAGGGAACTATTTGGCGAAAGGCCTGCTTTCAGGCCGATGAAGCGATCAAAGGCTTCCAGGCTTCTTTTTACTATTGATGATCTGAAAGCCGGTGATCTCGTGGTGCATAAGGATCACGGAATAGGAAGATTCACAGGACTTCAGAGGCAAAGGACTGACAGTTGCGAAGAGGACCTGATAACCCTGGAGTATGCCCAGGGCGACAAACTTTATATCCCTTTTTACAGCATAGATAAACTGCAGAAATACAGCGCCGGTGAGGGGCCCTCTTCGCCTATTGACCGGCTCGGAAGCAAAAAATGGCAAAAGACAAAACAGCGGGTCAGAGAAAAAATCAGGGAAATGGCTGACAAGCTCATCAAGCTGTATGCCGAACGAAGTGTCTCCCGCGGATTTGTCTTCAGTGAGGATACCACTATGCACAGGGAATTCGATGACTTTTTCCTTTATGACGAGACTCCGGACCAGATAAAGGCCTTTGAGGAGATACAGAAATACATGCATTCGGAAACACCCATGGATATGCTGCTGTGCGGCGATGTCGGCTACGGCAAGACAGAGGTTGCGATAAAAGCTGCTTTCAGGGCTGTATTTGACGGTAAACAGGTGGCTGTCCTCGTGCCGACGACACTGCTTGCCGAACAGCATTTCAGGACCTTTAAAATTCGTTTTTCAGGATTTCCGGTAAAAATCGACTCCCTCAGCAGGTTTAAAAACAAAGAACAGATAAAGCAGTCAGTCAAGGCCCTGGCCGATGGTGAAACGGATATCGTTATCGGCACTCATATGCTCTTGAACAAGAATATCAGTTTTCATGACATCGGACTGTTGATCATCGACGAGGAGCACCGTTTTGGTGTGGCCCAGAAAGAGCGGCTTAAAGAGCTTAAAAAGGGCGTCGATATTCTTACCCTTACGGCAACGCCTATTCCACGGACACTGCATATGTCGCTGTCAGGCCTCAGGGAGATAGCTACTATTGAAACCGCGCCTGAGGAAAGGCTTGCAGTCAGGAGTATCGTAACCCAATTTACCGGCAACACAATAAAGGAGGCCATCGAAAGAGAACTGAGAAGGGACGGACAGGTATTTTTCGTCCATAACAGGATAGGGGACATAGAAAAAACAGCTGATTATATACGAAAACTGGCGCCGGAGGCCCGGCTCGCCATAGGGCATGGACAGATGCCGGAGGCCGGGTTGGAAAGAGTAATGCTCCGCTTCCTGAACGGCGATTTCAATATGCTCGTGTGCACCTCAATTATCGGATCAGGCCTCGATATCCCCACCGCCAATACCATTATAGTGGACAGGGCGGATACTTTCGGACTCGCCGATCTCTATCAGCTCAGGGGAAGGGTGGGGAGAGGCAATGTCCAGGCCTATGCGTACTTCCTTGTCTCTGGTGAAGACCGGCTTACCGATGAGGCCCGGAAACGATTGCAGGCCATACAGGAAATGAGCTATCTGGGGGCAGGATTCCGGCTTGCCCTGAAAGACCTCGACATACGGGGCGCCGGCAATCTTCTTGGAGCGGAACAATCAGGATGCATTCATGGAGTAGGTTTTGATATGTACATGGAAATGCTCGAGAGAACCGTTGCCGAGTTGAAAGGGCACGAGGTAGCGGAAGAGATTGAACCTGCCATACTGTTGCGGCTCTCGGCATTTATTCCAGATAATTACATCTCCGATATTACTCTGAGGCTCAGCATCTATAGGCGCATATCGTCGTTAAAATCCCTGGACGCTCTTGTGGAACTCAGGGATGAACTCTCAGACCGGTTCGGGTCCCTGCCGGAAGAGACGATAAACCTGCTTCACGTGATAAAAGTCAAGCTGCTTTCGAAGCAGCTCTATATAATAAAGGTCACTGATGTGGATAGGAGGTACCGTTTTTTCTTTCTTCTCGATGCTGACAATACCTATAAGATTCCGGAAGATTTCTTTGACCGGCTCATGAAAGCCCTTTTCTCACTTTCTTCCGGCACATCCATCAGGTTTCTTCCAGACGGGTTTGAACTGGACGCTCGCCATATGCCGCTGCATGAAGCTATTGAAGAAGTTGAAGAGACGCTCCAAAGAATAGTCGAAATGATGAAAGCAACGGAGCCCAAGTGATAATCACCACTTTTTAAGGCCTTGGTAGTGGAAGGGATCGACAGGGGCAGGCTGCTTATTGCCTATAAGTCGCTGAATGATTTAAACTGAAAACATGCGAACCATTGTCTTGTCATGCTTATCTTTAATACTATTCGTTGTAATCAACAGCTGCTCCACTTTACCCTCCCAGCATGAGCGGAAGGAAGCTGATTTTCACTATAAAATGGGAAGTGCCTCTCTGAGCGAGGGGAATTTACAGTCTGCCTTTGTCGAATTTCAAAAAACTTTGCAGCTTGATCCAGGCAACAAGGATGCCCTTATCAGCCTTGGATATATACATTTGCAGTTCGAAGAGTTTGAAAAAGCAAAAGGACTTTTTCTTAGGGCGATTTCCATCGATCCTCAATTTTCTGATGCCTACACTTATCTGGGTATTACCTATATCAAAATGCGCCAGTGGAAAGAGGCGATAGAGCCGCTCAATAAGGCCTTGTCAAATGTTCTATATAAAAATCCCGGGCAGGCATTCTATTACCTTGGCATGGCTTATTACAGGCTCGGACTGTTCGATAACGCCATTGACGCTTTTAAAGACTCGATAAAGCGCTCCCCGTCAAATCCGCAGGCTTATTACGGTCTCTCCCTCGCCTATAATAAAATGGGCAGATATGGGGACGCTGTCGCTATAATTGAGCGGGCAATCGACATAGATCCGGCTTTCAACAGCGATAAAGCAAAATTCATAACGGAGAAGAAACAAAGTCTGCTGACGTCAAAAGGAGAGGACGAGACAGACACGAGGGATTATCTTGAAATAATAAAGTATTAGAAAAACAGGCGAGACCTTTTCTTTGCCTAGCGCCTATCGCCTAGCGCCTATTTTTTTATTATTGTATCGTATAGTAATTTCATATACTATACTCGCATGGTCAGCTTCAAGACCGTCATTCCTTCCTTTGCAGGCAAGTTTCCCCTTCAAGGTCTTTTTTTGGGTCTTTACCATCCTTGATATAATCGGCGTCAAATTAAACCCGCCATCGACACAATCCCTTATCATGCACTCCATATTAAAATATGCATAAGTGGTAGGCAAAACGTTAACCGTACGTACCATGAGGACAGGATTAACGCCTTTTTGATAATAGGTCATATTTATAACAATACTATTGACCTTAGGAAAGCGTTCTGATACCAGGCCTGCAGCCAACTTTTGTTGCTTGATCAATTCAGCTTTAACTGAATGATGTTGTTTATTTGCCATCATCTCTTATAAAGGAGCCCCCTGCTGAAACGATAAGAAATCTCTTTCTGTTGCCGTTTATATCTTCACTACATTGATTGCTTTTGGACCCTTGGGGCCTTTCTCGATATCAAAGCTGACTCTGTCACCCTCGGCAAGCGTTTTAAAACCGTCGCCCTGAATAGACGAATAATGAACAAAAACATCGCTGCCGTCTTCGCTTGTGACAAAGCCGAACCCTTTAGATTCATTGAACCATTTTACTTTGCCCTGA
>Ga0074046_10002740_pt1 | contig 15055 bp, 12 predicted proteins | sample BogForMeECP23OM3_FD_94441 | JGI IMG/M metagenome (GOLD analysis project Ga0074046, IMG submission 94441) | Bog forest soil microbial communities from Calvert Island, British Columbia, Canada - Bog Forest MetaG ECP23OM3 | ecosystem: Environmental > Terrestrial > Soil > Wetlands ...
CATCAATGGATACGTGATCGAGATTGCAGGCTATACCTCCAGCACCGGCAGCGCGCGATTCAACCAGAGGCTCAGCGAAGAACGGGCAGCGGTCGTGGCCCAGTATCTGCGCGAAAATGCCGGTGTTCCCCTGTGGCGAATTGTGGTACCCGCGGGCTATGGAGAGACTCATCCCGTGGCCGACAATTCTGACGCAAAGGGGCGCGCCCTGAATCGTAGGGTCGAGGTCAAGGTCCTGGTCAACAAGGGAGTGCAAGAAAAGGGGGTGCAAGAAGGTTCACTGCAAGCAGGTTCACTGCCGGCAGGTTCCTAGATCGCAGTTGTTGGGTCTCGTAGGAAATTGGATAGTTCGGCTATCGCCCGATGCCTGTAATTGCTCTCAGGCATCGGGCACTACGAGACGATTTGCAGAGTTTATTCCACGCAAGGGGTGGGTGCCGCTTTTATTCGCGTGGCTCTTCATAACAAGGCGCCCACCTGCCAACATTGGTTGGCACTTCGGCATTTTGACGCGCTATCTCGTCATGGGAAAGGTCTCGATAGTTGACTCCTTTCAGCCACTTGCAAGCGCCCCGCCCTACCAGGTGATTGGCAACTCGGGTGCTCTTAACAAATCGGAAGTACAAATGTCAGATGAAGCGAAGCGATGCGCGTTAGAAGCGGTGGTGGAATGCAATAGCTTGTTGCCTGACCCGGGGAATTTCCGGCGATGGACTGCAGCCATCCTTACTGCTTACGAACCATTTCACCGCCGCTATTTTTCGGGCTCGTGCGTCACAGGCATGGCCACTTCGCGAGGCTATTTTGCCTTGCCCAGGTTCTGGCGTTAAGGAGGACAACTTAATTATGAAATTCCACCGAATTATTCTATGGTCCCTTCTGCTTTCCCTGGGGACCTTCATTTCCGTCAGCCCCGCCCAACAGCCGCCGCCGGCGACGCCAGGCTCAATCGAGGTGGTGCAAGTCATAGGTCTGCCGTGCGTCAAGCAAAACACCAAGGGAAACCTGAAGGTGGAGAACGGCTCCCTTACCTTCGCCTCCCCCAAGAACATCTGCGAAGTCCCTGCCGCTTCCATACAGGATGTCGTCACCGGAGCTGACAGTCAGCGGGTCATCGGGGGAACTGTGGGAACGGTCTCCAGGCTGGCGCCTTACGGAGGTGGAACGGCATTGAGCCTCCTGCGCAGCAAGGTCGACATCATTACGATTCAATATCGGGACCCGAACGGCGGCCTTCACGGCGCCATCTTCACCATGCCCGTTGGCAAGGCCGAATCAGTCAAAGAGGCCCTCCTCGCGCAGGGTGCGCATACCAGCATTCCATCGCAAGCTCAGTCAACCTCGGACTCGCCTCTGCAATCTGAGGCAATGGAGCAGACAAATTGAAAACCATCAAGCGTGCCACAATTCTTTGCATTTTTATAGCTCGATTAAGTGCCGTCCCAGCGCTGTGCGAGCAGCCACATCCACCCGCCAGCTCACCGGCAGCAGCGATCGAAGTAGGGATGATCCAAGCTGGGGAGATAAGTCTGCCCGCGGAATTCCAGGTGGCGCTCTACGAGAACCTGGTCCAGGAGCTGCAGAAGAAAGGCGACTTCTCCCAGGCCTATCGTGACGGTGACCGGAATGCCGCCGGCGCTTCGGGCCTGGTTGTTCTTCACACGAAGGTTACAGGCTTCAAGCAAGGCAGTGAACTGAAGCGTGACGTCACCACCGTCGGCGGCGCCACCTCAATTACCATTCATTGCCAGTTCACGGATAAAGAGGGAAGGGTGCTGCTGGAGCGCGATATCACCGGAAAAGTGAAGCTCATCGGCGACAACCTGAGAGCCACCGATGACTTTGCCAAGAAGGCTGCCACGGTTGCGCAGGAAACGCTTTCTCCCGATTCCTCTTCCTCCGATCCCAAAAAGCCTGGTTACAAGAACGCAATTTAATGCAAGGAGAATTCGAGACTATGAATAACGAGGATACGGCGCAGAGATCTGGAGATCAGGGGCGTCGTCGGCATGCCACCAGAGTATGGCATAGCAGCGATGGGGAACTGACTTGTGTGCGGCTCTACTTGCTTTACGAAAATCCCGAGGGTCCCGAAAGCCTGAGTAGAGATGCCTGATCAAAATTCCGGGCTCGCGAGGTGAAGAAGCCATGAGCGACGATCCGAAGCGTCCCATACTCGTACTGCTCTTCAGTCACTGGGTCAGCATGCTGGGCGTCGCGCTGGTGACCACCGCTGGGTTTTCCTGGCTGTTCGTTCTGCCCATGCAGCTTCGAGGCCACGCCAGCAACCCATATATCGGCATTGTGGTCTTTATCGTCATCCCAGTTATCTTCATCCTGGGCCTGGTATTGATCGCACTCGGGATCGTCCTTGCCCGGCGGCGCATCGAAACCACCGAGGAAGCGCTGTTGGCGGCGGCCGACCGGCGAGCCTTTATTCGGAGGCTTGCAATTTTCTTCGCCGTGACCACGGCAGTTAACATCATCATCGGGACCCAGGGCACATACCGCGCTGTACAGCATATGGAGACACCCCAGTTTTGCGGTCAGAGCTGTCACGTCATGAAACCGGAATTTGCCGCCCATCAGAACTCGCCGCACGCGCACGTCGAATGTGTGGATTGCCACGTTGCCCCGGGCGCAACGGGCTGGGTAGCAAGCAAGATGGCCGGCACCCGGCAGTTGAGGGACGTCGTCTTCCACCGCGTGCAATACCCGATCGAATCGGCCATGGAAAGCAACCGCCTGGTCCCCTCCCGCGGCACTTGCGAGCAGTGCCACTGGCCCCAGAAGTTTGACTCCGTTAGGTTGCGCGTGATTTACCACTTCAAGGACGACGCCGCCAACACCCAGACGCAAACCGTTTTGATGATGCTCACCGGCGGCGGAGATCTGGGCGGCATTCACGGGAAACATATGGGTCCTGGAGTTGAAATCCGTTACGCCAACGCCGATCCTAAACGTCAGACCATTCCCTGGGTGGAGTATCGCAATCGGAACGCTTCTGAGGTCCAAACGTTTCTAGCGGATGGCGCGACCGCTCAGTCGGTCGCGAATCTGCCCCGCCATGTGATGCAGTGTGTCGACTGTCACAATCGTCCGACCCACACGTTTGAGCTTCCGGAGCGCGCCGTTGACACGGCCATGGGGCTGGGACGCATTTCTCCAACCCTACCCTTCATTAAGAAGAAAGCGGTCGAGCTGCTCAAGGCGAAGTATTCGAGCAACGAAGAGGCCTCGCGTATTATCCCGGCAACCTTAGCTCGTTTCTATCAGCAGAACTATCCCGCTATCTCATCCCAGCGCTCCGGAGAAATCTCCAACGCCGGCAGTGAGATCGCAGCCATCTACAACCGGAACGTGTTCCCCGATCTGAAGGTGACCTGGGGCACATACCCCAACAATCTCGGACATACCGACTTCCCGGGGTGCTTCCGCTGCCATGATGGATCGCACTCCACATCCGATAAGAAGATGACCATCACGCAGGACTGCAACACCTGCCACGACCCGCTCGCGATTGAAGAAGCAAACCCCGAAGTATTGAAGACGCTGGGACTCGCAGAGAGCATCGCCAGCCTGCAAAAGCAGCAAGGAAAAGGACCATCACAATGAGCTTCCACCATTTCGAAACAAAGGAGACATCATGAAACGCCTCACTGCAGATCAGGCAAAACTGGGATTCATTGGCCTGGGTAACATGGGGAGCCGGATCGCATATCGCCTGCTCGATCACGGATACCACGTCATCGTATACGACTTGGATCCCGCCAAGGCACAAGAGCTGGTTGCGAAGGGCGGCGTCACGGCGAAGAACGTCCTTGAACTGGCACGGAGTGTCGATGTGATTCTCTCCTGCCTGACCAACGATGAAGCCGCTCAGAGCGTTTATACCGGCTCGGAAGGAGTTTTTGCCGTGGAGCGGCCGGGGATCGTCGTGCTCGAGATGAGCACCATCTCTCCAGAAAGTTCACGCGAACTGCACAAGCTCGGCGCCAGAGTTGGCATCGAAGTCATGGATGTTGCCATCTCCGGCAGCACTCCTGCCGCCGAGCAAGGCATCCTGACCCTGCTGGCGGGCGGCAATAGGGAGCTCTTCCGCGCGGCTAAGCCAATCTTCCAGGCGATTTCAAAACAATCTTTCCTTATGGGCGATCCCGGCTCTGGAACAAGCATGAAGTTGGTGGTCAATACGCTGCTGGGTGTCGGCATGCAGGCCATCGCTGAGGCAGTGGTCTTAGGGGAGAAAGCTGGTCTCGATCGCGACCGCTTGCTGGAAGTCCTGGCAAAGACAGCCGTAGTCGCTCCGGCTCATGTGGGAAAGCTGGCGAGAGTGACGGCCAACGATTACAGTCCGCAGTTTCCACTGCGCCTGATGCATAAGGATTTTCAGCTGATTCTGGATACTGCGGCACAAGAAAAGCTTGTCATGCCCGCGACAGAAGCGGCGTTGCGCGTCAATTCCGACGAGTTGGCACGCGGTGGTGAAGAGGACTTCTCGGCCGTCGTGCGGCGAATGGGAGAGGTTGGGGGTGCCGCATCGGTTGACTCCGCGAAGAAGGCTGCCACGGCTGCGCGAGACAGCTCTTCTTTCGGTTCCACTTCCTCCAGCTCCAAAAAGTTGGTTACACGAACGTAATTTGAGGAGCAATTCTCACTCATTGACCTATCGAGACTCGCGCAATGCAGCGACATTCCATGAGTTGTCATCACGAGGTCGCCGCATTTTCGGGGTCCCCAACCAGCGCCGCTTTTGCGCAGGTTGGGTGATTGGGCGACCGAGGGATCCGCTTTTCGGTGAGTGGCGAAAAAGCAGATCCCTCGCGGGCCTGAAGAGACTGTGTCGCAACCCGCCGAGCGCGTTTGCGGTGGAGCAAGATAATCGAAAATTCGTTGACCTAGCCGCGCAGCGGCGGCTTTGCAGTGAGCACGGGGCGCAAGCCCCGTGTCAAGTAGGAAAAAAGATGAGCCGCGTAGCGGCGAAACCAGTTGCGACACAGTCTCTGAAGTCCCCGCTCGTGATGACAATTCCGGAGGTTCGGTTTTTTACTGCCGAGTTGTCATTCCGGTTCCAACCTGCCCCAGCAGGTCCGTGGCTGATAATGACAACTAGTGAGTAACGTTGGAGGTAAAAAGGCATGAGCGGACGGTTGCCTGTCGTCTTTCTCGTGGATGTGGACGATACATTGCTTGAAAACGACCGCATTCAAGACGACCTCCGAGAGCATCTCGAACGCGAGTTTGGCGCAGCTTGTCGGGACCGTTACTGGAAGATCCTCGAGGCCCTCTTTGAAGAGTTGGGCTATCGCGATTACCTCGGCGCTTTACAACGTTATCGGATTGAGCATCCGACGGACATTGGTTTGCTGGGTATGTCCTCCTACTTGGTAGATTATCCCTTTGCCGACCGACTCTATCCCGGTGCTCTCGAGGTGCTGAATCGGCTGCGGAGTTGGGGGCAGACCGTGATCCTTTCGGATGGCGATGTGGTTTTTCAACCGCGTAAGGTCGAGCGCTCTGGAATCAGCGAAGCCGTCGGGGGACATGTGCTCATCTACATTCACAAGGAGCAGGCACTGGCCGATGTCGAGCGACGCTACCCGGCGGAGCGCTACGTAATGGTGGATGACAAGCTGCGCATCCTTGCCGCGACGAAGAAGGTGTGGGGCGACCACGTGACGACGGTGTTTCCGCGCCAAGGTAAGTTCGCGAACGACCCGGAGGTGCTCGCCGCCTATCCGCCGGCGGACGTGACCGTCGAGCACATTGGCGACCTCCTTTCCTACGAACTGTCCAACCTGCGTGCCGTCTGACTAGTGCAGGCAGCTTTAGCTAACTGAGGATAAGAATTTCAATTTCCTTCTACAAAGCTTAGGGGCAACAACTTCCGATTCCGGAGGTAAGGTCACCTATTACGGTTGAATGGCAGCCGTGAACCATCCAAACTGCAGAACCTCCTGACAAAGCTTAACCGGCATATACTTTGCTGAGTCAGGCGTAACGGCCAACCGATGTTATCGCTGAAACGCATCCTCGTCGCGAGCGATTTTTCGCCGATCTCCATCGTCGCCCTGCGCCACGCTCTGGGCATCGCGCGACGCTATCACTCGGACGTGTCTTTGCTGCACGTCATTGACCCATCCATTTACGGCGTAGCGGGACCGGATGGGATTTCGGCCGATACCGAGTGCGCGCAGCGTGATGCCGAACGGATCGAGGCCGGCCTTCGAGCTGACGGTAGCCTGGACGGGGTGAAGCTTGACATTGAAGTAAGCGTGGGACCGGTCTGGACGACGATCGCAGAGGCAATCAAAGACAAACGCTCTGCCGCACTCGTGCTCGGCACGCACGGCCGCACCGGGCTTCGCAAGCTGGCGCTGGGCTCGGTTGCGGAATGTGCTTTCCGGGAAGCGACGTGCCCGGTGATGACCGTCGGACCGAGAGTGTTGCAGTCGAAATCTTGCGGCGCAGAAGCCAAACATTTCCTCGTGGCAACCGATCTCTCTCCTGAATCGCTGGAGGCCCTGCCTTATGGTGTCTCATTGGCAGGCGCGACCGGAGGCGACCTGACTCTGCTGCACGTTCTGAAATCGAAATCAGGCGATAGAAAGCAACAGGCGGAGTCGGTCCATGAGGTGGAAACCCGGTTTCGCGAGTTCCTAGAACTACACCCAGGAACCGAAAACACGGCCCATTTCCTCGTGGAAGCTGGCCCGCCGGCTCAAGTCATCGTGAGGGCTGCCGAACAGAACCAGACCGACATCATAATCATGGGTCTGCGCGCCTGGGCGGAAGACAGCCCGCCAATGTGGCGAACGGCCTACGCTGTTGTTACCCAGGCTGCCTGTCCCGTGTTGTCGATGAGGTCCGCGACCGCGTTGGAAGCAGAATCAACTAATAGCACTTAGATGCCGCCTAGAGGATAGAGTTGAGTTACGAACCAAGTGGGATGAAGGCTTTAATTATGACTCATCTTAGACTGAGATAGGATTGTCCTACTGATCTCATGCCATATCCTACTGATCAGGTGGGAAGTTACAGCGAGTGAAGGTGACTCTGCCGACTAGGCACAGATCGCATACCGGAGATCCTCGGCGAAGTAATTTTACCTAGGTGCCATTTTTGTGAACCCTGATTTTGCTATCAGAATGCTTCCTAAAGTGCCGGTTAAAACGCTCTGGGATGCCATAGAATCGACGCTAAGGCATCGGATGGTATTTAGGGGTCTGTCCAGCGGCATAAAATCGCTCGGATGGCCCGCTAAGGCAACTAGCGTCGATTTCCCGAATTGGGAAGCATTTTCACTACCCGTCCACGCAGCTTCTGCTGGCGGCTGACGGCAACAGCCGACTTGTCATTTCCCTCCTAAAGCTCCATGACTCATGCTCTTAGAGGCGAGTGCCAACCGGCTGGCACGAGTTAGCGAACCGAGCAGAATCGCGAAGCGTTGCGCTGCATTCCATAAGCTATCTTATTTCCCCTGAGCTACTTGCGAATCGCGCCGAGGCGGTGCCACTTCGGTATCTCGTTTGCAGCAGGCAAGGCAGCGCTAAGGAACCGCATGTGAGGAGACGGCAGTGCAGAAGATAGCTAAGCGAGCCCGGTTGTTGGCAAGATGGCAGAGACGCCTACAACTGGCGGTCCGTGACGGCGGCTCGTTACCGAAACTGGAATGTGAGGCAAGGATCGAGCCGCGCTGCATTTGCTCCTCGCCGTCAGTTATGTGGGAGGGCGAATACTTCTGCATTGTCACAGGCGATCCTAGTGACAAGTGCTCCCTGGCTGTGCCAGCATTGGTTCGCAGCAATGACGAATCCGAGTGCCGAGTTCGACAATCGTAAGAATGAAATGACGTCCCCGAAAATACAGGAGCCTGAGATGTCAGCTTCTCCCATATCTACGCCAACGCCGGTTCCAGCGCCTAAACCTGCGCCGCCCGCGGAAACGCCGACAGACGATGGGCACGCCGCAGCGAAGAGTACGCCTAAGTGGCTAAAATACCTGACTCCCATTCTGATAGTGCTGCTCGCTATCGCTGTCATTGTTACCGTTACTCGAAACTGGAATGCCTGGGAGGGCGGCAAGGTTGACCAAGTCACCGATGACGCCTATGTTCGCGGCGACCTTACCCCACTCAGCACCAAGGTTGCCGGCATTGTCCGAAATGTACCTATCTCCGATTACCAACAGGTATACAAAGGAGAGCTTCTGGTTGAGCTGGAAGACAGCGACTTCCAGGCACAAGTTGCTCAGGCCAACGCTGCAGTAGAAGCCGGCAGAGCTGCCATCGAGAACAACGTTCGCCAGCGCCAGCTTCAAGATGCCCGCATAGACAGGGCATTAGCAGGAATCGACCAGGCTAAGGCGCAGATAGCAGCAGCCCAAGCTGGTAAAGAAGCTATACAAGCCGACCTAGTGCGCGCGCGCTCCGAACGCAAGCGCCAGGAAGGGCTGTTCCAGACTCACTCAACGACACAGCAGAAGGTAGAAGTAGCTGTTGCTGACGAGGAGCGTCTCGCTGCGCAGCTTGCCAGTCGCGAAGCTGACTTGGCTCAAGCCAGGACAATGCTCCGTAGTAGTGAACTGTCAGCAGAGGCGGAGAGGCGTACCAAGACGGTATTAGAGTCTCAGGAAGTCCAACTCTCTGCTGACCTCCGAGCTAGGGAGGCCAATCTTGTCGTAGCGCAGGTAAACCTTGGCTATACCAAGATCTATGCCCCAGGAGATGGCACAGTTGGAGAACGGCAAGTCCGTCCCGGACAGTTGGTCTCTCCGGGGACACAGGTAATTGCTTTCATCGATAAGACGAAGTGGGTGCAGGCGAATTACCGCGAGACACAGTTGACCAATGTCAAGGTAGGAGATGCTGCCGAGATCCGTATCGACGAATACCCTGGACAGGTCATCAAAGGCAAAGTCATTGAGATTGCCCCCGCCAGCGGATCGCAGTTCGCGCTATTGCCTCCGGACAATGCGACCGGCAACTATACCAAGGTCGTACAACGAATTCCCGTCAAGATCGCTTTCGACGATACCGAACTCGCCACCAAGTTACGTCCGGGCCTTTCGGTTGTCGCTACTGTCCGGACGAGAAAATAATATGGCTGCAGCTACCGTCATATCTCGTCCGCCAACGCCGGCACAGATCGCTCGGGCCACGGCTCTGGCGATTCCCTATCAGATTTCCACACGGCCTCTGTTGGGAATAATCGGCGTCCTCATCGGAGCCGGACTCGTCACCCTCACCGGTCGCATGCTTTCGCTGGGGCTTACAGATCTGAGGGGCCACGTCGGCATTAGTTACGACCAGGGTGCATGGCTCGACAGCGCCTACAACGCGGCCCTCATGTTTATCGGGCCCTTTACTGTCTATGTCGGAGGTTTGCTCGGACCGCGCCGGGTCCTTCTTTTTACGGCAGCAGTATTTACCGTGACCTGCGCCTTCCTTCCGCTCATACACAGTTATAGTCTGCTGGTTGCGGCATTGATTGTCGCCGGGCTAACATCAGGCACCTTTTATCCGCTGACCCTGACCTTTGCACTTCGCATTAGTCCCCTGCGATACCTGCCTATCACGATGGCGTTCTATGCAACGTTTATCGATGGGGCAGTCAATATAGCGCCGTCACTCTATGGCTGGTACCGCGAACATCTTTCCTGGCATTGGATGTTCTGGAATTCGGCCGTCATCGCGCCGCTGATGTTCGTCTGTATTTACTACGGGATACCTCCCGCTCCGGTTCGGGAGAAGAACGGCCCTGCGCCGCCCAGCTTCGCCGGATTCCTGTACCTGAGCGCTGGATTGGCCCTGATATTCGCTGCCCTTCAGCAAGGCGAGAGGCTCGACTGGTGGCGCTCCGGGGTATTCAACGCGTTGTTTTGGTCGGGAGCGTTCTTCCTAGTGTGCGCGCTCATACGGCGAATGCGCGGTCCCAACTGGCTGGTGGCGCTCCCTTATCTCTGGAAATGGAACACTGTCCTGCTGGGAAGCCTGCTGTTCTGGTTTCGGTTTACTCTCACCTTAACCATCATCCTGATTCCGCAGTCGCTGGCCATCCATGGTTTCGAAGCGGATCAGATTGGGCCGGCCATCATCTGGAGCGCTCTTCCGCTCGTGCCGGTCGCGCTTATCGCGGGGCTTCTCATGCTTCGCGGGCTCGATCCTCGGCTGATCTTCGCTACCGGGCTGACATGCACCGCCATTGCGGCTATCTTAGGCGCTCAATACACGAGTGCGTGGGCGGCTGAAAACTACTATCGCACTGAGCTGCTCGTGGGCGTCGGACAATCGTTTTCTCTCATCGGGCTGGTGGGGTGCATCATCCTGCAGGGAATCTTCACCGGGGGCCTGGCGAAACCTCAGTGGATCCTGACATTTTCTGCGTTCTTTCACACCATTCGCTTATTTGGTGGAACCGCCGGGGCCATCTATATGGGCCATTTCCTCGCCGAGCGCGAGAAGTTGCACTCCAATCTTCTGGGGCTGCACGTGACCCAGGGAAGCTGGATTACAGACTGGAACATTCGAGCCATGACCGCGGGAGTCTATGGCAAATCGTCTGGTATGACCGCAGCAGGCGGCCGTGCGGTCGATCTTGTCGCGGCCCGGCTGCGCCTTCAGGCGTACAGCTTGAGCCTCATTGACGGGTTCCTGTTGGTGGCGTGGACTTGCGCCATCGCACTTCTTCTAGTCGCCCTGCTCCGAAAGTCGCCTTTGAACTACCGCGACCTTAGCACCATGCAGCCGGTTAAGGAGACGAAATCATGAAACACAAAATACAGCTCGTGCTGGCCGCTCTGGCGGTCGTCTCTGGAACTTTCGCCTTTGCCGGAGAGCCGGGCGATAGTGCTCCCCCTCGCCGCATCAGCTTGCACGATGCCATCGAGTTGGCGCTGAAGCACAATCACAACGTCCGTATCGCCAGCTACAAAGTCGAGGAGCAGCAGCACGTGAAAGAAGTTGCGAAAAGCGGATATTTTCCCACCATACGAAATGACAGCACTTTCGTACATCTGACGGACACGCAGTTGATACAAATCTATGCGGGTGGTCTCGGCACGGTCGCAGGCAGCCCGGTTCCTCCGGTAAATTCGATCATTAACCAGGGCGGGCGTAACTTGACGACCAGTGGGACCCAGCTCACACAACCCCTGACCACATTGCTGAAAATCAAGCCCGCCAATGACATGGCGCAAGCGGAGCTGAAAGCCTCCCGCGAGCGGGCGCAACAGACGGAGAACGATGTCGCCCTTACCGTTCACCAGCTCTATTACAAGGTCTTGATCGCGCAAGTCCACCGGACCGCAACCGAAGCCAGGATAAAAGCGTCGCAAGACTTGCAGAAGGAACGCGTCGAGCAGGTGAAATTCGGTAGCACGCTGGAAGAGGAGCTGATTGAAAGCCGCGCGCAAGTGCTGGAGGCAAAACAGGAACTGCTGACCACCGAGCTGCAGCTTTCCGACCTTACGTTGCAACTCAACGATGCCATGGGGCTGCCGCTCACGACCGCCCTGGAGCTCGATCCCAACACGGTGGAGTTCCAGGAAACCTGCCAGCGCGCAACCTGCGTGACTCTTGCGCTCCAATCGCATCCCGAGATCATCGCAGCGCGCAACGAAGTCGAGAAAGCAAATGCCGCAGTCCGCCTGGCAAAAGCCGATATCAGGGTGCCGGATACTGAGGCCTTCGCTCGCTACAGCTACCAGGACAATGTTCCCTTTCTAGCTCGCAATTTCGGGAGTTTCGGCATTCACTTTGGTTACGACTTATTCGACTCAGGACGCAAGCGCGCGATCCTGCGCGAGCGCGAGGCCCAGCTTTCGCAAGCGCAAGAAAACCTTGCCCGGGTCACGGATGAGGTTGAGGTGGCAGTGCAGACCGCATACAACAAGGTGGAACGGACCCAACAAATGCTAAAGGTGTCGGAAGAGTTGCTGGCGCTGCGCAGCGAATCCAACCGGGTGCTGCAACAACAACTGCTGCAAGGAACGGCCCTCAGCTCGCAGGCCGACCTGGCCAGTGCCCAGGAGCTCGACGCGAAGACGTTGCTGCTCCAGTCGCAGTTGGACTACACGCAGGCGAACGACGAGATCATTCATGCCATGGGCCGCACACCGGAATAGGGTGGGGCGGCAAAACGTCTGTGCAGCATGAATTATTCATCGAGCCCACGAATGTCAATTTGTCGTGCGGCCCTCCCTCGGGATGACAACTCAAAAGGATAATCGCCATAATCGATAATCCAAGGCTTGCAGACCAGTCAACCTACTATCTAACTAATCTAAAATATGCAACCAGCAAGGCTCATGGACGATTGGAAAAAGAGTATAAATTGTCGGATAAATGGTAGGCGACGCACATCAATCCCGGTAGCCTGAAAGATATTTATAGGCAAATCGGAGCTGAGCACAAGACCCGGGAGCAATGGGTGAAACTATATAACGTCTCCAGTTCCGCATCTAGCGCCACACCACCGGTGCCGCCTCCTAAAATGTCTCGGGGTTTGAGGGGCTCTTACGAAAATGTGTGGAAACATCTGCCGCCCCTACGGGTGTGTGTGGGAACTGTGCCGTCCCTGAAGGGACTCGTCTGGATTTTCCACTCTACCCAGCACTCCGCTTCGCTCCGTGCTGGGCTATCATGACTCCGCGCCTCCGACGCTCGAGATCTTAGTTTGCCTTGGCGGCTTTGGTCGCGGGCGTGACGGCAATGGGTGAACTGACGGGATAGCCGCGCGCGCGCCAGCCCTGAAGCCCTCCGGCCAGCGGGTGGACATGGTTTATTCCCTTGCTTATAAGTAAACGAGCCACCCGCGCGCTGGTGATTTCACTTGGGCAGGAGCAATAAAGCACAACCTCGCGGCTTCGCCAATCATCCGGTATGGGCGTCTCCTTGTATTGTCCGAGTCGGCGGCCATCCAGATGAATCGCGCCCGGAATGCCTGCCGCGCGCGAAGCCCGATGGAAGACGCAACCCTGGACATCTACGATGACCGGCTTTTCCCCGTGGTCTAACTTTCGCTTAAGCTGCTCGGGAGTAATTCTGGCCAGGCGAAGCTCTTGCATAAGACGGTACGAGTAAACCAACCTGCGACCAAGGAAGACAGCTACCAGCAGGAGCACAAGCACCGTCAGGGATGTTCCCATCCTCTTGGCGTAATCAACCGCCTTGTCCAGTTGTTGGTAGAAGAGGTAACCGAGTCCGGCATAGAAGCCCGCCCAGAGCGTCGCTCCGGCACCATCAAAGGACACGAAACGCCGCAGGCTGGTGCCCGACATGCCGGCAAGAGGAGGCGCAATTGCGTCGAGTCCAATCACGAACTTGGCAACGACCAGGGCTTTTGTGCCGTACCGGGCAAAGAGCTTCTTGGTACGCAAAGCGTTGGAGTCCGAGGCTGACGAAAACCGATGAATGAAGTGCACGACATCGTCGCCACGCAGCCGGCCGGCTTCGAACCAGACCAGGTCGGCCAGCACGCACCCTACTACACCGAGACCGATAACCAGCGCCAAGTTCAATTTCCCCTTGCCTGCCATGGCCCCGGCTGCCAGCAAGAAAAGAATCGCAGGTACCGGCAGACAAAGCTGCCGTGCAAAAACGGTAGCAAACACCACCGGATAGCCATGCCGGGCGAGATGTTGGAGTATTTCTTTCAACCTGCTCCATCCGGGGAAAAAGCCCAAGTTCTTGGTTGACCGAGTGCCCTGATACAAAACCAACTACGGGACATCTTAGATTACTTCTAATGTAAACCCGCCGCATGTGCTTTGCTGGAATTGCCCGCCGCGACATGCGCGCTCGCCTCCAGCCCGTACCGCGCCAGCAGGACCGGCACCAGCGCTCCTTCTGCTTCCTTGACGAAGGTCATTCTGCCGCCACTATCGCGGTCGATCCGGATGAAATCTCCCAGCTTTACCTGCCCGGTCGCGACCAGGTCCGCCAGAGGAAAAACAATATGCCGCTCGATGGCCCGCTTCAGATGACGAGCGCCATACTTCATGTCGGTCCCCTCGCTGATCAGGAATTGCTTTACCGCAGCCGTGCAACTAAATACGAACTGGCTATTGCCGGTGGTTTGAAGAATTCGCTGCTGCAACATTCCCAGTTCAATTTCGAGGATCTGTTCCAGGTGTTCGGCGTGCAACGTGCGAAAGACCACGACCTTGTCGATGCGGTTCATGAACTCGGGGGAAAACTTGCGGCGGGCGGCGTCCACCGCGGTGCTATCGATCTTGTTGTCGAGTCTGGAGTCCAGGTGGGCCGGCTTTTGGACGAATCCCATGCTGCCGTTGATGAGCTCACTCATCTCGGTTGCACCCAGGTTGGAGGTCATGATGATAACGCATTGCGAAAAATCGACTCTGCGATTGTCACCGAGGGTCAAGGTGGCCTTGTCCAGAATGCCGAGCAGCAGTTGCCATAGGGAGTCGGAGGCCTTTTCGATCTCGTCGAACAGCAGAATCGACAGCTTGAGTGTTTCCGTATGCCACTGGCTTAGCGCCTCCTGCGTCAGCAGAGGATGGGTTTCACGATGACCCAGATAACCGGGAGGCGAGCCGATCAGCTTTGCGATCTCATGCGAATGCTGGAACTCAGCGCAGTCAATCTTGATGCAGGCGCGCGCATCACCAAACAGCGACTCCGCCATGGCCTCGACGACGCGAGTCTTGCCGGACCCCGTCGGTCCCAGGAAAAGGAGATTTCCGACCGGCCGGCGGGGAGGGTTCAATCCCGCAAGGAACATCTGATGGATTTCGGTGACCTTCTTGATAGCGGGATCCTGTCCTACGACCCTGCGCCGAAGGGCGGCCTCAAACTCCTGCGCGTCGTTGCTGCGTTGCGTGGGATCCAAAGTTCGGTTGAGTCCGGTTCTCAGCGTATGTGCCATTTTCAGCCCTCCAGGGATAAATTCCTGATTACTCCGACTAACCCGGCCCGGGACGCACTTATGACGTGCAAGCAAGAGGCCAAGCGCTAACAGGAGCCGGCCCTCCCGCAAATAGGGTGGATGCCTATACTTGAGTCTTGCTGCCTCCTCCAGATTGGCACTTGCAG
>Ga0074046_10002741_pt1 | contig 15055 bp, 16 predicted proteins | sample BogForMeECP23OM3_FD_94441 | JGI IMG/M metagenome (GOLD analysis project Ga0074046, IMG submission 94441) | Bog forest soil microbial communities from Calvert Island, British Columbia, Canada - Bog Forest MetaG ECP23OM3 | ecosystem: Environmental > Terrestrial > Soil > Wetlands ...
AGCTTCCCGTACCGGTCGGAGCAATATTACATGCACGTCGACCCTTCGAACGAGGTGCTCGCCACGACCACCTTCTCCGGCGAGCATGCGCCTTGGACGAAGGGCGTCGTGATGCCGGTCGTCTGGAAGCGGAGGCATGGCGAGGGCCGCGTCTTTTACAGCTCGCTCGGCCACGTCGCGGCCGAGTTCGATGTCCCCGAGATGCGCGAGATCTTTCGCCGCGGCATGCTGTGGGCGGCGCGGTGAGCGCCGTCATCCGCAATCCGATCCTGCCCGGCTTCAACCCGGACCCGTCGATCTGCCGCGTCGGCGACGACTATTACATCGCGACGTCGACGTTCGAATGGTATCCGGGCGTCCAGATCGATCACTCGCGCGACCTCGTGAACTGGCGGCTCCTCACACGCCCGCTCGATCGCGCTTCCCTGCTCGACCTCAGGGGCGAGCCCGATTCCTGCGGCGTCTGGGCGCCCTGTCTCTCCCACGCCGACGGACAATTCTGGCTCGTCTATACGGACGTCAAACGGCTCGACGGCGCCTTCAAGGACGCCCACAACTACATCGTCACCGCGCCCTCGATCGAAGGCCCGTGGTCGGAGCGATCCTACGTCAATTCCAGCGGCTTCGATCCGTCGCTGTTCCACGACGACGACGGCCGCAAGTGGGTCGTCAACATGGTCTGGAACCATCGCGACCCGGCCGGCGCGCATCTGAGACACCCCGCCTTCTTCGGCATCGCCCTGCAGGAATGGGATCCTCAGTCGGGCCGCCTCGTCGGAGAAGCGAAAACGATCTTCGCCGGAAGCCCGCACGGCCTCGTCGAAGGCCCGCATCTCTTCAAGCGCAAAGGCTGGTACTACCTGACGACGGCCGAGGGCGGCACCGGTTACGACCACGCCGTGACGATGGCGCGTTCCCGCCAGATCGACGGGCCCTACGAGCTTCACCCGAACGTCCATCTCATCACGTCGAAGGACGCCCCCGAGGCGCCGCTGCAGCGCGCCGGACACGGACAGATCGTCGAGACGCCCGACGGGCAGGTCTACCACACCCACCTTTGCTCCCGCCCGCTTCCCGGCCAGAGGCGCTCGCCGCTCGGCCGCGAGACGGCGATCCAGAAGTGCGTCTGGGGCGGCGACGACTGGCTCTATCTCGCCCACGGCGGACAGATTCCGGCGCTCGAAGTCGCGTCCCCGTTTCCGGCCCAACGCGAGCCGAAGCCCACGCTGCACGCTTATGCGTTCTCGCCCGAGGCCGGCCTGCCGCTCGACTTCCAATGGCTGCGCACGCCGCGTCCCGAGCGAATTTTCTCGCTCTCGGCGCGGCCGGGCTGGCTCAGGCTCATTGCACGCGAGTCGATCGGCTCGTGGTTCGAGCAGGCGCTCGTCGCGAGGCGGCAGGAACATTTCGCGTATCGCGCCGAGACGGAGCTCGATTTCGCCCCGCGGAACTTCCAGCAGGCGGCGGGGCTCGCGGCCTACTACAACCGCGCCAAATTCCATGCGCTGGCGGTAACGTGGGATGAGGCGAGGGGGCGGTCGCTGACCCTCCTGAGCTCTACGGGCGACCGCGAGGGCCGGCTGAGCTTCCCGCTCGCCGCGCCGGTCCCGCTCGGCGACGGGCGGGTCAGGCTCGCCGTCCGGGTCGACCGCTCGGACTTGCAGTTTGCTTATGCCGAAGCCGGCGGCGCATGGCGCGAGGTCGGCCCGATCCTCGACGCGTCGATCGTCTCCGACGAGGCCGGCGCCGGCGAACACGGATCGTTCACCGGCGCCTTCGTCGGCCTCATCGCCTTCGATACGTCCGGGGGCGCAATCCCCGCCGACTTCCGCCATTTCCGCTACGAGGGCCGCGACGCGCCTTAGCCGATCTCCCGGGGACCGTTTGGCGCGCCCGGATTGACGCATGGCGTTCGCCCCTCGTCCCGTCTCCTGGTCCAGCCAAAAGTCTTGCGCGCTGCAATGAAATGATCCTGATGCAGGGTGCGTCAAAATGACAAGTTGCCCTTAGACCTTCCAGGCGTCACATAAGGTCCGGCGAAACTGGAACGAGAAGAGTACAGGTTACAGGTATCGGTAGATTGTAATACGGTGGTTTGATCTACGCTTTCCAGTTTCGCCACCCCAAGAAATTTACGGGCGTCCGGGGCGTCTCGCGCCAAAAATGAAGGCGCGTCCACAGTGTCATGCGAAGGGACATCCATGGTCGATCGACGCCTGGTTTCCGACAAAATCGCCCGGTCCGACCTCATGGATCCGGGTGAGGGGCTTGCGATTGCTCGTCTGCGAATGATGATCGCGCGCAGCGAAGGTCGCAAGCACCGCCGCGATTTCGCCGAAGCCATCCGTCGCGTGGAGGCCGGCGCGACGCGCCCTTGAGGCCACGAACAGGGCGATTCCAAAAGCAGGAACGCCTGGCGCAGCGGATCGACGCGGCTCAGGCCAGTCCAGCGTGAACGGCGCGCCTTCGAAGCCCATCTCGCCGCGGCCGATCTCGACGACGGCCGCGCTGGGTTGACCGTTGCGCTTGAGCGCGTCGTCGGCCAGCGCAACGAGGCGCGAGCGCGGCGGTTTGAAGCCCCTCGTTATCAGGGCTTGGCGCGTGAGAGCGCGGCGGCGCGCCCGGCAGCCGCGTAAAGGTTCACCCGGGAATAGACGCCGAAGGCCGAACCGTCGTCGAGAAAGCCACCGCCGGGTCCTTCCGTCTCGGTCAGGATGCGGTTCACCTCGGCGAGGGTGAGCTTGGGGAAAGCCGCCGTCAGCAGATTCCCGGCTTCGGGCGGCAACGCGCCGACGTCCTCGACCTTGTCTGCGTTTTGCGGATGCGCGATCGCGAGCCCGTAAGTCTGCAAGGGTGTCGCCACAGGTCGCCTCGAGCGCCTTCGTGAGCTCCGCCCGCGCGGTCGCGACCGCTCCCCGGAAGTCGCCGATGATCGCCGGGACCTGAGTCTCGGACGTCGCGGTCATCGTGGCGACGTCCTTCACGCCAGGTCTAGCGTGAACGGCGCGCCTTCGAAGCACATCTCCCCGCGGCCGATCTCGACGATGGCGGCGGTCATCCGCCCGCCGCGTTCGAGCGCGTGGTCAGCGAGGGCGACGAGGCGGGCGTTGGGCGTCGCGGTCGGCGAAGCGGCGCGGAGCGCGCGGGCGACCGCGAACTCGTCGCGCGCCGGGTTCAGCGCGCAGGCGGCGATGAAGGCCGCGGCGGTCGAGCGGCTGACGCCGGCAAAGCAATGGATCACCATCGGCTCGGCGCGGTCCCAGTCGCGGACGAAGTCCAAGAGGTCGTCGAGGTGCTCGCGCTCCGGGAACACCTCTCCCGGGTTCGGCGCGATAATGTCGTGGACGGCGATATAGCGATGCCGATGAGGCGCGATCTCGATCGGGCGCGGCACCGGCGTCCCGGGGCTGATCAGCGTAACGAGCGAGCGGGCGCCGGTTCGTGTGACCGTCTCGCTGATCCGGGCGAGCGAGCAGACATGCAGGCGCGGCATCGGATGTCTCCTGTTTTGGGGGCGGAGACCTTCTACGCCTTCGCGGCAGCGGCGTCGAGTTCTACGAAGCGATCGAGGAAGCGGGCCTCCGCATCGTCCGGACGCATCGGCTCGAGGAAATGGATGAAGCGGCGGACCGGAACGGTCGGCTCGCCGAACAGCTTCCGCGCCTCGCCCTCGGCGAAACCCGCGAGCGCCGTCGCCTCCATGAAGGCCGAGAGCCGGTCGGCCGCCTTGATCCGCTTCGTAAGCTCCGGAGCGAGATCGGGGGGCAGGCCGAAGCGAATGTGGATCGCGCGCATGAGCCGCGTCTCAATCCGGCGGTAGTCGCCGCCGACCGCCGCCTTGAAGGGCGAAATGAGGTCGCCGATCACGTATTCCGGTCCGTCGTGGAGAAGCGCCGCCAGCCGCTCGCGCTGAGACGGCGCGGGCTCGGCGGCCGAAAACAGCGCCTCGACCAGCAGCGCGTGCTGCGCGACGGAGAAAATCTCCGGCCCGTGCGTCTGGCCGTTCCATCGGGCGACCCGAGCGAGGCCATGGGCGATGTCGCCGATCTCGACGTCGAGCGGCGACGGATCGATGATGTCGAGCCGCCGGCCCGAGAGCATCCGCTGCCACGCGCGATGGCGGACGCGGTCGCTCATGCCGGAAAGTCTCGCGCGAGCGCGCGGCAGGCTTCGTGCCGGCAGCAGGCGACGAGATGGTCGTTCACCATGCCCGTCGCCTGCATGAAGGCGTAGACGATCGTCGGGCCGACGAAATTGCCGCCGCGGGCGCGCAGGTCCTTGGCCATCGCCCGCGACTCGTCGCTCTCCACGGGAATGTCGGCGAGGCTCTTGCGCTGCGGCTCAATCGGCCGTCCGCCGACGAAGCTCCACAGGCGCCGCGCGAAGCCCTCTTTTTCCATCAGGTCGAGATAGATGCGGGCGAGCGCCTGCGTCGCCTCGATCTTGGCGCGGTTGCGCACGATGCCGGGGTCGGCCATCAGCGCCGCCTTCTTGGCGTCGTCCCAGCGCACGATCTTGTCCGGCTCGAAGCCGTCAAAGGCGCTCCGGAACGCCGGTCGCTTGCGTAAGATTGTTATCCACGACAGGCCGGCCTGGAACCCGTCGAGCACGAGCTTCTCGAACAGGGCGCGGTCGTCATATTCGGGCGCGCCCCATTCCTCGTCGTGATAGGCGAGGTAGAGCGTATCGACGCCGGGCCAGGGACAGCGGTGCAGTCCATCGGCGTGCGGCACGACGACAACGACGCGGGGCGGCTTTTCTCGCTCGGCCATCGAATCCTCGAAGAATCGGCTCGGCAGTCTTGGCGCTTGGCCGCCCCGCGGGCAAGGTCAGATGAGCGTCGCGCGCTCGGCGGCGCGGATCGGCGCGGCGAGCGCTTCTTGCACGCGCGCGTCATCGTTGGCGACCCGGTTGACCAACGGCCCGACCTCGACCAATTCGAGCGCCTCATCGGGCGCGGGCGTCAGGAGCCGCAGCGCCTTCACCGCGTCGACGCCGTCGACGTCGAGCCAGGCGGAGAAGTTTTCGGGCTCGATGATCGCCGGCATCCGGTCGTGAAGGCGCCCGACGAGCGCGTTGGCCGCGGTGGTGACGATGCAGGCGGTGTCGATCTCGCCGCCGGTCGGATCGCTCCAGGTTTCGTAAAGGCCGGCGAAACCCATCGGCTCGCCGGAAACGCGGCGCACGAGATAGGGCCGTTTGCCCGCCGCGCCCCGCCCGCCCGGCGCCTTGCGCCACTCGTAGAAGCCGTCGGCGATCACGAGGCAGCGGCGCCGCTTGAGCGCAGCGCGGTAGCTCGGCTTCTCGGCGACCGACTCGGCGCGCGCATTGATGATCAGCGGGAAGACCTTCGGGTCCTTGACGAAGCCCGGCAAGAAGCCCCAGCGGACAAGGCGGAAGCGCCGCCTCTCGCCGCCACTGTGCGGCTCGGCGAGGACGATCGGGATCGGCTGGGTCGGCGCGATATTGAAGCGCGGCGGAAAGTTCGGCGTCTCGGCATAGGCGAAATAGGCCCGCACCGCCTCGGGCGGCAGAGTGATCGCGTAACGTCCACACATTGCTCGTCTCCGTCCGGCGTCGCGCTCCGCCGGGCCCGAATTAACCTATTTGAAGGTAATGCGTCGCCTTCGCCGGGCAACCTCCCTAAAATGCCGTCCGATGTCGATGGATCCCCACATATCGCTGATTGCGCTGAGCGAATCGAACGCCCGCGACGCCGCGATGTCCGCCGCCCTGACCTATGTCGGCGAAGCTTTCGCGCTCGCGGCGCTCGATGGCGTCGAGCCGCAGGATCTGGCCGAGGCCGCGCTCTGCGCCGCGATGTGCGAACTCGTCGCCGTCCATGGCGAGGACGGCGCGGCGCGGATCGCCGCACGGCTTGCCGACCGCACGGCGGCAGGCGAGTTTTCCGTCAGCCGGCGACAATAGTCCTTCCCTTCGGCGCCCTTCGCGGCGCAAAATGCGGCCCCGCGGGGAGGGCGACATGCGCAGGCGCCATTTGCTGGTCATCGCGGCGATCGTCGCGTTCGGCGAGACCGCCTCGGCGAACGACTCGACGGCCGAAGTGACCACCCGCGGACTCGGGCTCGACAAGAGCGCCGACATCGTCCTCAAGTCCGAGGACCTGGCGATTTCGATAAAGGAGATCGTCGTCCGCTATCGATTCTTCAACGGCGGAACGGGGGACAAGACGGTCACCGCGGCCTTCCGTCACGCCCATTTCACACCGACGCGCGATCTCGATATTCTCATCCTCTATCGTCCAAGGCCCTGAGTTCCAACGCGAGAGGCGCATTCCCATGCCGTTCAAAGCTGTGCGAGCCGACAAGACCGAGGCCGGACAGGACGTCCGTTTCGTCCAGATGGAGGAATCCGAACTGATGGACGGCGACGTGACGATCCGCGTCAGCGATTCGACCGTCAACTACAAGGACGGGCTCGCGCTGTCGGGCAAGTCGGCGGTGATCCGGCGCTTCCCGATGATCCTCGGCATCGATCTCGCGGGTGTCGTCGAGACGTCGAGCCATTCGGGCTTCGCCCCCGGCGACGAGGTGATCCTCAACGGCTTCGGCCTCAGCGAGACGCATTTCGGCGGCTACGCGGAAAAGGCGCGCGTCAAGGGCGACTGGCTGGTCAAGGCGCCTCAAGGCCTCAGCCGCCGCGAAGCGATGGCGATCGGCACGGCCGGCTACACCGCAATGCTCTGCGTGATGGCGCTCGAGCGGCACGGAATGACGCCTGCCGCCGGCCCCGTGCTGGTGACCGGCGCCGCCGGCGGCGTCGGGTCGACCGCGATTTCGTTGCTGGCCGACAAGGGGTGGAAGGTGATCGCCTCGACCGGACGGGGGAGCGAAGCGGACTATCTCAAGAGCCTGGGCGCGTCGGAGATCGTCGACCGGGCGACGCTCTCCGCGCCCGGCAAGCCGCTCGGCAAGGAGCTTTGGGCGGCGGCCGTCGACAGCGTGGGCTCGACCACGCTCGCCAATGTCCTCGCGCAGACCCGTTACGGCGGCGCTGTCTCCGCCTGCGGTCTCGCCGGCGGCATGGATCTCCCGGCGACGGTGGCGCCGTTCATTTTGCGCAGCGTGGCGCTGCTCGGCGTCGACAGCGTCCAGCGTCCGATGCCCGACCGCCTCGAGGCCTGGCGTCGGTTGGCCAGCGACCTCGATCGCGCCAAGCTCGCTGCAATCACCCATACGATCCCGTTCGACCAGGTCTTCGAGGCTGGGCGCAAGATCCTCAAGGGCGAGATTCGCGGCCGGGTCGTGGTCACGATCGGTTGATCGGCCAGCGATTGTCAGGAACCATCGTTCGTCCTATGCGTTGCGCGGCGCGCCGCGTCGTTTCCGGCGCGCCCCGAACAGCGACATGACGATGAGCCCTGACGATTTCAGCCTGCTTCTCGGTCCCGACGTACCGTCGCATTTCTTCGCCGCGGGGGAGGTCATCTTCCGCGAGGGCGACCGGGGTGAAGGCTTCTTCGTCATCCGTCGCGGCACTGTGGAGATCCGATCCGGGAACCGTCTCCTCGAAACGCTTGGCGAGAACGAGATCTTTGGCGAGATGGCGCTGATCGACGGCGAGCCGCGCAGCGCCGACGCCGTCGCCAAGACCGACGCGATCGTCGCGCCGATCTCTGAAAAGCAGTATATCTTCCTGGTGAAACATACGCCCTATTTCGCCCTCAAAGTCCTACGCGTGCTCGCACGGCGGCTCCGGGCCCAAAACAGGGCGTCGTAAGGACGGGGCTCGGCCGGCCAGCCATTACCCCGCCGCGGCTACGCGAAGATCTCGACGGCCTCGCGGCCCTTGGCGGTCTCGACGACCCGCATCGTTACGGGCTGGCCGCCGACGAGGCGGCCGACCCGGGTACGGTTGAAGATCGAGCAGTGGACAAATACGTCCCGGCCGAAGTCGTCGGCGGCAACGAAGCCGAAGCCTCTGACCTCGTCGAACCACTTGACCTTCCCGGTGACCTCAGTCGCCGAGGCGAGGTCCGCGGCCGGTCGCTGCGTCCGGCACGGCTCCCGCCGGGCCGGGCGGCTCGGAACGACCGCCGTCGAGGCGTCGATGGCGAGAACGCGCGTGACCTGCCGGCCGCGCGGCCCGTCCTCCAGCACGAAGCTGATCGTCGCGCCCGAGGGGACCGTCTCAAGCCCAAAGTGGCGCAGCGCCTTGGCGTGAAGGAAAGCGTCGCCCTGCCCGTCGGGCATGTCGAGGAAACCGTACCCCTTGTCGACGCGGAACCACTTGACGGTCGCGACGGTCGATTCGTCTTCCGGCGTCGCCGTAACCATTGACGACTCGACAGGGGTTTCGGCGAAGGAAAGAGCGCCGAGGCTCACGTTCATGTTCATCGTTAGAAGTCTCCTTCGCATCAACTCCCGCGCGGCGGCCGGGGCCGCGCGCGACATTCGGATGGAATGCGACCGGACCCGAGCCGGCGCAACAATCACCCGAGCCGTATCCTCGCCCCTATGAGCAGGTCCGGCGACGGTTTCGGCGGCCGAACGAAGGCGGGGGCGTTGATCGCTGGCTCCGGCGTTGCTCGAATTTGCCATTCCAGATTCCCCGGGGGCCGAAGGACGGCGATCTCCGCGGCCGCGATCAGGCTCGCCGCGACGAGCGGCCGCCCGATGCGGCGCCCCACGCTCCGCCCGATGTCGTCCGCGTCGACAGCGCTAGCGGACTCCCGTCGGAAGACTCTCTCTTGGCTCTCCCTCATTTGTCGACCCCCCAGCAATCGAGGAGGCGCGCCTTCGCTCTGCGCCGCGCGTCAGCGCGAGGCGAGCGCCTTTCGTTTTGGACGATTTTCGCTTGCCCGTTGATGTACGATTGTCCACCGCGTGAACTGGCGCAATTGTGGATTCTACGTAGCCGTCTACGTGTCATTTGCCGCGGTCCTGCGGCCGGCGAGAGACGGCCGGAATCGGCGAAGGCAAACTGTGCGGAAGGCGCTGCGGCGCTAATCGAGACCGTCGGGCTCCAATCGGAATCCCGCCCCGCGGACGCTCACGATAAACCGCCTCTCTCCCGTCGGATCGAGCTTTCGGCGTAGGGTTCCGACCTGAACGTCGACGACGTTGGTCTTGACGTGGGACTTACTTCTCCAGATGTCCTCGAGCAGTTGTCGACGCGACAAAGTTTGCTTGGGGTGACGAGCGAAATATTCCAGCAGCGTGAATTCTCGCGGAAGCAGGTCTACCGATCGGCCCATGCACCGAACGGCGCGCCCGACGAGATCGATCTCGATCGCTCCGACGTGGAGGACCGTCTTGCGGTCCTCGCGGCAGCGGCGCAGCAGCGCCTCGACTCGCGCTGTCATCTCGCGGAGATCGAACGGCCGAGCGAGATAGTCGTCGGCTCCCGACCGGATATAGGCGATACGCTCCTCGACGGACTCGGAGACGCCGACGACCATGACCGGCGTCTGGTCGTCCGCCGCCCGGAGCGCCTCAACGACCTTGAGGCGATCCGATCCGTCGGCCCCGCGTTCGACAATGATCGTCGAAGCGCCGTGCAAGCTGCCAACGCGCAGGCCCTCCCGCACGGACGAGGCGATCTGAACGACGAAGCCGGCGCCTTCCAACGCCGTACGCATGGCCTCGGCGAGATCGCTGTCGTCCGCGATGATGAGAATGGCGCCGCGCTTCGGCGCCAGACCTGCACCGGCGCGCCAAGGGATGGCGTTCCTGAATTCAGCCGGGTTCGAAACACTCATTCGCTTGGCCTTTGCGACCCGCGTTATCTCAGCCCCTGCCACAGCAGCCTGCGCCACCTTTCCCAAATCGCGCGGCGGCGGGTTTCGCACGAGTCGGGATCGGAATCGGCCCCGACGGCGCGAACTATCCAATACAATTCCGTCATTGAAGGCGGACGGCAATACGGGATTCTACTTAGAAGCGCTCAAGTCTTCGTGACCGCTCGCTGGCGCCTTTCAAGCATGCGGGAGCCACGCTCGCGGCTGTTTACCCTCTATCGCAAGGTCGCCCGGTCGCAAATGACAGGCGTTCCAAGAGCGGCGCCGGCTTACGAGAGCTTGCGTCAGTTGCGCTCGACGTTCAGGAACATTCGGACCAATTCGGAGAGGCTGCCCGCTTGGGTTTTTTTCATCACGTTCGCGCGGTGGACCTCGACGGTCCTCGGACTAATTCCCATTTCGTAGGCGATGATCTTGTTGGGCTGGCCCCGCACCAGCCGGTCGAGCACTTCGGTTTCACGCGCGGTGAGCGTGGCGAGCCGCGCCTGCGCCTCCTGGACGCTGTGGGCGTTCAGCTGCGAGTCGCGACCGACGTCGAGCGCGCGGCGGACGGCGTCGATCAGGTCTTCGCCCTGGAACGGCTTTTCCAGCAAATCGACTGCGCCCTTTTTCATCGCCCGCACGGCCAACGGAACGTCGGCATGGCCGGTGACGACGATAACGGGCAGCGCGACCCCCAGCCGGGCGATCTCGGCCAGAAGGTCCATGCCGCTCATGCCCGGCATGCGCACGTCGGTGACGATGCAACCCGCAGGCTTCGAGTCGAGTTCGGCGAGGAACGCGTCGGCGGAAGCGTAGGTCTGCACCTCCAGTCCTTCGTTAAGGAGGAACATCCGGATCGAGTCCCGCAAGGCCTCGTCGTCGTCGATCACGTGCACGGTCGGGGGAGGCGTCATTCGTCGCCCTCCTCCGCCGCCAGCGGCAACGTGAAGCTGAACACCGTCCCGCCGCGCGGATTCGATTGAGCCCTGATGCGCCCGTAATGGGCCTCGATGATCGACTTCGAAATCGACAAACCTACGCCCATTCCACTCGCTTTGGTCGACGTCAAGGGCTCGAAAAGGCGCTCCTCGACCAAGTCGGCCAGGCCAGGGCCGTTATCGGAGATATCACAGCGGATCATACCGTCATCTTCGAGCGCGGTCGATACCGCGACCCGCCCGCCCAGCGGGTCTCCGATCGCCTCGAGCGCGTTGCGAAGCAGATTGGACAGGACCTGGCCGATCTGGACGGGGTCCATCACGACAATGTCGCGCGCGGCGGAAAGATCGAGCGCCAGCGCCGCTCCGCGCGCCTTGGCGACGGAAAACGACTCGGCCGCGACCTTTTCGATCAGCGCGTGCAAACTCTGGAAGGTCTTGTCCGGCTCGCCGCGACCGACGAAGTCGCGGAGATGGCGGAGGATGTCGCCCATGCGCGCCACCTGCGCCACCGCCCGCGCGATCGCGTCCTCAACCGGCGCGGCGCGCAGATGGGGCGGCTTCTGGAGCATGCGCGCCGTCTCGAGATAGACGCCCATCGCCGCCAACGGCTGGTTGAGCTCGTGCGCCAGCGCGCCGGCCATGCCGCCGATCGCGGTCAGACGCTGGGCCGCCAGCTGATCGATGCGCGACTCGATCCGCCGCCGCTCCGACAGGTCGCGAACAAACCCCACGAACATGAGGTCGTTGTAGACCGCCGCCTCATTGATCGAGAGTTCGATCGGAAACAGCGTGCCGTCGTTCCGTCGTCCTTCGGATTCGCGACCGGTTCCGATGATCCTGGCTACGCCCGTCTCGAGGTAGTTCGCAATATAGCCGTCGTGCCGCTCGGCATGGCGCGGCGGCATCAGCATGCGTACGTTGCGGCCGATCACCTCGTCGCGATCATAGCCGAACATTCTCTCGCCGGCAGCATTGACCCATTGGACGACGCCTTTGATGTCGATTGAGATGATTGCGTCCTTCGCGCCATCGAGAACCGCAGCCAACTGCGCCACGGTCCGCACGGCGGTATCCGCCATGCGCTTGCGCTCGGCGGTGACGTCCTCGACCAGCCTGACAACCCAACGCGGCTCGCCCGCGGCGTCGTGCGTCATGGACACGCTTTCGCGCACCCAGATCAGCTCACCGTCTTTGCGCAGGCGCCTGTGCTCGTTCACGTAGGCCGGGACCTCCCCGTGCAGGATCTGGTCGGCTAGGTCAGAGATCTCTTCCCGATCCTCCGGATCGACGGTATCGACGAGCCGCATCGCCTCAGTTCTCCGGTCGTATATCCCGTCAGCTGGCAATAGGCTTCGTTCGCCTCTACGATCGTCCCGTCGGCGTTCGCCATCACGAAGCCGATGGCCGCCTCCGCAAAGGCGTTGCGGAATTTTTCCTCGCTTTCGCGCAGCGCTGCTTCGGCCCTCTTCTGCGCCGAAATGTCCTCGGCTGACATGATCACGCCGCCGATCGCCCCGGACGAATCCGTCCATGGAAACACGGCCCAGCGCAGCCAGCGCACCCGACCGACGTCGTCGACCCAAAAGTCAGAGTTGTCGCTGTGGAACTCGCCCGATTTCACCAGTTCGTGGATCGCCTTCCATCGTTCCGGAAGGTTGGGATTGACGGCATAGTGGTTGACGCCGACCAGACTGGCGAGGCCCCGCCCGTAATTGGCGAGCCAGCGTGCGCTCGCCGCGACATAGGTCATGTCGCGATCGACACATCGCGACCTCGATCGGGGCCTGCTCGACGAACCTTCGGATGTGCGCCTCGCTGTTCTGCGCCGCCTGCTCGGCGGTCCTGACGTCGGTGATATCGCGGCAAACACCGATCATCCGGATCGGCCGGCCCGCATCGAAATAGACCTGACCGCGCGCGCCCATCCATCGCAGCGCGCCATCGTTCTCCCGGCGGATGCGGTACTCGGCGTGATAGAGGCCGTCGCCGGCGGGATCGTAAGCGGCCGCGAGCGCTGCATCGATCTTCGGCCCGTCCTCGGGGAGGGCGAGGCCGCGGACCCGTTCCCGATTGACGACGCCTTGCGCAGACAGTCCGAAGATGGCGCGCATCGCGTCCGTGTCGGCCGCCGCGTTCCTGACGATGTCGAGGTCGAATGTCCCCATGCCCGCCGCCGAAGCAAGGCGAAAACGCTCGCTCGCGATCAGAAGCTTCTCGGCGACCTTCCGCCGGCCCTCGGCCTCCCCGAGACGCAACAAGGCGCGCTGCAAGGCTTCTCCCAGCGCGCAGACAGCGGTCGAATAGAAAAGAAAGCCGCAGAACCGCAGCGCAAAGTCGGCGGTGAGCGCCGGCGGAAACCACAGCGGGCTGGCGAGAACAGCCACCAGCGCGGCGCCGATCCCGGGAACGGAGCCGCCGAGGGCCGCCGCCATCGCCACGCCTGGATAAAACACGAGGTAGGGATAGTCCGGCCGATAGCCGAGAGCCGCGATCCGAATCGCCACCCATGGCAGGCCGGCGGCGGCGCCGATCACGAATCTCCAGGGCCAGTTCAGCCCGCGAACGAGGGCTATGACGCCCGCAACTCCGCCGGGCCGGGCCCGGCCTCCGCGGGAGCGCGCTTCGCCTCCGCTCTCGCGTCGATGATCCAGCTCTTGAAAGTCCGAACCCAATCGTCGCCTGCCGCCCCCCGCCGGCCGCGAAGGCCTTCGGAATGGTTCTTCCAGACGCAACTGTGGTCTGAAACGGAGTTTCGTGCAAGCCGTCGGCCGGGCAGCCGTCGGCCGGGCAGCCGTCGGCCGGGCGGTCAGAAGCCCTGCGGTCAGGCGACCTTGGCGAGCGCGATCGCCCTCGCCCCGCGCTGCACGCGCGGCAGCGCAACGATGGCCACCGCCCCTTCCCCGGCGCGCGAGGCGAGGCGCAGCGTTCCGCCGTGCAACTCGACCAGCGAATTGGCGATGGCGAGGCCAAGCCCGGAGCCTTTCATACCGTTCGCCATGACGGCGTCGCCCTGTTCGAACGGCCGTCCGAGCCGTTTGATGTCCTCGGCCTCGATTCCAGGACCGTTGTCCTCGACATAGAAATAGATGCGGTCAGCGATCGCCTCGGCGCCGATTTCGACCGCGCCGCCTTCGGGCGCGAACTTCACGGCATTGCGCATGAGCGTCGTGAGGATGCGCTCGACCGCCGCCGCGTCGGCTTCGATGGCCATCTCGGGTTCGACCGCGACCGCGATGGAAACACGCTTCTCGCGCGCTGTCGCCGCGACGTCCTGCACCGCGCGGCCGACCGCCTCGTCAGCGCGGAAGCGGCTGTAGCTCAGCCGCTCGCGGCCGGCTTCGAGTCGGGACATGTCGAGAATGTCGCTGACGACGTGAAGCAGGTACTCGCCGCTGGACAGGATGTGCTGGCAGTAATCGCGATATTTCTCCGATCCGAGCGGACCGAACGTCTGGCTGCCCATCAGCTGCGAGAAACCGATGATTGCATTGAGAGGCGTGCGCAACTCGTGGCTCATGTTGGCGAGAAACTCGGCCTTGGCGCGATTGGCGGCTTCCGCCTGGGCCTTCTGCTCGTGATAGCGTTCGGCGAGGTCGACCAGCTGCTGCGCCTGCTCCTCGAGCGAGCGGCGCGACTGGCGCAGTTGCGCGACCGTCGCCAGCAACAGGCGCTCGGAGTTCATCAGCTGTTCTTCATGCTCTTTGAGGGCGGTGATGTCGGTTCCGACCGACACGAAGCCGCCGTCGCGGGTGCGCCGCTCATTGACCTGCAGCCATCGTCCGTCCGCCAGGCGCGCCTCGTAGGTGCGCGCTTCGCGCCCGGCCGAGAACGACTCTCCGGCGTTCCGCGCCGTCGCCAGACCGCCGTAAGGCGCGCCCGAGCGGACAAGGGACTCCGGAATATTGTGCAGGCGCTGGTACTTGGAGTTGCACAGCACCAACTGATGACTGGAATCCCACAGGACGAAAGCCTCTGAAATCGCATCGATCGCCTCGCGCAGGCGTTGATCGGCCGTCGCCGACTCCTCCGCCTCGCGCTTGCGCTCGGTGACGTCGAAGGCGATGCCGACCAGGGTCGCCCCGCCGGTTTCTTCGTCCTCGACCACTTCCGCGCGCTTGCGAAGCCACACCCATCGCCCGTTAGCCGCGCGCATGCGAAACTCGACGTCGACGTAGTCGCCCGCCCGCTCGACGGCGAGCCGCGCGAGCGTCTCGAGGCTCATGTCCTCGGGATGAACGAGCGACTGCAAGTCCGCGACCGTCCAGTGACCGGACCGTTCGGCCAGATCGAGCACGCCGAACATAGAGGCTGACCAGACGATCCAGCCGCGGTTGAGATCCCAGGTCCACAAGCCGCAGCGGCCGCGGTTGAG
>Ga0074046_10002742_pt1 | contig 15053 bp, 15 predicted proteins | sample BogForMeECP23OM3_FD_94441 | JGI IMG/M metagenome (GOLD analysis project Ga0074046, IMG submission 94441) | Bog forest soil microbial communities from Calvert Island, British Columbia, Canada - Bog Forest MetaG ECP23OM3 | ecosystem: Environmental > Terrestrial > Soil > Wetlands ...
ATCTTCAAACCCGCGGAGGTCATAAAGACCGAACAGGGCGAAGGGAACGCGCCGGTGAACGTGTTTGTCAGGCAGAGGAGCGATCTCGGCATCGCCATCGGGAAGGCCGGGTGCAACATCGAAAAGGCCCGCATCCTGTGCCGCCGGTTTTTCGGTCTCGAGATCGGCGAAGTCCTGCTCCCTGCGGAGGCAGCATGAAAGAACCCGCTGACTTCCGTATCCTGGCAGAGATCTGGGAAGTGATTGGCGAACGTGCAGAGAATCCCCGTCCCGATTCATATACGACCCGGCTCCTCACGGATAAAAAAGGGATAGACAAGGTACTGGAGAAAGTGGGCGAGGAATCGACCGAGTTCATCCTTGCGGTCAAAAACGGCGTGGACGAACGCACGGTCGAAGAAGCTGCAGATCTCCTTTTCCATCTGCTTGTCGCCATCAGGGCTGCCGGCCTCGAACTCTCCGATGTAATGCAGGAACTCGAGCACCGGAAAAAATAATTTTTCCTATTTCCGGAGGAATTCAGCGAGCCCGACTAGCTGGGGAAGATCTTCGGATTTCTGCCCCGCCGATTCCAGCACGCACTCTTCGACAAAGATGGGGACATCCCCGCGGAGGGCGATCGCGATCCCGTCGCTAGGGCGGCAGTCGATATATTCCTCGTGGTTATTGGTCACGAGCACGAGCTGGGCATAGTAGACCCCGTCCTCGATACTGTCGATCTGCAGGAACCGCAATGCGATGGAGAATTTTTCACACAGGTCGAGGAAGAGGTCATGGGTGAACGGCCTTGGCAGGACCTCCCTGTTCCGGGCGCTGTTGATGGAGATTGCCTCCCAGATGCCGATAAAGATCGGCAGGACACGGTCGCTGCCGTCCGAGAGTACGACAAGGGGGACTGTTGCTGAATCGCCGACTGCGACAAATACTCCTCTGACCTCGCACCGGATCTGCGCCATGCCGTGGAGAGTGATTGCCTTTATCGAAGATAAGAGTTCGGTATCTCCCCGGCAGGCTTATTCACCGGCTTTTGCCTCCCTGCGGACGATGATGATGCTGGAGAGGATGCCAAGCGCGATATTGAAATAATAGAGTACTATCCGCCAGATAACAACGAATATCCCGACGATGGATGCGGGTATGAAGAGGGCGTACATCGATGTCGCGCCCACCTCCGCAATGCCGGAACTTCCCGGTGTCAGCGGGATCATCATCAGGATAGCGAGGATCAGCTGGATCACGAACGACTCGAAAATGAGCGGGGGCTGTCCAAGCCCGACGAGGATGAGGGATGCGGTGATGATCTCCGAGACCCAGTAGAGGAGGGTGAAGAGCATCCCCCATAAAAGCCCGCTTTTGGCGGTCCTCACGAACCGGATGACCGCCTCGTTGAAATTGTCGATCTCCTTGTCCGCCCTTTCCAACAGTTCCTCCACCTTGTCCCTGTCCCATTTCTTTGTCAGAAAGCGGGCAATGCGGTTCACGACTCTCTTGACAACATCCGGGCGCCGGACTGCAAGGTAGAAGAGGAACAGGCACCCGGCGACAAAGATCCAGGTGACATAGACCATCACCGTCGAAATTGCCCCGAGGCTGTTCCACTGTTCCGTCAGCACGATCATGGCAAACGCAGCAAGGCCTGCGAGCGCGATACCGTCGAGAACCCGTTCCATGATCACGACCGCTGTTGCGTCGCCGATCGGGACATCTGCCTTGTACAGCTCGTGGATCCGTACCGGTTCCCCCCCAGCCTGGGCCGGCGTAACCGCTGCGGCGAGCAGGTTTGCAAAGACAAGGTTCAGGCTGTAAAAAAACCCTATATCGTACCCAAGGGAACCGGACATCTTCTTGACCCGCATTGCCCAGAAGCACATGGTCAGGATGTGGGTGAGAAAAGCAAGGAGGAGGAACAACGGGTTGATCTCCCGGAGGTAATGGAGGGTGTTCTGGTTGATGGTAAGATACAGGATTACCACGAGGATGAGGAGGGAGAAACCGACAGAAACATAGAGCCATCTCCGCTGCGATTTTTCCATTGGTTTCACCCCGTAAATGAGGGCCTGCAGCCCGTCAATGCCGGTTATCATTGGAAGTTATTGTGCATAGTATTAACGCTTTTATGGAAAAAGGTGCCGGGGGTTATTTCCCGATCCTGACCAGCATCTCTTCGAGAGACGGGTACCGTGACTCGATCTTCTCCACCCTGCCGCCCGCTTCCGTGATGACTGCCGTGCACTCATTGAGCCCGGTCATGTCCTCCGCCTCGCAGATAAAGAACCCTTCTTCCTGCCGGTAGGGTTTCGAGTGGCCATGCATCTTCCCCGGGTCATCGATGGAGAAGAAGACCGCATAGGTGATCGAGCCGAACTGTTCGCGGAGCTCCTTCATGCTCCCGAAGGCGACCATCCTGCCGCGCCTGAGGATCATCACCTTGTCGCAGATCGCCTCCACCTGGTAGAGGTTGTGGGCCGAGAGCACGATGGTCTTGCCGTCCTGCTTGAGCCTGCGCAGGTAATCGGCTATGAACCGGGACGTCATCGGGTCGAGCCCGCTGGTCGCTTCGTCATAGACCAGGAACGTGGGGTCGTGGATGAGCGAGCGGGCTATCGCGGCCTTCCGCTTCATGCCCTTTGAGAACTCGCCAATCTTCTTGCCATTGGTCTCGAGCGAGAGCGCCGCGAAGAGCTGGTTTGAGCGGACGCGGATCTCCTGCGGGGAGAGCCCGTAGATCTCGCCGAAGAAGGCCAGATAGCTCTCGGCCGTCATGGTCTCGTAGAGCCTTGATTCCTCGGGCAGGTAGCCGAGGTTCTCCTTGAGGGCGGCCGGGTTCTTTACCACGTCGATATCGTTGATGAACAGTTCCCCCGACGAGGGGGTGATCAGGCCTGATACGATCTTGAGGAGCGTGGTCTTGCCTGCGCCATTGTGGCCGATGATCCCGAAGATCTCGCCGTCCTCGAACTCGAAACTGACGCCGCCGAGCGCCATGAAACCGTCAAAGTCCTTTGCCACGTTGCGGGCAGTGATCATGGTTGGCCGCCTTACCGATCAGACTTGCGCCGGTATGGTGATATACATTACCATGGGGACCGGTTATCGCACCCCGTGTCCACCGGCACCGATGGGTTTTTGATGGATACCCGGTATTATTCTGTACCCAGCCTTGCACGCTGCCCCGGCCCGGGAATGGCAGGAGCAGCAGCCGCGGGCATCACGGAGAATACCGGTCATGGGCATGCTTGCCGACATTGCCACTATCGCGCGGTGGGAAGTGAAGAAGTCCTTCTCGCTCATGGGACGGAACGTCCTGCCGGTTGCCGTGATATTTTTCGTGCTCCTCGTGCTCGTGACCGGTTTTACCGCCCAGACCGGCCTCCACCTGCAGGACGGGATGTACACGGTGGGTGTCGATGACCCGCAGGTCGGGGCACTCCTGGCAAGCGATGCCCGGTTCTCTGTCTATGTCATGGACGCCCCGTCCCTTTCCACCCACCGCGACCAGTTCGACGTCATCGTGGTCCAGGGCAGGGCAGCCGGGAGCGGGACCGAGAAGGCGAACTCGGCCCTCAACACGCTCTCGCGGGACTATGCAAAGTACGTCAACAGCGTCTACGACAGCGAGAGCGATCTCTTCGCAGCCTATCCCCTCTGGATCGATACCCAGAGCGTGACGAGCGAACTCACGTTCCTTTCCACCCAGAGCGGCCAGTACGTGAGCGCCGCCCCGGGGCGGGCTCCCCCGGTGCCGACCGGTGTCGTGCAGAACGTCCCCACCCCGTCGCCGACCCTCTCGGTGACCGAGGACCAGCTCAGGCAGGAACTCGTGCAGTCCAATACCCAGAACACGCAGATCTCGCGGTACACGGACGTCCTGTCCTCCGGCAACCCGGCGATGGGCACCTTCAAAACCCCGTCCCAGCTCTCGCCTCCTCTTCCCTTTGACTCGATCATCCTCGTCTTCGTCTTCATCTTCCCGCTCTACTTCACCTCCCAGTTCTTCATGATGAGCATCATGAACGAGCGGATCGAGCGCAAAGGCGAGGTCCTGCTCTCAACCCCGGTCAGGACTGCCTCCATCATCCTCGGCAAGATGCTCCCGTACTTCCTCGGCATGGCCGCCATCTGTGCCGGGCTCACCCTCTACCTGAAGGCATCGCCCCTCATCCTGCTCCCGCTCATCCCGATCATCTTCTTCTTCCTCGCAAATGCCCTCCTGATCGGCATGCTTTCCAGGAGTTTCAAGGAGCTCTCGTTCATCTCGATCTTCTTCTCGACCGTGGCCACCTCCTACCTCTTCTTCCCCAGTATCTTCGCAAACGTCCACATCATCAGCCTCATCTCCCCGCTCACCCTCATCGTCCTCACCCTGCAGGGCACGGCCTGGACCGCCACGGACTACCTGTACTCCACCTCGCTCTTCTGGCTGACGAGCGCCATCCTCTTCTATATCGCGGCAAAGAACTTCAAGGAAGAGCGGCTCTTCTCCGAGAAGCGGCTGCTGACCCGCGCCCGGGAGTTCCTCTCGGAGATCCTGCCGCGGGAGCACCCGTTCCTCTCGCTCTTCCTCCTTGCCGGCTTCTCCATCCCCTTCGTCTTCATGGTGCAGATGATGTGCCTCGTCCTCTTCTTCAACCTGCCCATGCCCTGGTCGCTCGTCTTCCTGCTCCTCTTCGCGGCGCTCATCGAGGAGATCGCAAAAGGGATCGGGATCTATACCCTCTTTGTCAGGAACCCCGCATTCTTCACGTGGAAGAACCTCGTCCTTGCCTGCGGGGCGACCGCCCTCGGGTTCCTAACGGGAGAGAAACTGCTCCTCTTCGCCACGCTCACGCAGATCTCCGATTCGGTCTTCGGCAGCATCCTCTTCCTCTCGCTCGGGTCCCTCTGGCTCCCGTTCCTCCTCCATTTCGGCTGCGTCCTGATCGTTGCCTGCTGCCTGAAATATGGCGGGAGGAAATGGTTTGTCGCGGGCCTCCTCATCGCGATGCTCGTGCACTGCCTCTATAACCTCTATTTCATCCTGGGGTGGCTCTCGTGAAGGCAAAACACCTGTCCATCATTGCGAAGAAGGAATTCCGCGGGCTTTTTAACGAGCGGACAATCCTCCTTGCGGTCCTCCTCCAGCTCTTCATCGCCCTCTTCTCCTCGTTCCTGATGGTCGGGCTCACCTCGATGTACGACCCGTCCTCGCTCTCCCGGTACTCCCACTTCCGGTACAATGTCGCCTACGCGGGCAACGAGTCCGATGTGCTGGTCTATCTCAGGACAAGCCCGGACTTCCGGGTCTACCGGATGGACCTCTCCACGGCAGTGGCTGCTCTCCAGCAGCGAAAGCTGGCGGCGGTGATCTATGTGCCCGATACCCGGCCGGACGCCGCGGACCCGGTCAAGATCACCCTCTACACGCTGGAGAACGATCTCCAGAGTGCCATTGTCGATGTGAAACTCAAGGATGTGTTCCTGAAATATGAGAGTACCCTGCGGCAGGTCCGGGCGGGCCGGCTCGACGAGCAGCCGCTCCCGCTCCAGGTCCCGGCATCGACCGGTGGCGACTTTTACGAGTTCGTGTACGGCCTGCTGATCCCGCTCCTCGTCTTCATGCCGGCGATCATCTCCTCCGCGCTCGTCATCGACCTGGTCACCGAGGAGTACCAGCACGAGACGCTCGAGACGCTCATATCCACACCGGTCACCTTCACCGAAATGGTCTGGGGAAAGGTGCTAGCCTGTGAGCTCCTCGTGCCAATCCAGGCAGGTGCATGGCTGGTCCTCCTGATGATCAACGGCATCGCCATCCAGAACCCAGGCCTGATCCTCCTCCACGTGGTCGTCACCTCGCTCATCCTCATCCTCCTCGGGACCCTGGTTGCTCTCCACTACCGCGAGCGGACGGCAGCACAGTTCATCTTCTCGACGGGCCTGGTGATCGTCATCCTCCTCTCTCTCGCCCTGCCTTCGAACCCGCTCAACCTCCTCGCCCGGCTCGCGGTCGGCTCTGCGGGCCCGGAGCAGTGGGTCGTACTTGGCATAACCACCGTGGTGCTCCTCGTGCTCGGGTATACGACCCAGAAATACGCGGAAAAGATAGCGGGATCGGCCCACGCAGGATAAATCTGAAGACTGCCGGGACTTACATGGAGGGAAGAACCAGCGGGCGGTCGATGACTTTGTAGATCCTGCCGGCGCTCGTGACGAACACCTCGGCCCGGTCGTTGCCCCGGGTCCCTTCCATCACCAGCTCGTCCCCACGCTGCGGTTTCCTGCTGCCATTATCCATGTATTCCTCGGTGACCTGCCCATCGGAGCGGGTGACCCTCATCATGATGCTCTGGACAGCGATCTCGCCTTTTCCTCCGTTGTAGAGGAGGTGGATCGAGGAGTCCGGGCGTTCCTTTGAGAGCTCGAGGCTGACATACTGCTCCTCGGGCAGGGTCTCGACAGGCACCGGTGTTGATACGACGGATGCGGCTGATGCTGGCAGGGATGACGGCGTTGGCGTGAGGGTGATCCCCACAGGCGTCATCCCGTCCTGGGTCGGGCTGGTGCACCCGGCAGAGAGCGCACACAGAACCAAGCCGAGCACGACGGTGAGGAGGAGGAGGTAGTTCATGAAGAGATCTGGTATTGTTCATATTACTGATTTGTGCTCCGGTCTCCTTCCTCCCTGGACGTTCGGTAACCACGGTTCCCGGCGCAGAGCCGTACCGGCACCCGCGGGTCCCGGGAAAAATCCGTTAAAAAACAGGAAAGAACAGTTAAATTAAAAAGGACACCCGGATTAAGTTTACATATCAGGAGTAAATGGAATGTTCTGTCCAAAATGTGGAAAAGAGACTGATGCTTCCGGGAAATTCTGCCAGTGGTGCGGGACTGATATTGAATCAATTCCGGCAAAACCCGTCACCACTCCTGAAGAGGACGAGGGGCCCGAGATCGGGGTGTATGCGGGGCTGGGCAGGCGCTTTATCGCATTCATTGTGGATATGATTCTCGTCCTTCTCTCGGGAGGGATCGTCATCGCATTCTTCTCCCTGACCAACGGCCTGAAATATGCCTATTTCATGACGGTCAGCGGGGTCAGTTACCATGACATCACCGAGGCAGGTACCCTTGATGCGGCACTCGCGCCGGTGGTTGCCGCATTCGGCATGCTGATCATCGTTGTCCCGTGGCTGTACTTCGCCGGGTTCGAGTCCTCCCGCAGTCAGGCTACCCCCGGAAAAGTACTCATGGGCCTGAGGGTGACCGATATGGATGGGAACAAACCGGCGGTCGCACGGACGACACTCCGGTTCTTCGGGAAATTCATATCGACCCTGATCATCTTTATCGGGTTCCTGATGATCGGGTTTACGAAAAAGCACCAGGGTCTCCACGACAAAATTGCCGGCACGGTTGTCCTGCTGGACTAGGCACCTCAATAGAATACTTTTTTTAATTTTTTCCTGCGCTGTTCACGGCTGAATATTCCCGTAATCTTTTCAGGCTTTTGAGAAATCCTGTTTGGATAATTCAAAAGATCTGGCGTTGTAACGAGGGAATTGTCGGCTCGGAAGAAATCATATTTTTCAATAAATCAGCTTACTATTTCAGATGATTATGAGAATGACCCCTCACTGCATCCCACCAGCCGATACCGTGTTCCCGTTAAAACCAGGTCACTTGTACCGGATCTTCAGGCCGAGCAGGACGATAACCAGGACAAACGTGATCAGGTTGGCGGAGATGATTGGCATGGAGGCAACCCAGAGACCATAGACCGTCCAGAGAAGGATGCCGATACCGAAGAGCACGAGCATGGCAAGCGAGAGGTCCCGGGTCTCCCCCAGCTTCCAGGCCTTCACCACCTGCGGGACAAATGCGATCGTGGTGAGAGCTCCGGCAAGATAGCCGACGAGTCCGATTGTGTCCATCATAAGCCTCCGGAATTATTGATCCTGAACTGATTTATACCGTTGGCGTGCCCGGACCCGGTCTGCCGGGGGCTGTCCGGCAGCCTTCATCCCGCGACAGGCTCGGACGAGAACTGGTCGGCGGCAACCAGCCACCGCCCCTTTTCCTTTACCAGGAAGAACATGTCACGGCCCTCTATGGCCTGCACCTGCCCGCCCGTTTCGAACCTGATCGTGAACAGATAGGTAGCAACCGCACATTTTCCCGAAGCGAAGATCTGCACGTGATGATCCCTCTCACTCCATGACTGGATCTTCGCTGCCGCTGCAAAATCCCGCCACCCGGCAACATAGGCCTCCTTCCCTTCCAGCCGGCCGGGCGCAGCCGGTACGATCGCTACGGCACCGGTATGGATGTACGACCGGAATTCCTCTTCGTTCCACGATCCGGTCCATGCCCGGTTCATCTTCCGGATGGTTGTGATAATTTCGCGGGTCAGTACTGCGTCATCCATAATAGTTCCCATCACACCAAGGGAGCGGCCAGCTCAAAAAGCCCCGGGTGCATGGCGCGAAAGTGTTGGTGAAAATGCCGGGGCGGATCAGGCAACGGGGGGAAAAGTCCTGCGGGTGATCTTCCGAACCTCGGCAAGCCATGCCCGCCGCTGGTCGTCACTGCTGGTGACCATGACCCCGAACATCTTCCGGTGACAGGCAGGGATGCCGCAGAAGGAGACGATGCAGTCCTTCCAGATCCGTTCGAGGGGATCGCCGAACACATCCAACTCCCGCCCGCGGGGGGTGTTGGACGTATTGAAGACCAGTACCGCCCGGGCATGGAGAAGACCGTCCGGGATGCCTTCACCGGCATCCGTTTCGCTGAAACGGTACGCGACACCGGGACGGAGCACGCGGTCCACCCAGCCCTTCAGGACTGCCGGTGGCATCCCCCACCAGTCCGGGTGGACGAAGACGATCCCGTCGGCTTCCGCGATCTCCCGGCAGTGCAATGCAACGGCAGCAGGGAGCACGGCACCCCGGGGGATCTCTTCGCAGGGCAGCATCGGGTCGAACTTTTCTGCATACAGGTCATGGAACAACACCTCGTGGCCCGCTTCCGCGAGGGTGTCAGCGACCGTCCCGGCAATGGCGTGGTTGAAACTCCCGGGGCAGGGGTGGGCGAGGATGATGGATATCCTCATGGACCGGTCCTGCGGGGGTGCTTTCGTGCAGTCGCCTTGAAGAACGTGTAACAGAAGACGCCGTCCGGTTCGCAGGTGCGGTAGAGGGCCCGGATGCCCCGATCCCACGCCTCCCTCTCCATCAGCCCCTGCTTCAGCACTTCGTCCCGGACACCTTCGACCATAGCGGTGAACGTCTGTTTCGTAAAACCTTCCACAAGGGCCGGGCGGGAAGAGTCCACGTACACCATGCGTGGTGAGACGTGGACGTCTCGGTATCCAGCATTCAAGAGGAGGGGATAGAGCTCTCTCCCTACCAGCGCATTGCCGCCAATGTCCTGCTGGAGCCTGACGAGGCACCCGACAGCCTCATGAGCATCGGCATTGTCAGGGTGGAAAAACGTTGACCCGTGATCCCCTTCGATGACCGTGATCGTGCCACCGTCTTTCAGGAACGGGCGGAGCTGCCTGAGCGCACGCCCGGGGTCTGCAAGGTGTTCGAGCACGAAACAAACGAAGATGTGGTCGAAACTCCCGGGTGGAAACGGAAGGCTGTAGATGTCCCCAACCCGGAACGTGACATTTGTGATCCCTTCATTCCGGATACGTGCTTCCGCCCCCCGTATCGATTCCGGCGAGATATCGACCGAGGTTATCACGGCACCGGGGCTGTTCCGTGCAAGGATGACGGTCTGGGCCCCGATCCCGCACCCGGCTTCCAGCACCTGAGAGCCCGCGGGGTAGCGGGTGTCATCATGCAGGAGGGCAGTAAGGGTTCCCGCCTGGTCCGACAGGCGCTCCGATTCGCGCTCCGAATATCCGTGGACATACCTTGTGTCTGTCATCATGTTCTGGCTACCGTATACATCCAGCCCAAGATCTCGCGGAACCGGTAGTTATGTACATTTGTGTTGTTTATTGCACAAAAAAGTACTGTGGTTGTATATCGGGTACGCTGATACTCTGACCGCATAGCTGGGAGGGATACTGGATATTCTGGAAAATTCCATTTCGGAAACAGGTCACGGACTGCATTATTCTGGGCCTCGCGGCCCGGCCCCTCCGGGTATGACAACCCGGGTATGATGACGGGGATACGGGAAATAGCCCTTCTCGCGGAACGGATCGGAAAAGACATATCCGGACGGACTTTTTTCCACAATTATTCCATAGGAATGGAACGCGAGCTGCCGGATCTCCGGAAGGCACCGGAACTTTTCTGCCCCGCTCCTTTCCGTGCCGGTATATTTTTCAAACGTTTCCGCACTGCCGGCCTCTCCCGCCAGCGATATACGGCGGATCGTGTAGGCACTGTCAGTCTCACCAATAATGAAAAATTTCAGCGGACTGGGTGTGGGAACTACCAGTGTTCCGGGCCAGTGCCGACTGACTGCACAGTACCCTGCTGCCCGGCAGGAGAGGAATGCTACGATGACCACTGCGGCGATCCGGAGGGCAACAGGAAAGACCATGGTGCCAAGAAGGGTCGCAACCAGAAGAACTGCCGACACGCCAAAGAGAAAGAAGCTCGGGCCCGGTAGAATCCCGAGGGTAATTTTCCTATCCGAGATCGGGAAGAGCAGGGGAATGCCAGGAAAGGCGAGCGCGTCAGTGGCAAGGTGCAGGATTGCCCCGGCAAAGACAGCCAAGAAAACGGTGACCACGGGACTGCCGGGCGGCAGGATCCCGGTGACGCCCGCAAACTGTATGCCAGCCACGGCAAGCAGGGATACAGCTGCGGCACCTGCGATGCTATGAGCACAACCTCCGTGCGTGAACAGGTAGAACCTGGGATTGCCGGCAGACAGCCTGCCGTACAGGATATCCACATCAAGGATCACCGTACCGAGGATAACGACCGGGACGAGGGCCGGCATACCGAGCGCGAGGCAGACCATCGAGGCGATGAGGGCATGGGTGAGGGCGTCCACGGTTGGAGGATAGGTCGGCCGGCTGGATAAAGTTCCTGATCACCGCAGCTGGGTTCATCATCGCCCATTATGTGGGAAGGAGGATGATCCCTGCGAGTGCCATCATGCGGAGTTCCTTTGCTGGTTCCTCCTGCATATGCCGAACCGACACGTCCTGAATGACCGGAGAGCAAGCTCAGCCCATTTCAGCGCCCGACTGCCTTCATACCCCGTCACAAAACCTACAATCGCTGGAGAGGACGAATCTCGAGGGCCCGCTGGAGAGCTCGAGGTTTTGGCTGGGCAAAGTGAATGAAAACGCAAATTAACCCCCAACCAGGAAGAGCATTCAATCAAAAATAAGAAGGCCAGGGCCGAGATTCGAACCCGGGTCGGAGGATCCACAGTCCTCTAGGATAACCAACTACCCTACCCTGGCAGATGTCCCTTTTACATTGATTCCGGACTCTGATTAATGTATCCTTGCAAAACCCGGCTCCGCACTGCCGGCCGGCAGCCGGACCATGCAACTGCCATCTGCGGTCAGGGGGTGATAATTAATAGGGTCAGACATCCATTAGATATCAGGTGGCTCTGAACACTTTTTCCAGAACGTGAGGCGCAGCACGTCGGTGGCGGTGCACCGGGGATCGCGGATTCCCCGTTCAGAGCGGGAACGAGGGGTGGCAGGTAATGGCGGAAAACCCGAAGATCAGGACACCGATTGTCTGTGTCATGGGTCATGTGGATCACGGTAAGACCTCGCTGCTCGACCGCATCCGGGGATCGTCTGTCGTGAGTTCCGAAGTGGGGGCGATCACCCAGCATATCGGGGCAACGATCGTACCTATCGATGCTATCCGCACCATGAGCGGGACGATGGGCAAAGTTCCGATCAATATTCCCGGTCTGCTGTTCATCGACACCCCGGGACACCATGCATTCACCACCCTGAGGGCACGCGGCGGTGCACTTGCCGATATGGCGATCCTTGTCGTGGATATAAACCAGGGATTCCAGCCACAGACGATTGAGGCCCTCCAGATCCTCAGGAACTGCCGCACGCCGTTTGTCATCGCGGCGACCAAGATTGACCGGATCCACGGCTGGCGGGTGAACGAGAACGAGTCGTTCCTCGGATCGTTTGCAAAACAAAACGAGCGGGTCAGGAGCGATGTTGAGAACAAGACCTATGAAATCGTGGGAAAGCTTGCCGAACTCGAATTTTCTGCAGACCGGTTCGACAGGGTCACCGATTTCCAGCGCAACCTTGCCATTGTGCCGGTGAGTGCTCACACCGGCGAAGGTATTTCTGACCTGCTGCTGGTCATGATCGGACTTGCCCAACGCTACATGGGCGACGAGCTCAAACTCGTTGTCGAAGGGCCCGGGGCCGGGACCGTGCTCGAGGTCAAAGAAGAGCGCGGCCTCGGGACGACCCTCGATGTGATCCTGTACGACGGGACTCTCGCTATCGGGGACGAGATTGCCGTTGCCACCCAGAACGGTGTCGTGGTGACGAAGGTGAGGTCGCTCCTCAAACCACGGCCGATGAAGGAGATACTGGTCGAGGACCGGTTCGAGCGGGTGAAATCGGTTGCGGCTGCGGCCGGGATCAAGGTCACCGCTCCGAACCTTGAAGGAGTCATCGCGGGATCCCCGTTTTTTGTCATCCGCGGCAACCGCGAAGAGATCGAGGAGAAGATCAAAAAAGAGATGACCGAGATCCATGTGACCCTTGCCGATGAAGGTATCGTCATCAAGGCTGACACCATCGGCGCACTTGAGGCACTCTGCAAGGAACTCGAGAGCAAGGAGATAGGCGTGATGCGGGCAGAAGTCGGGGCGGTCAGCAGGCACGACCTGATCGAGACCGAGACCATCAAGAACCCGATGTACCGCGTGCTCCTCTCTTTCAACACTCCCGTCCTGCCGGACGCGGCCGATATGATCAAAAATCCGCTCTACACCCAGGTGAAAGTCTTTGAGGGAAGGGTGATCTACCAGCTGATCGACCAGTATATCGCGTGGCGTGACGAGCAGAAAAGGCTCCAGGAGAAACAGCGGTTCGAGCATGTTGTCATGCCAGCCAAGATCCGGCTCCTCCCGGATTGCGTATTCCGCCAGAGCAACCCGGCGGTCGTTGGCGTGCGGGTTCTGGGCGGCAAACTGCGCAGCGACGTGGGGCTGATCAGGACCGATGGCAAAAAAGTAGGACACCTCAAGACCATGCAGCTCAGGCAGGAAGCGATACGGGAGGCCGACGCTGGTCTCGAAGTTGCAATCTCGATCGAGGGCGCCACAGTCGGCCGTCAGGTCAGTGTCGGCGATGACCTGTTCGTGGACATCCCGGAGCGCCATGTCAAAGTTCTCGAGAAGGAGATGCTTTCTACCCTGAACGTGAGTACGCAGGAGATTCTTGCAGAGTTTACGACGATGCGCCGGAAAGCCGATCCCTTCTGGGGCAAATAAGCTTATACGGCCGGCAGGGAACGCGAGGGTTTAATAGCGTACCGGTATAATAAAATGGGTACTTCTCATGGGTAGGCGAATCTGCCGGCAGCCGGAGATGTGAAACAAGACCCTTCGGTTTTGTGGATAAATAGACGGAGCAAACAGAAATGGTGGAGTTTAAAATCGTTGTATCAGACCCCAAGACCGGTCGTGCCTTTAATGTTGATGCCAGTGGCGGAGCGGCAGGATCTATCGTGGGCAAACGTATCGGTGACGAATTCGATGCCGGCATGCTGGGCCTTGCAGGCTACAAGATCCTGATCACCGGTGCATCCGACCGTACCGGGACCACGGCAAAAAAAGGCCTTCCGGGTGCAGGGCGCAAGAAACTGCTTCTCTCCGGCGGGATCGGGTTTCACCCGAAGATGGACGGCGAGCGACGGAGAAAGATGATCCGCTCAAATGAGATCACCCAGGACTTCGTGCAGATCAACGCACGCGTTACCGCATACGGTGAAAAGCCGCTGGACGAGCTCTTCCCGAAGGTCGCCGGCGAGAAAAAAGCGGAGAAACCGGCAGCAAAAGCCGGTAAAAGATAAAGGTAGATTGCCATTTTACCTACCGATTCGTAAAGGGAATTAAAGGGCAAAATGGTAAAGATCGTGCCCGGAATGTGAGATAAAAAAATATACCTGCTTTCTCATGGGAAAAGGAAGTGTTGCCGGTGCACCTATGAATGTACTCCGCACCGGCTTCCACTCTGTTTTACCAAAGATCAATGGAGAGAAATTATCCCCTGGTTTCTCCCGGAACAGAGCATTCAGGACATCTCGTTCTGTACCGGTCCTGAACGGAAACGCATCCCGGGCACTCACACCTGTTCGGACTGCTCTCACCAAAGAGGGGTGGGGCAGGGGTTGTTGCTGTTGAAACCCTTCAACCTCCTGTCTCACGGAAAGTATCAACGGGTTTAGTCGTTGTTAGTCGTTGAACAGGGACTTGGGATCAGGTTCGGAACGGGTTTAAAAAAGGGTATGGTGTAGCCGGTCAGGATAGTTTCGTGGTCGTTTGGGTCACCACTGCCATGGTTATGGCAGCAGTGATGCTGGCAGTTCCATTACCACTCTGAACCGTTCACGTTGCGCTGGTCGCCGGTGTCCCTCCACGGGTCTGCGCAGGTTGGGCAACGCCCGTTGTGGCGTCCGCTGACAGGGTCACCGTACCATAACTGGTACTGACGCTTCCCTGCGTAAGCAGCTTGCCGCCCTTGTAGATCTCGACGGTCAGGGTATGTTTTGTCGAACTGTCCAGTTTCTGGAAACTTGCCTGGATACTTCCGTTTGCATTCACTATCTCAAAGTACCTGTCACCGGAACTCTGTACGGTCTGCAGATCCGACGGCATTCCGTAGGTCCCTTTAAATCCGCCAATATAGCTGACATGTACCTGGACACCGGTTGCGGGCACGGTCTGCGTAGTTGTCTCGACAACAACGATGGTCGGGGCCGCCGACCCTGCAGAAGTTGTCGGAACAGGAGATACGGTACTGCTCCCGAAACCTGCCGCCTGCCCGGACGACCCTCCGTTTCCCCAGAAAAATACGAGTGCAACAACCACAA
>Ga0074046_10002744_pt1 | contig 15051 bp, 13 predicted proteins | sample BogForMeECP23OM3_FD_94441 | JGI IMG/M metagenome (GOLD analysis project Ga0074046, IMG submission 94441) | Bog forest soil microbial communities from Calvert Island, British Columbia, Canada - Bog Forest MetaG ECP23OM3 | ecosystem: Environmental > Terrestrial > Soil > Wetlands ...
CGTATGGTATTGCTATTATTACTGTAGCTGCCCAATGTCCGCTTCCGCACCGCTTTCCTGGATGTCCCGGTCCCCCATGTTATGACAGAAGTAAGCCTTGAGTCGAAATATTCCCTGTTAAGCCGTTCAAATATTGCGCACAGATCATAGCACTTGCCCTGCGTCCTAACAGGAAAGCATCTCGCCGGTTTCCGCCGGACCACACTGCTCATTTTATTCAGAAAGGCCCTGAACCTTGTCGTGCTTCCACTGCCGTGCTTAATAAATAAACCTATTTCTTTGAGCGTAGCTTCGTCGGCGCAGAGAAACATCCGATGCAATCTTACACAAGACACGGCCCCTTTTTTTCTAATAGAAAGCATGCTGGTTGAATTATCGGTCAACACCAGCTTAACAGCCCTCCCCGAGGCATTTTCAAAGGTACGGACAAGAAAACCCGGGTCATGTTCGAAAGGAAAAGAAAGTTGTGCCTGACCAGCGATCATTCTGTTATAGTCCACATTGTTAAATATATCATGAACGGATCATCTTGCGGATATGATAATATTATATATCATGAAAACAGCCTTGATACAACTTGACAGTGCATGGGAATCAAAGAAGGCCAACCTTGAACGCGCGGCCTTCTTCACCGGGAAAGCGGCACAGGAGAAATGCGATGTAATCATTTTTCCGGAATTATTCTCCACCGGCTTTTCGATGAACATCCCTGTCATAGCCGAAGATGGATACGGGGAGACAGCCTCGTATTTATCTTCAATTGCACGGGAAAACGCAATCAATCTCATTGCCGGTTTTGCTATGAAGACACCTGGAGAAGAGCGCGCCAGAAACATGGCAGTTGTTTACGACAGAAAAGGCCGTCCGGATGCGACTTATACAAAAATGCACTCTTTTCCACTGTCCCAGGAGGTTGAGCGGTTTATTGAAGGGACAGAGAGGGTCGTCTTTAATATTGATGCAATGCCTTCCAGCGTCTTTATCTGCTATGATTTGAGGTTCCCTGAGCTTTTCAGGGATGTTGCAGGACGGGTAAAGGCGATATTTGTCATAGCCAACTGGCCTTCCAAAAGAAAGGATCACTGGGAAACACTGCTCAAAGCGCGGGCGATAGAGAACCAATGTTTTGTGATAGGAGTAAACCGCACCGGAGTTGACGGCAACGGTATCGTGTATCCCGGCGCTTCCCGAATTTTTGGTCCCTTTGGAAATGCTGTCTGTTCCGGCGATGATACCGAAGAATTCATAACCTGCGAGTTCGATCCCGGCGAGACAGACCGTGTACGGTCTGCATTTCCTTTCCTTCGGGCCCGCGAACAATCACAAAAGGAGAAATAACCTGAGTATTACGAACAAAAAAAATATCAATAAGATAGTGATATTGGCTGTAATCATATTACTGATCGCCGCATTTAAGATCCTTGGTCTCGAACAATATCTCAGCCTTTCCTACCTGAAGGCCTCCCAGGAAAAGTTCGCGCTTCTGTATGCTGAACATAAGATACTTGTAATAGCCGGTTATATGATTATTTATATTATTGTCACGTCGTTATCATTGCCGGGAGCAGCAGTGCTCACCCTGGTGGGAGGGGCGCTCTTTGGTTTAGTGGCCGGGACACTTATCGTTTCTTTCGCCAGCACCATAGGTGCGACCTTTGCATGCCTTGCCTCGCGGTTCGTATTAAGGGATTGGGTACAGTCCAAATTCGGCGACAAACTGTCGGCTGTTAACAAAGGCATAGAAAGGGAAGGCGCCTTTTATCTCTTCACGCTTAGATTAATTCCGATCTTTCCTTTTTTTGTCATCAATCTTGTCATGGGTCTGACAAAATTGCCTTTGCTGACATTCTATTGGGTATCGCAATTGGGGATGCTTCCTGGGACTATGGTTTACGTGAATGCCGGGAAAGAGCTAGCAAAGGTCAATTCTTTATCCGGCATTCTGTCTCCCGGATTAATCTTTTCATTTGCTCTTCTCGGATTATTTCCGATAGCGGTCAAAAAGATAATGGCGTTTTATAAACGGGATAAAAGTTAAAAAAATATATTACGGAGAGCTCACAGGGCCTGAAAGCGTCTTCATAAATGCCACGATCTGTAAAAGCTCTTCATCAGTCAGGTCCTGATGCTCCACTTGAGTGCTTGAACTCATCCGGTAGAAAAACATTACATCTTCCAGGGTCTTGGATTGCCCCGCATGCATATAAGGTGGCCGCTCTGCAACATTCCGTAAGGTCGGGGTCTTGAATGCGCCTATATATTTGCTTTTGTCCTTATCCATGAACCTCAGTTCGCCGCATTGTTCAGGCTTGGCATCGCTGTATTTACCGAGACAGTTGAACTCATCAGAAAGCACCTTGCCAATGCCTTCTGCCCTGCCTTTATCCTTTCCATTGTCAAGCCCGATGTCGTGAAACTCGCCGTTCGTAAAAAGCGGACCCATGTGGCAGTTGATACATTTGGCTTTTCCGATGAAAAGTCTCAATCCTTCCACTGCATCGCGGCCCATTGCCTTGTCCGCAGCCGCCTGGTCGTTCCTGAGTACTGCATCGGCATACCGGTCAAATGGCGCGGTAGACGGCAATATTCTCCTCACATAAGCTTCGATCGCCTTGCCGATATTCGCGTAGACCCTGTTGACAGCATACCGGTCACCTGGTTTCATTGCCTTCCATAGCTTTAGTGCAGCTGGATTGCCCGTTCCAGGGCTTGCCTTTGGAGGGCAACTCTTGTGGGTGATCTTCGGGAGCTTGCCGAATATCTCCGTGTATTCGCTCTTGTACTTGTCGATTATCAAGTGTGCGCAATACGAACGGGTAATACCATGCTCAGGAACACTCTCGATCGGGCCAATGGCCTGAGACCATAAGCTGTCTTTCCTGCCATCCCAGAAGAACCAAGACTGATAGGCTACACCGATAAGCGGCATGGTCCTTCGAGTATTGGTGCCCATGCCTCTGGCAAGGGCAAGACTGTCAGTGAAAGAATATTCCGGCATATGACAGGTGGCGCATGAAATCTTTCCGTTGGCGCTGAAATTTTTATCGAAGAACAGCTTCTTCCCAAATTCAATCGCCTTAGGGTTATCTGCATAAGCGTTCGACGGATCAGGAGGCAGCGGTGGAAGCGAGGAAAGAGAGAGAGAGCGTATCACATTTTTGTCTTCCTCGCTCCACTGATGAATCTGTTGGAGGTCCTTGTCCACTGCCAGACAAGCGCTGCCCGTGCCCATAATCATAATAAACATGAGGGCGAGCGTCAGCAAAGTAAACCTGGGCATGATCACCTCCAACTCCGCTTTTGCATAAAATTACTTCAACATGAGGTTGAAGGAAGTATTGTCGGTTTTTCCGCCAGCGTTGACACTGACGTTGACCACCCACCATCCTGACATACTGAACTTCATTCCTTCCACAAGGTAAGTACCATCGCCGTAGTTCTTTGTGACCTTGGGCTGTGTCGGCATACCATGACCGTGTTCCGGCATGGTCCCGCTAACTGTAATCTTCGCATCCTTGACCGGTTTGCCGTCAGCAGTCTCGACCTTGAGTTTCCAGGATTGCAGCTTGTTAACCGGTATCGTCTGGAGATCACTTGTGTATGTTACCTTGAATGTTCCTGCCTTCGAAACCATGGTCTTTGCGTAAGCAGCTTCAGAGGTCGGCTTTACCAGAGCGCTTGCGGCGCAGTGCTTACATTTGCAGTCTTTACCACAATTGCAGCCACCCTTGCCGTCGGTCTTGCAGTTGCATTTTCCCTTGCCTGTTTTGCAATGTTCGCACTTGCAGTCCTTGCCGCACTGACAGCCCTTGCCGTCACTCTTACAATTACAGCCTTTGTCCCCTGCTTTGCAGTCGCATTTTCCCTTGCTGCAATTTCCGCATTTGCAATCTTTCCCGCACTGGCAGCCATTTCCGTTTTTACCGTTCTTGCAGTTGCAATCACCCTTGTCTGTCGTACAGTTAGCGCATTTACAATCCTTACCGCAGTCGCATTTTGCGGCGGCATCGACCGTTCCTATTATCGGCGCACATGTCATGGACCCGATAAAGAGAACGGCAAGAAGAATGACTCCAAATTTTTTCAGCATAAAGACCCCCCCTTTAATATGATTGTATAATTGTAAAACAGGACACCTTATTTATAGGTAGAAGTATAACCTACGACAACAAATATTGCAATAAAATGGGTGTATGCATGTAATTTCTTCCCGGACATTGGAATTAATCCATATCCGTGACGTATAACATCCCTAAGAAATCTCAATAAATCAAGAAGATAACACATTGTCTTACCTAGTATAATTCTTGCAAGATAAATCGATAGAGGATAAGACATGCAACCACAGAAAAATAGGAGGAAATGCTGATGAGCTGGTTATGGCGTTTATGGTTTTGGCTGATGTGCGAGGGCGATAAGGTTACTCCGGCAACCAATAGCACACCGCTGGACGACGACTATTCGCCAGTTCCGGTACAGCTCAGCGCCGAGTATAATTACTACTTTGTCGAGGACAAGGACTTATAGCGCGCCCTTACCAGTAAGAACGATCCGGATCGTCCGAAGTAATATGACGAGATCAAGGGTCAGGCTCCGGTTCTTGATATAGTAGAAATCGTACATTAGTTTCTGACGCGCATCATCGATCGAATTGCCGTAGCGGTGATTGATCTGCGCCCATCCCGTGATCCCCGGCGAGACCATGTGACGTTCAGAGTAATAAGGGATAGCTTTCACGTACTTCTCAACCAGGCTTACCGCCTCCGGCCTCGGCCCGATCAGACTCATATCGCCTTTTAAGACATTGATCAGCTGGGGCACTTCGTCGATCCGCATTTTACGAATCAGTTTTCCAACCCGGGTTATACGATTATCTTTGTTAGTTGTCCAGTGGACATTGTTCTTGTCCGCATCCGCGATCATAGTCCGCAGTTTCCAGACGAGAAAAGGTTTGTTCCCCCTGCCGATTCGATACTGGGCATAAAATACAGGCCCCCCTGAATCGAGCTTGATCAGAAGAGCGACGAGGGGAAGCAGGGGCAGGGTCAGGCATAAACCGGCGCTGGCGAGTGCGATATCTATCGAGCGCTTGGCATACCAAAAGTAACGCTTACCTTTAAGGCTCAATTCCAGGATGAACCAGTTGTCAGTCAAGTAATCGATAGGTACCTTGCCGGTAATCTCCTCTATCACGTTTATGAAATTGAAAACCCGGACCTTTATCTGCATGCATTGGAGCAGGAGGCTCATCAAATCATCATCGATGGAAGCGGTTGCAACAATGACGTGATCAACATCCCTCTGCTGGGCGATCGATACAAGGTCCTGTATTCTCCCAAGGTGCGGCATCCTGTCCTTTGCATAGGTCCCCGGTCTATCAGACACATAGCCCACGACTTCGGCACGAAGATATACCCGTGAAGTTATAAGCTGTGCCACTTCTGTACTTCGTTTGCCATCGCCAACAATGAGGACCCGCCAAAGCGTGGACGAACGAATGTTCTTAGTGATGATATAACGAAAAAGAACAATAATGATGAAAGAAAAAAGATAAAAAAGAATAAATACAGCACGTGGCACCATCTCCCGGAAAAAAAAGAATGTGAATGTCGACAGAATTGAACTTAGCAAAAGGCCGAACCCGATGGTTGCTATCTGATATAGAAACTGGAACGGCGTCTTGTGCAGGGTGTAAGCGTCGAGAATAAAAAAAAGTGTGACTGTGCCTGCCACTAGGGTAGCAAAACCCCAGTGATAGTTCCAGACGAGACTGAAAGTGAAGGGAGCTTTATGCCCGACAAGGACCGCGATGATGAAAGATAAGAGCATCGCCGCGATATCGCTTATCAACAGCAATGCTCCCTTTTCTTTGATATATGTCTGCAGCACTTAAGTAATATCTCCAGGTCTGTAGTGCTCACTAAACCATGCGTAGGTCATCGCAAGACCATCACGGAAAGCTATTGAATGGCGCCATCCGAGGGCCCGAATTTTAGTGACATCGAGTGGACGACGGGGGGTTCCATCAGGCTTGGTAGTGTCCCAAACGATTTCGCCTCCATAACCACTGATCTCTTTTATCAAAAGAGCAAGATCCCTGATCGAAATATCATCTCCCGTGCCGACATTGATCAACTCCCTGCCATCATAATGTTCCATTAAAAACACAGCTGCATCCGCCGCATCGTCCGCATGAAGAAACTCCCTCATCGGGTTCCCTGTTCCCCACAGGGTAACGGATTTTGCGCCATTTATCTTTGCCTCATGAAATTTATGTATTAACGCCGGGATAACATGAGAATTTTCAAGGTCAAAATTATCATAGGAACCATAGAGATTAGCAGGCATGCACGAGATCGCGTTGAACCCGTATTGATCACGCATCGCCTCGCACAATTTTATTCCCGCGATCTTTGCGATCGCATAAGGTTCATTGGTCGGCTCGAGCGAACCGGTCAGCAAGTATTCCTCTTTGACAGGAACAGGCGCGAACTTTGGATAAATACATACGCTGCCCAGGAAAAGTAATTTTTTGGCGCCACATCGAAAGGCTGAATTAATGACATTGTTCTGCACTTGCAGATTCTCGTAGATAAAGTCGGCGCGATACGTATTATTCGCATTGATACCTCCGACTTTAGCTGCTGCCAGAAAAACATAATCAGGCCGTTCCTGCTCAAAAAATACCTCGACATCAGCTTGCCGTATCAGATCAAGTTCGCCGTGTGTTCTGCCGATTATATTTTCATAACCGGACTTACGGAGTTTTCTGACTATCGCAGAACCAACCAGTCCTTTATGCCCCGCAACATAAATCTTTGAATTCTCATCCATTTGCCCTTTTCTCCCCTTCAGCAAGCCTCATGTCCGCGTCAGTCATCATATTGACCAGGTCCTCAAAGCCGGTCTTTGGTTTCCATCCCAATTTTGTACAGGCCTTTGAAGCATCTCCCATAAGAAAATCCACCTCGGCAGGCCTGAAATACTTTGGGTCAATCTCAATAAAAATTTTGCCTGTTTTTGAGTCAATCCCCTTTTCATGGACGCCGCTCCCTTTCCATTCCAGCGGCATATCGAGCCTCGCAAAGACCTTTTCAGCGAACTCCCTGACCGAATGGGTCTCGCCGGTGGCAATAACATAATCCTCGGGCTCAGGCTGCTGGAGCATCAGCCACATGGCCTCCACGTAATCACCGGCGAACCCCCAGTCCCTTTTCGCATCCAGGTTACCAAGATACAGGAACGACTGGAGCCCCAACTTTATCCGTGTAGCTGCACGGGTGATCTTTTTGGTGACAAAGGTTTCTCCACGGCGCGGGGATTCGTGATTAAAGAGGATTCCGTTACAGGCGAAAAGGCCGTAACTCTCTCTGTAATTGACAGTAATATAATGAGAATATGCCTTCGCGCAGGCGTACGGCGATCTTGGATGAAATGGAGTCGTTTCCTTCTGTGGTGTTTCAACTACCTTCCCGAACATTTCCGAGGAAGATGCTTGATAGAACTTTGCATTTAATTCAGTTTCCCTGATTGCCTCTAAAATCCTGATGGTCCCCATGGCAACAATTTCACCAGTATACTCCGGCACGTCAAAAGATACCCTTACATGGCTCTGGGCTCCCAGATTATATATCTCCTGGGGGCGCACATTCCTGAGGATTTTATTTATTGAACTGCCGTCATTGAGGTCGGCGTAGTGGAGGAAGAGTGGCAGGCCCGATTCATGGATGTCGTGATACAGGTGATCGATCCTTGCTGTATTAAAGGATGAAGAGCGGCGGATGAGACCGTGTACCTCGTATCCTTTGTCCAGAAGCATTTCAGCCAGATATGAGCCGTCCTGGCCGGTGATGCCTGTGATCAAGCCACGTCTTTTCAAGTCGACACCTCCAAAATGTCTGGCTCTGCTCCTCACTCTTTTTTGAATGTCAGCGCATTCAGCCTGTTGCGCGCATCGAGGTTAGCAGGGTCTATGAGCAGCACATTTCTATATTCCTCTATTGCCCGGTACGTGATCCCGAGCTGCTCATACAATGCTGCGCAGACCAATTGCATTTCCGTGTCATCAGGGAAGTGAACAAGTCCCTTCTTTATAATTTCAAGGGCAGTATCGTAATCTTTCTTTCCCTTAAAGAAGTCGGAAATCGCGTAAACATATGATTTACTCGCAGACTTATCATTGTCTATGAAATTAAGGGCTTTGAGATAGGCCTGTGCAGCCATTGAGTCGTTGCCGGTCCGGTGAAGATACGACCCGAAAGTAATATAGGGAAACATCCTTTGCGGCAGTGCCTTTTGTATTTCTTCGTCATTGTACCCATTCAACACCAGAAGGGTTATATACTCACGTGTTTGTTCAGGTACAAGGCTCATCGAGAGCGCCATATTCTTAAGCGCCTCTTCTCTTCTGCCTTGCGAAATCAGCCATACGGCATATGTCCTGTGTCGCAAAGCATTCCGGCTGTCATACTCGGTTCCCAGAAGAAGCAGACGTTCAGCCTTATCGAAATCAGAGCGGGCTGCATATGCAAACCCGAGGTCCTGCAAATATCCGCCGTTCATACAATCCTGCTCAAGTGCCTTTGTAAAATAGCGGAGCGCACTGTCGTTGTTCGACAGCAGCACCTCCATTTTACCGACAGCATCCCGGTATCGCGCATCAAAAGGGTCACATAGAGATGCCCAGTAAGCCCTTTTCTTTATCTTGAGCAATTCATTCTGAGTATGTTGTTCATCAAGACTGAAACTCTTAACTCCGGAGAACGAGATTTCAGCAGCCAATGCGCCTATATTTACGGTTGTTATTACCATCAATAGCACAACGGCTGCGCTGCGCAGTTTTGACAACTGGAAGGGTTGTATTGCCTCGAGATAAGTTGTATTGAGCTTCTCCCGCATCCGGGTATGCGTCGCCGAGACGAGCAACCCGCAGAGAAAAAAGAAATAGAGCCCGTTTGATCCTATATGCAGGTTAAAATCAACAACGCTGTGAATCAGGATTGCGAGCAATCCGGCAGCGCTTCCGATAGAGAGATATATAGAATAGGATTCTTTTCGCTGCAGAAAGGTTTTGTATGAACGATAGAGCACGGAGCATAGGAACCATCCGGCAAGCAAAAAGGCAATTATACCCCCCTCGGTCAAAAGCTCAATATAGTCGTTTTCGGCATGGTCGGCAGTAAGTTCCCCGGGGAATGTCCGGTATCTTTGATAGCTGCTGACAAACGTCCCGAACCCTGTTCCGGTAAGGGGAAAATCCCGTATCAAGCGCATGCTGTCGTTCCAGAGTGTAGGCCTGACTTCGACAATGTTGCCCCGGACATCCCTAATGTTCTCAAAACGCTGCACAATAGGTTCCCACCCTAACCAGGTCACAACGAGGAACAAAGCTATAAAGAATGCGATAATAAACATTCCATTTTTATAGCGCCCCTTTTTCCGGGCAACCATTAAACTGAAAAAGATCATGGAAAGGCAGAGGCTTACTACACCGCCGCGAGACAGGGATAGGAAAACAGAGGCCGCAACAAGTATTGAAAAAAATCCAATAAGTATGTGGAGGTCCGTATCTTTGCTGGTAAGGATTTTCAAAAGCCGCTCACGAAGCGAACGGTATTTGACCTGCGGTTTGAAATAGACAAAAATGCTCAGTATAATGGGCAGGACCATTTCCATGAAACCCGCATAGTGGTTTTTGTTCACAAAAGGACCAAATGGGTGGCCCCCCTGCGTCAGATTTCTGATCCAGTAAATTTTACCGTTATAAAAAAGATATTGGAAAATTCCCAGAAGGGCGAGTCCGGATGAGAACGTGATAACCACTTTCACTGTTTTCCTGAGAAGATCTTTTCCGGCAAGCAGCTGCACCGTAACAATATAAAAAGAGAGATAGGCTGTAAACCTGAACCATTCGAGCATCGTCGCTTTTTTATTGATCGAAAGTGTCATCCAATTCACGGGTTCGACACTTCCTATAGTTTCGGCATAAACTTTATAAGTCTTGGGAGAAATAATGTGCACTATTCCAGCCGGCAGGGGAATAAGCTGTATAATGCAATATGACCAGAGGGCAAACAATGGGATTATCCCCGGGACCTTATAGAAAAACTGCAGGCCTTCGTTACGCTCCCTGCACAATAAAAAAAGCGCCCACAGAGAACACCCCTCCATAACGGTCAACGACCATTGCTCCACTGTCCCAAAGGCAAGTGGAGAAAAGATCAGTAGAAAAATAAAAAATGCGTAACTTCTAGGGCTTGCGAATAAATAACTTGCACCTTGATGCATCTCAGCTTCGGGGATAATGTTACGCGGCATGAAGCTCCCGTCCTGTTATCACTGCTTCAGGATTCGCGATCACCAGTTGCAATGCACGCTCCCTGCCTATGACCTCTTCTGCAATCTTCACACCTTTCGAAAGGATAGGAGGCCTCCATCCGCAGGAATGGGCATCCGTTGCGATACACCCTACTACACCCCTGCGTAAGAGATATAAAGCGCATTCCCTGACATCGGGTCCGAATTCTCCGGTGAGACTTTCCGCGGTGATCTGCACAGTGACGTTGGCATACAGCAGCTCAAACAAGAAGTCTGGATTTTTTATTACTGACGCATTGCGCTCAGGATGGGTGATAATAGGAAGCAATCCTTGAAGGCTTATATTAAAGAGAATGTCTTTTGCGTTTTGAGGAATGTGAGTATGCGGAAATTCTATGAGGATATAATTGGTTTCACCAATAGTATAGTCTTTTATCAGTGAGGGATTGAGGAAGGCATTAACATCCGCACCAGGGAGGACCTTCACCGGAATGTCCAAAGCTTGAAGGTGCCTGTTCAAGTCGGACACTCCTTTTTTGATAGCCGATACGGGATGCATGGCGTCCTTTACATGCGGGGTCGCTACTATGGTGGTTATCCCGTCTTCAGCGGCAATCCGTGCCATTTGTATTGACTCCCCTATGCCGGATGGTCCGTCGTCAATCCCGGGAAGTATGTGACAATGTATATCGATCACTGCTTCAGGCTGCTGCTCTCTTCCTGTGACGAATAATAGTAACGATGATAACGCTGATAGTAATAGGCATTGTTCTTTATATCGAGCGCGTTGATCACAAGTCCGAGTACATGCGCTTTCAGGTCTGTAAGGGATTTTAGCCCCTCTCTCACTTCATCATACGTCACCTTGCCGGCGCGCGCGACAATGATAGTGCCGTCAAGCATCTTGCTAAGGATAAGAGCGTCAACTACAGTGAGAACCGGAGGGGAATCGCAGATGATGACATCGTATTTACCTGCCACTTCAGTAAGCATCTCATTCATCCTGCTCGAACTAAGGAGCTCTGTAGGATTAGGCGGCAGCGGACCTGAAGTGAGAATACTGAGGTTAGGAAGCGGTCCCTCCTGGATAATGCTAAAATCCGATGCACCGGCCAGGTAAGTGGAAAGACCCTTTGCATTGTTCAATCCGAAGATTTTATGGATACGCGGCTTCCGTAGGTCGGCATCTATCATTAGGACCGTGTATTCAGCCTGTGCAATAGCCATTGCGAGATTAACTGCCGTGGCAGTCTTGCCTTCTTCAGGACTCATACTGGTAATAAGGATTGTTTTGGGAGGCTTTTCTGCGGATGAAAGGAGCATGGCCGTCCTTATGCCTTTATAGCTCTCGGTAATGATCGAGGACGGCTCGCTCAGCACAATCCCCTCGATGGGGTTTGCGACAGAGGAATTCAATGATATCAACCCGAAAACAGGGATCCCCAACTTTGTCTCTGCCTCTTCAGGAGATTTAACCGTATTGTCAAGATAATCTACAAAGAAGGCCATGCCCACGCCTCCTAACAAACCGCCAATGAACCCCAGGAAAATGTTAAACATCTTGCGCGGTTTGGCAGGCGACTTAGGCGCTTCAGCCTTTTCAACTACCAGAACATTTACCGTCTGGACCCTTTCGGTGATGCTCTCTTCCTTGATTTTTTTCATCAGGGCCTCATAAAGCTGCCTGTTCGTCTCCACCTCTCTGTTAAGGGTGCTATATTCCACAAATTTTTCATTGGAGCTCTGGGCTTCAGACTTCGCCTCCCCCAAAAACCGGTTGAGCGTTGCCACACTTGACGCTGCCAGATCGTAATCATTCTTTACGGAGTCAATGATCCTTAGTATCTCAGTCTCTCTCTTCGCCTTGAGTATCTTGAGATCTTCCAGTGCACGGATCATGGCCGGATGCTTGCTGCCATATTTCTGAGAGAGTGCATTGATATTCTGCTCACTCAGGAGCACCTGCTGGTTCAGTGCCTGCAGGAAAGGATCTGCCTCGATGACCGACATGGATTCCGCCTTATCCAGATTCTTCGATACATCCTTCACCTTGTTATACAGGGTTTCGAGCTGCTTCTTTTTCGTCTCAGCCAGTACCAACTGCGTGTTCAGCTCATAAAGCTTCTGGGGCACTATTGCAGAAGCCTTGTCTTCGAGTGTTACGATATTGCGGTTCTTCACATATTCCTGAAGCGCCTTCTCTGAACGGTCCAGCCTGTCGCGTTCGTCCTCGGCTTTTTTAGTCATCCACTCAATAGCATAACGGGTGGAGCTCATGTTTAATTCAAGGAGTTCTTCGATGTATGCGCGAGCCAACGTGTTAGTAATAGTGCTGGCAAACCCGGGATCGGAAGAAGAAAACCGAATCTCCACTATCTTGCTGTTCTTGACCGGCCTGACCTCTATATTGCCGGAGATAGCCTTTGCTATCCTATCCACCTTGGCTTGAGCGGCATCCTCAACGGAAGCGGCTGTCTGCTGTCGTGATGAAAAAAGTGTCCTAACCCAATTGGCTATTTCACCGAAAAAAGAAAACCCCGGCCTCTTTGCAGGCTCGTACCCTTTATCCAGATTGAGCAACTCCACCACTTTACGGGAAACCGCCGTACTCTTTATGAGCTCGTATTGTGTTTCGTAAAATGAAGGATCATATGGAGCAAAAGAAGCATTCGTCAGGTACCGTGACTCCTCTTTTTCAATAAGTATTTTTGTACTGGCCACATAAATAGACTTAGTTGTGAGAGTCCCGATAGCTACGGTAAGGAAAACAATGACAAAAAAAGTAATAACCGTCTGTCTTCTCTTCTGCAATACTTTGACATAGTCACGTAAGTGAATCTCTTTCTCTTGCATTAAATCTCCTGTCCGTTAAAAGAAACTTTCGGGCACTACTATTATATCATCAGGCATGATAGGCTCGTCCATCTTGACCCTTTCCAGCTTTTCTTCCTTCCCATTGATCTTTCTGATTATTCTGACCCTTGACGGCGATGCCTTATCAGTAAATCCCCCTGCAATTGTAATCGCCTTGATCACTGTGGTGCCATCTTCCAATTTATACGCATCCGGCCTTCTCACCTCGCCGTTGAGATAATAAAGTGCCGCTTTGGCAACAAAGATGCTATCGCCGTCAATAATCGGGATGTCATAGGATGTATCGCCGAGCTCGATAAGCCGCTTCAGGTCGATTGTGATGATGGTTTCTTTTTTATCCGGCGAGTTTGACTTCCTTTTTATGATTGCCTTATCGCCCGCGTCCTTGGACAGATCGCCGGCATTTGAGAGTACCTGCAGAAGTGTTGTATAGCCATTAAGCTCATACAGACCCGGCTTGTTCACCTGTCCGATGACAGTCACCTTCTGGCTTCTGAACTCTTCAATGAATATAGTAACCTGGGGTGAGACAAGATAACCGTCTGCCAGCAGTGACGCTATCTTTTCAGATACCTGCGAGATAGTAAGGCCTGCAACCTTTACCTGCCCGATGAGGGGAAAAAGGATTGTTCCATTGCCGCCTATTCTTACGAGTGTAGACAGTTCAGGTTGATCATAGATCGTTATTCGTAAAACATCACCTTCTCCCACGATATAGTCCTGTGCGGCAAACACACAAAAGCTGCTGCAAAGGACTATAAGCTGCGCTATAATAATTAAATACTTTTTCATTGATAGTTATTTGGCCGCTAAAAACCTCCCGTAATATTAAAAGTTACCATGTTGCTGTAAAAGTCATACGTCGAGAAATTCGAGTCTTTCTTCGTATAGACATACCCGAGCTGGGTACTTAACCACTTCCTGAAAGTATAAACTACCGCAACGCCGCCACTGTAATATCCGTCTTCCCTATTCTTGGTTTCGCTTCCGACAGTAACAGCGCCCCCCTTGTACTGTTCATCAGTAAACGCAGCATTTAGGGTACCCGTTAATTTATCAGTAAATTTATGGTTAAACTGTGCACCGGCAGAGCTGGAAAGGACATACCCAGTCCCGATAATATCGGTCTCCTCGGTTCTTCGTGAAAGAACAAGACCCATAGAAGATTTCGGGGTAAATACATATTGTATCTGCGATTCAATAGTCATATCACCCGCATTGCTCACATTAGAACTTGTAAAGTTTTTTATTTGGTAACCCAGTTTTACCATGATCATCGTTTTTGCCGATACTGCCTTCCGGAACCCCATAAACACACGATCTTCCTCACTGCCCGGAAGAATATTTTTATCATACCTTACATTAGCAAAATCATACTCGCCAAATAACTCGGTCCTCGATGCGATTTTATAAAAAACATACCCTGATGCTGAGTTATCGGTGCGGTTTCTATAAATGTTGTTAGTCGACAAATAGTGAACAGGATAGTTTGAATAGTCGGCCCTAACCGCAAAACTATCGTTCACCTCATAGCTCAAAAGAGTATTAAAGGAATTCGTTTCATATTTATCAAGAGTTGCCGAGGCCCCGATACCCTGTATAGTATGATATTTCAAATATTGCTCCGTCACATTAAGCAGCAACCCTCCGGGGAAAATGCACTGAAACATCCCCTCGACTTTTTGGTTATCCGAATCTTCAGACGTGTTCTTCGCATACCTCTCAAAATCTCCTCTGTATAAGATATAACCTTGATAGTTGCGCTGACCTGCTGAGACAAACCTGGTCAATGGTAAACCACCGGGGCTGACGTACGATGTCGAGACAGTATATGCTTGCTCGACCAGGCCCGGCAGGGCA
>Ga0074046_10002747_pt1 | contig 15037 bp, 12 predicted proteins | sample BogForMeECP23OM3_FD_94441 | JGI IMG/M metagenome (GOLD analysis project Ga0074046, IMG submission 94441) | Bog forest soil microbial communities from Calvert Island, British Columbia, Canada - Bog Forest MetaG ECP23OM3 | ecosystem: Environmental > Terrestrial > Soil > Wetlands ...
AATTCGGGATATCACAGGATACAGTCTTCCATGAGAACTGCCTGGAGAAATGCACGTGGAGCCCGGGCGGGTATATTCAGGAATTAATCCACCAGCCTCATCTTACATTCCGGGCAGTGCTGCCAGGGGATTTTGCGCTCCAGGACTGAAACGTTATCTTTTGTGATTTGACTATTTTCTCTATAAGAAAAACGCTTTTACGGGCAGGAATCATACACTAGTTCAAGGTGAAATTACTATGAACTCTAAAAATTCTGCATCTCCGTTATCAAAAACGCAAATCAGTTTAGTGTTCTTTGCGATCGGTCTGATCATGCTGTTCATCCCCTATCTGAAAGACTTCGGTTCCGTTGTCCCGGGAATAACCCAGTATTTCAGTCTCATGTTCTACCTTGGATTGTTACTGGTCATTGTCGGGTATTACCTGAAATAATTAAAAACAGAATCGTATTTTTGTACGGTGACGGGCGTGGCCGGCCTTTTTCCCGGGTGTTTTGCAGGTCCCGGAAGCCAGCAGGTAACATTATTTTTTCTTTTTTGCTTCTGCAGCCGGCTCCCCGGCAGCGGCAATTTTGATCTCGCACTGGCGATCCCCGGAGCACATGGTCCTGACGAACCGGGCAGAATAGTTCTTATTCAGCAGGGGAACCGCGGTGAGGGTGAAGGCCATGCACTTCCGGAACGCAGGATGGACAGGGAGATCTTCACCTGTGCCATGTTCAATGAGCGGGCACCGTTTCATAATGATGACAGAGCGGTCGGAAGATACTTCGAGGACCTCCCCGGAGAACCCGGGCCCGAAGAGGATCGTGAGCACGATGCGCATGGTCCCGGCAAGCTGTTTTGCATTCCCGACCGGAAGGGAAAGATACCGGGCGATCTCGGAGGCCGTGCGGGAGAGTTCCATCCAGACTTCCTGCTCGATCTCGTCGTACTTCTCTCCTGCAAGTGGGCGGAATGCAGCCTCATAGATCATTGGCAGTCGTGCGGCAAACTCAGCGGCCAGCCGCCACCGGACTTCTTCGGGAATCTCCTTAAGTTCGGTCACAAGTCTTCACCCTGTCAATTTTAGCGGAATATGGGAAATTGCCTCATATCAAACCTTGGATCGGAACAGCTGCCTCCTGTACAGATCGGCGGGATGTTTTCCTTAATGTCCCGTCAGGATACGATCCCAAAGTACTTCCCTTCCTTCCGGATAAATCCTTCCGATTCCAGTGCCCCGAGGATCTTTACCACACGTTCCGTGTCTTCCGTACAGGTATGGGCAATCTGGACAACCGTCATCTTTTTTCCGGAGACCAGCATCCTGAGTATCCCGCCCCGGATCTTCCGGTCGGAGCCAGCGAATGCGGAATGTTTCGTGTAATGGACACTCCGCCGGTTGGGGTTAGGCACGCTCTTTTTCAACGATGTGCCAAGGTCCATGAGGGCCCAGTACCATTCCCGGGGATTCTCCCGGTCCAGGGAACGTCCGACAAGGGGGAGGATCTCATTATCGCTTACCGTGTCGCCGTCACTGAAAAAAAAGTGGATGAAGACCCTGCGGATATTGGTCTCGATAAAGACAACCGGCAGGTTGAACGCAAATGCGGCTATTGAGGAGGCGGTGGCCCTGCCGATGCCGGGAAATGTGGCAAGGGTATCCACATCGCAGGGCAGGGTGCCGCCAAACTCCGTCATCACCCGTTCTGCACATTTCTGCAGGGCAATGGCCCGCCGGTTGTAGCCCATGCCCTGCCAGACCGGCAGGATATCAGCCGGGGATGCCCGGGCAAGTGCAGGAAAATCCGGGAACCGGGCAATGAATTCCGGGTATTTGAGAGCAACCCGTTCGACCTGTGTCTGCTGGAGCATGATCTCCGAGATGAGGATCCGGTACGGGTCGGTGGTCTCCCGCCAGGCCATGGGGCGCTTGTGCTCCTGGTAAAATGTCTGCACCATCTGCCGGAACTCCCCGATGCCCGGATGGCCATTCTCGTCACCGGAATAGCGGGCTTCAGTTGTGGTGAGAAGTTCCTGCCGGGTGTTCCGCAATGGTCTGGATAAGGGATTTACCTGGGTCGTAGAAGGTGATGTGATAACCCGGTTATTAATCGTTCAGCTCGGGGCAAGGTATCAGGCATGGCAGGTTAGAAAAACAGGTGTTGACCCGTTGCGGAAAATTTTACCTGTAGAAACCCTTGTGGCGGAACAATTATCAGATTATGTTATAGTGAGAATGGAGCTGAGTCTGTTCCTCCCATACCCCCCCGTGGAATGCCATACCTGTGGGGATGAAAACCCCGGGAGCGTTCCTCTTTGGAATGATTTCCTTTTGAAATCGTGGTTTTCAGGAATGATTATGGGGGTTGAGACCCCCATATCCCCTGTTGCAATGAATGCCGCCGCCCCCGCGGCGGATCATTGACCGGAAGCAATTTTAAAAAACGTCCCTGCCCCGCCGTGCCTTGGAGAGGCCCTGAGGCGGAGGAGCCTCACGGTTTTTCATGGTTCCGGTGTGAAACGATTGGTTCATTTCTGTTTTTCCAGAGCAGAAAAATGCTTTATTCCCACCGGTTTTCACGAAATATTGCGATTAATTCCACGAGGCCCGGCCAAAAAGATCATGTCCTCTTGAACATGCCGTCCAGGTCTTCTTTCGAAAACCGGATCAGGGTCGGGCGCCCGTGGGGGCAGGTGAACGGGTTTTTTGCCTGCCTCAGCTGGTCTGCCACCCGCTGGCACTGTTCCTGCGAGCAGACCGTCCCGGCCTTGACTGCACCACGGCAGGCAATGACCCGGGTGATCCGCTCCCGGTTATCGACCCGCTGCCCGCTCTCCGGGCTGGTCAGGTCGCTGATGATCTCATCGATCATGCCCAGGTCCTCCGGCTTACCGAGAAAGACCGGGATGGCGCGGACAAGGAACGTATCCCTGCCGAAATCTTCCATGACAAAACCTTCACAGGAGAGGGCAGGCAGGAGTTCCCGGAGCAGTGCGCTCTCCCGGGGGGTCCGGTGGAGAACGACCGGGACGATCAGTTCCTGCAGCACCTGGTCGTCCTGCCCGTGGTTGCTGACTATCTCGTAGAGAATCCGCTCGTGGGCTGCGTGCTGGTCGATCACTACGAGTTCACCGGTATCGGTGGTTGCAAGGATGTAGATCCCCCCAAACTGCCCGATTACCTGCAGGGGCGGTATCCGGGAGGTTGCCGGGGGAACTCCTGTCTCCGTTTCGGTCCGGCGGAGCTGGCGGTCCGTCATAATTGTCCCCGCGTGCGTGGGTTCGCTTACTATGCCGGGCTGGATGTCCGGAATGCGGTATTCGTCAGGAGCAGGTTGTTGTACTGCTGTTTCCTCATGATACTCCGGCAGGAGTTCCTGTGTCGGTGATCCGGCATCCGGCATGAGATTGGCCTGGAAGAGTACCGTGTGGATACCGTCACGGATCGCCAGCATAACCTCCGGTTCACGGGAGATCCGCACCAGTTTTTTTGTCGGGTGGACATTCACATCGACCATGGCTGGATCCACAGTAATGGAGAGGAACGCAACCGGGAACCGGTCTTTCGGGAGGAGAGTGCCGTAGCCCTCCTTGATGGCGTTGATGATTGCAGGAGAAGAGACGTACCTCTGGTTGATGGCAATGCGGATACGGGAGTGGTCCTTGCGTGACTGTGCGGGAAGGGAGATGTACCCGCTGACCTGCACGAGCGGGCCTGGTGCTGAGACCGGTATGAGATCCCGGGCGAGTTCAGGCCCGTAGACCCGGGCAATGACACCAGGCAGTGTCCCGTCCCTGTCAGTCAGCAGTTTTTCCATGCCGTTATGGTAAAGGCGGAACGCGATGGATGGATGGGCGAGGACGATGCCTTCAAGCAGGCCGTGGATATGGGCAAGTTCCGTGTTCCTGCTCTTCTGGAACTTCTTCCGGGCCGGGGTATTAAAAAAGAGATCTTCCACAAGGATGCCTGTACCCCCAGGAGCCCCGACCGGTGTGTTCGCCGCGATCACGCCACCGGTTATAACGATCTTTGTGCCAGGCTCCCCCGGGTTGTCCCGCGGCCGCGTGATGAGCGTGACCCTTGAAACCGCAGCAATACTTGCCAGCGCCTCTCCCCGGAACCCAAGAGTGGAGATGCGGTCGAGGTCAGTGATGGCGGCAATCTTACTCGTGGCATGGGGCGTGAAGGCCAGGATTGCATCGGCAGGGGACATGCCGCTGCCGTCATCAGTGACACGGACAGAGGAAATCCCGGTTGGGGAAGAGGTGAGATCGATCCGGATGGACCGTGCACCGGCATCGATCGCGTTCTCGGTGAGTTCCTTGACGACGGAAGCCGGACGCTCCACTACTTCCCCGGCCGCGATCTGGTTGACGGTTGCCTGGTCGAGCACCCGGATTACCGGGGCACCAGCCCGCCCGTTCATGTCCCTCCGTTGCGCTGGCCAAGTTTCCGTTTCAGTTCTGCGATCTTTGCAATTGCCTGGAGCGGAGTCATCTCGTCCGTGTTGATTGAGCCCAGTTCATCGAGTACCGGGTGACGGGAGTTGTTCCCTGCGGATGACGGTTCATCCACCAGGAGAATCTGGGTATACCGCTGGGGCCGGGCACCCGGTGTTGCCGGCCTGTCCATGGTCTCGCCAAGGAGCACCTCAGCCCGGTCGGTCACCTTCTTTGGGATCCCGGCAAGCCGGGCTACATGGATACCATAACTCTTGTCGGTGGCACCGGGGATCAGTTTCCGGAGGAAGACCACGTCGGACTGCGTCTCCTTTACCGCAAAATGGTAGTTCCGGACGCGTTTCAGGCTCTCTTCCATGGTAATCAGTTCATGGAAGTGCGTGGCAAAGAGTGTCTTTGGCCCTGCAGCAGATTTCCCGTGCAGGAATTCGAGCACGGCCCGCGCGATCGAGCACCCGTCGACCGTGCTCGTTCCCCTGCCGATCTCGTCGAGAATCACGAGGCTCCGCGGCGTGATATTGTTGAGGATGTTTGCCAGTTCCAGCATCTCGACAAAGAATGTGCTCTGGCCGCTCGCAAGGTCATCAAATGCACCGACCCGGGTGAAGATCCGGTCGATGATCCCGATACTCGCGTGCCGTGCAGGGACAAAACTGCCGGCTTGTGCCATGATGCAGGTGAGGGCCGTGGCCCGCATGTACGTGGACTTACCTGCCATGTTGGCACCGGTGATAATAAGGATCTGGTTCCCGGTGCTGTCCAGTGCCGTATCGTTGGGAACAAACCCCCCGGTAACCCCCTGTTCGACTACCGGGTGCCGGCCGTCCCGGATCGTGATTGCAGTGCCGTCGTTCAGCTGCGGGCGCACGTAATCCCGGGTGATCGCGACTTCCGCAAGTGCTGCAGCAACATCAAGGGCACCAATGCCGGAAGCGATCTCCTGGAATCCGGGGATCCGCTTCTTCAGGATGTCGAGGAGCCCGGCATAGAGTTCACGTTCAAGTGCCAGCACGCGTTCATCGGCGTTCGTAATGAGCGCCTCCTTCTCCCGCAGGGCCGGGATCGTAAACCGTTCTCCGGTCGCCGTGGTCTGTTTGCGTTCGTAGCGGGAGGGCACGAGATGAAGGTTCGGCTTTGTGATATCGATATAATACCCGAAGATCCGGTTATAGCCGATCTTCAATGATTTGATGCCGGTTGCTTCCCGCTCGCCCGCCTGGAGATCTACGATCCAGTCCCTCCCGGAATGGAGCACACCGCGGATCTCGTCGAGTGCCGGGATATAACCCGGACGGATGACCCCGCCATTGCGGGCAATTGCCGGAGGATCGTCCACCAGTGCTGTCCTGACAAGATGGATTACATCGGGCAGATCGTGGAGGGAATCCCTGGCGTTTTTCACGATCTCCGGAAGATCACCCGGCTGGTCCCCGGCCAGGGAATGTTTCAGTTCCGGCAGGATCGTAAGGGAATCTGCCAGGGCGGTAAGGTCGCGCGGGCCGGCATTGCCGTAGGCAATCCGGGCGGCGATCCGCTCGATATCCGCACAGGATCTCAGGTGCTCCCTCAGCGAAAGCCGCACCTGGGTTTTTCCGGCAAGATAACCGACCGCATCGAGCCGCTTGTTTATTGTCGGGATATCCGTGAGAGGGCGCGTGAGGTGACGGTTCAGGAGCCGGCTGCCCATCGGCGTCGTGGTCAGGTCCAGCGAAGAAAAGAGCGTGGCGCCCCGGGCCCCGCCCCGGATACTCTCCCGGATCTCCAGATTGCGCAGCGTTACCGCATCGAGAGTCATTCCCTGTGAAGAGGACCGGGTCGATATGCTGCTGATATGTGAAAGAGAGGCATGCTGTGTTTCCTGTGCATAGGCAAGTGCTGCACCTGCCGCTGCGATCGCGGCCGGCATCTCTTCGCAGCCGAACCCTGCGAGCGTCCCGGTATTGAAGTGGCTGCAGAGCAGCCTGCGGGCGTTCGTCTCATCGAATGCGCTGTCGCGGCATGCCGATACGACAACACCGCGATCCCGGATGGCTTGCCGGAAAGGTTCAGGAAATGTCGGGGGGACGAGACATTCGGCCGGGCTGTACCGGGCGATCTCCGACCGGAGGTTTTCGAGCAGCGGATCGTGATCGATAGTAGCAACGAAGAACTCACCGGTAGAGATATCCAGCAGTGCAATGCCCCACTCCCGCTGTTTTGCATCGGGACAGACTGCCATCAGGCAGGCAGCGGCGGATGTGGGGAGGAGCGTGGAATCGATCACGGTACCGGGTGTGATAACCCGGGCGATCTCCCGCCGGACAATGCCTTTGGCATTCTTCGGGTCTTCCACCTGCTCGCAGACTGCTACCTTGTAGCCTTTCCCGATCAGTTTTGCGATATAGCCTTCAGCAGCGTGATAAGGAACACCGGCAAGAGGGATGCGATTGTCGCCGCTCTTTGAACGGGACGTCAGGACGATCTCGAGTTCCCGCGAGATCAACTCGGCATCGGCATTGAACGTTTCGTAGAAATCCCCGATCCGGAAGAGGAGGATCGTGTCCGGGTACTGCTCCTTAAGTTCGTGGTACTGGCGCATGACCGGTGAATGGCGGATTCCTACCGCGGTCTCCTCGTTCCCGTTCAATCCGTTTTCCTGAGCCATTGCTGGTGAAAGGTCACCTCCGGAGCAATTAATACCGATCTTACCGTATCCTGCCCGGCAGGGAACCGGTTTAACCGGCACAGTATTGCTGGGAGTGGTCATCCGTGCCTGTGGGTGCAGATGAACCAGATTATCGCCGGCAGCGATACAGCAAGGGCAATCATTCCCGGGACAAGGCAGAGTGAAAAACCGGTCCCGATCACGTACGTCAGGTCATCAAGGATACTGATTGCAGGAGGAATACCGCTCAGGTACACAAGAATTCCGGCAACGACAATAAGTGTGATCCCTATGGCCGCGTTTTTGAGGTCCTGCAGGCTGGGCGCAACAGAAAGGATGAGGCTGAGCGTGAGGTAAAGATACAGGACGAACCACGGGTTGAACCGGGTTACAATATTGGCATCAAACATCCGGAAAATTCCGGTGACTACCCACCCCGGCATATTGGCGGAATCGGGGGGAATCGGAAATGCCGGGAAGCTGCACCCGAGGTACTGCGAAAAGACCCAGGTGCAGAATGCAAGTACGAGGGGGATGCAGAAGACCGGTGCAGTACTGATGATCACATCCCCGAGAAGGGGGATCTTCGGCCGGGCATACGTAACCGACCCGCCTCCTTCGGAAAAGAGAACAACCTTCTGGACCTCAGCCCCGGTGAGAAGGCAGCCGAGTATATGGGAGCATTCGTGGACCACCACTCCCGGGAACCGGAGAATGTAGTAGAGGAACCGCACGGGCAGCACCCGCGCCCAGAGGTAGTCGAGGATGAGCGAGAGGATCATCACAGCGATTCCCATTGCGATGATAAGGAGAAAGGAAAGGATCTGCATACCGTTATTACAGGAGATCTGCTCCGGCATCGGAGATAAGGACTGAGGTATACCCGGTGGACAGGATGGCACTTCTGATAACCTGATATAGTCCCATAACCCATGGACGGGTATGCCAAAGGAGGATCTGCCGCCAGGTTCGCGATCGGGAGAGGATAAGAAGATCCGGAACCGGCTGGCCCTTGAGAAAAGCCCCTACCTTCTCCAGCATGCGGCAAACCCGGTCGACTGGTACCCGTGGGGCGAAGAGGCATTTTCACGAGCTTCGGAAGAGGATAAGCCCGTCTTCCTTTCTATCGGGTACGCCACCTGCCACTGGTGCCACGTGATGGCACACGAATCGTTTGAGGATGAGACTGTGGCATCGTTGCTTAACCGGTATTTTGTCTGCATCAAGGTGGACAGGGAAGAGCGGCCCGATCTTGACAGCGTATACATGGCTGCCTGCCGGCAGATGACGGGGCAGGGAGGGTGGCCCCTCACTATCTTCATGACCCCGGACCGGAGACCGTTCTATGCAGCCACCTATATCCCAAAAGAGCGGAGGGGACCGGTGCCCGGCCTGCTGGAACTCCTGCCCCGGATCGCAGAAGTCTGGCGGGAGGACCGTGATCATGTCGTCGTAACGGCGGACAGGATTCTTGCTGAGATCACATCGCCGGAAGCGACCGATCCTTCGCATGAACCGGATGAAGGCCTCCTGGATGCCGGTTTTGAGGAACTTGCCGCCGGCTTTGATCCGGATTACGGCGGTTTTGGGCATGCACCGAAATTTCCTGCACCGCATACGCTGCTCTTCCTTCTCCGGTACTGGCACCGGACCGGAAAGAAACGGGCCCTTGCAATGGTGGAACGGACGCTGGATGCAATCCGTAATGGCGGCATCTGCGACCAGGTCGGCGGCGGGTTCCACCGGTACTCGATCGATGCCCAGTGGAGGGTACCCCATTTCGAGAAGATGCTCTATGACCAGGCACTCCTCCTGATGGCCTGTTCAGAAGCGTTCCAGGCAACGGGCAATCCGGTATACCGGGAAACCGCGGACGGGATTGTAACCTATGTGTTGCGGGATCTTACCTCTCCGGCCGGTGCATTTTTCTCGGCAGAGGATGCTGACAGCCCGGGAGGCGAAGGTGCATTCTATCTCTGGTCGGCAGCAGATCTCACGGATGCGCTCGGTCAGGAAGACGGGGAGTACGCAGCAAGGGTGTTCAATGCAACCAAGACAGGAAATTATTCCGGGTCCGGGAAAGAAAACGGGAACGGGAAAAATATCCTCTGGAGATCAGGTACGCCGGTGGACCCTCTTTCTGAAGTGCGGATGACCTCCATCAGGGCCCGGCTATTAGCTGCCCGGGAGAGACGATTCCGCCCCTTACGGGACGACAAGGTACTCGCGGACTGGAACGGGCTCTTCATAGCCGCCCTTGCACAGTCAGCCCGTGTTTCGGGCAACGCCTCCCACCTCGCTGCAGCGGAACGTGCAATGAAGTTCGTACTTGGGAACCTGCGTACCCCGGAGGGTGCTCTCCTGCACCGGTACCGCGATGGCGAGGCCGCAATTCCCGGGTTTGCCGATGATTACGCCTTTGTGATCCTTGCCCTCATCGAACTCTACGAAAGCAGTTTCGATATAGGGTATCTTTCAGCGGCACTTGACCTGAACCGGTATTTCCTCAACCACTTTGGGGATCCCGGTCACGGGGGTTTCTTTATGGTTTCCGGAACTTCCGAAGTCACGCTTTTCCGCAAAAAAGAATGGTATGACGGTGCCATTCCCTCTGCAAACTCTGTGGCATTTGCAAACCTGCTCCGGCTCTCCCGGCTTACCGGAGATCCCGGATATGCATCCCTGGCAATGGCGCTCTCCCGTGAAGCAGGCCGGATTGTAAGTCGATCCCCTTCGGCATATACCGGTTTTTTGTCAGCGCTTGACTTTGCTTCTGGTCCGACAACCGAGATTGTACTCGCAGGCAATCCCGGGGCAGAGGATACCGGGCACCTGGTTGAAGTACTCCGCGCAGGTTACCTGCCCCGTTGTACGGTTTTGTTCCGGCCGGTATCCGGAGACCGGGTCGTGCTGGACCGCATTGCGCCATTCTCTTCTGCTATGATCCTGAAGGATGGCAGGGCTGCGGCATATGTCTGCTCGGGAAATACCTGCTCCCCACCCATCACCGAACCGGAAAAACTTGCTGCATTCGTTAACGGGAATATACCCGGGAGATAAAAACCGGCTCCGGAAAAATCCTGTCGTTCTTTTGAATTCACTCAATTTTTGGCATTTATGCGTGTGACCCCCTCTCTCGCCCTGAGGGGAAGGCAACCCAAAGGAAATCCTCTTGACCCTTTCTTTTTATTTCTCCCTTTTTCCGAAGTTTTTCACCAACTTTATGAGGAGCTATCGCACTTGGGGGATGCCCTCGCGGAGGGGGCGGAGGCATCGTATGCCAAAGCCAAAAGGAGCGTCTGCAATGAAAAAACAATGATACCTGCAAAAGCCAGAAAAATCAGAGATTCTTAAGTGAAACGATGTCCTTCACACCGGCCAGCTTCCAGACAAGCGAGCGCTCTTCTTCGGCAATAGCGACCGGTGCATCCAGCGGGGAGTGGCCGAGAGCGGCAAGGATATTGCAGGACAGGTTCCTCCCGACAATAAGATCTACAAATTTTTCCCGTATGATCTTCTTCTCGATTGAGTCTTCCACTTCCTCAAGGTAACCCTGCAGGGTGACGAATGTATACGAGGATAGATCCTTGGTATATTTCTCGATCTCCACCGAGGCATAGGGGCTTTTCCGGAAGTACTCGATCTTCTTGCCGTATTTTGTTGACAGGAAGTAGAGGAACGAACCGTCGAAGACGTAAAGGAACGGGGCAATATAGGGATATTTCTCGCCCTGGAACGCAATCCGGCAGATGTACCCTTTCTCGATCAGTTTGTCATATTCGACTTTGTCTACCCTCGGGATCCTGATGACATCCATAGACTCTCGATCTGCATTCCCTTTTGAGAGGCTATAAATCTTTTCAATTATCGTTTATATAAAAAAAAGAAACCTACGGTTCAATAGGGTATCCGGCCTGCTTCCATGCGGTCATACCGCCAAGCACATTGGTAACATTCCGGTAATTGTGACGCGCAAGGATACTGGCCCCGAGACCGCCTTTATATCCCGCATCGCAGCAGATAACCACCGGCTCGTTTTCCGGTATCTCGCTGATATGCCCGGGCAGTTCACCGATATAGATATGTCGGGCACCCCGGATGTGCCCGACATTGCGCCAGTTCTTCATGTCGCGCACATCAAGAAGGAACGGGGATTCCGTTTCGAGCCGGCGTTTGAGCTCCTGCACAGAGAAGGTCGGGATCGTTGCGATATCCTGTGCAGCTTTTGTCCATGCCGGGAACCCGCCGAGAAGCACCCCGGCAAGATTGTCATACCCGAGCCTGACGAAATGCCGGGAGACCTGGTCGAGGCCCTGGTTGAAATCATCGACAATGATGATCGGGGTTTCATAGTCAAGGAACCAGCCGGCAAAGGAAGGGATCCCTTCCCGCCAGATGGAGATACTGTCCGGGATATGTCCGGCACCAAACGAGGTTGGTGCCCGTATATCCACGACCTGGCACCCTTCTTTACGGATCCTGTTCACATCGCCGATGCTGAGATAGCCGGGAAACGGTTCGCGGGGGAGCAGCGGGGCTCCATTGAGATTATACTGCTCCATTTTCCGGAAATAGGGGGGCACGTACGGGGTCTCTTCTTTTCTTGCAGCAATAAATTCGTCGCGCCCTTTCTGCAGGAGGGGATTCGTCTGCTTCTCGTAACCTGCCGTGGTGAACGGGTGATCTGCGATATCACCACCGCAGACGGACCCGGCGCCATGCGCGGGACAGATGATGACACCTTCACCAAGCGTCAGGATCTTTCCGGTGATCGAATCAAAGATCTTCCCTGCCATCTCGGCATTGCGGCCGGGGCCGTAAAAATCCGTACGGGCAATATCCCCGGCAAAGAGCGTATCGCCGCAGAAGACCATGAATGGTGTGTCAGAAACTTCCCGGTCCCGCACGACCACGGAAATGCTCTCTTCCGTATGTCCCGGGGTCTCCTGCACTTCCAGGTCCAGCGACCCGATGGTGAACCGGTCCCCTTCCCGTACGGGTTTGCCGTACGCAAATGCTGCATTGGCGCCATGAAAGATCTCCGCACCGGTCCTCTCCTTCAGTTCAAGGGAACCGGTTACATAATCCTCGTTCCGGTGGGTCTCGAAGATATGTGTGATAGTCACATTGTTCCTGCGTGCAATCCCGGGATACACCTCGCAGTCCCTGCGGGGATCGATCACCGCAGCCCGGCCCCCGGATCCGATCAGGTACGAGTTCTGGGCAAGACCTTCGGCAACTATCCGCTCAAACAGCATAGCTGAAAACACCTCTATCGTGGACTTTCACGGGACTTGGTAAATACATTGTGCTGGATCAGGCTATGCGTTCCCGTATTCTGCGTATCATTCAGCATATGGGTAATTGAAGAGGACAGGCTTTGAACTGCCCTGTTCGCGGTGGTAACGTATAACGGCACAGAGATCCCTGATGCTGACCGGGACATACCCGATCACCTCAGCACTGACGTTGATCCGGCGGTTCTCAAAACTGATGAACGGGAAGTTGCGGAGGTCGTTGTTGTGGTAATGGCCATGGATCACCCAGCCGTCAAACGAAGCCGGTACATCTGCGGGATCATGGACAATGAGAAATTGTTCCCCGTCATAATCGATCGTCCGGGACAGGATTGCACCCTCTTCCCGGTCATCATGATTCCCGGTGATGAACGTGATTTTGCCGTTCAGTTGTCTGCGGTAGTCCTGGAATGTCCGGGCATCCCTGCCGTAACGCAGATCACCCACGTGGTAAACCTGCGTGCCGGGAGACACCACCGAATTCCAGTTGCTGATGAGTACACTGTCCATTTCAGCAACATCCCGGAACAGGAACGGGCGTGAGCAGTACCGGATGATGTTCGCATGCCCAAGGTGGAGATCCGCGATCAGGAATATATCATCAGATTCACCGGCGGCTGTCTGGTTTCTTTCAAACCCTGTCATCTTCCGGAACGTGGCAAGAGTATCCTGCCAGCCTGTACTGTCATGACGATGATCATCATGGATCCAGCGTTTCCCGGCAAGATCATATTCTGCAAGGATCTCTTCACCGTGCATGACCGTTACACGAAGCCCGGTCTCATCAAGCAGTGGTGGCGGGAAGGACCGCGGCCTGACCGTGAAGAGCCGGATGAGGTGCTTCCGGATGCGTGTGATTATTGAAGCTGATCCGCCGGTTGACTTTCCCGGTGACGGGTCCCGCGTGATGGCCGGGAAGACTGATGCTGCTTTCCGGAGATCGAGACGGTTGGCAACCGTGACATGAAACCATTTCCGTTCGGGTTCGGCATCCCATACATTAAGGCTCTGGCAGACAGGGAGGAGCGCCAGCGCAAGACCGGAAGAGAGGGATTTCAGCGGATCGGATGGACGGACCCCGATGGCAATTACTCCCCCGTGCAAGCCCTCCCGTTTCTCAAACCCGTCAAGGAGGAACGGGACAGGGTCATACCGTGAAACGACAGACTCAATGGCGTCAAGGATCTGCTCCTGGCGGACCCCTCCATTCAGGACAAGCGGGCCAAAAAGGGTGACATGAGGATGGGGCTCCATGAACTGCTCAATCCCGAACGGCCCGGTAATGGAAGAGATCAGCTGCCTGATCCTCCATTTGGTCCGGCCAAGCCGGATCTCAACAAGATATGTGTCTTCCATAACGTGCAGCCAGGATTGGTTGTTACAATGTCAGGAATACCGGCAACTAATCATTTACCCGATCATCTTATCCTGCCGGAAAAGGCTGTTGTCATGACAAGCTCGCTGCAATTATTTTTTTTCATGGGCCAGACCAAACAGCATGATCATACCGACCAGGATCGTGGCAACCCCGCCGATCGCAAGGATAATACCCATCCACGGGGCAATCCGGGAAGCAAAGAAGAGACCCGCGGCAATCAGGAGAGCTCCTATCAGTATCGTAGTTACAGGTCCCATCACCGGTTCTGCCATCCAGGTACCTCCATGTCGTATCTGATAGGTAATCCCCGGTGATATATACAGATTCTCCTTTCACGCCTTTTTTTTAGAAAATTATGGCTTACCGCGATCCATACACTCATACGGTTACAACCGGAACATGATACCACAGTCATGAGTATATCCCGCCAGCCGGTAAAAGCACTGCTTTTCGACATGGACAACACGCTTTTCGATCTCGTCGGTGCGCAGATCTCCTCCTGCCATAAAGTTGTGCAGTATCTCGGGCAGGATGACGGGGACGAGCTCTTCTCATACTTTCTCAAACCTGTCCACGGGTTCGAATCCCACGAGAATATCCGGCAGTATATGCAGGAACGGAATATCCCTGTCGATGGGAACTTTACGGTTGCCTGTACGATCTACGAGAACCAGAAACTCGCGCATATCACGCCATATGCCGGCGTGACCGAAACCCTGCAGACATTACGCGATCAGGACTTTCCTCTGTGCATCGTGACCGATGCCCATTCACGCGATGCCACCCTCAGGATGGAGAGGTCCGGCCTGCTGCCGTTTTTCAGTGGCATGGTATCGTGGGATATGGCCGGAGCAAAGAAACCCTCTCCCGAGCCGTTTCTCACGGCACTTGGGATGATGCAGGCCGGGCCGGAGGGCGCTGTTTTTATCGGGGACAGCCCACGCAGGGATATCCAGCCCTGCACGAAGCTTGGTATACGCACGGTGTATGCACGGTATGGCGACCGGTTCTCACCAACCCGGGAATTCCGGGATGCGGATTTTATTATCGATGCAATGGACGAACTTCCTGCAATCCTTGCCGCACTCTGAAGACCGTTTGATATATGGCTGCATGCACCTGTTCCCGGGCGCGATCGTTATTTTTTTAAAAAAAAATCCCGATTCCGGGAAATTTTTCATTGTTTTGACCGAAACTTAAAAAATACGGCGAATGAAATAACAGCTATGTTTGTTCCGTCCAAGATCTTTTTTACCAAAGGTGTTGGTATCC
>Ga0074046_10002748_pt1 | contig 15035 bp, 13 predicted proteins | sample BogForMeECP23OM3_FD_94441 | JGI IMG/M metagenome (GOLD analysis project Ga0074046, IMG submission 94441) | Bog forest soil microbial communities from Calvert Island, British Columbia, Canada - Bog Forest MetaG ECP23OM3 | ecosystem: Environmental > Terrestrial > Soil > Wetlands ...
AGTGCGGGCCGAAGTAGAACTGCCCCACGAAACCTTCGCGGCTGAAGCCCTTATTGCTGATTCCCGAACCTCCGATGGGAACTCCGCCGGTGGTGAGATAGTAGGTCGCCGCCTCGCCGACCATGGCGTAGAAGCCGACGCGTTCTACTCCGAGCTTGCCGGCGTCAAAAGCCTGGCTTCCGGTAAAGAAGCCGGTGTAGGAATTCGCTCCTGTAGTGAGATTTACATTGCCATCAGTCGAACTGAGAAGGGCGGCGGAGTATCGCGTACGATCGTTCCAGCTGTGGCCCATCACCTCGAGGCCGAGCTGGTTGTCGCCCATCTGGCCGAAGATGTTGCCATCACCCACCGGAATGAAGTGGTAGAGCTGATAGACGCCTCCGTTCCCGGTGAGCGTCAAAATTCGCTTTTCAGAAAGAAGATTGTCGAGTTCGAACTTGCCCAGCTTCACGTTAAGCCAAGGGCTGCCCCAGAGGTTGTCAAGTCGAGCCATGACGGTTTCAAAGTGAAAGGCTCCAGTCGAGTCGGAAGACGGAAGGAGGAAGAACGAAAAGTTCTTTTCTAACGTGCCGCCGGTGTGAAGATCGAGGCCGCTCAGATCAAATCCGGAGGACTCGATGCGCTGGACCCCTTGGCCGACGGCTACTCCGCCCGAGTAAGTATCGACCAGCACTTTGCCGGTGCTCACCCGGTGCCAGATCGGCGTCATGCGGAAGGTGACTGGCCAGTAGCCAGGATTCTGCCAGATGGGAGAGTCGCGGTCATTCATGATCTGGTAGCCGTTATCCTTGAACTTTTGTCCAAAGTAATTGAGCATCGGCCAGGACTCATGGCACGCCGAGCAGCGCAAGCCGTACTTGCGGGCGAAGGCGGGGAGGGCGCTTGCAGGCTGGCTGCAAGTCAGAACCAAAGAGAAGAGAATCAGCGAAACGGCAGAAACAGAGGTCGCAAACTTGGCGACATTGCGAATGCGCAAACGCCTCATAGCGTGCATAGCCGGACTCCTCGGCATTCAGTCAGGATCTGTTTTTGTTAAACCGCATTCCCACAAAAGCGATATAGCGAAGATGATGCAAAAAGTTAAAAGAAAGATGATGCAAAAAGCCAATAAAGAGGCGACCAACGAGAACCCATGGCTCGTCTCGCCCCGGGGCAGGGTCCAAATTTAAGGTCCTACCACCGTACCGGGGGTGAATCCTACTACGGGCGCGAGAGATAATTCAAGTGGCTTGCGCGGTTTTTTTTACAATTTTTTTACAACGTCAATTTTTACAATTCTCTACAAAGACGTCGCCGGACCGGGACAGCGAGATTTCCATTCCAGTTGACAGGCTCGTGCTGAACATACGAGACTCTGTGCAGCAAGCAACGGTTTCCTGAGTTGCGCGATGGGTTTTAAAGGTTGCCTGGTTTTTTTGGGTCATGAAGTTTGAAACTGTGAATAACAGCGTCACCCGGCGCAGTAGGTATGGCCTTTTAGGGCTTGCCTCACCGGACAAGTCCCTCCCGCTGTTCCTGTTGTTCCTCCTGCTCGCGCTGTTGACGGTCTCCACTCCGATTGCCGCCCGAGACAAGGAGAAAGTTTCCTATGGCGAGGGCCTGATCGTGAACATCCCCTTGCCCAAAGCTGAAGTAGAGCAAGTGGTAGCCGATGTAGCCGAGAACGGCGTGATCCGGGGAACCAAGGAATACAACAAAGACGAGTTCGTAGCGAACGCCAAAGCGGCCGATTCCTCGAGTGTGTTTCCACCGTGGGACCAGGGCGGGAAGATCTTCTACAAGGTCCGCACGCAAGCGATCGACCCGCGGAATTTCAAGGACACCAACGACGTTGGCACTCTGGCCGTGCGCTACGTAGTCATGCCGCAGGGTGAGAGCAACACGATCTTGCGGATCGATGCGCTTTTTGAAGAAGAGTTCCGCCACGTGGTACATCAATCCAACGGATCGGTCGAGACCGCGGAGTACAAAGACATTCGCGAACACCTCGATGGCATCGAAGTGATGAAGGCGCAGGATATCGAGGCACAGAGGGAGCGCCAGGAACAGCTGGCGAAGAAACAAAATCTGGCAACGGGAAACGATGCCGCAGGTTCCTTTATGGGCCAATCGTCCTCCCAGCCCGAGCTGCACACCGCCGAGAATGATCCGCCTCCGCCAGCCAGGCCGCCGACTGCGGCAACTGCGATGCAGGAACCGCCCGAAATTTCGAACTCGACGCCGCCCGATCAACCTCTCGGAGAGCGGATAAGAGATCTGCGGAAGCAGGTAGTGCGGTTGGTGAAATCGCCGGGGGCTCCGCTGAAATCTGCGCCGTTCCATACCGCAGGCACACTGCAGCTGTTGGGTACGGGCACGGAAGTCCTGATCGTAGTTTCTACTCCGTACTGGTACGGAGTGGAGACACACGAAGGACAACACGGATGGATGCTGCGCGATCAGTTGGAGCTGCTCCCATGACGAGGCGCACTCGTCATTTTCGGGGCGCGGTCTGGCCAATGCTGCTGTGCGCGGGCATTTCTTGCTGCGCCTCGGGTAGTTACGCGCAGGCGGGTGGCTACGAGCGTACTTTCTCCCAGTCCAAAGCTGCGGTGGAGAAAGCTCTGAAGGAGATGCAATCGGCGACGGCCGGAAGGCTCCCGGTGCTGGAGGGGTTCGCCACTGCAACTTCGGCGGATCATCCGTTGGATCGCTATCGACGTGGATATTATCAATGCAAGATTCAAGTGACGGCGGCGCCTTCCGGGGGATCGATTGTCCGCGTAAGCGTGGAGGTTACGGCTTGGTACTCCGATCCGGAATCAGCGAAGTCGGGATACCAACTGCTAAGCTCGAACGGGCGGCTCGAACAGGACTTGCTCGATCAACTTTCGGACCAACTGGCGGCCAATGCGCCTCAACCTGCTCCGGTGCCGCGTCCGAGTCCGGCGGCAACGACGGCGGCCAAGCAACCGAAGGCTCCTGCGTCAACGTCTGCGGCTTCAAGGGAGCCGACGATTTCCGCGCCTGTTCCCAGATTGCCCGAGGTAGGGACTTATTCGTCATCGTTGTCGCAGGGGTTGTCGGCGGAGGCAGAATCCAGTTCGAAACCTGGAGCGAAAAAAACGGACGGCGGTCCGCTGCAGAACGAAGTGGACAGCCTGGAAGAAATTCTCAAGAATCAGGGGCATCCCAAGAACCTGGTCGCTGTAAAGAAATCCGGCACTCCAGTGGTATCGAGCGCGAGCTTGACGGCCAAGACTTTATTTCTGGCGACCGCACACGACGAGTTCGAGATGCTGGACTTCAATCGGGACTGGGTGCACGTGCGTATTTCGGGCTTGTCCCGAGGGTGGATCTGGCGCAATAGCCTGGAAATGCCGGACAGCGTTCCCGACAGCGACGCAGCTCCCGACCCGAAGGCGATGCCCACAGCAGCGGAGCTGTTTCATATTTCGCGGGAAGAAGTTGCACTCTTCCCCGGGGATTGGGGCCCACTCCGCGGGAAGAATGTGAAAATTGTTTCGGTTGAAAAGAACGACGACGCGAAAGATTCGGATCCGCAATTGCGGCTGGAATTTGTTAAGTCTGTAATGGACAGAAACTATGGGGAGCTCGCACAAAGGCCGCAGGAGTTGGCGGGAATTGTGGTAATCTTTGACGCCGCCGACGGTGGAATGATTGCCGCCACTTTCCCGACACTGCAACAATGGAAGGCGGGCAAATTGTCGGACGCCGCGCTGTGGCACCAGTGCTTTTTTGATCCACCGGAAACCTTTCCACAGTCCGGCGCATCTGGCACTGAGTAGTGGTTGATTAACGTTCCTGGTGAAAAATTGGAATGCCGTTTTGCAATGTCAGTCTGAGTTTGGACTTGACTTTCGAAAACGATAAGAGTACCTATGCAATCCTTGGGTGGTGGTGTGGGTCCACCCGATTTGTTCGTCTCAAACACCGAAGGTTGCCGTATTTCATCCGAGTCGCTGCGATGACAAAGCGTTGAGACTACACATATAGCGGTACGACAACCACACCACGAATTGCCCATGAGCACGATGACCCAACCATTGTTTCTACTTCGCAGACAGGCGACTTCCCTCCTGCGTGACTACGCGGAGTTGATGAAAGCCCGGGTTACCACGCTGATCGTGATGACCGCGTGGTGTGGATATTATTTCGGCGCGCAGAAGGCAGGAGTCTCGTCGCTGTCCTGGGGACTATTTCATGCGCTGCTGGGAATTGGACTGGTGTCGAGCGGGACCGCGGCACTGAACGAAGTGATGGAATATAAGGTGGACGGAAACATGCGTCGCACGGCGCAACGTCCGCTGCCTACAGGGCGCATGAGCCTGCTTCATGCAACCATTGCGGGCCTGGTCGCGACCCTGGGAGGCTCGATCTATCTTGCGATTTCCACCAATCCGCTGACCGGGCTGCTGACCTTCCTGACTTCGGTGGTATATCTGGCGGCTTATACGCCGCTGAAGCGCATCTCGCCGATTTGCACTTTTGTGGGCGCTTTTCCGGGAGCGATGCCGGGAGTTTTGGGCTGGACGGCGGCACGCGGGCAGCTGGAATGGGGAGCATTGATTCTGTTTGCCATTTTGTTTGTGTGGCAGTTTCCGCACTTCTTTTCGATTGCCTGGCTCTATCGTGAAGATTACGCTGCCGGCGGAATTCGCATGTTGCCGGTGGTGGAAGAAGATGGACGGTCGACCGCGCGCCGCATCGTCGCTTACTCGCTGATCTTGATTCCGCTGAGTGTTTTGCCCAGTGTTTTCGGCATGGCGGGAAAGATCTATATGGTGGGAGCGCTCGTGCTCGGGGTTGCGCTTTTTTATTTTGGGGCGCGGTTGGCGTTTCTGAAATTGCCGCTGAATAGCCCGCGATCGAAGATGTTTGCGCGCCACGTGCTGCAGGCGACGGTGATTTATTTACCTCTGCTTTTTGCGTTGATGATGAGCAACTCCCTGAAGCCGTAATCGGAACCCCTCAGACATACAAAAGCCCCGGTGGTCATCCGGGGCTTTTCAAAAAGCGGTCAAGCTTTGCTCGACTGGACAGCCGAGGGCGGCTGTCCCTACATAAACATTCGGCGAGGGCTTACTGGATCGCGCTTCCGACTTGCGAAAACACATTGCCGGCGTTCGATCCGATGAGGCGCACCGTGCCTACCACGATCACAAGAATGACGGCCAGCATCACGGAATACTCTGCGACATCTTGTCCTTGTTCGTCCGACCAAAGCTTGCTTAGAAAGTTGCCCATAATTCTCCCTTGTTTCATGCTGCCCCCGAGGTTGCCGAGGCCTTCGTAATTGGCGGCGCGCTGGAATGAGCCGCGCTCAGCCCCCAAGGATCGCTCTCCTGCGTTGTCAACTGCAGGCCTACCTGATATTCGTTGCGTCCATCCAACTGCTTCGTCCAGACCACGCTGAACTCAACGCGGCGTTGCCGAAAAAGAACCACCAAGGTGTCCAGCGTTTTCAGCTGGTGATGAATCGCGCCCAGCCGCGCGCCGGTGGGCGTGAGGTCCAGCGTGTGGGCCAGCGTTTCAAACACCGCGCCGGAGGCGTCTTTTCCTCGTACCCGCACGGGCAGCACACCTTGCCTACGCTCTTGTTGCCGCCGGTTTACTTGCACCTTGGATTGCATTTGTGGCTCAGGAATAGTGTGCCGCAAACGAAGGCGGGCTGGAATGGCCCCGATGTGGGAGGCACTATGGTAACTGGCCAATCTCCAGAAACGGCAGGACTTGGCGCTCGGGCAAATGTGCGAGACGGCGCGTGGCGATCGTGCTTGAGCCATCATGCTCGATGCTGTCTGGGAAGCGCGTATAGTCGGTGCGTTATGAATCGACGAGAGTTCATTTCGAGCGCGATGGGCGCGGCGGTGGCCAGTTCGCTTGCCGCCGGAGGTTCGGCGGTTTCAAACGGGCTCAATCTTGGCGGGAACGGCGTCGGTGACGCGCGTCCTGCTTCGCAAAGCGGAAGTCTTGCGCTGGACCGGCACCGTTTCGGCGTGAACTACACGCCGTCAAAGAATTGGTGGTTTTGCTGGAATGAATGGGATGCGGACTCGATGAAGCGAGACCTGGACGCGATTGCGGAGTTGGGCGCCGACCATCTGCGCATCCTGCTGATCTGGCCTTATTTTCAACCCAATCCGAAGTGGGTGAGTCCGCTGCATCTGGAGAGGCTTGATCAGCTGCTCGCGATCATGGGCGAGCGGAAGCTGGATGCGGTGGTGACTGTGTTTACCGGGCAGCTGAGCGGATGGTTCTTTCTGCCTCCGTTCAATAAGGCTGGAACGGGTTTTTATGCGGATGAGGCGATCTGGAATGCGCAGGAGATTTTCATTGGACAGCTCGCGGGCGTGATGAAGGAGAAGAACAACATCATCGGTTTCGACTTTGGCAATGAGATCAATACGTGCTGGGCCACGGAGCCGAACGTAGGCGACGCGTGGATGGCCAAAATGTTTTCGTTGATGGAACGCGTTTCGCCCGAGCACGTTCACGTGAATGGAGTGGATGAGTTGCCGTGGTTTGAGGTGACTACATTTTCTCCTCAGGCGCTGGCGGCACGGCCGATGCCGACGATGCATTGCTATCCGTACTGGTCGGGGTCGCTGAAGTTTGGCGGGGCGATGGATCCGCCGAGCATCCATCTGATGGCGGCGAATGCAACGCTGATTCGGGCGTATGCCGGCGATCCACGAAAGCCGGTGTGGGCGGAGGAGTTCAACACTTGCATTGAAGCGCTGAATGAGAAACAGCAGGCGGAGTGGCTGGAGAAAGCGGTGTTGGCGGCGATCGATTCGGGAGTGAGCTGGTTCACGTATTGGGATAGTCACGATGTGGACCGGAAGTTCGAGTTCAACTCGCTCGAGTATAGCCTGGGGTTATTGACGAATGATGGGAAGGTCAAGGAGCAGGGACGGGTATTCAAGCGGCTAGCAGAGGCTTATCGAGGGAAGCGCGTGAAGTTTCCAACGCTGGCATTGCCGGCTCCGCCCGTGCATCGGGACCATGAAGTTACTTGGAAGTGGATGCTGGAGTGGATGGGGTGGAAAGCGAGCGGGGGTTAGATCGAAAAACATCCGATCTACTTTCGTAAAACGTTCCGATTAGCGCGATGTCCACCGAAGGCATGGATTGTCCTGGTTCCAGCAACGACTTCGCCAGCGTGCAATACGCCGCGAGGGATGAAGTACTCGTCGCCTGCGTTTAGCGGAATCCGGGTGGCATCGATGATCAGGGTGTAACAGCCCTGTACGACGAGCATGTATTCGTCGTATTCGTGGGCATGGGTCGCGGAGGAGGCGGTTTCGCGGCAGGTCCAGAATGCCATCTGGCTTCCGTCTACGCCATCGAAAACATAGCCTTCTACTCCGGGAGTCGCTTGGCTGGTGGTCGCGATTCTGTTTGCCGAGTGCTGCATAAACTGCGGGAAGTCTTCCATCGGCCGAATACTCCTTCCGGCAATCTGGGCGCGGGTTGTGCCCAGCCCTGAATCCGATGCGAGCTAGTGTATAAGATAGTAAGAATGTCGCAGGCAGCGCCAGCTGTTACGCGGAGTCCCGCGGATGTGGTCCGGATGACGCCGGTTTCCCAGGCGGGGAACGGGGTATGCTATGCCGTGGCGGGCGAGACGGCCATGAGCTCGCTTGACCTGGAGCGCATGATTGCGGCGGTGCCCAGCAAGGCTGCGGCGGCGCTCAAGCGCAAGGCTTATTATTTTGTGCCGCTGACGGTGACGCAGGGCGACGAGATCCTGATTGCGGACCGCTATGATGTGGCGCTCAGCGACAATGCGGTGTGCCATCGCAACCTGAATCTGGGCGATTCGCAGTGCGTGTTTATCTCCACGCGGCTGATGGACGACAAGTTTTCGGTGGCGTTCGAGTTCTATATCAATGTGGGGCATGCGCTGGTGGAGGCGGCTGGAGTGTCCGCGGAGTTCAGCGACCTGGCGTGGAGACAGGTGGAGGCGGGAACGCGCGGAGAAACATCGCTGGATGCGTGGGAGGCGCGGAAGCTGGCCCTGGCCGGGGGTCCGGATGCGGAGCGCTTCAAGAATGAATACTTCGAAGCCACGTTTGCCGATACGATCTCGATTTATCTGCTGTCGCTTTATTTAGACGTGGATTACTACGATCTGCGAGAGCGGGACTATCCGCTGCTCGCGCCATCGGCGCTGGCGGAGCGGTTGCGGAAAGTGGCGGAGTTGTTTCCGGCGAATGCCGGGTTTGAGTTTGCGGTGCTTTACAAGCGGCGCGGGTAGGGCGGTTGCGGGGTTCTTCATCGGTTCAGGTTGCTGCTCCGCTTTCGAATGATGTAAATCACGTCCGGCGATTCCCGGCTATTCATGCTTCGGACGGAAACAAGCGCAGTCGCCGCTCCCGTGCCCACCCAGCCTGATTCTTATCCTGATTCGTATGCTCGCGGCATGTGGTTCTATGCCTTCTTCTTTGTCTCGGGCTTCTGCAGCATCCTGTACGAACTGGTGTGGCTGCGCCTGGCGATGGCGCAGTTCGGGGTCACAACCGTCCTGACGGCGACATTCCTTTCGGTGTTCATGGCGGGGATTGGGCTGGGATCGTGGATCGCGGGCAGATGGGTGGGCCAGGACGGATCGCGGTTGATCCTTCGACCGATTATTTTTTACGCGGCCACGGAGTTGCTCATAGGAATCTCTTCTCTGGTTGTGCCTTACGAGTTGCGTTTGGGGCACGAGGTTTTGCTGCGGCTGGGTGGCAATGCGCCGTGGACATCGACCGGCTATTCATTTTTCTCAGGAATCTGGCTAGCGCTTTCATTGCTTCCGTGGTGCGCTTGTATGGGAGCGACTTTTCCGATTGCGATGGCTGCGTTGCGAACGGCAAACGTCGAGGATCGGAACTCGTTCAGCTACCTGTACCTGGCAAACGTGCTGGGGGCAATGGCCGGGGCGGCCATTCCGCTACTTCTGATCGAGGAGTTGGGTTTTCTCCGAACCTTAGGGATCGGGGCTCTGTTGAACGCGACAATCGCGACATGCGCCGCGTCACAGTCAAGAGCTTTTTCCTCGTTGCCGAATCCCAAGGCTGAGGATCTCGGGGATGACTCCTTTGCAGCGAGTTTCACCGCACCGAGGCAGGAAATCCACCGAGGCACAAACACCGGGTGGCTTTTGTTCGCAACGGGACTCACCACCATGGGGATGGAGGTGGTGTGGATCAGGATTTTCACGCCATACCTGGGCACGGTGGTGTATGCGTTTGCCGCCATCCTGGGTCTCTATCTTCTGGCTACTTTTGTGGGCACCAAGCTGTACCGGCGAGGGGTGTTTCGCGAAGAATCTGGCGATGGCCGGATCTGGTTATTGCTGGGTGCGAGCGGTTTGTTGCCTCTGATTTTCACGAATCCTGACCTGCCAATTCTCCCGTCGGTGTTGCGAGTCGCCTTTGGCATCTTCCCGCTAGCGATGGGCGCGGGATTTGTCACTCCGATGCTGGTCGACCGCGAGTCGCGGGGCGATCCTCGCCTGGCGGGCTCCGCCTACGCCCTCAACGTGCTCGGATGCATTGTTGGTCCGCTGGCCGCAGGATTTCTATTGCTTCCCTTCTTAAGCGAACGCTGGGCACTGGTTTTGCTTTCCGTGCCCTGGATCGTTCTCGGTGCCTTCAAGGGAGTGGCCGCGGAAGGAGGCAAACCGCGCGGGATCTGGCGCACATTTCCCGCGGCGGCCGCTGTGCTGGTGGCTGCAGGAGCGATATTCTTCGGCAATGGGTTCGAGGCAAAATTTCCAGAGCGGCGCGTGCTCAGGGATTCAACCGCAACCGTGATTGCGACGGGCGAAGAGCGGGCTAACAAACAGCTGCTGGTGAATGGTTATGGCATGTCGCATCTCGACCCCATCACGAAAATGATGGCGCATCTGCCTTTGGCGTTTGCAAATGCGCCACGCAACGTTCTGATTATTTGTTTCGGCATGGGGACCACGCATCGCTCGGTGCTTTCCTGGGGAATCAACTCCACGGTGGTGGAACTGACGCCGAGTGTTCCCCGGCTTTTCGGCTTCTATCATGCCGATGGCGATCAGTTGCTGAAATCGCAGCGATCGAGCGTGATTATTGACGATGGACGGCGATATCTCGAGCGCTCGACAGAAACCTACGATGTCATCACGATTGACCCGCCGCCGCCGGTGCAAGCCGCTGGATCGAGCCTGTTGTATTCCCGAGAATTTTACGAGCTGGCGAAACAGCGACTCGGTTCCGAGGGAATCCTGGCGCAATGGTTGCCGGCAGGGGATAACGAAACCGTTTCAGCGGTAGCTCGGGCGGTGGCGGAATCGTTCCCATACGTCCGCGTCTTCGGGGGCCTGGGCGGGCATGGACTTCACTTTCTTGCCAGCCATGTGCCATTGCCGCCAGTTTCCGGATCGGAATTGGCGAGTCAATTGCCGCCGAGCGCGGTCGCGGATATGTTGGAGTGGGGACCTGCTACGACTGCCGAAGAGCAATTTGATTTGATCCTGAACGCGGAAGTGCCGGTGGAGCGTCTTATTGGGAGCTCTCCCAGAACCCCAGCGCTACACGATGACCGGCCGGTAAACGAATATTTCCTGTTGCGCAGCTTGCGGCGCTAATCGGCGACTACTACTTGTTTCCGATCACGAAGTTGACGGCGCTGGGCTGATTGGTGTTTACCGTTACAGATCGTTCCCACGACTTGGGTTCAGTGAAGATGGGACGCTGCACGGTTCGCTCGGTCAATACGTCGTAGGCCTGCTCTTTTCCGGCTAATCCCCAGCCTTCATGCCAGGCGACGATCTGGTAGGTGCCGGGTGGGACGCTGGTGAACTCGAAACGTCCGCTCTCGTCGGTGACGGCATAGTAGGGATGAGGGACGACCATCATTTCAGCGTTCATCCAGACGTGGCCGCCATTGCAGCGAAGGTTGACCAGGCCGGGCGTCGCCATGGTGCGCGAGCTGATCTGGTTGGGGAACGGGAATGGCAGGTTATAGCTGGCGGCGCCATCCATGTGGATGGTGTGCAGAGTAGCGTCGGAGCTTTGCATTTGAAGTTCGGCGCTCTGCGGCACCAGAAGAATGTGGGGAATGTAGTGGCAGTGTTTCTGGTCAAGGTGCCGTCTCTGCTCCGGCAAGTCCATGGCTTTCCCGGCGGAGATGTTCTTCAGATAGACGACGGTATTCGCTACGCCGCCCTCGGGACCGACGATCAGGCGCTCGAGGCTGACGATCTTCTTCCCTTCGGGATCGCAGATTTGCGGGTCTTTGGTGACGGGGAAATCCAGTTGGCGGGGGAGCGGGCCGGACCATTTTACGGTGCCGGTGATGGATCCAGCATCGGCAATGGAGATGACTTTGTAGCCGCCCTGCGCGAGCCCAAGTGTGGGAACAACGAGCAGAGCCGCCAGAAGACAACGAAAAATGAAACTGCGCATACAAAACCCCTGATAGCCCATTGCCGCTAAACGCAAGCATGCAGCGCTCGACGTGGAACGCGGGCCGAAAATTTGGGTCGGTCTTGCTTCTCGCAGGCGGCGACGTTCCTTAATTTGCCGGACAGCGCTGCACAGGGTCCCGCCGAAACGGGGCAGCGTTCGCATACGCGGTCGTGCCTGATTCCAACCGGCCTGATTCCAAGTGGGGAAACCGGCTAACGTAACCGGTTCGTGTGATTGGAATCACATTATTAAGGTGCGCTTATGTGCTGGCAGTGTCGAGATTACCAAAGAGGTAGGACTATCAGAGTTGCGAGGAATTTGATCAACGTTCTGATCAGGGTAACGAAAAAATGTTTGACTTGCCGGAGTGGCGCCGCTGGCGGGATGGCTTACAATCTTGCTTTCCATGACAATACAGGTTCGATCGTTCGCGAAGATCAATCTCGGGCTGCGCATTGGCGCGGCGCGCGAGGATGGCTTTCATGAGCTGCTCACGGTTTACCAGACGATCGCGCTTCACGATTTGATTCGCGTAGGCGTGAGCCGTGGGCGCGGGATTGAGATTCATTGCAATGACCAGCGAGTTCCGAAAAACGAGTCGAATACCTGCTATCGCATCGTGGAGAGGGCGATGCGAGGGCTGAAAGTCAAGGGGCGGGTCGTCGTTGACATTAACAAGCGCCTGCCGCTGCAGGGCGGCATGGGGGGGGCTTCGGCAAATGCCGTGGCTACGTTGCTGGCGCTCGAGCGGGTAGTGAAGAAAGTGTTGTCCGCTGAGGAGCGGCTGCGGATAGCGGCAGAGGTAGGCTCCGATGTGCCTTTGTTTCTGATTGGTGGAACGGTGTTGGGAGTGGGACGCGGGGAGCAGGTGTATCCTCTGGACGATTTGCCACCAACGGCTTGCGTGGTAGTCACGCCGGCGATTGGAGTTTCAACGCCCAATGCGTTTGGCGAGTGGGATCGGAGAACTCGAGGCGCGGGGACGCCAGCCTTGGTGGCATTGTCCACGAAGACCGGGAAAAGCGAGTCGCGAGAATTGACGCTCCCGGAGTCATCCGATAGAATGAATGAGCTTGGCCGTGGAGTTGCTGCGTGGCTGAGCGAGAGTTACTCCGGTGCTCCTTTTGGAAGGGGCCGGGCCGAGAATCCGCTTCTCGCGCTTGTCCGGGCCGGGATCAAGAACGACTTTGAAGAGGTCGTCTTTCCTGAGTATCCCGAGCTGAGTGAAGGTAAAAAGGCGCTGGAACGCGCGGGCGCGAAGTACGCGTCGCTGTCAGGCTCCGGGTCGACGTTGTACGGGCTGTTTGGTTCGAAAGAAGGGGCCCGGGAGGCGGCGATCAAGCTCCGCAGGCAGGGGTGGGCGGCGCGGGCGACGGTTACGCTGACGCGGAAGCAATACTGGGCGAAGTTTCTTGTTTCCAGTTTCTAGTTTCAGGTTGTTTAATAGGCTATCAGTCTTTCAACCGATGCCGGTTTGCAGGAAACTGGAAGCCGGAAACTTGAAACAGCGGTACTGGGCCGTCGACTAATGGTAGGTCAAGTGCCTTTGGAGCACTTTGTCTAGGTTCGAATCCTAGCGGCCCAGCCAGAAAAACCGGCTGCTAGCTTCTAGCTGCTAGCCAAATCGGTACACAGTTCGTCGTGCGCATTGGCTAGAAGCCAGGAGCTAGAAGCTTTGAAGCGTCGAGAGCTAAGAAACCTATGGCCACACTGGTGACGCCAGCGGAAAAGACGGAGAAAGCCGAGAAGCAGGCCGTGCCCACGCCCGAGGAGAAGCCGGAACGCAAGCCGCGTGCGCGGGTGGATGAGAAGTTCAAGATTTTCAGCGGAACGGCGAACGCTCCATTGGCCGATGAGGTTTGCCAGTTTCTCGGGATGCAGCGCGGACAGGCGCTGCTGACGCGCTTCGCCGATGGCGAGGCGTATGTGCAGATCCAGGAGAACGTGCGCGGCTGCGACATTTTTGTGATGCAGCCCACGTGCCGGCCAGTGGACGAGCACTTGATGGAGTTGCTGCTGATGATTGATGCGTTCAAGCGCGCTTCGGCGCGGCGCATCACGGCAGTGATTCCGTATTTCGGATATGCGCGGCAGGATCGCAAGGACAAGCCACGGGTGCCGATCTCGTCGAAGCTGGTGGCGGATTTGCTGACTACGGCGGGGGCGCATCGGGCGTTGATTGTGGATTTGCACACGCCGCAGTTGCAAGGATTTTTCAATATTCCGGTGGATCATCTTTTTGCTTCGCCGGTGCTGGTGGATCACTTCAAGAAGTTGAGTCTGCCGAATCTGACGGTGGTTTCGCCGGATGCGGGCGGCGTGGAGCGGGCGCGGTTTTTCGCAAAGAAAGTGGATGCGGCGCTGGCCATCGTGGATAAGCGGCGCGTGGAGATGAACGTCGCAGAGGTGATGCACGTGATCGGCGACGTGAACGGGCGGACCTGCCTGATCATTGACGATCTGATCGATACTGCGGGAACGCTGGTGAAGACGGCGGCGGCTCTGGTGGAGAATGGCGCAATTGAAGTTTATGCGTGCTCGTCGCATCCGGTGCTGTCGGGCCCGGCGGTGAGCAATATCAGAGACTCGGTGATTCGCGAAGTGGTGGTGACCAATACCATTCCACTGACGGCCGAGGCGCAGGCGGAACCGAAGATCAGGGTGCTTTCGATTGCGGGCTTGATTGGACGGGCGATTCAGTCCATTCACGAAGAGACTTCAGTCAGCAAATTATTCATGTAAGGCAGGGAATTGAAATTATGGCGACTACCTTGGAACAGAATGTTTTGGAAGCGAGTCCGCGGGAAGCGGGAACGAAGAATCAGGCGCGGCGGGTCCGGCGTGAAGGCAAGATTCCGGCCGTGGTGTATGGCGCGGGCAAGGACGCGCTGGCGGTGAGCGTTGATCCGCGGCACGTGTTGCGGATTCTGCGCTCGGAGAGCGGCCACAACACGATTTTTGATCTTTCCCTCAAAGGCGGCGAGAACGCGAAGGCGATGATTGTGGACTGGCAATATGAGCCGATCAAGGGTCATCTGCTGCACATCGACCTGAAGCGGATTGCGATGGATAAGGCGTTGCGGGTCAGCGTTCCGATCATTCTGCAGGGCGTTCCGGCTGGTGTGAAGACCGAGGGCGGAATCCTGGAGCAGATGTTGCGCGAAGTTGAGATCGAGTGCTTGCCGGGGGATATTCCCAGCCACATCGACGTGGATGTGAGCCATCTGACGTTCGGCAAAGTTCTGCGCGTGGCGGATTTGCCGCACACCGAGAAGCTGAAATTTCTTACGGACGCGAACCAGCCGGTGGCTCACGTGACCAGCGTGAAGGAAGAAGTGGTGGCAGCGCCAGAAGCGGTGGCGGCGGAAGCGGGTGCTGCGCCGGCCGAGCCCGAAGTCATCAAGAAGGGCAAGGCGGAAACGGAAGAAGAAGGCGAAGAGGCTGCCGCCGAGAAGCCGGAAAAGAAGGCCGAGAAGAAGGAGAAAAAATAATAGGGAAGCGAGCCAATCGCGCCAGTATCGCATCGCCAAGAACGCGACGCATGGCGCGGCTCGCCCAGATCCCTCGCTGCGCAAAGAACGCTTGCTCGGGATGACAATG